>PPYF01370675.1_pt1 | contig 66471 bp, 63 predicted proteins | sample 1559871 | NCBI WGS metagenome assembly PPYF01 (sample SAMN08240021, study PRJNA423297) | Human gut metagenome, whole genome shotgun sequencing project. | reverse complement strand
AGTAGTCAGCTCACTTAATTCGAGCTCATGACGAGCCGCCGGTATTTTTGCCAGAAAGAAAATAGCGGCCAGCGCCCGATTATTTTCTTCAAATTGTGGGTCACGTTTATCGCGCATATCATCGACAAAACGCTCAACCTCTTTCCAGCTATCGCCCCAATATCTCGCGCGCAATTCAGCCACATGATTGAGACCGGCCAGACGTTCACCCGCTTTTAGCGGAACAGTCGCGGAAACAGCTTCGATAGCCATGATTCCCCCTGCTTTTGAGTAGAGAGGCCAGCCAGCAAATCAGCCTGTGAGCGGCTCGGGTGCCAGCGATTGCCGTCCTTACCTGCGATCCAGCCGTGGCCGTAGTGCATGGATGGGCTACGTTTTTTGAGCAGAGAGGCGAGTGACGGTTCGTTAGTCAACATAGGCACCTCAAATCAAACCGAATGACGCGCTGATGCCGCTGACGGTATCAACGACACTCGTCATTGCCGGGTTAGCCTGGAGCCGGGCCTGCAACGCCATTGCCGACAGCGACAGCATGCGAATACCCGCGTTTACGCTCGCAATCATGTTTTGCTTACGGGCCGTGGTAAGGCGGTCGCCTGAAACGGCACCGCTCGCCAGTTCGCCGAGTTCACTCATGGCGCGCATGACGTAGGATTGCAGTTTTTCTTTTGCCAGCTCGTTGACCGGCACGCATGGCAAACAATGGATCTGCGCCAGAAAACCATCGACAAGGGTCGAGTCTTCGGTCAGGTCTGTCAGAGTCCAGATTTCGCGCGGCGTTAACTGGTGTGGCTGTTCCGGGTTGAGTTTGTTGTAAAGCGTATGCGGCTTGATACCGGCTTTATCGGCCAGCTCTTTCACGTTATGCGTGGCCGCGAATTTTCTGCATGCATCATCAAAGTGTGCATGTGACGAAACGCGAAAATCTAACATGTTTAGGCTCCCTCTAATCACTATGATGATTTACACGTTAAGTGAAATGTCGCATTCACTCAGAGCTTGAATAGTCAGAGCAGCCATGTTCACTTCAACCAGGCCCTTAGTCTGTTTACCCTTTGGCTTGATTGGCAACTTTCCGTATTCAATCAGGTTCTTAGCTGTTTCTTTGTTAGTGCCAGTACGGCGGCAATACTCATCAAGTGGCAGGTAAGGCTCAGGGATGACGATTGTAATGTTTGGTCGCATAAGGCAAACTCCGCTGGTTAACCTGTACGGCAATACAGGGCAATAATGGGCAATGTTTCTTTAAACCTACAAAGCGGAGTTTAATATCACTCCACGAAAACTTGCAAGGATAAGTTTTCATGAAGCTACAAATTGATTTTTCACAAGGCGGAAATGACACCTTAGATCGCGTCATTGAGGCGTATGGATTCAGAACTAAAGTCGCTCTTGCAGAACATCTAGGGATAGCGAGTAGTAGCCTTGCTAATCGATATAAGAGGGACTTTTTCCCGGCAGATATCGTGGTTCGCTGCATGGCTGAGACGGGCGCTACGCTTGAGTGGCTGGTTACCGGGAATGGGCCAAAGTTTGACGGCGAAGACCTCGACATTCTGAGAATTGCCAGACAAAAAATTGTCGACGGTCAGCTTTATGACTCAGGGGTTCTTATGTTGGATAAAGCTACATTTTTGCCAGGAAAAGCAGTACCAACGAAGCCTCTTTGTATCATTGAAAGCTCAACGACGTATGTTATCGAGAGGGAGTTTTCAGAGGTGTTTGATGGTGAATGGCTTGTCGATATTGAAGGTAAAACAAGCGTAAGGACACTGACCCGGATCCCAGTAAAGAAAGTTCGTGTTAGCGGCGCTGGCGCGGCTTTTGACTGTTCCATTGATGACATAAGCGTTATCGGGCGTGTGGTGCTAACAATAATCAGCGGATGATTAGTTATGACCGTTCGAAAATTAAGTGATGGGCAATGGGTCGCTGACTTTTATACAGTCAATCGCAGCGATGGAAAGCAGGGTAAAAGAGTCCGTAAAAAATTCTCTACTAAAGGGGAAGCTCTTGCATTCGAAAACTTCACCATGCAAAAGGTTGATAACTCCCCCTGGCTAGGTGATGGCAAAGATCGCCGTCGTCTTTCCGACCTTGTTCACCTTTGGTTTGACCGTCACGGAATTACCCTAAAAGATGGCGAGAAAAGAAAGAAATCCATGCTATGGGCGGCGGAGTGCATGGGCTCCCCACTTGCTAGCGAATTTAGCGCCCAGCTATTTACCGCATACCGCGCAAAAAGGCTTGAAGGGCATTTCGCTCGCACAAAGAGAATTAGCCAAGTATCGCCACGGACGATGAACCTTGAACACGCTTACTTTTTAGCTGTCTTTAATGAACTTAAACGATTAGGTGAGTGGGCACCACCCAACCCCCTAGAAAATGTCAGGCAATTTCGTACTGAAGAAAGCGAGATGTCATATCTCACAGCTGAGCAGATTGAATCGCTGTTAAAAGAGTGCCGCAACAGTTCTGCTGAAGACCTAGAGATAATCGTTAAAATTTGCCTGGCAACTGGAGCGAGATGGAGTGAAGCAGAAAGCCTAAAGCGTTCTCAGGTTTCCTCGGGGAAGATCACTTATATCAAGACTAAGGGTAAAAAGAATCGAACAATGCCCATATCGGCCGAGCTAATGGGGGAACTTCCCAAAAAGAATGGTGCGCTATTTACCCCGTGCTACTACGCCTTTAGAAATGCCCTGGATCGCGCAGGGATAGAGCTTCCTCCAGGCCAGTTAACTCATGTCTTGCGGCATACGTTCGCCAGCCACTTTATGATGAACGGCGGAAACATCCTCGTATTGCAAAAGATACTGGGGCACACCGATATAAAAATGACAATGAGATATGCACACTTCGCCCCCAACCATCTTGAGGATGCAGTCAGACTCAACCCTTTAGATTGTCGCAAAAGTGTCGCATCAACTTAGAATTATTGCCCTATATTGCCTTATATATTTTTATTAACGGCATGATTATTAAGTAAGTTATTGTTTTTCGTTTGGCCTTCATGATTCTCATAATCGCTTGGTCGTTGGTTCAAACCCAACAGGGGCCACCAAATTTTAGATTTAAAATCATATAATTAAGCAACTTTTCACAAAGTGGCTTTTTTTGGTGGCAGATGTCCCCTTTTTGTCCCCCGCCATAATTCTTTCCCCGTTGTTCAATGCTGGCCTCTCCCTATCTTTTCCGCGTTTTGTCACCAGCCCCGGAGATAAAAATTTGTAGATGGCATCATTTAAAAAATGGAAATTAGCGTCAGTCGATTTCAGTTACAAACCTTTGAGTGCCTCCCTCGCCGCCCGCGCCAGCCTTGGATTTCTGATAGCGCCGCCGCCCTCCCTTGGTCGCCCTTTAGATCCTCTCAATCTCACGTAAAAATAATTTTTCTATTAAATATCTGTTAGTTGCAACTTCTTATAGATCCTTTGCAGATCCTTTTTGCTGAAAAAAACTGAAATTCGTTTCAATCTTTTCAGTTGCCAGTTTTCCGCAAACCGCCAGCGGTGGCGCGGTCCGGCGGTGTCGTTTGTAGAAAAATAAAACTGAAATATTTTTATGATCCAAAAACCGCAGGCGGGTGCGGTGTAGCGCCGTTTTCGTCGCAGACATTCTTATTTTGTCCGCGTGTGGCTGCGCTGGCGGCACGTGGCGCGTTTGATCTCTTTGACGTGTGGCGGCGGATTATTTGCGGCGTTGGGCTGCTGTGGTGGTGCTGACGCGCTCTGGTGATGGGTGTAAAAAAACCTGCGTAAAGCGGGCGTGGTTCTGTCGGTATCGAGCAACGTCAAAAGCAACTGTACTGCAGGCGGATTACCTGGCGATAACGGGGGAATACTTTTTGTTTAGTCCGGTGGCCCTGGTGCCGGTTGCCGCAATATCAGCGCTGTTAGTGGGGCGGTCAGTGTCGCTATGGGTATGGCTGGCCGTCAGCTCTGCCAGTTCACCGACTCCTGGCGATCCAGCTGACGTTGCATTGCAATCCGCGGGCTGTGACGTTGTGCGGGTGAAAGTCCCATATCAGCCCCCTGATACCTTGCCGATAGTCACTGCCGACTCATCAATGGCGGCATACAATTCCGGCACTTCAACGGCATATCCTTCATTACGCAGGTATTTGTTTTCGAACTGCTTACGGTCTTCAACAAATTCACCTTTACGCATACGGGTATTGCGCTGGGTGTAGATATGCAGGTTGCTAAGCGGCGTTACCACCATACGTTTGCCCGGCATAAATGGCGGGATAATGGCTTTACGGCCCGCGATGGTTTCACCCAGCAGCTGCGCGGCGATTTTCTCCGTTGGGCGGTCAGCGGCCTGATACAGCCGGTATTGCTCCGCCGCCACCAGATCAGCACCAACCAGCACCACCAGACGCGGGTCAATTGGGAGGTAAGGCGTGGGGATGGTGATTGTAATGTTAGGGCGCATAAGGCAAACTCCTTTGTTCATGTTGGCTCGGCAAAGCTCAACAAACTTCAATAACATCTAAATTTAGGAGGATTCTATATAGCTTTATGTGAAGTGTAAACTTAAAAATTTCATTATGCTAAATGGTTTTTTAAAATGGCAAGATTCCGCATCAATCCAGATTCAGATAGCGCTCCTGTTCTTAACAGGGTTCTTGACGCCTACGGGTTTACTCAAAAATTACAGTTAGCCGACCACCTAGGAATTGCTTCTAGTTCAATGTCTAACCGCTACAAACGTGGCGGACTCCCCACGGACATAATGGTGAAATGTATGGCGGAAACAGGTGTCAGCTTAGAATGGCTAGCGACTGGCCAGGGGAAGAAATTTGAAAGCGATGAACTAGACATTATGAAAATGCCTAGAAAAAAACTAGTTGACGGACAACTTTATGACTCTGGTTATGTCATGTTTGATAAAGTATTTTTCAAAGCAGGGATTCCCCTCCCTTCGGACCCAATTTGTGTACAAGATGAAAAAGCACAATACATACTCGATCAGAACTTTGCAGAGGTGTTTGATGGTGAATGGTTAGTAAATATCGAAGGAAAAACAAGCATCAGAACTCTAACACGCATCCCAATCAAAAAAGTTCGAGTTAGCGGTGTAGGTATGGCTTTTGATTGTGCGCTAGAAGATATTGATGTTATTGGCAGAGTGTTACTGATTATCTCCGAGGGAAACTAAAATGACAGCCGAAAAAAAATCACAACCCGATGCTAGCCCTAAAAAAGAGGTAAAACTCAAGACTTGCTTTATTATTATGCCCATTGCTGACCACCCCGATTATGAACCAGATCATTTCAAAAGAGTGTATGAATATTTAATCAAACCGGCCTGCATTGCAGCAGGCTACGAACCGTATCGTGCAGACGATAGTAAAGCCTCACACATGATCATGTTTGACATTCTGAAGAAGATAATGGATTGTGATATGGCCATATGTGATTTAAGCTCAAAAAATGCCAATGTATTTTATGAATTAGGTCTCAGGCAAGCATTCAACAAGAAAACGATACTGATAACCGATGGTCGCGAAAAACCGCCTTTCGACATCGCGGGTTTTCGTTATGTTCAATATACTTCTACACTGAGAGTTGATAGTGTAAATAGTGAAATAATTTCAATTTCCAAAATGCTTCATGAAACAGAAAATGCACCTGAGGATGATGTAAACTCTATTGTTAAACTTCTACAAATCCAACCTGCAAAAGTAGATAGCATCGATCTTAACAAAGAAGAAAGTTTGATATATGGCATGCTACTTAACTTACAAAAGGAGATATCAGGCTTAAAATCCGATAACCATAGAGATAAATCTTATTGGTCTAATTTACTTTTCTCGCCTCCAGGAAAGGATAATACACGTTCATCACTGTATAAACTTTCAAAGAAAGAGTTTTCTGGTTTATCTTTTAGTCAAATTCAAAAGATCTTCCCCAATTTACTTCATGATCTAGATTTCATTTATAATGATGAGGATATAGGAAAATTAACAAGAATTAATGACAATGGAGCGTTTTTTAATTTTAATGGTGACTCAATCCAATTTCCTATAGATGAGGAAATACTTGATAATATAATTGTAAAATAAATATGAGCATTACTAAAAAGAACAATAAATGGCTACTGGATTTCTACCCTGAGGGCAAACCAAAGGGTAGACCAGCAAAGCGTATCCGTAAAACGTTCTCCACAAAAGGCGAGGCGCTAGCTTACCAAAACCATATTATTGAAAACGTTCATATTAAACCCTGGTTGGAAGGCAAGGAAGATCGCCGCAAGCTTCGCGACCTGGTTAACCAGTGGTTTGATGAGCATGGTGTAAACCTGGACGATGGCGAGAAGCGAAAAGCGGCGATGGAGTTTGCGTGTGAAAGCATGGGCGAACCCGGCGCGCATGAATTTAACGCCACCCTATTTTCCACCTACCGGAAAAAACGCCTTTCCGGGGAAATAGTGCGCACGCAGCGTGTTAAGCAAGTTTCCCCGCGCACAATGAATCTTGAGTTAGCCTATTTCCGAGCGGTATTCAACGAACTAAAACGTCTGGGACACTGGAAGCTTGAGAATCCTTTGACTAACATACGCCCTTTCAAATCTGAAGAGGCTGAACTGGCGTACCTTGAAAATGAAGAAATCACGCGCTTGCTAAACGAATGCATGAAAAGCAGGAATGAAAGCACGTACTGGGTAGCTTGCTTGTGTCTAATAACTGGCGCTCGCTGGGATGAAGCTGAATCCGTAACAACGAAACAAATAAAAAATCTTAAAGTCAGCTTTTTCAAAACGAAGGGTAATAGAAACAGGACTGTGCCAATAATTCAGGTGTTTTATGACTCACTTCCCAAACCAGAGAAACCTGGACGCTATTTTAAATCATGTTACTCAGCATTCCGGAAAGCCGTAGAACGTGCTGAATTGAATCTGCCAGATGGTCAACTTTCTCACGTTTTACGTCATACCTTCGCAAGTCATTTCATGATGAATGGCGGCAATATTCTTGTTTTAAAACAAAATTTAGGTCATACAGATATAAAAATGACAATGCGTTATTCTCACTTTGCTCCAGAACATCTTGAAGAATCTATAAAATTGAATCCTCTGAGGACAATATTTTGAACACTCGCAAAATCATAATAATTTCCGTAACAATTTTAATCGCTGCTCTTTTTCTACCGGTGATTATCTTCTCTTGGGTATTCAGCGAATTGCCTGTATCACATCAGGTTCAAGACTGGTCAAATTTCGGCTCTTATATTGGTGGGGTATACAGTGCATTATTTGGCTTTTTTAGTACTGCAATTGTATGCTTAACTCTTTTATTTACGATCAAATACAATAAAGAACAAATAGAGCAAATAAAGAAACAGCATTTTTCAAGCCTTATAAACATTTACGCAGAGAATTTAAACAGTAAGCTTGATAAAAAAACATACAGCTATTTCCACCCAGAGTCCGGATGTCATGTTAATAATAATGAATCAACATTTCTAGTATATATTTTAAAAAAGTATAACAACAACTATGACATTGAAATATTGAATCATAAAAGTAATAACCCAGAAGATAAAAGACAATATCATCCTAATGTTTTAAGGATAGGTATAAATACCATTTCAGAACTTGAAATAAAATATAGCAGCGAAATAGGGAATTTAATACAAATACTTAATTTAATAGACTCAAGCGAAAACCTATCAACGCGAAAAGAATTACTAAGCCAATTTCAAGCTGTAACTCACAGAGATCGCATGTTTTGGATGATGTTATACGCATACGCTAACATACCTTCAGCACGAGAAAGTATTGCATTTAACGAAGGCTTACTCATTGCAGCGGAGGGAGTCAAAAGATCCACCGGGTGTATAAATGACTAAAATACTGCCCCCTTTTTGTCCCTTCAGGACTCAAACTATGAATAACTATCAGCAATATTCAAACCATAACTTACTGATTTAAATGTAAGTTATTGTTTTATAAAGGTGGTACAGCGTTCTCATAATCGCTTGGTCGTTGGTTCAAACCCAACAGGGGCCACCAAATTTTAGCTTTAAAATCATATAATTAAGCCACTCGAAAGAGTGGCTTTTTTGTTCCTGAATTTTAAAATGGCACCACAAACCGCTGAGCAGCGCGCATGGCTTAGCGTGTTGTCGCTATCCCATTAAGAGGATAAAAAGTCCGTTATAACGCAGGGAAAATTTGCGCTTACGCTAAAACAGATAGCATTCTGCCTTAGCAAAATATTGCTCAGAGCATCTCGGGCAGCCCATAACCGCCGCACGAAAAATAACCATCGCCTGCGCCAGCTGATCGAAATCAATACTCCCCTCTCGCCCCTCTTATATATAACCCGTTGACTCACAAAAAGGATGAAATGATGAAAATACGGGATATATCAATCAGTACCTGTCTGGCACTGTTATTAATGGGTTGCGTAGCTAAACCACCCATGGCGACGGAAAATGAAAGAGGCCGCCGCGTTTGCTTTTAATGTCGATGCTTCGCAGGTGACAATTTCCGATGCGAGGCAGCAGGATGTGAAAACCAACTTTGTGGCCACCATCGGCAAAACCAGCCATCGCTGCTATGTGACGAAGGCCGCCGAGCCGAAGCTTTACGGGCTGATCCCGCTGGGCGGCGGTAGCACCGTCTCAGATGCCATCTGCGCCGGCGCCAACCCGACGCTAGCGAGCAAAACCTGCGACGCCCTGTCGCAAAAAGCGGGCCGCTGCTGAGCCTTTGCGCAGAAGAAGGCCGCTAACTGCGCATTTAGTCACTTTTTCTGCCGTTTTACCGCGGTCGCTTAGTTCAGCGACCGCACCTGCTGATAAGAATTGAGCCGTTCCCGCAGCGAGGTGAGCCAGACATCCGGCTCCTGACGGCAGATTTCGGTGAGGATCGGCGTCAGCACCAGCTCGGCTTCATGGAAGTCGGTCCACTCCGGCGGCTCCAGTGAAAAAGGATCGTTCATCAGCCAAATCACCATCGGCGTCCAGGCGCGCGGATCCAGTTGCAGATAATCCTGACAGCGCATCATATCTCGGGTCCGCGCCTCATCGGGGACGATATCCTTTCCCACCGCGGCGCTACTCATTGCCAGTACTGTTATTCCTGCCAGCAGATGTTTCCAAACCCATTTTCGCCAGAAGGCGCGTTTTTCTTTCGCCATTGTTATTATTTTACCTGCCAGTTGTCGCCGGACGATATTCCCGAGAACTCACCTTAATAAGAGCAGATTAATCGTTTGCATTTTTTTTAACAGCAGACCGCGCTGAAGCAAGTGAACGCCCGTTCCTACAGCTGTCATCCAGCTATGCAAATATATTCGTCTGGCTCAGCTCCACAATATTTCCCTGGCCCAAAACGATTTGTGTTACAATTACGCCTTATAATGGCATCGATAAAAATAACCCCCGCCGCACCTGCACCAGGCATCGCCCTTCTTTTTTCATATCAGGATTTACGCCCCCATGAATGCGATAATCATTGACGATCATCCATTGGCACGTATCGCCATTCGCAACCTTCTCGACAGCAACGGTATTACCGTCGCGGCAGAGCTCGACAGCGGCGCTCATGCCGTGCAGACCGCGGAAAGCATGCAGCCTGACCTGCTCATCGTCGACGTCGATATTCCGGAGCTCAGCGGTATCGAGGTGCTGGAGCAGCTGCGCAAACGCCGCTACCAGGGAACAATCATCATCATTTCCGCTAAGAATGAACTGTTCTACGGCAAACGCAGCGCCGACTGCGGAGCAAATGGTTTTGTGAGTAAAAAAGAGGGAATGAATAATATCCTCGCCGCAATCGACGCAGCCAATAATGGCTACAGCTATTTCCCCTTTTCACTGGAACGCTTCTGCACCCACGGCATCACCGATCAGGACCGGCTGGATACGCTGTCAACGCAGGAGATGAAGGTGTTCCGCTATATTCTCAGCGGCGTCGACTACACCACCATCGGCAGCAAAATGAATATCAGCAATAAAACGGTAAGTACCTATAAGGTCCGTCTGATGGATAAATTAGGCTGCAGCACCCTGCTTGAGCTATATGACTTTGCGCAACGCAATAAAATAGGGTGATGGCATGGCGGTTCGTCTTATTTTATCCGTCGTTGTCGGGCTGGCGCTGAGCCTCTCGCCTGCCGCGTATGCCATGAAACAGCTGGAGCTGAAGAGCCATTCTCATATCGCGGCGATCGATATCCCGCTTAGCGGTAAGGAGAAAGCATGGCTGGCGGCGCAGCCTACGCTGACCGTCGGGACCTGGCTTCCCGAGAGGACGCCCATCGTCTATGACGGCGACGAGAAAAGTTATCAGGGCATTAACGCCGACTATCTGGCGCTGATGGCGCACAGCCTCGGACTGAAGGTGATTATCCGCCAGTATGACACCGAGCAGCAGGCGCTCACCGCCCTGGCCGACCGCCAGGTGGATACCCTGCTCACTCAGGTGGCGCACCGGGATGCGCTCGCCCCGGGCCTGGATCAATCCGCGCCGCTGCTTAAAACCTGGCCGACGCTGGTCACCTCGCTGAAATCCCCTCTGCCGCCGCTGACCACTGACCGCCGCGTCACGCTGGCCTGCACCCGCGATTGCGCTTTTTTCGATATTATTCAGCAGGCGTTTCCCAACGCCAAAATCACCCTTTATGATAGCGACTATCAGGCTCTCGCCTCGGTGGTCAGCGGCGAGAATCAGTATTTTATCGGCAACAACATCACCACTGGCCACTGCATCTCGAAATATTTCTCGCAATCGCTGGTTATCGCGCACTATTTTCGTCAGCAGGAGCAACACAACCGCTTTGTCACCCGTGACGATCGGCCAGAGCTGCATCAACTCTTCGACCGTTTTATCCATGCCGTCGACAGCGACACCGCGATGCGGATCATGCAAAACTGGCTCAACCGTGGCGATCTGTCGTTTCTCAATACCCCGCTTACCTTTAGCCCCGAAGAGCAGCGCTGGCTGCAGAAGTATCGTCGCGTCCGCCTGCTGGTGAACCCCTATTTTCCGCCATTTACCCTGGTGGATAACGAGGATGAACTGCGCGGCATCATGGCCGATATGCTGAATATTGTCTCACTCCAGACCGGCCTGCAGTTTGACCCTATTCTGGTGCGCAACCGTCAGGCTCTGGCAAAGCGCATGGAAAAAGAGGACTGGGCGATCATGCCCGCCGCCACCCTGACCCCACAGCCGCAGGCCTACGTCACCCTCAGCGATCCGCTTATTAACGTGGCCTTTGTGCTGGTCGCCCGCGGCAGCGCCCCCGACCAGCATCTGCTGACGCGCTCGGCACGGATCGCCCTGCCGGTCGGGCCTATCGCCGCCCATGATCTGAAAGCGCGTTTTCCGCTGATTAACTGGGTGGAAACGGATAACGTTGGCGTCGCCATGAAGATGGTAGAGGAAGGCGAAGTGGATGCCGCCGTAGCCTCGGAGCTTTCCGCCCGCTATATGATCGACCACTACTATCCACAGGGTCTGCACTACACCCGCATTGATGGACTCCCCGTCGCGGCCATTCGGCTGGCCATCCCGCGCGATGAACCGGTGCTGGCCGCCATTCTTAACAAAGCGCTGCAGGTTATTCCGCCACGGGATATTCTGCAGATGACCGAGAAGTGGTCGAAAATCTCCAGTCAGCAAATAGAGAACTGGAGCCAGTACAGCCGCCAGTTTTACCAGCTGATCGCCTTTGCGCTGGTGCTGATCGCCATCAGCCTCGGCTGGGGACTCTCCCTGTGTCGGGAAGTGCGCAAACGTAAAGACTCCCAGCAGCGGCTCGAGGAGGAGCTGGCGCAGAAGGAAGCCCTCTCCTGTGCGCTGGAGCGCGAAAAAGACAAAGCGATTCAGGCGACAAAAGCCAAGAGCCGCTTTCTGGCCAGCATGAGCCACGAGCTGCGCACGCCGGTGAGCGCCATCGTCGGCTTTCTGGAGCTGCTGGCGAAACCTGAGCTGAACGTCGGCCAGCGTAAAGAGGCGATCGAGCTGGCGGGGTCGACGGCGCAAACCCTGCTGGGACTTATCGGCAATATTCTTGATATCGACAAGATTGAATCGGGAAAATACCAGGTTACCCCGCAGTGGAGCGATGTCGCACAGTTAGTGTCGCAGCAGTGTCATACCTTCGACGCGCTGGCGCAGCAAAAGGGCATCGATCTGCACTACCATAACGCGCTGCAGGAAGGGACCATGCTGTGGGTCGACCCGCAGGCGCTACGGCAAATCCTCAATAATCTCATCGGCAATGCGCTGAAGTTTACCGTCGAAGGCGCAATTCAGGTCTCCTGCCGGCTGACGCCGGCGAATGAGACACAGGGAGAGCTGGCCCTCATGGTTAGCGACAGCGGCTGCGGGATCAGTGAAGCAGAGCAGGCCACCCTCTTCCACCGCTATGCCCAGGCGCGCCAGGGACGACAGCAGACCGGCTCCGGACTGGGGCTGGTCATTTGCAAAGAGCTGGTTGCGCTGATGCAGGGTCGCCTGGAGATGGTCAGCCGTCCGGGCGTGGGGACCACTTTCACCATCACGCTGCCGGTCAAGGCGAGCCGCTGCGCGATCCACGCGCCGCAGGCGTCGCCCGCCAGACCGCAGGCTCTACCCGGGCTGGCGATACTGATAGCGGACGATCACCCCACCAACCGGCTACTGCTCAAGCGCCAGCTCAGCACTATCGGCTATAGCGTCGATGAAGCCTGCGACGGTGAAGAGGCAGAGAATAAGCTCGCCAGCAAACATTACGATCTGCTGATAACGGACCTCAATATGCCGAAGAAAGATGGCCTGGCGCTGGCGGCCTCGCTACGCCGTCGCTATCCGGGCCTGGTAATTTGGGGCGTGACTGCCAGCGCGCTGCCGCAGTCGCGGGAGGCGTGTCTGGCCAGCGGCATGAATATGTGTCTGTTTAAGCCGGTGTCGGTCCAGACGCTGAGTCATGAGCTCAGCCGTTTAGCGGTGGGCCGCGCATCACCTCACGCTACCCGGCACCTGAAGCTCAGCGTGCTGAGCGAGAATACGGGGGGAGACCAGGCGCTGATGAATGAGATGCTGGAGACGTTCCGCGATGCGTCGGCCGCGGATTTACAGGCTGCCGGACAGGCAATCGCCCGGCATGAGCCGCAGATCTTTCTGCGGGCGCTGCACCGTCTGCACGGTTCAGCACAAATTCTGGGGATTACTGCGCTACAACAACTGTGCGCCCCTTTTGAGGCAAAGCGGCCTGATTCGCTGACGCCGGCAAGCTGTCTGGAGGTGGTACAGCGCATCACCGGCGTCATGCGCGAGATCGATGGCGAAATCGACGCCCTGATCGGCCGCTAGCCGTTCCGCTCGGGCAGTCCGCCTGCCCGAGCGTTAAGGGGACATCCTTGTCAGTTTTTTCCTCTGCGCTCTCTCAGGGTGGAACAAGTATCAGTTGCCTGCCACCAGCATCTCGCTATCCACCACAATGCCCTCTTCAGCGCCCTTCAGCACCAGATTCGCTTCGTAATATTTACCGGCTTTCAGCAGTTCTTGCGCCTGCGCTACCGCCTTACGGGTCTGGTTAAGCGGCATCAGATACTGGTTCTCAATCACGCCAATACCGGCCAGACGCAGGGTATCGATAGCCCCTTTCTGATCGCCTTTCGCCAGCTTTTCGTTGGCGGATTGGATAGCGCTCTCTTTTTCCGGCGTGGCCACATAGTCTTCAGACAGGGCGATAGAGGCGTTAATGATCACATAGCGATCGGCGATCATTTTGGCTTTAGCATCAGTTTTCACAAACTTCGCCCAGCTGGCATCATCGGCGGCCAGCAGCGCGGCGGCGTCGTCTGTCAGTTTTTTGGCGCTATCCGGCTGGCCATGGAACAGCGCCAGACGGGCGAACTGGATGTCGCGCATCGCATTCGCGCCCTGCACCGCCACCTGCAGCACATCGGCGGCTTCTTTCTGTACCTGCGTCGTGGCTGCCGCGGCTGGCGCTGCCGTCGCGCTATCTGTTGCCCATACCGGAGAGGTACTCATCATGGTTGCCAGCAGGCTCGCCAGAATGACTTTTTTCATCGTTGACTCCTGATTAAAATCGGTAAGCATCACCAAACGCAGCCAGCTTAAAAAATATCGCGGGCATTGAGAATCAGAGCCCGGAAGTAATATTGCGGGCCTGGTCTGACAGCTGTCAGACCAGGCGTATAAAGTGACCTCGGCGCTCTTATTTACGCCTGCCGATCGCGCGGCCTACTATTTTCCTCAGACCTTTCTTTTGGCCCGCTGAATAAACCCTCACGCTTTTTATTCAGCGTCAGGCCGCCAACCGGGATCTGCGGAGCAATTATGTTTATGTTTAGCCATTACACCTTAAATGCGTTTAGCCCACGCGTCTTCATTCGATATAAACGGCATGCCTGCCTGATGGCGGTATTGCTGTTTATCTGCGGAGCCTGTTGTCTGGCCTGGCCGTTGGTCGCCGGCTGGTATCTCGCCACAGTAACCGGCATGTTATTGATGATCTGCGGCTTCTATTCGCTGTACAGCCTGATTGTCTTCCGCCAGCAGCACTGGAAATCACGCCTGGTGGCGCTGATCTTCGCCATCGCCTGGATCGTGCTCGGCCTGAGCTTTGTCGTCAATCCTCTCAACGGTATGAGCAGTCTGGCCATTTTATTTGGCTTTTTATTTGTTCTCGGCGGTATTTCCCGCATCGTTAACGGATGTCAAACCCGCAAACAAAGCGGCGCTGGCTGGAATATTTTTATCGGCCTGTTGGATTTACTTATCGCCTGCCTGTGGCTGGCCATGAACCCGCAGCAAAGCTGGTTATTTATTACCGCCTTTATCGGCGTTGAAATGATATTTAGCGCCATCGGCTTGTTGGTCCTGCGCAATAAAATGAAGCACGCTCAGGCTTAAGCCCTATTTTGACACTGGAGAAGAAAATGAATTTACCTAAAGCACTCGTATTGACCGTGGCGGCTACCACATTCTGTCTGATGACCAGCCCGGCGTTCGCGGTTGAGGAAACCACGCCGCAGAATATGACCTGTCAGGAATTTATGGATATGAACCCAAAAAGCATGACCCCGGTGGCCTTCTGGGTAGTGAATCGCAACACCGACTTTAGCGGCGGCGACTATGTTGACTGGCATGAAGTCGAGACCGTTTCGGTACCGAAAATGCTGCAGGAGTGCCACAAGAACCCCGCCGCTAAACTTGGCGATCTCAGCGCGGTCATCAAAAAATAACCCCCCCGGCATCAGGCCGGGGAAACCCGCCGCGCTGCGGCGGGTCCCGCTTTACTCATCGATACCGCATTCGCACGGCAGATGGCGGCCGATAAGCTTGCGATACAAAAACGCCCCGATAATCGCCCCCACCACCGGCGCCAGCAGCGGCACCAGAAAGTAAGGGATCGCCAGCCCACCGGTAAAGGCGATCGAGCCCCACCCGGCCAGACTGGTAAACAGTTTTGGGCCGAAGTCGCGCGCCGGATTCAGCGCAAAGCCGGTTAGCGGCCCCATCGACGCGCCGATCACGGCGATCAGCAAGCCAATCAGCAACGGCGCCAGCGGCCCGCGCGGAATTCCGTTGCCGTCGTCGGTCAGGGCCATGATCATCGCCATCAGGATTGCCGTGATGGTGGTCTCCACGGCAAACGCTTGTATAAAAGTGATATGTGGATGCGGGTACGTGGAAAAGACCCCGGCCAGGTTAAGACTGGCGGCAGTGCCGCGCACGATATGCTGACTCTGTTCAAGATCGAGAAACAGCTGGCGATAGAGCCCATACACCAGCGCGGCGGCGCAGAAGGCCCCGGCCGTCTGGGCAACAATAAACGGCAGCACCTTGCGGCGTTCAAAACAGGCGAACAGCCACAGGGCAATGGTCACCGCCGGATTAAGGTGCGCGCCGGAGACACCGGCCGTCAGGTAGATGGCCATGGCGACGCCAAGGCCCCAGATAATACTGATCTCCCACTGACCAAAGCTGGCCCCGGCGACCCGCAGCGCAGCGACGCAGCCCGCGCCGAAGAAAATGAGCAATCCGGTGCCAAGAAACTCGGCCACGCACTGCCCGGTTAAGGTAGAAGTCTGGTTCATTATCGGCATCCTGAAATAGCACGTTAAAGAGAGAGGCTGGCGCGAGCGCCCGTTTAATTCGCCTGACCGGCCAGTAGCAGCCCGGTGGCGACCGCATTGCGCGGCCCTTCTGTTCCCCGAATATTGCCCTGCCCGGCGACCACGCCATAGTGCGACAAGGCTTCCGTGATAAGCTGCGGGATCTCAAAGTCCAGCGATGAGCCGCCCACCAGCACCACAAAGGCGATATCGCGAATGGAACCGCCGGGTGAGACCTGGCGCAGCGCGCGCAGGCAGTTGGTGACAAACACTTTCTCTTTCGCCTGCCGGCGCACGAGACGAATTTTTTCCAGCGGGCTGGCGTTATCGATCGGCACCAGTTCGCCCTCCTTGATGTACACCACTTTGGCGAACACCGCCGGGCTGAGGGCTTCCCGAAAGAACTCCACCGCGCCATTCTCGTGACGAATACTGAACAGGCTTTCCACTTTGGCCAGCGGGTATTTTTTTATCGCTTCCGCCAGCGAAAGATCCTCGAGGCCCAGCTCGGTTTTAATCAACAGGCTGACCATATTCCCCGCCCCGGCGAGATGGACCGCCGTTATCTGCCCCTCCGCATTGACGATCGCCGCATCCGTCGAGCCGGCGCCGAGGTCGAGGATCGCCAGCGGCGCCGCACAGCCGGGAGTGGTTAACGCCCCGGCGATGGCCATGTTGGCCTCCACGCCGCCCACCACCACCTCGGTCTGCAGTCGGGCGCTCAGTTCGCGGGCGATAACCTGCATTTGCAGACGATCCGCTTTCACCATCGCCGCCATCCCGACGGCATTTTCCATGGCGCACTCGCCGGCCATCCCGCCCTGCACCTTGCGCGGAATAAACGTATCCACCGCCAGCAGATCCTGGATGTATATCGCGCTCATCTCATGGTCGGTCAGGGACGCCATTACCTTGCGCACCCGCTCAAGCATGCCGCCGGCGTGAGTGCCCGGTTCGCCGCGGATGTCGCGTACCGGAGCGCAGGCGCTCATCGCCTGCATGATGGCTTCCGCGCCCTCGGCGACATTGGCCTCTCCGCGGCGCTTTTCGCCGCTAATGTAGAGGTTGCCCGCCGGGATCACCCGCGACTGCACGTCCCCCTGCGGGGTCTTGAGCACCACCGCTGAACGGTTGCCAATCAGGGCGCGGGCGATGGGGACGATGGCCTGGGTCTCTTCCGGGCTTAGCCCGAAGAAGGTGGCGATCCCGTAGGGATTCGACAGGATCCGCACCACCTGGCCCGGCGCGGCCACTTCCACCGCCGCCATTACCCCCTCGGGGACCTGCTCCAGCAGCGTCACTTCATCTACCACCGGCAGGGTTTTACGCAGGCGGTTGTTCACCAGCACGCCGTCGTCCTTTTTGAGGATCGCCGCCACCACGTTGATCCCCCGGTCGAGCGCCTCATTGAGCCACCACACGGCGTCAAGGAAATCGACGGCGTCGTCAATCAGTACGATCCACCCCTCGGCATACTGCGCCGCCGGCAGCGTCGCCAGCCGCCCGAGGGCGATAGTCGTCCCCACGCCAACGCCCACCCCGCCCGGCGTCTGCGGGTTATGACCGATCATGGTCGATTCGGTGATAATGGTCTCGGTGATGGTCTCCATCGCCACATCGCCAATCACCGGCGCGGCTTCGTTAAGATAGATGCGAGAGACATCGCTCATCGACCACGGTGTTTTCGCCAGGGCCTGCTCCAGCGCGGCGAGGGTCCCGGCGATATTGTCCCGCGTCCCTTTCATGCCCGTCGTCGCGACGATCCCGCTGGCAACAAACGCCCTCGCCTGCGGGTCGTCGGACGCCAGCGCCACCTCGGTGGTGGCGTTGCCGATATCAATCCCGGCTATTAACGGCATGCTGACCTCCGCTTAGCTTCCTTTACGCAGCTTATGCCGCTGCTGATACACTTCCGCCGACTCCCGGACAAAGGCGGCATTCACTGTCGCATGCCAGGTGTGCTCCAGCTCGTCGGCGATCGCCAGCAGCTCCGCCTGCGAGGAGCGGAACGGGCGCAGCGCGTTATAGATAGCCAGAATGCGCTCGTCAGGAATGGCGATAAGCTCCGCCGCGCGGCGGAAATTGCGCGCCACCGCATGGCGCTGCATCTGCTCGGCAATCTGCGCCTGGTACTCAAGGGTCTGACGGGAGATCCGCACATCCTGCGGGCCCACCTCGCCAGAGAGCACCTTCTCGAGGGTAATATCGGTCAATGGTTTGCCGGTAGGCGTCAGGATATGCTCCGGGCAGCGGGTGGCTAACGGATAATCCTGCACGCGCATGGTTTTCTCGCTCATGGTCACTCCCTTACTAAGTCGACGTGCAGGGTGACGGGCTCGGCGTCCTGCACCACATGTTTGGTCTCTTTGATATGAAATAGCGCGGCTTTGGCCATAAATTTCGGCCGCACCATCTGATCGTTCACCACCGGCACCGGCGAAGGTGACTCTTTGCGCGCATAGCGCGCGGCGTTTTTGCCAATCTGCCGGTAGGTCTCCAGCGTCAGCAGCGGCGCTTGGGAGAACAGCTCCAGGTTGCTGAGCGGCAGCAGATCGCGCTGATGGATGACCGTGGTCCCCTTCGACTGGATACCGATGCCGATCCCCGAGCCGCTCAGGTTGGCCGCATCCCAGGCCATAAAGGAGACGTCGGACGTGCGCAGAATGCGCACGACCCGGGCGTGAAGCCCCTCTTCTTCCACCCCGGCAATCAGCTCTTTGAGGATCGCGCCATGGGGCATATCGATCAGAGTGTAATGCTGGTGTTTATCGAAGGCAGGGCCGACGCCGATCACCACTTCATCGGCACGTTCATCGGCAGAAGCTACCCCGCCCTCGCGGGTTTTCAGGGTAAAAGAGGGCTGAATTTGGGTTGTCTGTTGCACAGGAATACCGCCTTATTCAATGGTGTCGGGCTGAACCACGCCCGGAATATTTTTGATCTCCGCCCAGCGTTCGGCAGAGATGCGATAGCCGGTGCCCGGCCCCTGATAGTCATTGATGTCGTTGACCGCACTCACCACCTCGAACTGCCGATCGAGAATGGCCGAGGTCTGCAGGTAATCGCCGGTGACCCGCTGGCGCAGCATATTGAGAATATTGCCGGCGATATCCTCAAAGCCGCTGCGGCTCAGCGCGCCGACAATATCGAGGCCGGTGATGTTGCGCTTCATCATCTCTTCCACCGCACTCAGATCCTCCACCACGTTACGCGGCGGCATCTCGTTGCTGCCGTGCGCGTAGGTGGCGGCCTCCACCTCCTCGTCGGCGATTGGCGGCAGCCCCAGCTCGCGGAAAACCGCCTGGATCGCCCGCGCCGCTTTCTGGCGAATGGCAATGGTTTCCGCCTCGGTCACCGGACGCAGGCCGCCGTCAACCATCAGGTCACGCTGCAGGATGTTGTAATCATCAAAATCTTCCGCATCGAAGTTCGAGCCGGCGAACATGTTGTCGTAGTTCGGCACCGCGCTGTAGCCGGAGAAAATAAAGTCGGTGCCCGGCAGCATCTGCATCAGGGTGCGCGCGGTGCGGCGAATATCCGAGTGGGAGAAAGTCTGGTCGTTGGCGGACGCCACTTCGAGGTCGAGCATAGAGGCGATCAGGTTTTCCGCCAGCACCGCCCGAATGCCCGACGGCACAGCGCCGGTCATGCCGATACAGCTCACCGCGCCGTTTTGCAGTCCCTGAACCCCGGCGCCTTTGGTAATGAAGATGCAGCGCGATTCGAGGTAGAGCATCGACTTGCTCTCCGAATAGCCCATCAGCGCTTCGGATCCAGTGCCGGAGGTGTAGCGCATTTTCAACCCGCGGGAGGCGTAGGCCGAGGCGAGGAACGCCTTTGACCACGGAGTATCATCGCCGTCGGTAAATACCGCTTCCGTGCCGTAGACCGACACCGTCTCGGCGTAGCTGGTTAAGCCACGCATGCCCAGCTCCAGCTCGGTGGCCTCTTCCACCGAGCACTGCGTCAACACGCCGGGGCGGCCGCACTGCGAACCGACCAACAGCGCCAGGGCGTTAAACGGCGCGTAGCGCGCGATACCGACCGTGGTCTCCTGTTCTGAGAAGCCGCGGATCCCGGCCTCGGCGGCGTCAGCGGCAATCTGCACCGGATTATCTTTGAGATTGGTGACGTGGCACTGGTTGGAGGGGGTCCGGCGGGCACGCATCTTCTGCAGCGCCATCATCATCTCCACCACGTTCATCTGCGCCATCACCTCGACCGCTTTGGCCGGCGTGATGGCGGTAGTGATGGCAATGATCTCCTCCCGGCTGACGTGAATATCCACCAGCATGCGGGCTATTTCCACCGCCTCCAGGCGCATTGCCTGCTCTGTGCGCTCAACGTTGATCGCGTAATCGGCGATAAACCGGTCGATCATGTCAAACTGGTCCCGGCGTTTGCCGTCCAGCTCGACGATCAGACCGTTGTCCACTTTTACTGAAGAGACCGGGTCAAAGGGGCTGTCCATGGCGATCAGCCCCTCTTCAGGCCACTCGCCAATCAGCCCGTCCTGATTGACGGGGCGCTGGGCCAGTACTGCAAATCGTTTTGATCTTTTCATTGTTCATCGGCTCAAAAGGTGAAATCCGCAAACGGTAGCGAATACGCCGGGCCAGCGTCGTTGCCGCCCGGCCATTACCGGCAATAGCGGAACTTTAAATGAGCCAGTGGTGAAAAAAATAAATTTAATTTCGTTTCAATTTGGCACACGAAATCTACCGACAGTTTCACTATGAAACTTTACTCCGCCGGCAAAAATAAAAAACGTGATCGCCCGCAATGATATAAATCAATTAATAAAAAACGCCCTTAATTACGTTTTGCCGACGCTATTTTAACCCTATTGACTAAATCATGGCGGGCGACAAAATAACGCTGACTAAAATAAAGCAAGCCAACCGAATGGTAATAGTTTTTTACTATCGCCCCCTACTGACTATTCGCGCCAGCGTTATCCTGGTGCGGGAGAGAATGATGAACAAGAGCCAACAAGTTCAGACAATCACCCTGGCCGCCGCCCAGCAAATGGCGGCGGCGGTGGAAAAAAAAGCCGCTGAGATCAACGTGGCGGTGGTGTTTTCCGTGGTTGACCACGGAGGCAACACGCTGCTTATTCAGCGGATGGACGAGGCCTTCGTCTCCAGCTGCGATATTTCCCTGAATAAAGCCTGGAGCGCCTGCAGCCTGAAGCAAGGTACCCATGAAATTACGTCAGCGGTCCAGCCAGGACAATCTCTGTACGGTCTGCAGCTAACCAACCAACAGCGAATTATTATTTTTGGCGGCGGCCTGCCAGTTATTTTTAATGAGCAGGTAATTGGCGCCGTCGGCGTTAGCGGCGGTACGGTCGAGCAGGATCAATTATTAGCCCAGTGCGCCCTGGATTGTTTTTCCGCATTATAACCTGAAGCGAGAAGGTATATTATGAGCTATCGTATGTTTGATTATCTGGTGCCAAACGTTAACTTTTTTGGCCCCAACGCCATTTCTGTAGTCGGCGAACGCTGCCAGCTGCTGGGGGGGAAAAAAGCCCTGCTGGTCACCGACAAAGGCCTGCGGGCAATTAAAGATGGCGCGGTGGACAAAACCCTGCATTATCTGCGGGAGGCCGGGATCGAGGTGGCGATCTTTGACGGCGTCGAGCCGAACCCGAAAGACACCAACGTGCGCGACGGCCTCGCCGTGTTTCGCCGCGAACAGTGCGACATCATCGTCACCGTGGGCGGCGGCAGCCCGCACGATTGCGGCAAAGGCATCGGCATCGCCGCCACCCATGAGGGCGATCTGTACCAGTATGCCGGAATCGAGACCCTGACCAACCCGCTGCCGCCTATCGTCGCGGTCAATACCACCGCCGGCACCGCCAGCGAGGTCACCCGCCACTGCGTCCTGACCAACACCGAAACCAAAGTGAAGTTTGTGATCGTCAGCTGGCGCAACCTGCCGTCGGTCTCTATCAACGATCCACTGCTGATGATCGGTAAACCGGCCGCCCTGACCGCGGCGACCGGGATGGATGCCCTGACCCACGCCGTAGAGGCCTATATCTCCAAAGACGCTAACCCGGTGACGGACACCGCCGCCATGCAGGCGATCCGCCTCATCGCCCGCAACCTGCGCCAGGCCGTGGCCCTCGGCAGCAATCTGCAGGCGCGGGAAAACATGGCCTATGCTTCTCTGCTGGCCGGGATGGCTTTCAATAACGCCAACCTCGGCTACGTGCACGCCATGGCGCACCAGCTGGGCGGCCTGTACGACATGCCGCACGGCGTGGCCAACGCTGTCCTGCTGCCGCATGTGGCGCGCTACAACCTGATCGCCAACCCGGAGAAATTCGCCGATATCGCTGAACTGATGGGCGAAAATATCACCGGACTGTCCACTCTCGACGCGGCGGAAAAAGCCATCGCCGCTATCACGCGTCTGTCGATGGATATCGGTATTCCGCAGCATCTGCGCGATCTGGGGGTAAAAGAGGCCGACTTCCCCTACATGGCGGAGATGGCTCTGAAAGACGGCAATGCGTTCTCGAACCCGCGTAAAGGCAACGAGCAGGAGATTGCCGCGATTTTCCGCCAGGCATTCTGAGTGTTAACGAGGGGGCCGTCATGTCGCTTTCACCGCCAGGCGTACGCCTGTTTTACGATCCGCGCGGGCACCATGCCGGCGCCATCAATGAGCTGTGCTGGGGGCTGGAGGAGCAGGGGGTCCCCTGCCAGACCATAACCTATGACGGAGGCGGTGACGCCGCTGCGCTGGGCGCCCTGGCGGCCAGAAGCTCGCCCCTGCGGGTGGGTATCGGGCTCAGCGCGTCCGGCGAGATAGCCCTCACTCATGCCCAGCTGCCGGCGGACGCGCCGCTGGCTACCGGACACGTCACCGATAGCGACGATCATCTGCGTACGCTCGGCGCCAACGCCGGGCAGCTGGTTAAAGTCCTGCCGTTAAGTGAGAGAAACTGAATGTATCGTATCTATACCCGCACCGGGGATAAAGGCACCACCGCCCTGTACGGCGGCAGCCGCATCGAGAAAGACCATATTCGCGTCGAGGCCTACGGCACCGTCGATGAACTGATATCCCAACTGGGCGTCTGCTACGCCACGACCCGCGACGCCGGGCTGCGGGAAAGCCTGCACCATATTCAGCAGACGCTGTTCGTGCTGGGGGCTGAACTGGCCAGCGATGCGCGGGGCCTGACCCGCCTGAGCCAGACGGTCGGCGAAGAGGAGATCACCGCCCTGGAGCGGCTTATCGACCGCAATATGGCCGAGAGCGGCCCGTTAAAACAGTTCGTGATCCCGGGGAGGAATCTCGCCTCTGCCCAGCTGCACGTGGCGCGTACCCAGTCCCGTCGGCTTGAACGCCTGCTGACGGCCATGGACCGCGCGCATCCGCTGCGCGACGCGCTCAAACGCTACAGCAATCGCCTGTCGGATGCCCTGTTCTCCATGGCGCGTATCGAGGAGACTAGGCCTGATGCTTGCGCTTGAACTGGCTGGCGTCAATATCGTACTGCTTCATTTTGCGCCACAGGGTGGTGCGGCCGATATTGAGCAGCTGCGACATCTCCTGCACCCGCCCGCTGGTCACCCGGGCGGCGTGAATAATAGCTTCCTTTTCGATGGCGCTAAAGGTCAGGCTGGCCGGCAGCAGCGATGACGCGCTATCCCCGCCCGGCCGCTCGGAAAAGAGATATTCCGGCAGATTACTCAGGCGAATGTGGCCGTTGTCGCTGCTGATGGCGATATTCTCAATGACGCTATTGAGCTCAAAATCATTCCCCGGCCACGAGTAGGCCACCAGCTGCGCCAGCGCGTCATCGTCCACTTTCAGTCGCGAAGAGAAACGCTTCTCCAGGCTCTTCAACCGGTTAGAAACAGGGTGCCGCCGTTGGCCAGCTCAAGGCGGCTCAGGCGACCATTTTCATCGTCGGTAGGGGCGCTGCCCATAAAGTCCTGGCCCAGCACGCTGTCGGCATATAGCTGGCAGTTGACGGCGATGTAGGGGCCGCCCGCCCGTTCGCTTTCATTGTGAATAGCCTGGCTCAGCAGCTCTTTCCCGACCCCCTCTTCGCCGCACAGCAGCACCGGGAAGCCACCGCGCGCCGCCTGGCGGCCAAAGTGGATCAGGCGTCGGGTTTCCGGATCGTCGGCAGACATCTGTTCAAAGGTGTGGCTGACTTTACCGAGCTGGCTGGTCATCAGCTGCCGCATCTGCTCCACCGGGTGCAGCAGCAGAATAAAACTGTTGCCTTGCGCCTCGACAATCGGTTTTAAGGTGATCACCGCGTCGACAAACTGATGCTGACTTTCAAAGGTGACTTCGACGTGATTCAGGCCGCGGGCGTGTTTGATGGCGCGGCGCAGCAGCGCCGGGAGGGTCACCAGATCGGCGATATTTTTCCCCTGGCTGGCCTGAACATCAAGATGCAGCAGTCTCGCCGCCTGAACATTGAGAAACTGCAGCACGCCCTGTTCGTTCCACGCCATCACCCCATCGTCCATGCTCTCCAGCAGGCCGTACATCTGATTGAGGTGGCGGTTGGATTCCGCCAGCAGGCTGTCGGTAAGCAGGGAGTTACCCACCTCGCGGGCGATGGCCAGCGTCAGGGAGAGGTCGGCGCTGGACTGGTGCTCGACCAGACAGCAAAGCGAGATAGAGCCGAACAGCCGCCCGTGGTTATCAAACACCGGCGTCGAGCAAAAACTCCATGGCTGTAGCGCCTGCTTAAAATGCCGATCGCCGGCGGTGTTGATCGGCTGGCCCTGCATCGCGGCCAGCGACAGCGCGCAGGTGCCGATAATGCTCTCCGCGCAGTAGCTGCCGTCGCGAAATCCCAGGGCAGCCAGCTGGGCCAGGGTTTGCGGCTCGCCGCAACGGCTCAGGATGCAGGCAGACTCATCAAGAATAAACAGCGCGCAGGGGCGACCGTCCATAAACTCCCAGGCGTCTTCCAGCGCCGCCTGGCCGATGGTCAGCAGCGCGGTTTTACGCCGACAGATCGAGTCGAAGGTCAGGCCCTGGGCCTGGTGCGGCGTTTGCCAGGTTTCGCGCTGCATAAACTTGCTGCAGCGGTGCCATGACTGGGCGATGACGGAAGAGACCGCCTTCCCGGTTTCCTGAGTCTGAACAGTCATATCCTTTTCCGCGTTGTACCATAGAGAACCCCTCCGGCAGCGCCTGCCGGAGGGGAGAAAGAAAAACCGCTGACCTGGGCCAGCGGTTTAGCCACCGCGAATTAACGCGCCAGCCACTGCTGGCCTAACAGATCGGCGGTGAGGATAGCGGCATGGACGCTCTCCGGGGTCACCGCAAACGGCATATTATGGATGGTTTCCCCTTCCGCGCAGGTGGCTTTCGCCACCGCGGCGATTTTCTCGTCGATCCCCTCTTTGACGCCCATCTGCGCGAGCGTCACCGGCAGGCCGACGCGCTGGCAGAAGCCCAGCACCGTTTCAATCTCGTCCATCGGGCTGTTCTGCAGCACCAGCTGCGCCAGGGTACCGAAGGCCACTTTCTCACCGTGATACAGATGGTGGCACTCTTCAAGAATGGTGAAACCGTTGTGGATTGCGTGGGCGGCGGCCAGGCCACTGCTTTCAAAGCCAATGCCGCTGAGGTAAGTGTTCGCCTCGATGATGCGCTCCAGCGCTTCGGTCACTACCCCGGCCTGCGCCGCCAGACGGGCCTTTTCGCCCTCCGCCAGCAGCGTATCATAGCACAGGCGGGCGAGGCTCAACGCCGCCTCGGTGGACTGTCCTCCGGACATGCTGGTGGCGCGCGCATCGTAGCAAGCTTTGGCCTCGAACCAGGTGGAGAGCGCATCGCCCATGCCGGAGACCAGCAGGCGTACCGGCGCTTTGGCGATAATCGCCGTGTCCATCACCACCATATCCGGGTTTTTCGGATAGATCAGATACTCTTCAAACTCGCCCGCTTCGGTGTAGATCACCGACAGCGCGCTGGTCGGCGCATCGGTCGAGGCGATGGTCGGGATCACCACCACCGGCAGCTTCTGGTAGTAACCGATCGCCTTCGCGGTATCGAGGGTTTTACCACCGCCGATCCCGACCACGCCGCGGCAGCCCTGTTTTTGCAAAATCGCCATCAGACGGTTGATTTCCGCATGGCTGCATTCGCCGTTAAACCGTTCCGCATGGCAGCGAATATCGTGGCTCTGCAGGCCATTCACCACTTTCTCTCCCGCCAGCTTCATTACGAAATCGTCGGCGATGACGAAGAAGCTCTCCGCCAGGTTTTTGGCATATTGACCGAACAGAACAGCAGCATCAGGACCCTGAAGATATTTGGCTGGAGATTGAATAACTTTTAGCATTTCCTGACCGCCGCTTATGGCAGAAGAAAAAAAGCGCGCCAGCTCGCATTTTCACCATATCCTCAGCAAAAACGTTCCATAAAGAAACAAAACAAGGAGGCAATGTTTCGTAATGAAACCCGATCGTCGGGGCATTCTTTTTTTCGCCCGCTCAGCCAGAATCATCATATCGCCAGGCATGCTCCACCGTCAGACGATACCCCTACGCGATGACCGCCTCCGCCAGCAGAGAGGCGGCATCGAACCTTCTCCAACGGAGCACTGAATAATGAAAAAGCTGATTAACCGTGTTGAAGATGTACTGAATGAACAATTACAGGGGCTGGCTAAAGCCCATCCGCAGCTGACCCTGCATCAGGACCCGCTGTATGTGACCCGCACCGACGCGCCGGTGGCTGGCAAGGTGGCCCTGCTCTCCGGCGGCGGCAGCGGACATGAACCGATGCACTGCGGCTATATCGGCCAGGGCATGCTCTCCGGTGCCTGTCCGGGGGAAATCTTCACCTCGCCGACGCCGGACAAAATGTTTGAATGCGCGATGCAAATTGACGGCGGCGAAGGCGTCTTGCTAATTATCAAAAACTATACCGGCGACATCCTGAATTTTGAGACCGCCACCGAGCTGCTGCATGAGAGCGGCATTAAAGTCACCACCGTGGTGGTCGACGACGACGTGGCGGTGAAAGACAGCCTCTATACCGCCGGTCGTCGCGGCGTCGCCAACACCGTACTGATCGAAAAACTGGTCGGCGCCGCCGCCGAGCGCGGCGACTCGCTGGAAGCCTGCGCTGAACTGGGCCGCCGCCTGAACAATCTCGGCCACTCGATTGGTATCGCCCTTGGCGCCTGCACCGTACCGGCTGCCGGGCAGCCATCCTTTACGCTGAAAGATGACGAGATGGAGTTCGGCGTCGGCATTCACGGCGAGCCGGGCATCGACCGCCGCCGCTTCAGCTCGCTGGACCAAACCGTCGATGAGATGTTCGATACCCTGCTGGAAAACGGCGCTTACAGCCGCACGCTGCGCCAGTGGGATACCGTCAAGGGCGCGTGGCAGGAAGTGCAGCAGAGCAAAACCGCGCTGCAAAACGGCGACCGGGTTATCGCGCTGGTTAATAACCTCGGCGCCACTCCGCTTTCCGAACTGTATGGCGTGTATAACCGCCTCGCCCAGCGCTGCGAAGCGTCCGGCATCATCATCGAACGCAACCTCATCGGCAGCTACTGTACTTCGCTGGATATGGCGGGCTTCTCCATCACTCTGCTGAAAGTGGATGACGAGACGCTGACGCTATGGGACGCCCCGGTTCACACCCCGGCGCTGAACTGGGGAAACTAAGGAGCACGACATGTCACTGAACAGAACGCAAATCGTCGACTGGCTGTACCGCTGCGGCGATATTTTCACCAAAGAGAGCGATTTTCTCACCGGCCTCGATAAAGAGATTGGCGACGCCGACCACGGTCTCAATATGCACCGCGGTTTCAGTAAAGTGGTCGAAAAGCTGCCGTCGATTGCCGATAAAGATATTGGCTTTATCCTCAAAAACACCGGCATGACGCTGCTCTCCAACGTCGGCGGCGCCAGCGGCCCGCTGTTCGGCACCTTCTTCATTCGCGCCGCGCAGGTGACCCAGGCCCACCAGAGCCTGACGCTCGACGAGCTGTACCTGATGATCCGCGAAGGTGCGGACGGTGTCGTCAACCGCGGCAAAGCGGAGCCAGGGGATAAAACCATGTGCGACGTCTGGCTGCCGGTGGTGGACTCCCTGCGCCAGTCCAGCGAGCAGCACCTGTCGATCGCCGCCGCGCTGGATGCCGCCTGCGAAGTGGCCGAGCGTGCGGCCCACGCTACCATCACTATGCAGGCGCGTAAAGGCCGCGCCAGCTATCTCGGCGAGCGCAGCATCGGACATCAGGATCCCGGCGCGACCTCGGTGCTGTTTATGGTTCAGATGCTGGCCGCCGCCGCCAAAGAGTAAGGAAATTGCGATGGTAAACCTGGTTATTGTTTCTCATAGCGCCCGGCTGGGCGAAGGTGTCGGAGAACTGGCCCGGCAGATGTTAATCAACGATGGCTGCAAACTGGCGATCGCCGCCGGGATCGACGATCCCGACAGCCCGATCGGCACCGATCCGCTTAAAGTCATGGAGGCGATCGAATCCGTGGCCGATACCGATCACGTGCTGGTGATGATGGATATCGGCAGCGCGTTGCTCAGCGCCGAAACCGCCCTCGATCTGCTCGATCCGGCGATTGCCGCGAAGGTGCGACTGTGCGCCGCGCCGCTGGTGGAAGGGACGCTGGCGGCCACCGTCAGCGCTGCCTCCGGCGCCGGGATCGACAAGGTGATCGCCGACGCCATGAGCGCCCTGGAGGCCAAGCGGGTTCAGCTGGGTTTACCTTCGCCAACTTCTGACGCCGCGCCGGCGCCGATGCTTGCCGACGACGGCGACACAAAATCGGTTTCAGTCATTATTAACAATCACAACGGCCTGCACGTGCGTCCGGCGTCGAAGCTGGTCGCCGCGCTGGCGGGCTTTAACGCCGATCTGCTGCTGGAGAAAAACGGGAAGTGCGTCAAACCGGACAGCCTCAACCAAATCGCGCTATTGCAGGTCCGCCGCAACGATAAGCTGCGCCTGCTGGCCCGCGGTCCGGATGCCGACGCGGCGCTGGCGGCGTTTCAGGCGCTGGCCGCCGATAACTTCGGTGAATCGCCTGCGGCGCAACCGGCAGCGGCTCCGGCAACGCCCGAGCGCGTCGAAGGCGCTGCCCTGCGCTATCCGCTGGCCCTGATCCAGCCGCTCCGCCCGGCTGCCGCCGATGCCGCCCGCGAGCAGCAGCGCCTGCGCCAGGCCATTGACCAGACGCTGGCGGATCTTATCGCCCTGACCGAGCTGGCGGAAAATAAATTTCACGCCGATATCGCGGCGATCTTCGCCGGGCACCACACCCTGCTCGACGATGACGATCTGTTTGATGCCGCCAACGATCGCCTGCTCACCGAACAATGCTCGGCGGAATGGGCATGGCATCAGGTGTTGATGGAGCTCAGCCAGCAGTATCGCCAGCTGGATGACCCCTACCTGCAGGCGCGCTATATCGATATCGAAGATATTTTGCAGCGCACCCTGCGCCATCTGCAGGGCGTTCAGGAGAAAGTGCCGACGCCCGGCGAGCCAACAATTATTATTGCCGACAACATTTATCCCTCAACCGTCTTACAGCTGGATGCCAGCTTCGTTAAAGGCCTGTGCCTGCGCGATGGCAGCGAACAGGCTCACGGCGCGATTATCGCCCGCGCGGCGGGGATCGCCTGGCTGAGCCAGCAGGGCGAGGCGCTGAACAGCGTGCAGCCCGGCGAGACTATCGTGCTCGATATGCGCCACCAGCGCCTTATCCGTGACTAAAATTCACGTTGACCGTTACCGCTCCGGGGGCCTGCCTCCGGAGGGTGAGTTTTCGCTTACTCTTCAGGAACCACTATGTCTCAATTCTTTTTTAACCAGCGCGCCAGCCTCGTCAACGATGTGATTGAGGGTACCATTATCGCCAGCCCGTGGAATAACCTCGCCCGTCTGGAGAGCGACCCGGCGATCCGGGTGGTGGTCCGTCGCGATCTGAATAAAAACAACGTGGCGGTGATCTCCGGCGGCGGCGCCGGCCATGAACCGGCGCACGTCGGCTTTATTGGTAAAGGCATGCTGACCGCCGCGGTCTGCGGCGATCTGTTCGCCTCGCCGAGCGTCGACGCGGTGCTCACCGCCATTCAGGCAGTGACCGGCGAGGCGGGCTGCCTGCTGATCGTCAAAAACTACACCGGCGATCGGCTTAACTTCGGTCTGGCGGCGGAGAAAGCGCGCCGACTCGGCTACAACGTGGAGATGCTGATCGTCGGCGACGATATTTCGCTGCCGGATAACAAACAGCCGCGCGGCATCGCCGGGACCATTCTGGTGCATAAAGTGGCGGGCTATTTCGCCGAGCGCGGCTTCAACCTCGCCACCGTCCTGCGTGAAGCGCAATACGCCGCCAGCCATACCGCCAGCATCGGGGTGGCGCTGGCCAGCTGCCACCTGCCGCAGGAAGCCGACAGCGCGCCGCGCCATCAGGCCGGTCACGCCGAGCTGGGAATGGGCATCCACGGTGAGCCGGGCGCCTCGACGATCGCCACGCAAAACAGTGCGGAGATCGTTAACCTGATGGTGGAAAAACTGACCACCGCCCTACCGGAAACCGGCCGCCTGGCGGTGATGCTCAATAACCTCGGCGGCGTGTCGGTGGCTGAGATGGCGATTCTGACCCGCGAGCTGGCCAACACCCCGCTGCAGGCGCGCATTGACTGGTTAATAGGCCCGGCCTCGCTGGTGACGGCGCTGGATATGAAAGGCTTCTCGCTGACCGCCATCGTGCTGGAGGAGAGTATTGAGAAAGCGCTGCTTTCGGATGTGGAAACCGCCAGCTGGCAGAAGCCGGTGCAGCCGCGGACTATCAACGTCGTGCCGTCCACCCTCGACAGCGCCCGGGTGGATTTTACACCCTCGGCCAACCCACAGGTGGGCGATTACGTGGCGCAGGTGACCGGCGCCCTCATCGATCTTGAAGAACATCTCAACGCGCTGGATGCCAAAGTAGGCGACGGCGATACCGGCTCCACCTTCGCCGCCGGGGCGCGCGAGATTGCCGAGCGGCTCGAGCGTCAGCAGCTGCCGCTGAACGATCTGCCAACGCTCTTCGCGCTGATCGGCGAACGCCTGACGGTGGTGATGGGCGGCTCCAGCGGGGTATTGATGTCTATCTTCTTCACCGCTGCCGGGCAGAAGCTGGGGCAAGGCGCCAGCGTGGCCGAGGCGCTGAACGCCGGTCTGGAACAGATGAAGTTTTACGGCGGCGCCGATGAGGGAGACCGGACGATGATCGACGCTCTGCAGCCGGCCCTGGCGGCGCTGCTGGCCGAACCGGAGAATCTGCAGGCCGCTTTCGCCGCGGCGCAGGCCGGGGCGGATCGCACCTGCCAGTCAAGCAAAGCCGGCGCCGGACGCGCGTCCTATCTCAACAGCGATAGCCTGCTCGGCAACATGGACCCCGGCGCCCACGCGGTGGCGATGGTGTTTAAGGCGCTGGCGGAACGCTAAGCCTTCCCCGGTGGCGCTGCGCTTACCGGGGCGATGTAACACCGCCGAATAGCAGGTCGGGTAAGGCGTAAGCCGCCACCCGACAAAAAACGGCACCGCCGGTAGCCCGGATAAGGCGCGACGCGCCGCTATCCGGGTTTTACCACGATGGCTTTTTACTTGCTGTGCCAGTACGCCTGGGAACGCACCAGCTGCTGATCGATGCTCTCGTCTTCAAAGCGCGCCAGCAGCGATTTCACCACCGCGCCTTCGCCGGTCAGCCAGATAAAATAATCCTCCGCCGGCACCTTCACCTGCGCCAGACGCTCGGCGACGAAGGCCGGATTGTGGCCCACCACCCACTCGATGTTAAAGCCATCGAGATCCGCCAGATAATCTTTATACGACGCATCGGCGATAGTAACGATGGCCGTCACCTGCGGCCTCGCCGGCAGCTGGCGTAATCCCAGCAGACGACGGCGCAGCGCCGGCATGCCGGACTCATCGCAAACATACAGCTGCCAGGCATAATCTTCCGGCACCACCAGCGAGCCGCGCGGGCCGCCGATCACCAGCTTATCGCCCACTTTTGCTTCCAGCGCCCAACGGCTGGCGATACCGCCATCGTGGATATAGAAATCGTAAGCCAGCTCGTGACGTTCGGCATCGTACAGCGGCGTATAGTCGCGGGTGGCAGGCCGCACGCCTTCCCCCCAGTCAATCCCCTCCTCGGTCACCTGCGGCGGGGTAAATGCCGCGCCCGGCTCGGGGAAAAAAAGCTTGGTATGGTCGTCAAAGCCGTGAGAGGCGAAGCCTTCCAGCGCCTCGCCTCCCAGCACGATACGCTGGAACGCCGCGCCTGCGCGCTCCACGCGCAGCACCGTCAGCTCACGGAAACGCAGCTCATTGCGGACACGCTGCGGGTACTTGTCTGCTTTGGTTTTTGTCATCATCGATTGCCTTCGTGAACGGTAAATAGATATATCTAAACTTGATGCAAATGATAATGATTGCCAACTAAAAAGAATGCAAGTCTTTTTTTGATATAGTCAAAACAAACCGCATCAAAATCCACATCCAGAAAACAATCACATATATCAACATCTTAAAAAATAAATAGCAACCAGCATTGCGAACATTCATTTTTTAGATATAAATTAGATATATCAAAAACAGCAGGAGGTAACCATGCGACATCATCATGAAGAAGGGCGTGGGCCACGCGGGCGCCACGGTGATCCCAGCGAACACGGCGACCATGGCCGCCGCGGCGGCGGACGTCGCCAGCGTTTCTTTGGCCACGGCGAACTGCGGCTGATCATTCTGGATATCCTCAGCCGCAGCGCCAGCCATGGCTATGAGCTGATCAAAGAGATCGAAACGCTTACCCAGGGGAACTACAGCCCCAGCCCGGGGGTGATCTATCCGACGCTGGATCTGCTCCAGGACCAGGGCCTTATCAGCGTGGAAGACGACAACGGACGCAAGAAAATCCTTATCAGCGAGGAAGGAAAACAGCTGCACGCCGAGAACCAGGAGCACCTGGCCCATATCCAGGAGCGCCTGCAGGCGCGGATGGTCGGCTGCGAGCTGCGCCGCGATCCGCAGATGAAGCGCGCGCTGGAAAACTTCAAAGCGGTCCTCGACCTGAAAGTGAACCAGCAGGCCAGCAGTGCCGCCCAGCTCAAGCAGATCATCGGCATTATTGACCGGGCGGCGATGGAGATCTCTCAGCTCGACTAAGCCTCTTTTTTCACCACCGGCTGCCCCGCGCTGGGGCAGCCCGCACCACGGCGGATCGCCCCGTCCATTGCCGCCAGGCAGAAAATCTCGTCAGCTCAGGAATAAAACGTGCCAATAGTGGCGCAATGAGATTAAATTTTACACAATTCGTCTTTTGCTTTGCATTTATCCCGATTTTCACCGCTTCTGCCGAACTGGCGTAATCCCTGCAATACTTAATCCAGTATCGTGTGATACGTCCGCCCCAGGAGCACATTTTGAACAGGTTACCTTCCAGCGCATCGGCTCTGGCCTGCAGCGCACACGCACTGAATCTCATTGAAAAGCGCACGCTTGATCATGAGGAAATGAAAGCACTTAACCAGGAGGTCAGGGAATACTTTAAAGAGCATGTGAATCCGGGGTTTTTAGAGTATCGAAAATCGGTCACAGCCGGCGGGGATTACGGAGCCGTAGAGTGGCAAGCGGGAGGGTTAAATACGCTTGTCGACACCCAGGGACAGGAGTTTATCGACTGCCTTGGTGGGTTTGGCATCTTCAATGTAGGGCACCGTAATCCAGTTGTTGTATCCGCCGTCGAGAATCAACTCGCGAAACAACCGCTTCACAGTCAGGAGCTGCTGGACCCGCTGCGGGCGATGCTGGCGAAAACCCTGGCAGCCTTAACGCCCGGGAAACTAAAGTACAGTTTCTTCTGCAACAGCGGTACCGAATCGGTAGAGGCGGCCATCAAGCTGGCGAAAGCCTATCAGTCGCCGCGCGGTAAATTTACCTTCATCGCCACCAGCGGCGCCTTCCACGGTAAATCGCTGGGCGCGCTGTCGGCCACCGCGAAATCGACCTTCCGCAAACCCTTTATGCCGCTGCTGCCGGGCTTCCGCCACGTGCCGTTCGGCGATATCAACGCCATGCGCACCATGCTGAGCGAGTGCAAGAAAACCGGCGACGACGTCGCGGCGGTGATCCTCGAGCCGATTCAGGGCGAAGGGGGCGTGATCCTCCCGCCAACGGGGTATTTGCCGGCGGTGCGTAAACTGTGCGACGAGTTTGGCGCGTTGCTGATCCTCGACGAAGTGCAGACCGGCATGGGCCGCACCGGCAAGATGTTCGCCTGTGAGCATGAGAACGTCCAGCCGGACATTCTGTGTCTGGCGAAAGCGCTCGGCGGCGGTGTGATGCCGATCGGCGCGACGGTGGCGACGGAAGAGGTCTTCTCGGTGCTCTTCGATAACCCGTTCCTGCACACCACCACCTTCGGCGGCAACCCGTTGGCCTGTGCGGCGGCGCTGGCGACGATCAACGTGCTGCTGACGCAAAACCTGCCGGCGCAGGCGGCGCAGAAAGGCGATATGCTGCTGGACGGTTTCCGCCTGCTGGCGCAGGAGTATCCGGACCTGGTGAATGAAGTGCGCGGGAAAGGCATGCTGATGGCTATCGAGTTTGTTGATAACGAGATTGGCTACGACTTTGCCAGCGAGATGTTCAGACAGCGGGTGCTGGTCGCCGGGACGTTAAACAACGCCAAGACGATCCGCATTGAACCGCCGCTGACGCTCACCCTTGAGCAGTGCGAACAGGTGCTGAAGGCGGCGCGCAAGGCGCTGGCGGCCCTGCGCGTTTCGGTCGAAGAAGCGTAATAAAGTGTCCTTCACCCTCTCCCTCTGAGAGGGTGAAGGATAACCCTCACACCTGCGGTAACAGGCCGATAAAGCTGCGCTTCTGCCGCGGCTGCGACATCATCTCCTCCAGCTTTTCGACGCAGGCTAAATAGTGCGGCGTCTTCTTATGCGCCAGCACCGCCTCATCGTCTTTATAGGCTTCGTAGATAAAAAAGCGGGTTTTCACCTCAGGATCCTGCAGGACATCAAAGCGCAGGTTGCCTGGCTCCCGCAGCGCGCCCTCGTGGTTGGCGCGAAACACCTCGAGAAACTCATCCACCCGCTCGGGTTTAATATTGATCTCCACTAGCGTGACGTTCATTTCAGCTCTCCCTGTTTCTCTTCCTGCCAGAACTGATACGCTTCCCGCGCGTTCAGATTCTCATGTACCACCTTTTTCACCGCCTTCAGCATCGCGCGCGGGGCGCTGGACTGGAAGATATTGCGCCCCATATCCACCCCGGAAGCCCCCTGGTCGATCGCCCGCCAGCACATCTCCAGCGCCTCATGCTCCGGCAGTTTTTTACCGCCGGCGATAACGATCGGCACCGGACAGCTGGCGGTCACTTTTTCAAAGCCTTCCTCAACGAAATAGGTCTTCACAAACTGCGCCCCCATTTCGGCGGCAATCCGGCTGGCCAGCGAGAAGTAGCGCGCATCGCGGGTCATCTCTTTGCCGACGCCGGTAACCGCCAGGACCGGCATACCGTAGCGATTGCCGGCGTCCACCAGTTTGATGATGTTATTGATCGACTGATGTTCGTATTCGCTGCCGATATAGACCTGCGCCGCCACCGCGCATACGTTGAGCCGCAGCGCGTCTTCCATCGCCACCGCCACGCATTCGTTGGAGAGTTCGCTCAAAATCGAATTGCCGCCGGAGGCGCGGAGCACCACCGGCTTATTGGTGGCCGCCGGTACCTGGCTGCGCAGTACGCCGCGGGTGCACATCAGCACGTCGGTGTCGGCAAACAGCGGCGCAATCGACAGGTCGATACGCTCCAGCCCGGTGGTTGGCCCCTGGAAGTAACCGTGATCGAAGGCCAGCATCACCGTGCGGTTGCTGTGCGGATTAAAAATGCGCGCCAGCCGCGACTGCATGCCCCAGTCCAGCGAGCCGCAGCCTTTCAGGGTATACAGCGTATTCTGCTGCGGGCGGTCGATGCCGAAGTCCTTCCCCTCTTTGATATCGTCTAAATCTGCCATCTCATCCTCCGTCAGAAGTCGTAGTTGTTGATGTTCTCTTTGCTGAACACCACGCGCTCCGGCAGCAGCACGATACCGTTGCCCTTCGCCTCATACTGGTAGCCCTGCACGCTATTCGGTTCGACCTTCAGCGAGCCGATATCTTTCACCTCAACGCTGTCACCCACGTTAAGATCGCCCTTTTTCAGCAATCGATCGGCGACGTTAACCGCAATTTTGCCCTGCTGAACCACATCCCACAGGCCGAACGCTTTCACCGTGCCGCGCTCAACGTACGGACGCATCACGTTCGGCGTACTAAAGCCGACAATCGCCACGCCCTGACGCTTGAGGTTCTCTGCCGCCTGCGCCGCCGCCGGCAGCGCATTGGCATCCGGCGCGATAATGGCGTCAAGATCCGGATAGGCTTTTAAGATCCCCTCGGCGGTTTGTAGCGATTTGGTGGCATCGTTATAGCCAAACTGAGTGGTGACGATTTGCCACTGCGGATGCTCTTTTTCGATTTTGGCTTTGGCTTCCTTCACCCATTGGTTCTGGTCGGTCACCGTCGGGCTGGAGTAGAAAAACGCCACCTTGGCAGTAGGCTTCGTCACCTGCTTTTCCGCCATCTCGACCAGCAGGCCGCCAAGCTGCTGCGGCGTACCCTGGTTGATATAGATGCTGCGGCACTCCGGCTTGGTATCGGAATCCCAGGTCAGGACTTTCACCCCGCGCTGCATCGCCCGCTTCAGCGCCGGACACAGGCCGTCCGGCGAGACGGCGGAGACGATAATCGCGTTGTAGCCCTGGTTGACGAAATTGTTGATAAGCTGCACCTGGCCGGAGACGCTGGGCTCGGTGGGACCGTCATAGGTGACATCAACGCCCAGCGCTTTCCCCGCCTCTTTCGCGCCGTTGCCGCCGCTGGTAAAGAAGCCCACGCCGACCAGCTTAGGAATAAAGGCGATGCGGTCCGCCGCCTGTGCTCAGCGAACGCCCCATCACCACCACAACCAACAGCGCCCCTGACAGCGCGCTCGACACCTGGTTGGGGATGCCGACCATCTGTAAACCCTGTTGCAGATACCCCACCAGCAATGCCGCCAGCGCGGTACCCAGTATCGATCCCGAGCCGCCGTAAATATTGGCCCCGCCGAGCACCGCCGCGGTCAGCGCCGGCATCAGCAGGTCGCGGCCCAAATCCGAACGCGCCGAGCCGAAATAGGAGACCATCACCAGCGCCGCGACCGCCGAGGCGACGCCAACCAGGCCATACAGCACGTACGGGATGCCGTTCACCGACAGCGCGGCATAGCGCGCGGCGCGCGGGTTTTGCCCGAGTAAAAAGAGGTGGCGGCCAAAGCGCCCGCGATGGGCCAGTAGCCAGAAGAAAAAGGTGATAATCGCGAACAGCACCAGCGGCAGCGGCAGTCCGGCGAGGGTTAAATTGGCGAAGGCGGTGAAGCTATCGGGAAAACCGCCAATCCCCTCGTAACCGGTCGCGCCGGCCATCCCGGAAAGCAGCAGCGCGCCGCCGCCGTACAGATACAGCGTACCAAGCGTGATCACCAGCGGGCTGATGCCGGTGTAGTGGATCAGCGCGGCGTTGAATAACCCGCACAGCAGTCCCAAGAGCAACGTCAGCGATACCGCGAGCCACAGCGGCCAGCCCGCCTGGGTCATCACTCCGAGGGCGATGGCGCACAGGCCGATGGTCGAGCCCAGCGAAATATCGATCCCGCCGCTGATGATCACCAGCGTCAGCGGCAGCGCGACGATGCCGATGCAGATAAAGTCGCTGGTGCTAAAGAGCAGCATATTGAGATCCAGCATGCGCGGATTCAGCGCGCCGAACAGCAGGATCTCCACGATCAGCAACGCCAGCAGCGCGCTTTCCCAGTTAAGCTTCAGCTTCATTTAAGCCACCTCTTTGCTTTTGCGCCGGTACCGCCGAGCAGCGAGATCCCGCCCAGCACGCAGGCGGCGATGGCTTTCATCTCCAGGCCGCTGCCGGTCTGATTAGGCACAAAACCAATCTGCGCGGCGAAGACGATCCCGGCGCAGGCCGCCAGCATACCGTTGAGAGTAAAGGCCAGCATCCGCGTGCGGTTGACCGCCACGCCCAGCTGGCGCGCGGCGGCGAGGTTATCGCCAACGGCGTAAAAATCACGACCAAAGGCGGTGCGCGACAGCAGCCAGCCGCCCGCCAGCAGCAGCGCCAGCACCAGCCAGCCCAGCGGCGACACGCCGATAAACGCAGGCTCCGAGAGCGATTTCAGGCTGTCGGGCAAGCCCTCGATCCATTTCCCGCCGGTCCACAGCAGCATTACCCCGCGATACAACCCCAGCGTACCGAGCGTCGCGACGATCGCCGGGATGCGCAGCCCCACGACCAGCAGGCCGTTAAACGCTCCGGCCAGCGCGCCAATCGCCAGCGCGAAGGCGATAGCCGTCGCCAGCCCGTAACCGTTGTTCAGCGCCACGCCGACGGCGATGGCGCATAGCCCAACGGTCGAACCTACCGACACGTCAATATTGCGGGTCAGCATCACCAGCGTCGCGCCCAGTGCCAGCAGGCAGAGGATCTGCGAGCTGGCGAAAATCATCGCCAGGGTCTGCAGGCTGAAATAGGCTGGATTGAGCGCCACCAGCACGACAAAGAGCGCCACGATGGCAAAGAAGGCGCTCAGTTCGCGATTCTTCAGTAACGTTTTCATGCCTGCCCTCCGAAGGCCAGGGTCATCATGCGATCGACGGTCACCGCCTGCCGCGCCAGCTCGCAGCTGTAGCGGCCCTGATGCATCACCAGCACCCGGTCGGCCAGGCCGATGAACTCATCCAGATCGGAGGAGATCATCAGCACTGCCACATTTTGCGCGGCGACGCTTTTCAGCAGCTGATAGATATCGGCGCGGGCGGAGACATCCACGCCGCGCGTCGGCTCATCGACAATTAGCAGCAGCGGGTTGGCCTCCAGACAGCGCGCCAGCAGCACCTTCTGCTGGTTACCGCCAGAGAGAGTGCGCACCGGCTGATCGCCATCGGCCAGCTTGATCCCCAGCGCCCGGTGATAGCGCTCAACCACCGCCGCCTCCCGTTTCCCCTGCTGCCACCACGATGGCTGATTGAACATCACCGTGTTCCAGCGCACCGGCGCATCGAGAAACAGCCCCGAGACCTGGCGGTCTTCCGGCAGATAGACCAGCCCGCTGGCCAGCCGGGCGCGGGTGCTGTCATTGCTAATCTCGCGATTCTCCAGCCAGATCCGCCCGGCGCGCGGTGGACGCAGGCCGTATAAGGTTTCGGCAAATTCGGTGCGCCCGGATCCCACCAGCCCGGCGAGGCCGACGATCTCCCCGGCGCGGATCTCCAGATTGAGATCGATAAAGCCTTCTCCGGTAAGATCCTCCACCCGCAGCACGGGAAAATCCTGCGCCTGGGTGCGGCGGTTGCCCGGCAGCGCCAGCCACAGCTTTTGCGTGTCGCTCAGCGTATGGTCGCGGCTGGCCGGCGTCATAGCGCTAATCAGTTGCTCATCGCGGTAAGTTGCGGTCTCGCCGCTCAGCACTACCGCCCCGTCGCGCATCACCGAAATATGGCTGGCAAGCTGGCGGATTTCGGGCAGTTTGTGCGAGATAAACACGATCCCCACGTCCAGCGCCTGTAACGCGCGGATCTGGCTAAACAACCTCTCCGTTTCCCCCGGGGTTAAAGAGGCGGTGGGTTCATCAAGGATCAGGATCCGCGCTTCGCGCATCAGGCCGCGCAGGATCTCGACCATCTGTTGATCGGCTACCTCGAGCGTGCTGGCGCTGGCATCGAGGTTGATCTGGCAGTTCAGCTGCTGCAGTTTTTCCTGCAGTCGCGCGGCGGTATCCGCCCGCTTCGGCAAACGAAAGAGAATGTTCTCGCGCACGCTGAGGTTGGGAAACAGCATCGGCTCCTGCGGCACCAGATAAATGCCCAGCTGGTGGGCCAGCGCCGGGCTGAGGCGCGCAAACGCGCGGTCGCCGATCGTCAGCTCACCGCTATCCGGGGTTTCGACGCCGGCGATGATCTTCATCAGCGTCGATTTACCCGCGCCATTGCCTCCCATCAGGGCATGCACCTGGCCCGCGCATAGCGTAAAGTCGATGCCCTTCAGCACGGCAACGCCGGAGAACTGTTTGCGGATCTGGCGAGCTTCAAGCAGTGGCTTCATCGTCGCGCCTCGTTTGAACAAATGATTTTTAAATTTAATAATGTTCAAAAGACGGCCTGACGCAAAATGACATCGGCGAGCGTTTGGGGCTGCCGCGGCTGAAGATTTCCCGCCTGCTGGAGAAAGGCCGCCAGTCCGGGGTGATCCGCGTGCAGATCAACTCGCGCTATGAGGGCTGTCTGGCGCTGGAAAGTGAACTTCAGCAGCGCTTTGGACTCAAGATTGCCCGCGTGCTGCCGGCGCTCAATACTCCGCCGATGAATACCCGGCTGGGGATCGGCGCGGCGCAATCGCTGATGGGTATTCTGCAACCGGGGCAATTATTGGCAGTCGGTTTCGGCGAAGCCACCATGAGCTGCCTGCAGCATCTCAGCGGCTTTATCGGCTCGCAGCAGGTGCGGCTGGTGACTCTCTCCGGCGGCGTCGGCCCGTATATGACCGGCATCGGCCAGCTTGATGCCGCCTGCAGCGTCAGCATTATCCCGGCGCCGCTGCGGGTCTCTTCGGCGGAGGTCGCCGAGATCCTGCGCCGCGAGTCGAGCGTGCGCGACGTGATCCTCGCGGCGACGGCGGCGGACGCGGCGGTGGTTGGCATCGGCGCCATCGATCAGCGACGCGATGCGACTATCCTGCGCTCCGGCTATATCAGCGAGGGCGAACAACTGATGTACGCCCGCAAAGGCGCGGTCGGCGACATTTTAGGTTATTTCCTGCAGGCCGACGGCAGGCCGGTAGAAGGACTGGAGATCCATCGGGAACTGCTCGGCGTAACCCTTGATGAGCTGGCGCAGCTGCCGACCATCGTTGGCGTCGCCGGGGGAGAAGAAAAAGCGCAGGCGATTTATGCCGCTCTGATTGGCAAGCGCATTAATGGCCTGGTAACGGAAGAGACAACAGCACGCGCGGTGCTTACCCTGGCCTCCTGACGGCCAGGCGCCGCGCGACCACAGCGAGGCGCATGTCATGAGTTACCTGTTAGCGTTAGATGCCGGGACCGGCAGCATTCGGGCGGTTATTTTCGATCTTAATGGCCGCCAGCTGGCGGTAGGCCAGGCCGAATGGAAACACCTGAGCGTTGATAACGTCCCCGGCTCGATGGAGTTCGACCTTACCACCAACTGGCAGCTGGCCTGCCAGTGCATTCGCCAGGCGCTCGACGCCGCTCGGCTCTCTGCAGCCGATATTCAGTCCGTCGCCTGCTGTTCGATGCGCGAAGGCATCGTTCTCTATGACCGCAACGGCGAGGCCATCTGGGCCTGCGCCAACGTCGATGCCCGCGCCAGCCGCGAAGTGGCGGAGCTTAAGGAGATCCACGACTATCGCTTCGAATCCGAGGTATACGAGGTCTCGGGACAAACCCTGGCGCTCAGCGCCATGCCGCGCCTGCTGTGGCTGGCGCACCACCGCCCCGATATCTACCGCAAAGCGGCAACCATCACCATGATCAGCGACTGGCTGGCGGCGAAGCTTTCCGGCGAGCTGGCGGTCGACCCGTCAAACGCCGGCACCACCGGCATGCTCGATCTGTTCAGCCGCGACTGGCGTCCGGCGCTGCTGGATATGGCCGGGCTGCGCGCCGATATGCTGTCGCCGGTCAAAGAGACCGGTACCCTGCTGGGCGCCGTCACCGAAGCGGCGGCGCAGCAGAGCGGCCTGCGCGCCGGGACGCCGGTGGTGATGGGCGGCGGCGACGTCCAGCTCGGCTGCCTGGGCCTTGGGGTGGTGCGCGCCGGGCAAACCGCGGTACTCGGCGGCACTTTCTGGCAGCAGGTGGTCAACCTGCCGCAGGTGCGCACCGATCCGCAGATGAATATTCGTGTTAATCCTCATGTCATTCCCGGCATGGCGCAGGCGGAATCGATCAGCTTCTTTACCGGCCTGACCATGCGCTGGTTTCGCGACGCCTTCTGCGCTGAAGAAAAACTGATTGCCGAGCGGCTCGGCGTCGATGCCTATTCGCTGCTGGAGGAGATGGCCAGCCGCGTCCCCGCCGGTTCCCACGGCGTGATGCCTATTTTTTCCGACGCTATGCACTTTAAGCAGTGGTACCACGCCGCGCCGTCGTTTATTAACCTCTCCATCGATCCGGAAAAGTGCAATAAAGCGACCCTGTTCCGCGCGCTGGAAGAGAACGCGGCGATTGTCTCCGCCTGCAACCTCGCGCAGATCTCGCAGTTCTCCGGGGTGACATTCGACAGCCTGGTGTTTGCCGGCGGCGGCTCTAAAGGCGCGCTGTGGAGCCAGATCCTCAGCGACGTCACCGGCCTGCCGGTGCGGGTGCCGGTGGTCCGCGAAGCCACCGCGCTGGGCTGCGCCATCGCCGCCGGAACCGGCGCCGGGCTGTATGACGATATGGCCAGCACCGGAGAGCGGTTAGTGAGCTGGCACCGCGAGTTCACCCCAAATCCGCAGCATCGCGAGCTGTATCAGGAGATGATGAGCAAGTGGCAGACGGTGTACGCCGATCAGCTTGGCCTTGTCGATAGCGGGCTGACAACGTCGATGTGGCAGGCGCCGGGTCTGGAACGCCGCCAGCGCGTTGCGTCTTCCCCCTCACCCTAACTACCGGTGCCGCTCCGCCTTTCCCCCCTCTCCTTTTGGGAGAGGGCCGGGGTGTGGGGCAACGCTTCGCCGTTCTTTGAATCCCATCACAATCACCGCACTCCCCTTTTCCCTTTTTCTCCACGATGGCTAAATTAGTAACTCATCCGACCACATAACAATAATTTTACATTGGAAGCCACTATGAGCCGCTATCCGTCGCTTTTCGCCCCGCTTGAGCTGGGCTTCACAACGCTCAAAAACCGCGTGTTGATGGGCTCAATGCACACCGGGCTGGAAGAGCTGCCGGACGGCGCGCAGCGGCTGGCGGCCTTTTACGCCGAGCGCGCCCGTCACGGCGTGGCGCTGATCGTCACCGGCGGCATCGCTCCGGCGCCCTCTGGCGTCACCATGGCCGGCGGCGCGGTACTCAACGACGCCAGCCATCTGGCGCATCATCGCCATATTACCGACGCGGTACATCAGGAAGGCGGCAAAATCGCTCTGCAGATCCTGCACACCGGCCGTTACAGCTACCAGCCCGCGCTGGTGGCCCCCTCGGCGCTACAGGCGCCGATCAACCGTTTTACCCCCCATGAACTGAGCCACGATGAGATCCTGACGCTGATCGATGATTTTGCCCACTGCGCCCAGCTGGCGCGCGAAGCGGGCTATGACGGCGTCGAGGTGATGGGCTCTGAGGGCTATCTGATTAACGAATTTCTCGCCGCGCGCACTAACCAGCGCGACGACCAATGGGGCGGCGATTATGCCAGGCGCATGCGTTTCGCCGTAGAGGTGGTTAAGGCGGTGCGCCAGCGCGCCGGCCACGATTTCATTATCATTTACCGTCTGTCGATGCTCGATCTGGTCAACGACGGCAGCACGCTGGCGGAAGTCACCGAACTGGCCAAAGCGATTGAAGCGGCGGGAGCGACCATCATCAACACCGGGATTGGCTGGCACGAAGCGCGCATTCCGACCATCGCCACGCCGGTACCGCGCGGAGCTTTCAGCTGGGTCACCCGCAAGCTGAAGGGCGCGGTGTCGATCCCGTTGATCACCACCAACCGCATTAACGATCCGCAGGTCGCGGAGGATATTCTCGCCCGCGGCGATGCCGATATGGTATCGATGGCCCGCCCGTTCCTTGCCGACGCCGAATTTATATCAAAAGCGCAGGACGATCGCGCCGATCAGATCAACACCTGCATCGGCTGCAATCAGGCGTGTCTCGATCGGATCTTCGTCGGCAAAGTCACCTCCTGTCTGGTCAACCCGCGCGCGTGTCATGAAACCCTGATGCCGGTCCTGCCTGCCAACGCGCCTAAACGGCTGGCGGTGGTCGGCGCCGGGCCTGCCGGTCTGGCCTTCACCGTAAACGCTGCCGCCCGCGGTCATCACGTCACGTTGTTTGATGCGCTCCCGGAGATCGGCGGTCAGTTTAATATCGCCAAACAGATCCCCGGCAAAGAGGAGTTTCACGAGACGCTGCGTTACTACCGCACCATGCTCGATCTTCATGGTGTCGATCTACGCCTGAACACCCGCGTCACGACAGACGATCTGCTGGCGTTCGATGAGACGATCCTCGCCACCGGTATCGCCCCGCGCCTGCCGGCGATCGACGGGATCGATCATCCAAAAGTGCTGAGCTACCTTGATGTCTTGCGCGATAAAGCGCCGGTTGGCGCGAAGGTAGCGATTATCGGCTGCGGCGGCATCGGCTTCGACACCGCGATGTTTTTAAGCCAGTCGGGCGCGGCCACCAGCCAGGATATCGGCGAGTTCTGCCGCGAATGGGGTATCGATACCAGCCTGCAAACGGCGGGAGGGCTGAGTGCTGAAGGCCCGCAGCTGAGTAAAAGCCCGCGACAGATTGTGATGCTGCAGCGCAAAGCCAGCAAACCGGGCGAAGGGCTCGGCAAAACCACCGGCTGGATCCACCGCGCGACGCTGCTGGCGCGCGGGGTGAAAATGATCCCGGCGGTCAGCTATGAAAAGATCGATGATGAAGGGTTACATGTCACTATCGGCGGCGAGCGCCAACTGCTGGCGGTCGATCAGGTGGTGATCTGCGCCGGTCAGGAGCCGCGCCGCGAGCTGGCGGATCCGCTGCGCGCGGCGGGGAAAACGGTGCATCTCATCGGCGGTTGCGACGTGGCGGCGGAGCTGGATGCGCGCCGGGCGATTGCCCAGGGCACTAAACTGGCGCTGGCGATTTAGCCCTGTCCCGGGGGCGGCGCGATGCGCCTTCCCCGGGCTACCACGATAATCCCGCACGCTAGCCCGGCTAAGGCGACAGCCGCGAGCCGGGGGAAACCGCGACAAGAATCAGCGCTGCTTACGCACCTTCGTTGCTTTCAAAATGACAAACTTATTGTTCGTCGCAATCGTCGTGCAATTACCAAACGCGCGCTTCAGCTTACGGAAGTAATCGAGGTGGCGGTTGCCGACGACGTACAGCTCGCCGCCGTATTTCAGGCTGCGGCGGGCATCGTTAAACATCTGCCAGGCGATATGGTCGGTAATGGCGTGCTGCTGATGGAACGGCGGATTACACAGGATCGCCGTAAAGCGGTCAGGCTCAATGCCGGAGAGCGAGTTGTTGACCATGAATTCACAGCGTGCGATATCGTCCGGCAGATTGCGCTCGACGTTCAACCGGCTGGAAGCCACCGCCATGTGCGACTCATCGGTAAACATGACCCGCGCGTTCGGGTTCTGCGCCAGCGCCTGCAGGCCAATCACCCCATTGCCGCAGCCGAGATCGGCGATCTCGCCTTCCAGATCAGACGGTAAATGCTGCAGGAAGAAACGCGCGCCGATATCCAGCCCGCTGCGGGCAAAAACGTTGGCGTGGTTATGGATGGTCCACGGCGTGCCGTCCAGCTTCCAGCTGTAGGTTTGCGGCGCATCGGCAAGCTCAGGAGCGGTGAAAACGCAGTGGATCAAACGCGCTTTTTTCCACGCCAGCGAGGTGGTGGTGGTGCCGAGGATTTTTTCAAACAGCGCCAGCGTCGAGTTGTGCACATCACGGGCTTTCGCCGCGGCGATGATGCGGGTTTCCGGCGTGACTACTTCGCGCAGGGCGCGCAGCTGCTGTTCCAGCAGCGCCAGCTGTTTTGGCACCTTAATCAGCACCAGCGCCGGCGCGGCCGGTAGCGGGCTCAGGCTATCCTGAAAGCGCACGCTCTCTTCATCGATACCGTTCATCCGCAGGTTGTGGCGGGTCGCCAGCTCGGAAATAAAGGAGTCGTTGATGCTGACCGGGTTGCGATCCGCCAGCGCGCAGGCGAGCGCGCCGAAGCCGTCGTTGAAGATGAGCGTCAGACCGTCGACGTCATTCACCTGTTGCAGCAGATATTCATCCGCCGCTTCCCATGCCTGAAGCGCTTCTTCTTCAGCGTTAGGTGGGAACCGCTCTAATGTGAATAACTCACCGTTTAACTCTGCCTGGCTCATCGCCTCTCCGCCTCCGGAATAGTAAAACCCGCGAGTTTATACGCAAATCCTGTCCAGTTGAAGAGAGATCGCTGATCATCGCCGCTCAGCGTGGATCGCCCTCGTCATCGGCTCGGAGCAGCGTTATCGACGCGCGAGCGCCGGGCATCAGCTGCTGCAGATAACCTACCAGCCGCTCTCCCGCCTCATGCAGGGCCGACAACGGCATCGCCGGCAGGCTTTCGAGAATAAACCACATCGTCTGCGCGCCGCTGTCCAGCCGGGTGCGCACGCCCTGTCGCCAGTTCCAGCGTCGGCAGGTTACGCCTATATCATCCCGCCAGATGACTTCGCCCGGCTCCGGATATTCCACTACCGGCTCTGCCGATTTTAGCGTATCGAATGGCTCATCGCCGCGGGCAATGGCCAGCCGCGGTTCGCCACGGTAGGCGGCCAGATTTTCCCCACCGACCGGGACGGCATAGCGAATGCTGATCGCGTTGTAGATATCCACCACCGGATCGATGGCCGGCAGGCTCCCCTCTTTCAGCACCCGCTTGCGCAGCGCCTGCGCCGAACAGGGGGTACGTTTCGCCTTCGCGCCGAAGGCGCTGAACGCTTCATCCCATGCCGCCAGGTGCGCTTGCGCCCAGGGCACATCATCCTGCTGCACCGCCAGGCAGGCCTCGGCCAGCGCCTGCTCCGCGACGGCGGGATCGGCCACCGGCGCGCTCTCCACCACAATACTTAATGCCCGAAAGCCCGGCGCCAGGCGGCTGACCGCAGATTCGATTGACGGCGTTACGCTACGCATTCGATAATCCTGTAATGACCAATTTGTTTCATCATAGTGACCAATGAACGTAAAAGTCAATATAACGACCGATTCAGGATCTGATGTCGACCAGGTAAGTCGCGCCGTCGCCACGCGGCTGAAGGCCTACCGTAAAGCGAAAAAAATGTCGCTGGACGAGCTGTCGCGCCGGGCCAGCATCAGCAAAGGTATGCTGGTCGAGATGGAAAAAGAGGCCGCCAATCCCAGCATTGCGATCCTCTGCAAACTCGCCGCCGCGCTGGGCGTATCGGTAGCGGATATTGTCAATGTGGCAAGCGAACCCGCGTTGCATATTATTCCCGCCGAGCAGATCCCCACCCTCTGGCAAGGCCCGCTGGGGGGCAGCGCCAGGCTCCTCGCCGGCACCGCCGGGCCGAATATGATTGAGCTGTGGCGCTGGGAGATGCAGCCCGGCGAAGCCTTTACCTCGCCCGGCCACCCGGCAACAACCTTCGAGCTGCTGCACGTGGAAGCCGGCGCGCTGACGCTGACGCTTGGCGAGACCTGCCGCACGGTGGCGGCCGGGGAATCGGCGGTGGCCCGCACCGAAATAGAGCACGGTTACCGCAATGAGGGTACCGCGCCGCTGGTCTTTACCATGACCGTGGCTGAACTGCCCTCCTGACAGACATAATGATAAGACGATGGCAAAACTCATTTATTTACAGGGCTATCCTGAATCGCTGCTGGCGCAGGTGACCACGTTAATCGAGCAAGACCGCCTCGGCGAGGTGCTGCAAAAGCGCTATCCGCAAGGGCACGACGTTAACAGCGATAAAGCGCTGTATCAGTACACCCAGGACTTGAAAAACCGCTTTCTGCGCGGCGCGGCGCCGATCAACAAAGTGATGTATGACAGTAAGATCCACGTGCTGAACAATGCGCTCGGCCTGCATACCGCCATTTCCCGCGTGCAGGGCGGTAAGCTGAAAGCTAAAGCGGAAATTCGCGTGGCGACGGTATTTCGCGACGCGCCGGAAGCCTTTCTGCGGATGATCGTGGTTCATGAACTGGCGCATCTGAAAGAGAAGGATCACAACAAGGCTTTCTATCAGCTGTGCTGCCATATGGAGCCGCAGTACCACCAGCTGGAGTTCGACACCCGCCTGTGGCTGACGCACCTTTCGTTAAATCGTTCTGCGTAGTGACGCACTGGTTTTGTCATGACGGCATGATAGAGTGGCGGCAGGTTCCCTTTAACGGAGTTCGTCAACGTTTATGATACGTTTCGCAGTTGTTGGCACAAACTGGATCACCAAGCAGTTTGTCGATGCCGCCCATGAAACCGGCAAATATAAACTTACCGCCATCTACTCCCGCAGCCTCGAACAGGCGCAAGCCTTCGCCAAAGACTATCCGGTCGAGCATCTGTTTACCTCGCTCGATGAACTGGCACAGAGCCCTGACGTTGACGCGGTCTATATTGCCAGCCCGAACTCGCTGCACTTTCCGCAGACCCGGCTGTTCCTGAGCCATAAGAAGCACGTCATTTGCGAAAAGCCGCTGGCGTCGAACCTGCAGGAAGTCGAGGCGGCGATAGCGCTGGCGAAAGAAAATAACGTGGTGCTGTTTGAAGCCTTTAAAACCGCCAGTCTGCCTAACTTTCTCCTACTGAAAGAAACGCTCGCTAAAGTGGGCAAACTACGCAAAGCCTTTATCAACTACTGTCAGTACTCCTCGCGCTATCAGCGCTACCTTGACGGCGAAAACCCCAACACCTTTAACCCGGCGTTCTCTAACGGTTCGATTATGGATATCGGCTTCTATTGCCTGGCGTCCGCTGTGGCGCTGTGGGGCGAGCCGCGGGCCGTTCTTGCCACCGCCAGCCTGCTGGACAGCGGCGTAGACGCCCAGGGCACCGTGGTGCTGAGCTATGGCGACTTCGACGTGACGCTGCATCACTCCAAAGTTAGCGATTCCGCGATCCCCAGTGAAATTCAGGGCGAAGACGGCGCGTTAGTGATCGAAAAAATCTCCGAATGTCAGAAGCTGGCGTTTGTGCCGCGCGGCGGTAAAGCCCAGGACCTGACGCAGCCCCAGCACATTAATACCATGCTGTATGAGGCGGAGACCTTTGCGCGGCTGGTGGAGACACAGGATGTGGATCACCCGGGCCTGGCGGTGAGCCGGATCACCGCCAAACTGTCCAGCGAAATTCGTCGCCAGACCGGGGTGATCTTCCCGGCCGATACGCAGCCGCTGGCGTAAAAGAGTGTAAAGGCCTGGCCGGAAGGCGAGGTCTATGCATAAAAGCGCAGCGGCTGCCGTCTTCCGACGTCAGCCGTTTTGTTTTTATGTAAGGAATATCAAATGAATACTGTCGGCACGCCGTTGCTATGGGGTGGATTCGCTGTCGTTGTCGCGATCATGTTGGCAATCGACCTGCTGCTTCAGGGACGACGCGGTTCGCATAGCATGACCATGAAGCAGGCCGCTGGCTGGTCAATCCTCTGGGTCACGCTTTCTCTGCTGTTCAACGCCGCCTTCTGGTGGTATCTGGTGCAAACCCAGGGCCGGGCCGTCGCCGATCCGCAGGCCTTAGCCTTCCTCACCGGTTATCTGATTGAAAAAGCGCTGGCGGTCGATAACGTCTTCGTCTGGTTGATGCTGTTCAGCTATTTCGCCGTACCGCCTGCTCTGCAGCGCCGGGTGTTGGTGTATGGCGTACTGGGCGCGATCGTTCTGCGTACCATTATGATCTTCGCCGGCAGCTGGCTGATTTCGCAGTTCGACTGGCTGCTGTACGTCTTTGGCGCCTTCCTGCTGTTTACCGGCGTGAAGATGGCGCTGGCGAAGGAGGACGACTCCGGCATCGGCGATAAGCCGCTGGTGCGCTGGATCCGCAGCCATCTGCGGATGACCGATAAAATCGAGAGCGAGCGCTTCTTCACCCGTAAAAACGGGGTGCTGTTCGCCACCCCGCTGCTGCTGGTGCTGATTCTGGTGGAACTGAGCGACGTGATTTTCGCCGTCGACAGTATCCCGGCAATCTTCGCGGTCACCACCGATCCGTTTATCGTGCTGACCTCGAACCTGTTCGCCATCCTCGGCCTGCGCGCCATGTACTTCCTGCTGGCGGGGGTCGCTGAGCGCTTCTCGATGCTCAAATACGGTCTGTCGGTGATTCTGGTGTTTATTGGCGTGAAGATGCTGATCGTCGACTTCTACCATATCCCGGTTGCCATCTCGCTGGGCGTGGTGGGCGGCATCCTGGCCGTCACGCTGCTGATTAACGCCTGGGTCAACAGGCAGCACGACAAGCAGCGCAAACTGCCAGAGTAATCTGCTACCGCGCCGTCGGCCCTCGCTGGCGGCGCGGTAATCAGCTATAGCAGACGTTCTCGTAACGAGAATACCTGCTCATGTCACAATTATGTTGCTACGCAGTTAAAAAATAAGATCCATATTAAAATCACAGTATTTTACGCTTCCCGCCAGTCTTTCTTTCCGTATACTCGACTATGCAAACATCTACTTACATCCTGACATAAACGTAAAAAATAATACGTGGCTGGGATGGCTTGCTACATCACTGGAAGGAATGAATTATGACAACACGCACTCCCTCATCAGGGTGGCTCTCCCGCCTGGCGCAAGGCAGCCTGGTGAAACAAATTTTAATCGGCCTGGTGCTTGGCGTACTGTTGGCGCTGGTCTCTAAGCCTGCGGCTATCGCCGTCGGTCTGCTGGGGACCCTGTTCGTCGGCGCGTTAAAAGCGGTAGCGCCGGTGCTGGTATTGATGCTTGTCATGGCCTCGATCGCCAACCATCAGCACGGACAAAAAACCAGTATACGCCCCATTCTGTTTCTCTATCTGCTGGGCACCTTTAGCGCGGCGCTGACCGCGGTGTTGTTCAGCTTTCTCTTTCCCTCGACCCTGCACTTAACCACCGCCGCCGACAGCATCACGCCGCCGTCGGGGATTGTTGAGGTGCTGCGCGGCCTGCTGATGAGCATGGTGTCCAACCCGATCGACGCTCTGCTGAACGCCAACTATATCGGCATTCTGGTGTGGGCGGTGGGGCTTGGCTTCGCCCTGCGTCATGGTAACGACACCACCAAAAACCTGATCAACGACGTCTCCCACGCGGTGACCTTTATCGTTAAAGTGGTGATCCGCTTTGCGCCGCTGGGGATCTTCGGCCTGGTATCTTCCACCCTGGCGACCACCGGTTTCGAGACCCTGTGGGGCTATGCCCAGCTGCTGCTGGTGCTGGTGGGCTGTATGCTGCTGGTAGCGCTGGTGATTAACCCGCTGCTGGTGTTCTGGAAGATCCGCCGCAACCCCTATCCGCTGGTGCTCACCTGCCTGCGCGAAAGCGGCGTTTACGCGTTCTTCACCCGCAGTTCCGCCGCCAACATTCCAGTGAATATGGCGCTGTGCGAGAAGCTGAATCTGGATCGCGATACCTATTCGGTCTCTATTCCACTGGGGGCGACCATCAATATGGCAGGCGCGGCAATCACCATCACCGTGCTGACGCTGGCGGCGGTGCATACGCTGAATATTCCGGTGGATCTGCCGACGGCGCTGCTGCTGAGCGTGGTCGCTTCGCTGTGCGCCTGCGGCGCCTCCGGCGTGGCGGGCGGCTCGCTGCTGCTGATCCCGCTGGCCTGTAATATGTTTGGGATCCCGAACGATGTGGCGATGCAAGTGGTTGCCGTTGGCTTTATTATCGGCGTGCTGCAGGACTCCTGCGAAACCGCGCTGAACTCCTCCACCGACGCCCTGTTTACCGCCGCGGCCTGCATGGCGGAAGACGACCAGCTGGCGAAAAACGCCCTGCGCGGATAACGCCTTTCCCCTCCGCTATCGGGCGGAGGGACTCTCTTCCTGTACTGCGTTTTCAACCTTAAACGGATCGATACCGCGCTTTTGCATCCGGCGGAAGCGAATGATATTCAGCCCGTTGACGATCAGGAAACTGCCTTCGATCAGCGTCCCGCCAATGGAACCCAACCACAGATTATGCGTGACCCAGCAGGCGGTGGAGCACCACATCACGCAGCGGACGGTTAGCCCTTTACAGCGAAACAGCGCCCAGGTGCTGGCGACGGTGCCAATGATCGGCAGCAGCTCCATGGCATGCTGCAGTTTACCCAGGCCGAGAATCAACGTCAGGAGGATAAAGACTGTCATCACCCACAGGCTACGGGTGCGTAAGGAAATGACCGTGCGAAGCGCATTGAGCCCGGCGCTCATTCCAGCCGGCCCGGCGCCCATCAGGAAAAAATGAACGCCGATAATAGCGCTATAGACCGCCAGCTGTAGCCTGAAACGGCGTTCATCGCGGTTGATAAAGGTGGTAATGCCGATAAGAAAGGCGATGACGCCGACCCCCTGGGCCAGCCAATACGCGGTCATGTAAGCTCCCTGACTGAAAAAAACAAACGGCGCTTCACTGGCTGAAACGCCGCTGTTACGAGCCCGATGGCGCTACGCTATCAGGCCGATACACAAACCAAGCCTCTGGGCGCCAACGCAAATACGCCTTTACAGGGTAACACCGCTTTTAAAGATGGCCAGCTCGCGGAAGTCATTCTGCTCATTACAGGTCGGTTTACCGTTGGCGAAGGCTACAATGGCATCCACAAACTCTTCCAGCAGCTGCGGCATCGTTTTGCCGCGGAGCAGCTGTCCGGCATCAAAGTCGATCCAGTGCTTTTTCTTCGCCGCCAGCTCGCTATTGGTGGCGATCTTCACCGTTGGCACAAAGCCGCCGTACGGCGTGCCGCGACCGGTGCTGAACAGCACCATATGGCAGCCGGCGCCGGCCAGCGCGCTGGTGGCGACCGCGTCGTTGCCCGGCGCGCTCAGTAAATTCAGACCATGAACCTTCAGGCGCTCGCCGTAGCGCAGAACATCCACCACCTGGCTGGAGCCCGCTTTCTGAGTACAGCCCAGCGACTTATCTTCGAGGGTAGTGATCCCTCCGGCCTTATTACCCGGCGAGGGGTTTTCGTAAATAGGCTGGTCGTGAGCAATAAAGTACTGCTTAAAGTCATTGACCATGGTCACCAGCTTGTCGAAGGTCGCTTCGTCGCGGCAGTGGCTCATCAGCAACTGTTCAGCGCCGAACATCTCCGGCACTTCGGTCAGCACGGTAGTGCCGCCGTTGGCGATCACATAGTCTGAGAAGCGGCCCAGCATCGGATTAGCGGTAATGCCCGACAGGCCGTCCGATCCCCCGCACTCGAGGCCAAACTTCAGCTCGCTGAGCTTGCCCGGCTGGCGTTTATCCTGACGCATCACTTCATACAGCTGATGCAGATGCTCAACCCCCGCCTCCACTTCATCGTCCTGATGCTGGCAAACCATAAAGTGCACGCGCTGCGGGTCAAACTCGCCCAGCGTCTCGCGAAAGGCCTCCACTTGGTTGTTTTCACAGCCAAGGCCAACCACCAGCACCGCCCCGGCGTTCGGGTGACGAACCATATTTTGCAGCATGGTGCGAGTGTTGATGTGATCGTCCCCAAGCTGCGAGCAGCCATAGGTGTGGCTGAAGAGATGTACCCCATCGATATCCTCAGCGCCATACGTCTCTTTCAGGAAACGGTTCTGCATTTGTCTGGCCATCGCGTTGACGCAGCCGACGGTCGGCAGGATCCACAGCTCATTGCGCACGCCGACGTCACCGTTGGCGCGACGATAAATCTGTACTTCGCGATCCGCAGGCTGTGGCGGTTGGGCAACCAGGTCCGGTTGATAGCGATACGCGTCAAGGTCGCTGAGATTGGTGCGCGTATTGTGCGCATGAACATGCTCGCCCGGCGCGATATCCGCCAGCGCATGGCCAATCGGCAACCCGTACTTAACGACGTTTTCCCCTTTCGCGATAGCGCGCAGTGCAAACTTGTGGCCGCGAACGATATCCTGGCCGAGGGTGACCGAGTCATTATCAATCGTCACCACGCTACCGGCAGCGATATCCGTCAGCGCGACCGCGACGTTATCCTGCGAATGGATTTTGATGTATTGCATATCAACCGACCTCTGGCCTTAGTTCAGTTCAATGGCGAAATAGTCACGCGCATTGTTAAAGCAAATGTTTTTCACCATCTCGCCCAGCAGCGCGATATCCGCAGGCGCTTCGCCGGCAGCCACCCAACGGCCGATCATCTGGCACAGAATGCGGCGGAAGTATTCGTGGCGCGTGTAGGAGAGGAAGCTGCGACTGTCGGTCAACATCCCGACGAAGCGGCTCAGCAGCCCGAGCTGCGCCAGCTGGGTCATCTGCCGCTCCATACCGTCTTTCTGATCGTTGAACCACCAGCCGGAGCCGAACTGCATCTTGCCTGGCATGCCTTCACCCTGGAAGTTACCGATCATGGTGCCCAGCACTTCGTTATCACGCGGGTTCAGGCAGTAGAGAATCGTTTTCGGCAGCAGGTTTTCTTCGTTCTGCTTGCTCAGCAGCTTAGACAGCTCTTCCGCCATCGGACGATCGTTGATCGAGTCGAAGCCGACGTCTGGCCCTAACAGTTTGAACTGACGGAGGTTGTTGTTACGCAGCGCGCCAATGTGGTACTGCTGGACCCAGCCGCGACGGGCATACTCTGCGCCGAGGAATACCAGCACCGCGGTTTTGAACTGCGCCACTTCGTGTTCGCTAAGGGTCTCGCCAGCCAGGCGGCGCGCCAGAATGTCATCCAGCTCGGCGTCGGTCGCTTCGGCAAACAGCACCACGTCCAGCGCATGATCGGAGACTTTGCAGCCGTGTGCGGCAAAATGATCCAGACGTTTGGTCAGGGCGCTTTGCAGGTCAGCGAAGCGGCGAATATCGGTATCGGATACCTCGCCCAGCTTAGCCATATAATCATTGAAGGTCGCCAACTCGATGTTGAAGGCTTTATCCGGGCGCCAGCTCGGCAGCACTTTGATGTCAAAGGAGTTGTCTTTGGCGACAGCCGCGTGGTGCTCAAGAGAATCAATCGGATCGTCGGTGGTACCGACCATCTTCACATTCATCTGTTTCATGATTCCGCGGGCGGAGAAGGCATCCTGAGCCAGCAAATCATTACACTGGTCCCAGATCTCATCGGCGGTGGATGGCGACAACAGCTTACCTGTAATACCAAAAGGTCGACGCAGCTCTAAATGGGTCCAGTGGTATAACGGGTTGCCAATAGTGTGCGGAACCGTGGCCGCCCAGGCGTCAAATTTCTCGCGATCGGACGTATCACCGGTACACAGACGCTCCGGCACGCCGTTAGTGCGCATTGCGCGCCATTTATAGTGATCGCCTTTCAGCCAGATGTCATACAGGTTTTTAAAGCGATAGTTTTCGGCAACCTGCTGCGGCGGAAGGTGGCAGTGGTAGTCGAAAATCGGCTGATCTTTGGCGTAATCATGGTACAGACGGCGGGCAAACTCGGTATCAAGTAGAAAATCTTCAGTCATAAACGATGTCATTCGCGTGTCCTCTTCGCTCCAGTGCGGGAGCCTTTCAGATGATTGACTACAATGCTGACAAAGTTATCACACCAATTTCTACAGACCGAACTGTTTTTCGTGAGTTAGATCAATAAACGTCGATAAAAAAATGACCGCCCTGGAGCAAAACACCTCGCCAGAGCGCGCCATCTCTGGCTTTCCAGGCAAGGGATAAAGACCACACTAACTTTCCCACTTTTGTGACAGCTCTCAACTTTTAAAGTTGTATGACAAGTTATCTTTCTGCCGTCGCAACATATAAACCGACGGAATGCATTACCGGTGCTTATGGCATCGGCTTATACGGAATGGATACCGACTTTCAACATAACAACTGATGGTAAGGTTCAGGCCAGAGGGGACTACCCTCCTGAATCCTCCGTTTCGCTTTCCCGGCCGCTTATTGCGCTCGGTAAAGGCCGCACCTGATGCGGAAAGATAACAGACGATGAGGTTTACATGCGTAAAATTAAAGGGTTACGTTGGTACATGATCGCGCTGGTGACGCTGGGCACCGTGCTGGGCTACCTGACCCGTAACACCGTAGCGGCGGCCGCGCCGACGCTGATGGAAGAGTTACACATTTCGACCCAACAGTACTCCTATATCATTGCAGCCTATTCCGCTGCCTATACCGTTATGCAGCCCGTCGCGGGGTATGTCCTTGATATTCTGGGGACCAAAATTGGCTATGCCTTCTTCGCCATCGCCTGGGCGGTATTCTGCGGCTCAACGGCGCTGGCCGGCAGCTGGGGTGGACTGGCGCTGGCCCGTGGCGCAGTCGGCGCAGCGGAAGCCGCAATGATCCCCGCCGGCCTGAAGGCCAGCTCAGAGTGGTTCCCGGCAAAAGAGCGCTCTATCGCGGTGGGCTACTTCAACGTGGGTTCCTCTATTGGCGCCATGATCGCGCCGCCGTTGGTGGTGTGGGCGATTGTCATGCACAGCTGGCAGATGGCGTTCATCATCTCCGGGGTATTGAGCTTCGCCTGGGCCATCGCCTGGCTTATCTTCTACAAACACCCGCGCGACCAGAAAAAATTATCTGACGAAGAACGTGACTACATCATTGGCGGTCAGGAGTCTCAGCATCAGACCAATAACGCGAAGAAAATGTCGCCGTGGCAAATCCTGCGCAACCGTCAGTTCTGGGGTATCGCCCTGCCGCGCTTCCTCGCCGAGCCGGCCTGGGGGACCTTTAACGCCTGGATCCCGCTGTTCATGTTCAAAGTTTACGGTTTTAACCTGAAAGAGATCGCCATGTTCGCCTGGATGCCGATGCTGTTCGCCGACCTCGGCTGTATCGTCGGCGGATATCTGCCGCCGCTGTTCCAGCGCTGGTTTGGCGTCAACCTGATCGTGTCGCGTAAAATGGTGGTCACCATGGGTGCCCTGCTGATGATTGGCCCGGGGATGATCGGCCTGTTCACCAGCCCGTACGTGGCGATTGCCCTGCTGTGCATCGGCGGGTTCGCTCACCAGGCGCTGTCCGGGGCGCTGATTACCCTCTCTTCCGACGTCTTTGGCCGTAACGAAGTCGCTACCGCCAACGGTCTGACCGGGATGGCCGCCTGGCTGGCGAGCACCATGTTCGCCCTGGTCGTCGGCGCGCTGGCAGACACCATCGGCTTTAGCCCGCTGTTTGCGGTACTGGCCGTCTTTGACCTGCTGGGCGCGCTGGTTATCTGGACGGTGCTGAAAAACAAACCGGCTGACGATGACTCGACGCCGCTTAGCAGCCGCAAACCGGTCACGCAGAGTTAGATCGAATGGCAAGGTAATCGCCGATCAAGCCGCCTTCTCAGGCGGCTTTTTCATGCCTGCCAGTGGTGGAAAGCGCGTAAAAGTGGTATAACAAATCGAATATTGTCGCCATCTTCCGGGAGCGAATATGGAAATCATTGAACCACGCCGTCTATATCAGCAGCTTGCCGCTGAGCTGAAGACGCGCATCGAACAAGGTGTCTACCTTGTAGGGGATAAGCTGCCCGCCGAGCGCTTCATCGCCGATGAAAAAAACGTCAGCCGCACCGTGGTTCGTGAAGCCATTATCATGCTGGAAGTGGAAGGGTATGTCGAAGTCCGCAAAGGGTCGGGTATCCACGTTATCTCCAACCATCCGAAATACCAGCAGGTGGCCGATGAAAGCCTTGAGTTCGCCAACTATGGCCCCTTTGAACTGCTGCAGGCGCGGCAGCTAATTGAAAGCAATATTGCCGAATTCGCGGCGACTCAGGTGACCAAACAGGACATCATGAAGCTGATGGAGATTCAGGAGAAAGCGCGTAACGAGAAATGTTTCCGCGACTCCGAATGGGACCTGCAGTTTCACGTCCAGGTGGCGCTGGCGACGCAGAACAGCGCGCTGGCGGCGATCGTGGAAAAGATGTGGACCCAGCGCGTGCATAACCCCTACTGGAAAAAGCTGCATGAGCATATCGACCTGCGTACGGTCGATAACTGGTGCGACGACCACGATCAGATCCTGAAAGCTCTGCTGCGAAAAGATCCCAACGCCGCCAAGCTGGCGATGTGGCAGCATCTGGAAAATACCAAGCAAATGTTGTTTAACGAAACCAGCGATGACTTTGAATTTAATGCCGATCGCTACTTATTTGCCGAAAACCCAGTCGTTCATCTCGATACCGCAGTCAACGGCGCGAAATAAGGCCTTATCCCTCCGGCGCGCCCCCCTGCGCGCCTGTCTGACAGTGAGGCTGGAGTAAGCAAGTCATATATAGTGTCAGCCTGTGTAAATCCTCTCGCCTCCCATCTCCGCAATCAGCAAAATCAACGAGCAACACGTTGCAATTTCTCTGACGGAAAGTCAGGTGATTTGTTACAATTAGATGCATTTTGTCGTTCTGGGGGGTAGGTATTTACTTACTTCAGTCTTATACAGGGAAGCGTTCAGAGCGCCTAAGCAGCGACCATAATCTCATAAAAATCTTGTCGCCCTATATGCCACGCGCTCAGACGTGCCGTTAACCGATGTACCAGGAATCGTGAATGGAACTATTTACCCAGTTATTGAATGCCTTGTGGGCTCAGGATTACGAAACGCTCGCGAATCCCTCCATGATAGGCATGCTGTATTTTGTCTTGTTTATGATTTTGTTCCTTGAGAACGGGTTATTGCCTGCCGCGTTTTTACCGGGGGATAGTCTGCTCGTGCTCGTGGGCGTGCTGATCGCCAAAGGGGCGATGGGTTTTCCGGAAACCTTGCTGCTGCTCACCGCCGCCGCCAGCCTCGGCTGCTGGCTAAGCTATATTCAGGGGCGTTGGCTGGGTAATACGCGGATCGTGCAAAACTGGCTGTCACACCTGCCTTCGCACTATCACCAGCGTGCGCATCACTTGTTTCATAAGCATGGGCTCTCCGCGCTGCTGATCGGCCGCTTTATCGCCTTCGTACGCACGCTGCTGCCCACCATCGCCGGGCTTTCCGGCCTTAATAACGCCCGTTTTCAGTTTTTCAACTGGATGAGCGGCCTGCTGTGGGTGCTCATCCTGACCTCGCTTGGCTATCTGCTGGGTAAAACCCCGGTATTCCTCAAGTATGAAGATCAGCTGATGTCCTGCCTGATGCTCCTGCCGGTTGCCCTGTTGGTCTTCGGACTGATCGGCTCGCTGGTGGTGCTGTGGAAGAAAAAATACAGAAGCCGGGGCTAATGATGGTCATGAAACGCCCTTCCCTGCGCCAGTTCAGCTGGCTGCTGGGTGGTTCTCTTCTGCTCGGCGCCCTGTTCTGGCTTTGGCTGGCGGTGCAGCAGCAGGAGGCCACGCTGGCGATCCGCCCGGTTGGCCAGGGTATCGGAATGCCGGACGGTTTCTCCGTCTGGCATCATCTCGATGCCAACGGCATCCGCTTTAAAAGCATCACGCCGCAGAAGGATGGTCTGCTGATTAAGTTCGATTCCACCGCCCAGGGCGCGGCGGCGAAAGAAGTTCTCGGCCGCGCTCTGCCACATGGTTATATTATTGCCCTTCTGGAGGACGATAACTCGCCCACCGCCTGGCTATCCCGCCTGCGCGACGCGCCGCATCGCCTCGGGTAAGCTGCCGCCAGACTGCGTTTTTAACCCAGTCTGGTGGTTTCCCGCATTTGTTACTATGCTTAAACCTGCGGGAATCAACGCATTCACGTTCACCAACGGGAACGGGTATATCCTCCGGGTATCCCCTCAGACAATGGAAGGTACTATCCATGAAACACCGCATCGCTCTGCTTCTGGTCCTGACTTCACTTAGCGCCAGCGCCCTAGCCGCCTCTCCCTGCCAGGAAAAAGAGCAGGATATTCAACGAGAGATCAGCTACGCCGAAAAGCATCATAATCAAAGTCGCATTGATGGGCTAAATACCGCGCTACGTCAGGTTCGGGAAAACTGTAGCGACAGTAAACTCAAAGCCGATCATCAGCAAAAAATTGCCAAACAGCGGGAAGAGATCGCTGAACGTCAGCGCGATCTGCAGGAAGCCCGGAAGAAAGGCGATGCGGACAAAATTAACAAACGCCAGCATAAACTCAATGAAGCGCAACAGGAGTTAAAAACGCTGGAGTCTCGGGATTACTAATCACCATTAACTTTCGCAACACGGACCACGCTACAGGAGAACGACATGGCTAAAGAGAATGTGACTGACGACCTTCGTGCAGAACTGAAAACGCTGGCGGATACCCTGGAGGAAGTACTAAATTCCTCGGCGGACAAGTCGAAAGAAGAGATGGGTAAACTGCGCAGTAAAGCCGAGAGCGCGCTGAAAGAGAGCCGCGCTCGTTTGGGTGAAACCAGCGAAGCGATTCTTCGTCAAACTCGTGAGACCGCCGCGCGAGCGGATGATTATGTTCGCGAAAATCCGTGGACTGGGGTAGGAATTGGCGCCGCCGTCGGGCTGGTGCTGGGTGTCCTGCTGTCGCGTCGCTGATTATGGCGAATACTCAACACACGCAGGGACCGGGTCAGCGCGTTTTCTCCATTGGTCAGCGCATCGTCACGCTGCTGGTCGAAATGGTGGAAACGCGGCTGCGTCTGGTCGTCGTGGAGCTGGAGGAGGAGAAAGCCAACCTCTTCCAGCTGCTGATCATGACCGGACTGACGCTGCTGTTTGCCGCGTTTGGCCTCATGAGTCTGCTGGTGCTGGTTATCTGGGCCGTTGACGCTCAGTACCGCTTGCACGTGATGATCGCCACCACCGTTGTGCTGCTCCTTGCCGCCGCGATCGTGGGTATCCTAACCCTACGTAAGGCGCGCCGCTCCACGCTGCTGCGTCTAACGCGTAAAGAGCTGGAGAACGACCGTGCCCTTCTGGAGGAGGATAAATCGTGAATGGCCGACAGGAGCGTGAACGGCAAAAGACGCAGCTGCTGCGCCAGATCCAGCAGCAACGGCTGGAGCTCAGCGCCTGCCGCCGTCACTGGCACGAGGCGACTGCGCCCCTCGACCGCGGCTGGCATACGCTGCTGAGTTTACGTTCGTGGCTGATGGTTGGCAGCGGTCTGATGGCCGTATGGTCCGTACGACATCCGCATTTTTTAATGCGCTGGACCAAACGCGGACTCGGACTGTGGAGCACCTGGCGCCTGGTGCGCGGGATCCTGCGCCAGTCGGCAGTTCGCTAGCGGCCCTGAGCGTGAGCGCTTTCCCTGGCGCCCACGCTCTGCCATTTCCCTGTCCGTTACCGCACCCTGTTCGCAGCAACATGCGCCTTTTCCGTAGCGCGCCCTTCTCTACGACGCCCTTTACCTCACGCCATACCAGGACCGGTGGTGGCCCATCGCGTTCGGTACGCTTTCGCCTCCTCGTACTGATTGCTCAGAAACTTTGAAATAGATCTACAGTTTTCCTTGCTAACAATTCCCTCTCCGCCTCGCTACTATCCTCTCCATCGACAGCAACACCGCGTAACTACGCGGGATTGCACTAAAAAACAAAACCGCCGCCCTTTGGGTTTTCTGGAGTAAAAAATGAAAAAATTAGAAGATGTTGGTGTATTGGTAGCGCGTATTCTGATGCCGATTCTGTTTATCACTGCAGGATGGGGCAAAATCACCGGTTATGCGGGAACCCAGCAGTATATGGAAGCCATGGGCGTCCCGGGCGCGCTGCTGCCGCTGACCATCCTCCTTGAGTTCGGCGGCGGTCTGGCGATTCTGTTCGGTTTCCTGACCCGGACCACCGCGCTGTTCACTGCGGGCTTTACGCTGCTGACCGCGTTCCTGTTCCATAGCAACTTTGCGGAAGGCGTGAACTCCCTGATGTTCATGAAAAACCTGACCATTGCGGGCGGTTACCTGCTGCTGGCCATTACCGGACCGGGCGCCTTCAGTATTGACCGTGTACTGAATAAGAAATGGTAAGCGCACTATACTGAATGAATGAAAAAAGCGAGGAGACCACTCCTCGCTTTTGCTATCTGTAGTCTGAAGGAGGAGCAAAGATGGGACAATTAGTCGACGGCGTCTGGCAGGATACTTGGTATGACACAAAATCCACCGGTGGGCGTTTTAAACGTTCCGTTTCCGCCTTCCGTAACTGGCTGACCGCCGACGGCGCGGCTGGCCCCAGCGGTGAAGGCGGTTTTGCAGCGGAAAAGGATCGCTATCATTTGTATGTTTCTCTCGCCTGCCCGTGGGCGCATCGCACGTTAATTATGCGTAAATTAAAAGGTCTGGAGCCTTTTCTCTCCGTATCCGTGGTCAATCCGCTGATGCTGGAAAACGGCTGGACCTTTGACGATAGCTTCCCGGAAGCCACCGGCGATACCCTGTACCAGCATGACTTTCTCTATCAGCTGTATCTGCACGCCGACCCGCACTACACCGGACGCGTGACCGTGCCGGTGCTGTGGGATAAAAAACAGCAGACCATCGTCAGCAATGAGTCGGCAGAAATCATCCGCATGTTCAATACCGCCTTCGATGGCCTTGGCGCCCGGGCCGGGGATTACTACCCGCCAGCGCTGCGGGAACAAATCGATGAGCTGAACGGCTGGATCTATGACAACGTCAATAACGGCGTGTATAAAGCCGGCTTTGCCACCAGCCAGCAAGCTTACGACGAAGCGGTGGATGCGGTCTTTACCTCGCTGGAGCGGCTGGAGCAGATCCTCGGCCAGCATCGCTATCTGACGGGCAATCAGCTAACGGAAGCCGACATTCGCCTGTGGACAACGCTGGTACGCTTCGACCCGGTATATGTGACCCATTTTAAATGCGATAAACGGCGCATCAGCGATTACCTCAATCTGTATGGTTTCCTGCGCGACATCTACCAGATGCCGGGTATCGCCGAGACGGTGAGTTTTCCGCATATCCGTCACCACTATTACCGCAGCCATAAAACCATTAACCCTACCGGTATTATTTCCATTGGGCCGCAGCAGGATCTCAACGAACCGCACGGTCGCGATCAGCGCTTCCGTTGATCTGTCGGGCGCCAGTGATGGCGCCCAATAATTCAGAAAACAGATATTTACCCACCATTCATTCACGTCTATTCTTATTGCGATCGCTTAAAAAACAAGTGATTGACGGTTAATTGAGGCGTAGAAATGGACTGGTATCTCAAGGTATTAAAAAACTATATAGGATTTGGCGGCCGTGCGCGGCGCAAAGAGTACTGGATGTTTATTCTGGTCAACCTCATCCTGACCGGCGTATTGAGCATCATCGATAAAATGCTGGGCTGGCAGCGGGCTGGCGGCGAAGGCATTCTGACCACTATCTATGGCGTACTGGTCTTTTTACCGTGGTGGGCGGTGCAATTTCGCCGTCTGCATGACACCGATCGTTCGGCCTGGTGGCTATTGCTGCTGTTGATCCCGGTCATCGGCTGGCTGGTGATCCTGATCTTTAACTGCCAGCGCGGCACCGAAGGCAATAATCGCTTCGGGCCCGATCCGAAACCCTTTTCCTACTAATCTTCCTGCTCCTCCCGCTAGCGGGAGGAGCGTCTTCATCACTATCTGCCGGCAAACAGCTTGGGGATCTCACGCAGACACCAGGACTTCGCTTCGCCCATACTGTCCCGTCGCCAGGCCATGATAATGTCAATTTCATTGGTGTATTCCGGGCTGACGACCCGCAGGCGACCTTCGGCAATATCCTTCTCCACCAGCGGATAGGGCATAGTCGCCACGCCCAGTCCGGCCAGTAGCGCCTGACGTTTATCTTCTATCGTACTCACCGTTAAACGCGGCTGTTTATCCAGCAGTTGAACGGTGAGAACGGGCCGCTCGCGCGCGGTATCCGCCACCGCGACGCCGCGGTATTTCACGCGGGTAACCTCAGAGAGCGGCTCCGGCTCCTGATGGATCGGGTGATCCGGCGCCGCGACGTACACGCTGAGCACCGAATAGAGTTTGCGCGAGTTAATCTCCGAAGAGGAACGAAAATGCATATCCGGTGCGACAACGATGTCCGCCCGCCCCTGCTCCAGCCGCTCCCAGGCGCCGGCCAGCACCTCAGTGATAATCGACAGCTGGGTGTTTGATTTAGTCGCCAGTTTCTCAATCAGCGGAAACAGATCCGGAGTGGGCACCAGCGCTTCGGTAACGATCGTCAGGTGGGTTTCCCAACCGCGCGACAGGGCTTCAGCATCGGTGGTGAGTTTATCCGCCGCTACATACCGGGCAGAATATCTGGCTAACAATACAGCGTCCATACCTTTACCATTGATTTAGTGTAAAGAGAGGTCAAGAACATGATTACTACCCGAACAGCCAAACAATGCGGACAAGCAGACTTCGGCTGGCTGCAGGCCCGCTACACCTTCTCCTTTGGCCACTACTTCGACCCGAAATTACTGGGCTTCGCATCCTTGCGCGTCCTCAACCAGGAAGTGCTGGCGCCCGGCGCTTCCTTCCAGGCCAGAACGTACCCAAAAGTCGATATCCTGAACCTGATTCTGGAAGGCGAAGCGGAGTATCGCGACAGCGACGGCAACCACGTGCAGGCCAAAGCCGGTGAAGCGCTGCTGATCGCCACCCAGCCTGGCGTGAGCTATAGCGAGCATAATCTGAGTAAAGAGCAGTCGTTAACGCGAATGCAACTTTGGCTTGATGCCTGCCCGCAGCGGGAAAACCCGCTGCAGCAGAAAATCAATGTCGCAGACGCGACGCTGCAGCTGCTGGCCTCTCCGGAGGGCGGGGATAACAGCCTCCAGCTTCGCCAACAGGCCTGGGTCTACCATATCGCGATGGAGAAAGGTGAGCAGATCAACGTGCAATTACATGGTCCACGCGCCTACCTGCAGTCGATTCACGGCTCCGTCCATGCCGTCGCACAGGAACAGCAAAAGCAGGCTCTCACCTGCGGTGACGGCGCATTTATTCGTGACGAAGCTAACATTACCCTCGTCGCCGATACGCCGCTGCGCGCTTTGCTGATAGATTTACCGGTGTAACAACGGAAGTGATGGAGTCTGTCAGTGAGTAAGAAGAAAAACAGAAAAAAGGCGTCACCAACGCCGTTAGCCCCGGTACAACCGCAAGTCGCCGGGGCCGCCAGCTTTGGTTATGATGAGATGCTTAGCGAACTGGAAGCCATTGTTGCCGAAGCGGAGATCCGCCTGCGGGATGAAGAAAGTCTCGCCTGAAACGGCAAAATGGCTGGGTTGATTTTCATTAATGGCCTGAAGAAGATATCGGCCCCGCGAGGGGCCGATGGCATTATTCACTCAGCGCGTCGGCAAGATCTTTTTTCACCTGCGTGCGCTGCTCCGGCGTCAGTACCTTATTCACTTCAAAATAGTACTTCACGCGGTAATAACGCACCTGCTGATCAATCTTGCTGAAGGCCGCCAGCTGATCGTTGACCGCTTTTTCATCCCATTTACCGGAATCAATCACGTTTATCAGAGCCCCGTCTTTAATTTCCTGTTGGGAAATCTGCTGGACATTACTCTCCAACTGCTGATGCAGGCTTTTAATTTTCGCAACCTGATCGTTGGTAAGTTTTAAGTGCTGAACAATAGGATCCTGCGCCGGTGCTGGCGCCGCCTTAACGTCTGCGGCCTGAGCCGTGATAGAGAAACCGGTGGTCAACAGCGTGGCAAAGGCAATACGGGTTATCAATTTCATTTTTTTCCTGAAGTAAAGGTGGCAGAAATAGCGGATTATTATTTTACAGGGCGCAGTGAATAAATGTAAAAAATGATAGCCAAACATTATATATATCCACAGCACTAATATACTTCACTAAAACATATAAAATATGAATACCGTGTTAACTTATATAGTTGACGCCCTAACATCACCAGCTTTTATTTTAATTTCAACAGCAAGCAAAATATTTGACAGTGGTGACTTTTCCTTTAATTTAATTAGCGCATATTACGTTATCCAGCGCATCAAGGATATCATTTAAAAATAGATAAGGAGATTGAGATGTTATTACGTTTTCGCGTATTACCGCTGGTTTTTGTCATCTCGCTGTTAAGCGGCTGCGGCCTGGCTTCTAAAGCCTTTTATTCCGCGGGAGACAAATTATTTCAACCCGGAGATGACGCCGTCGCTTCGATGCAGACGTATTCAGTGGCTCAGTTCCTGCAGCCGTTTACTCTCAACCCGGCGAAGGCCAGCAGCGATTATCTGGGTAAATGGGTCAAGGTACGCGGGGTGATTGTCGACATTCGTCGGAAGAGCGGTATCGCCGGCAGCTACTATTTTATCGTGACCATGCGAGATGAACAGAATAAAACGGATAAACGTCTTACCTTTAATTTTGGCTCGCATAACAGCGCAGACGTAGAGGCTTTAAGCAACGGCAGCGTCGCCACGATCGTCGGCCAGGTTCATCAGGTGCAAGATTCCACGATCCCGACGCTACAGAATCCTAAGGTGGTTAAATAACGGTAGCTGACCGATAAGCCGCGTTCTTTTGG
>PPYF01544296.1_pt1 | contig 66537 bp, 73 predicted proteins | sample 1559871 | NCBI WGS metagenome assembly PPYF01 (sample SAMN08240021, study PRJNA423297) | Human gut metagenome, whole genome shotgun sequencing project. | reverse complement strand
CGACAGGCAGCTGCTGGCGCACCCGCCAGTCTCCGCCGAACCCGCTGGCGCGGTTTCGGGCTGCCGCTACGGTCCGATGCGTGAAAACCCGGCTTGCAGCGACCGTTCCGGTCGCGCCGCCCCTGTCGCGCCGTGACCTGCGCTCCCTGCACACCTGACGGTGTGTGAGGAAACTGCGCCTGATGGCGCAGCAGTCTTCCCTCCTGCCGCCACCCCTGCGGCCTGTTTCCCGCTGTGGACTTTCCGGGGGGCAGACGTAACCCCCTCCCGTTCCATCTGTCCAGGGTGAGATGCACTGGCCACAAAATTTTTAGCCATGAACCCGGCTAAAAATTTTGCGTCCGCCCCCGGACAGCTGTCCCGTGAGGCGGTAAACGGGCCCCCATCGGAAAGGTCCACTGCGGGGAGAAACCCCTGTGAAGTGGACGGCAGGAGGAGCTTTCGCTCCTCTGAAGGGGCACATGAACGTCCCGTCGCCGGTATCCGGTTTATCTCACATCTTTCAGTCAGGAGGTTCTTATGAGTGCACGTGGTATCAACAAGGTCATCCTCGTCGGGCGTCTGGGCAATGATCCGGAAGTCCGTTACATCCCCAACGGGGGCGCAGTGGCAAACCTGCAGGTGGCCACATCAGAAAGCTGGCGTGACAAACAGACGGGGGAGATGCGGGAGCAGACGGAATGGCACCGCGTGGTGCTGTTCGGCAAGCTCGCGGAAGTGGCAGGTGAATATCTGCGCAAGGGTGCGCAGGTCTACATCGAAGGTCAGCTTCGCACCCGTAGCTGGGAAGATAACGGTATCACCCGTTACGTCACTGAAATTCTTGTTAAGACCACGGGCACCGTGCAGATGCTGGGACGTGCACCACAGCAGAACGCTCAGGCGCAACCGAAGCCTCAGCAGAATGGGCAGCCACAGAGTGCTGACGCGACGAAAAAAGGTGGCGCGAAAACGAAAGGCCGTGGACGTAAGGCCGCGCAGCCAGAGCCTCAGCCTCAACAACAGCCAGAACCTCCTTATGGCTTCGACGATGATGCGCCATTCTGATCTGGCTGATTTTTCTGACAGCCCCACCATGTGTGGGGCATTACCGGAGAACGATGATGAACAAATCCGATGAAATGATTCAGGAACTACCCGATGGGGCATTCACCCGCGAGTGTGCTGAAACCGTTGTTACACAGTACCGGAATGTCTTTATCGAGGATGATCAGGGAACGCATTTTCGCCTGGTTGTCCGTCAGGATGGCACGTTGATCTGGCGCTCCTGGAATTTTGAGGACTGTGCCGGGTACTGGATGAACCGGTACATCAGGGATTTCGGCATTCGTAAGTAAGAGAGGTGCCGGACGGGGATGACGTCCGGCAGACATTAACTAAACCGTAAGGGGAATAATCATGTCAGTAGTAAAGTCTGAACCAGATACCACCCGCAAAGCAAGCCGTAAATCTGCAAAAACGCAGGAAACCGTCCTGTCTGCCCTGCTGGCGCAGACGGAGGAAGTGAGCGTGCCGCTGGCCTCGCTGATTAAGTCACCGCTGAATGTGCGCACGGTGCCGTATTCTGCGGAGTCCGTCAGCGAACTGGCGGACTCCATTAAAGGTGTCGGCCTGCTGCAGAATCTGGTTGTTCATGCCCTGCCAGGTGACCGTTACGGTGTCGCCGCAGGCGGTCGCCGACTGGCAGCACTCAACATGCTGGCAGAGCGCAACATCCTTCCGCGCGTCAGGTGCAGGTGTTTGAAGCCGCCTGCCAGTCAGGATGGGGCGGTAAACCGGATGTGCGGGTTATCCGCAACCTGATTACCGAAAGTGAAGTGGCGGTGGCTGGGAACAGTAAATTCCGCTTCGTGGGGGCTGATGCCTTCTCGCCAGATGAACTGCGTACTGATTTGTTCAGCGATGACGGGGACGGTTATGTCGACCGCGTGGCGCTCGATGCCGCCCTGCTGGAAAAACTCCAGGCTGTTGCAGAGTTCCTTCGGGAAGCCGAGGGCTGGGAATGGTGCGCCGGACGCATGGAGCCTGTCGGTGAGTGCCGTGAAGATGCCCGGGCATACCGCAACCTGCCGCAGCCGGAAGCGGTGCTGACGGAGGCAGAAGAAGAACGCCTGAACGAACTGATGGCACGTTACGACGCGCTGGAAAACCAGTGCGAGGAATCCGACCTGCTGGAAGCAGAAATGAAGCTGATTGACTGTATGGCGAAGGTCAGGGCGTGGACACCGGAGATGCGTGCCGGAAGCGGTGTGGTGGTGTCCTGGCGTTACGGCAATGTGTGTGTCCAGCGTGGTGTGCAGTTGCGCAGTGAAGATGACGTGGCTGACGACGCTGACCGCACGGAGCAGGTGCAGGAGAAAGCGTCAGTGGAGGAAATCAGTCTGCCACTGCTGACGAAAATGTCTTCCGAACGCACGCTGGCAGTCCAGGCAGCACTGATGCAGCAGCCGGACAAATCTCTGGCACTGCTGGCATGGACGCTCTGCCTGAATGTGTTTGGCAGCGGAGCGTACAGCAATCCCGCAAAAATTCGTCTGGAATGTGAGCATTATTCGCTGACCAGCGATGCGCCATCGGGGAAGGAAGGTGCCGCATTCCTGGCGCTGATGGCAGAAAAAGCCCGTCTTGCTGCCCTGTTACCGGAGGGATGGTCACCACACCGCCCCGCCGGAGACGGGGCGGCAGCAAGGGAGATACCGTGATGAAAACTGAACTGACCCTGAATGTATTACAGTCCATGAACGCACAGGAATATGAAGATATCCGTGCTGCGGGAAGCGATATGCGCCGTAATCTCACTCACGAGGTGATGCGTGAAGTGGACGCACCGGCTAACTGGATGATGAATGGCGAGTATGGCAGTGAGTTCGGGGGCTTTTTCCCCGTCCAGGTTCGTTTCACGCCAGCCCACGAACGTTTCCACCTGGCATTATGTTCGCCGGGAGACGTCTCTCAGCTCTGGATGCTGGTTCTGGTGAATTGTGGTGGACAGCCTTTCGCCGTCGTTCAGGTGCAACATATCTTCACGCCTGTCGCTATCAGTCACACGCTGGCGCTTGCCGCGACACTTGATGCGCAGGGGTACAGTGTTAACGACATCATCCATATCCTGATGGCAGAAGGAGGTCAGGCATGAGCGCACGTTCACGGGCACTGATCCCCCTCAGCGCAGAGCAACAGGCCGCCATGCAGGCGGTGGCTGTCACAGAACAACGTCGTCGTCAGGGACGCACACTTTCAGCATGGCCTTATGCCACCGCTTTCTTTCGCTGCCTGAATGGCAGTCGCCGGATTTCGCTGACCGATCTCCGCTTTTTTGCCCCTGCGCTGACGAAGGAGGAATTTCATGGCAACCGTCTCCTGTGGCTGGCTGCCGTGGATAAACTGATTGAAAGTTTTGGGGAAGTCTGTGTTCTTCCCCTGCCATCCGATGCGGGGCACCGTCTGTTCCCGTCCGTGCCTTTTCGTGAAGGTGAGCGTCGTCGTCAGAAAACCACGCTGACAGAGCAGAAATACAGCCGCCAGCGGGAACGTGAGGCAGAACGACGGGAACGGGAATACCAGACATGTTTTGCTCAGGCGCAGATTGACCTTGCGTTTCATACTCCCGCCACGGTCGGAAGCTGGTTGTCCCGCTGGTCTGGTGTTGTTGAGGAGCATGATCTGGAAACGATTTTCTGGGGGTGGTGCGGGCGTTTTCCATCACTGTCATCATTTGACCGGTTTTTCTGGCAGGAGGAACCACTCTGGCGGCTGATTTTTGAAGCCGGTGAGGCCGGTCGTGGTGCACCGGTACAGGTACGTGCACTTGAGCAGTGGATGATCCCGAACAAGCTGGAGAACGTAATATGATGAAATCAGACGAAAAATACCAGGTTCCCGCGTGGATGCGACCTCTGTTGCCGTTGCTCTGCAACACCGGGGGGAACGATCCGGAAGAACTGCTGAATGATACAGAAACCACTGCCAGTGCGAATGTTGTCCGTTATGTACTGATAGTTGCTGTGCGGTCGCAGGTTGATCTGCTGCAGCTTCTGTACAGGAAAGGGCTGTTGCGCACAGAGATACCAGGTGGCTTTTCACCGGAAGAAGCGCAGGCACTCCTGGATAATCTGGTGCGCAGCCATATCAGCAGGGCGCTGTCGGGCGAGCGAATGGCAGCCCGTGACAGAAATGCCGATCTGGCCTGGATTGGACAGCAACTGGTCGATGCCGCCTGGTTTGTCCGTGCCACACTGGAAGCGCATGGGATGAGCGTCGGAAATGAGAGTCCCCCTGCTCCGCCGGAGACAATGCCGGACATACAGACACGGGAACTGGTGATGTTGATCAAGCGACTGGCATCATCGCTGAAAGCGGTGAAACCGGACAGTTGTGTGGTGCGTGAAGCGCAGGACTGGCTGCGCGACAGAAAACTTGTGGATATCACAGATATTCTCCGGTGAACCAGGCATGTATATTTTACGCAGGGACACGCGTCAGGCTGCGGCTTCCCTTGCGCCCTGTGCATCCCCGCCTTATCGCCCGGCTTTTATGGAGGCACGGCACCGCCCGGTGCCGCAGAACATGTGACTATGGAGGATTCGGGAATGTCTGTTGTTGCACCTGCTGTATACGTTGGAACCTGGCACAAATACAACTGTGGAAGCATCGCCGGACGCTGGTTTGACCTGACCACGTTTGATGATGAGCGCGACTTTTTCGCCGCCTGCCGTGCTCTTCACCAGGATGAAGCCGATCCTGAACTGATGTTTCAGGATTATGAGGGATTCCCGGGGAATATGGCCTCTGAATGCCATATCAACTGGGCCTGGGTTGAAGGCTTCCGCCAGGCACGGGATGAAGGCTGCGAAGAGGCTTATCGTCTCTGGGTGGAGGATACCGGTGAGACGGATTTTGACACCTTCCGCGATGCCTGGTGGGGCGAGGCTGACAGTGAGGAGGCTTTTGCGGTTGAGTTCGCCAGTGATACCGGCCTGCTGGCTGACGTGCCGGAGACGGTGGCGCTCTATTTTGACTATGAGGCGTATGCGCGGGATTTATTCCTGGACTCCTTCACCTTTATTGACGGTCATGTGTTCCGTCGGTGATTTACTCCCCCGCTCCGGCGGCGACAGGCAGCTGCTGGCGCACCCGCCAGTCTCCGCCGAACCCGCTGGCGCGGTTTCGGGCTGCCGCTACGGTCCGATGTCTGAAAAACCAGGCTTGCAGCGACCGTTCCGGTCGCGCCGCCCCTGTCGCGCCGGAAACGGCGCTCCCTGCACACCTGACGGTGTGTAAGGCCACTGCGCCTGATGGCGCAGTCAACCCTTCCGCCGCCACCCCTGCGGCCTGTTTCCCGCTGTGGACTTTCCGGGGGCTGGAGTAACCACATCCCGTTTCAGCAGTCCAGGGGAAGATATACCGTCCACAAAATTTTTAGCCATAAACCCGGCAAAAAATTTTGCGTCCGCCCCCGGACAGCTGCCCCGTGACGTGGTGACGGACGCCCCATCGGAAAGGTCCACTGCGGGGAGAAACCCCGAAGAAGTGGACGGCAGAAGGGGCATTCGCCCCTCCGGGGAGCAACCGGTCGGCCCGGCGACCTGATTCAGCAGAAGGAGACGTTTTCATGACTGTCAGCAGCACGATTTCCGTTTTTTGCCGCGACGGGGTGTTCCGTACTGTTTACTGCCACCTGCACGGTGAGCCGACCTGGAACGGTCGCATCCTGCATACCCACTATGCCACCGGTCAGCAGGCCGAAGCCCTGGTTGAACACGGTGATATCCGTTGCCTCGGTCCCCGTTGCGACAAACCCGCCGGGCATACGCTTCAGAACCCGGTGGACGGTGTGACGGCTTATTACGGACGTGACAGTGGTTTCCGGATGGACAGTGAAGCGCGTGAGTACCGTTCTTTCATGGAGGCCATCGCCACGGAAAGCACTGAAGAGGTGCGCTTTCATTATGTGTTCATCGACGGCTACTGGAAGGTGATGTACCGCACGCCGGAAGGCTGGAAGATGAAGTCGCTCGCGCTGGCACTGCGCCGCTGTCCGAAATGAAAAAAAGGCAGGGCGATAAACCCTGCCTCTCTCCGCCGTTACTTCCCAGCCCGGAGTACCGGCATCTCAATCACTATCTATGGAGATTATGCTATGAGACCATCAATTATCTTCGCAACCGCCGAGTATGTAAAGCGTCTGCGTGAAGAGTGCCTGCGGGAGAATAAACCCCTGCACCGCCATACCCGCTTCAGACGTCAGGAGCTGGCACAGGATGAGATTAACCCGGACGTCCTGGCGATGAGCGGACATATTGCCAGACGCTGCAGTGAGCAGAAGCGGGTGCGTATCCCCGCCATGAAAGTCAGCGAATGGGGCCACCTGCTCCGCGCGCTTGAAATTGAGCGGGTCTGCCACTGATTAACCCTTGCCGTCTGCCTGTGCAGGCGGCAGGATACGTTCAGACATCTCACCAGGAGGAACCGTGAGTAAGAAGAAAACCACCACGACGCCCACGCCGCATGATGCCGCGTTCCGGTCGTTCCTGGCGAATCCCGACGTCGCCAGAGATTTTCTGGAACTGCATCTTCCGGCGGAGTACCGGCAGTTGTGCGACCTGTCCACGCTGAAGCTGGAACCCGCCACCTTTGTTGAGCCGGACCTGCATCAGTACGCCAGCGATATCCTCTGGAGCGTGAAAACCACCGGGGGTGAAGACGGCTATGTTTATACGCTCATCGAGCACCAGAGCACCGAAAATCTGTACATGCCTTTCCGCATGTTACGTTACAGTGTGGCGGCGATGCAGAGACATCTGGAGCAGCACAAAACGTTGCCACTGGTGATTCCGGTGCTGTTCTATCATGGTGAGCGCAGCCCGTATCCGTACAGCATGAACTGGCTGGACTGTTTTGAGAATCCGGCGCTTGCGGCTAAAATATACACAAAGCCGTTTCCGCTGGTTGATATCACTGTCGTTGATGACAATGAAATCATGAACCATCGCCGGATGGCCGCACTGACGCTGCTGATGAAGCATATCCGTCAGCGGGATATGCTGATGTGTCTGGACAACCTGGTCAGAGCACTGCAGGACATCCAGGATGAAGAGCAGATTACAGTTCTTTTCAACTATCTGCTTAATGGCAGCGAACATGTAACGGTTGAATTTTTGCAGACGCTGGCGCAGCGACTGCCGCAGCACGAGGACAGCATTATGACACTGGCAGAACGTCTTAAGCAGGAAGGTATCCAGCAAGGTATCCAGCAGGGTATCCAGCAGGGTATCCAGCAGGGAGTTCAGCAGGGGGCGCTTCAAAAAGCACGGGAAATCGCCCGGGAGCTCCGGAACGCGGGAATGCCGACAGCACAAATCTGTCAGCTGACCGGACTTTCTGAAGCTGAACTGAAGAACATCACTCACTGATGAGAACCAAAAGGCCCGGCAAAATACCGGGCCTTTTGCCAGCAGGAGCAGAGAAAACAGAATGACGATTGCAGAACGTCTTGAGCAAAAAGGTCGCCAGGAAGGAGCGCTTGAAAAAGCCCTGGCTATTGCGTGCCAGCTTCAGAAAATGGGGATGACGCCGGAGCAGATTAAGCAGGCTACCGGACTGTCCGAAGCTGAACTGAAAAAAATCATTCACTGATGAGAGCATCACAGCCCGGCAGAATGCCGGGCTTTTTTGCCTGCAGGGGCAGAGCAGTATGACTATTGCAGAACGTCTTATACAGAAAGGTTTCGACGAGGGTTTTAAACAAGGGGCTCTTGAAGTGGCGCGGGAAATAGCCTGCCGGCTTCGGGATATAGGCTGGCCGCCGGAACGGATTCAGGAGGTCACGGGACTTTCCGGTGAAGAACTGAAAAAGCTGTTTCCTGATGAGCAGTAGCCTGGCATTCAGCCAGGCTGTGAATCACGCTCACACATTCCCTGCCGTTTCCCCCAGTTCATTTTCCAGTCGCCTGATGATATCTGCCTTACGCATCCCCTGCATGTGAGGCAGCAGGTCACGGACTGAAAGTGCCTGGGTGGTCCTCCAGACGGTGATGTCCACCTGTTCCGCATTTTCCCAGGCGTGCCATGTTCTCTGCGTCACGCCAAATTCTCTGGCCGCTTTTTCGCGTGACCAGAGCATGCTTTTTCGCCAGATTCGCAGTTCCCAGCCGGTCATAAAACACCTTTGAAAAAGTGAAAAAACTTCACTTTATTTTATCATCACAATTGCCAAATCAGCGCGATAAATAAGTGTAAAAAAATGAAGAAATTTCACTTTTTTTGCTTGTAAATGTCGTGCGGTTTTCTCTGTTTTCACCTGTGCGGGAGTGGTGTGCCAGTGACCACCACATGCCATTGTTGTGCCGTCGTTTTTCTTCAGTCGCGCCGTATGCGGCGCTCCCTGCACACCTTACGGTGTGTAAGGCCACTTCGCCTGATGGCGCAGCTGTCTCTGCCTGTCTGCCGCCGCACTGCGGCCCGTTCTCCGCAGACGGACTTTCCGGGGGTACATACACGACCACATCCCGTTTCAGTCGTCCAGGGGAGAGATGTACCAGCCACAAAACTTTTTGCCGCAGGCGTCAAAAACTTTTGCGTCTGCCCCCGGACAACTGCCCCGTGACGTGGTGAGCGTCCCCCGTCGGAAAGGTCCACTGCGGGGAAATCCCCGAAGACCCGGACGGCAGAAGGAGCTTCGCTCCTCCGGGAAATGACCTGGCTGACCCGGCAGTCGTGACGATGAGGAGACAATGTGATGAATCAGACTTTACCCACTGCTGACCTGAATAGTGCCGGTACGACAGATGTTATTCCGTCTGTGGCTATCGACCGCATCATCGCGCAGCGTAACGAAGGTATTGCACTGTTCATGCAGGCGATGGAATGCCTGGCGACAGCGCGCAAGATTCTGCTCGATGCGTCAGGTGATATTTTTCTTTACGGGTTTGAAGACTGCGTGACTGATTCCGTTCGGTGCATGGATAAACCGGAAGAAGCGAAAAAGAATATCACCCGTCTTGCCGACCGTAAAATCTGGGACCGCCTGATGACGGATACGGGGATGTACACCTTCATGAGTTCATGCCAGCGTGATGAGTGGAACAGCCAGCTGATGAGCGACACCTGTCCTGAAATCACCCTGGACAATGTACTGGCAACATTCCGCCATCTGAATACCAGCAAGATGCAGACATTTGAACAGGGACTGATTGATGTCTACCGGAAATTGTCATGGGATTACAGAACCAATAATCCCTGCCGTCTGGGTAAGAAAATCATTATTGAAAACCTGCTGTACCGCTGGAGTAACGGGCGTGTGACGCTGGACTGCAGCGGACGGGAGGCACTGGATGACCTGGTACGTCCGTTTTATCTGCTGGAGGCGCGCAACGTTCCTGACTTCAGGAACAGCATCGGGGCGCAGTATGGTGAATTTCTCGGGAACGGCGACAATGTCGGTAAGCTGTTAGAAGGGGAATATTTTACGGTGCGTGGCTACCAGAAAGGGACCGTACACATTGTCTTTAAACGTTCTGACCTTGTTGAAAAACTGAATGATATTATTGCACGGCATTATCCAGGTGCATTGCCGCCACGAGTCTGATTAAACAGAAAAGCCCTGGTATTTATGCCGGGGCTTTTTTTTCTGTAATCATCATAATCTCAGAACACGATGTGACATTGTCACATCAATTGTTGTTCATATCGATGCCATCTTTCCTGCCTGAATCTGTCTTTTTAGGTGCTGTTTTAGAGGAAGAACGGCGGGATGGTTTTTTCGATTCTGCTTCCCGAATAATGTCACGAAGTGCCTTCTCTCCTACTTCATACCCTGCATTTTTGAGCGTCTCACGAACATCTGCCAGTGTATAACCTTTTGTCCTTACCAGGACAATGATGTCATCACGAATGGCATCAAGAAAATCACGCAATGTTTTCCGTTGAGCGGTGAGGTCCGGCAATTCTGATAAAGCAGCTTTTGCCAGCTGGATGTCATCATCTGAGTAAAATTTTTTAGAAGCCATTGGCACTTTCTCTCCGTTTCATGTTGAAGCCTGATTTTATCATCAAAAACTGACTCCTGGCAGGGCTGCGCCCTGCCTCTGCCGTCTGCATAAGACTATGATGCACAAAAATAACAGGCTATAATGGCCTGAAAAACGGGACAGGATGTGTAATTGTAATACCGTCACACGCGACGCTATTACAATTACCATCTGGTCAGGGCTTCGCCCCGACACCCCGTAAGGAGCCTGAAGTGAGTGATAGTGCGGTAAGAAAGAAAAGTGAGGTACGGCAAAAGACAGTTGTCAGGACACTCAGATTCTCTCCTGTTGAGGATGAAACTATCAGGAAAAAAGCTGAAGATTCCGGACTTACTGTATCTGCTTACATCCGAAATGCAGCACTGAATAAGCGAATTAACTCCCGTACAGATGATGCTTTTCTGAAGGAGTTAATGAGACTGGGAAGGATGCAGAAGCATCTGTTTGTTCAGGGAAAAAGAACCGGTGACAAGGAATACGCAGAAGTGCTTGTTGCCATAACCGAACTTACAAATACATTGCGTAAACAGTTAATGGAAGGTTGAGGATTCTCCGGTGAATGCAGTCATTCCGAAAAAGAGAAGGGACGGCAAGTCTTCGTTCGAAGACCTGGTGTCCTACGTCTCGGTCCGGGATGACATGACCGATGAGGAACTGAATTTATCTTCTTCTTCGCAGGCTGAACAACCGCACCGGAGCCGTTTCAGTCGCCTTGTTGATTATGCGACACGCCTTCGAAATGAGTCATTCGTGGCGCTGGTTGATGTCATGAAGGACGGCTGCGAATGGGTTAACTTTTACGGTGTGACCTGTTTTCACAACTGTACATCGCTTGAAACTGCTGCTGCAGATATGGAGTACATTGCACAGCAGGCACACTATGCGAAAGATAATACTGATCCTGTTTTTCACTACATTCTTTCCTGGCAGGCCCATGAAAGCCCGCGTCCGGAACAGATTTATGACAGTGTACGCCATACCCTGAAATCCCTCGGGCTGGGTGAACATCAGTATGTTTCTGCCGTACATACCGATACTGATAACCTGCATGTTCACGTTGCGGTCAACCGGGTACATCCGGTTACAGGTTATCTGAATTGCCTTTCATGGAGTCAGGAAAAACTCAGCCGTGCCTGCCGTGAGCTTGAAATGAAGCATGGTTTTGCTCCGGATAACGGTTGCTGGGTCCATGCGCCGGGAAATCGTATCGTTCGCAAAACTGCCGTTGAACGTGATCGCCAGAACGCGTGGACACGCGGAAAAAAACAAACTTTTCGCGAGTATGTCGCGCAGACAGCGGTCGCTGGTTTACGCAGTGAACCTGTAAATGACTGGTTATCCCTGCATCGTCGTCTTGCGGAAGATGGTCTGTACCTGTCTCAGATGGACGGAAAATTTCTGGTGATGGATGGCTGGGATCGCAACAGGGAAGGTGTACAGCTTGACTCGTTTGGTCCCTCCTGGTGTGCAGAAAAACTCATGAAAAAAATGGGTGACTACACGCCAGTACCAAAAGACATTTTCAGCCAGGTGGACGCACCCGGACGCTATAATCCGGACTTCATTGCCGCTGATGTTCGCCCGGAAAAAATCGCTGAAACAGAAAGTCTGCAGCAGTATGCCTGTCGTCACCTTGGAGAACGTCTGCCGGAAATGGCACGGGAAGGTCGGCTGGAAAACTGCCAGGCTATTCACCGCACACTGGCTGAAGCGGGATTATGGATGCGTGTTCAGCATGGTCACCTGGTTATCTGTGACGGTTATGATCATAACCAGACTCCCGTTCGTGCTGACAGCGTATGGTCGCTGCTGACGCTCGACAATGTGAATCAACTCGATGGTGGCTGGCAGCCTGTACCAACAGATATTTTCCGCCAGGTTACGCCAACAGAACGCTTCCGTGGTCGTCGTATGGAGAGCTGTCCTGCGACCGATAAAGAATGGCACCGTATGCGTACAGGCACGGGGCCGCAGGGGGCTATCAAACGCGAACTGTTTTCTGACAAAGAAAGTCTGTGGGGATACAGCATCAGCCATTGTAGCCCTCAAATTGAAGAAATGATCACACAGGGTGAGTTTACCTGGCAGCGTTGTCATGAGCTGTTTGCACAACAGGGACTGATGCTACAGAAACAACATCACGGGCTTGTTGTCGTTGATGCCTTTAATCATGAGCAAACGCCGGTGAAGGCCAGCAGCATTCATCCTGATCTGACACTGGGGCGTGCAGAGCCACAGGCCGGACCTTTTGTGAGTGCCCCAGCAGATTTGTTTGACAGGGTGCAACCTGAAAGTCGCTATAACCCGGAGCTGGCTGTCAGTGACAGGTACGGGGTCAGCAGTAAACGTGATCCAATGCTGCGCCGGCAGCGACGTGAAGCCAGAGCTGAGGCCCGTGCTGACCTGCGTGCCCGCTATCTGGCATGGCGTGAACAATGGCGTAAACCAGATCTGCGTTATGGGGAACGTTGTCGGGAAATTCATCAGGCATGCCGTCTGCGGAAGTCACACATTCGTGCGCAGTACGATGATCCGGCATTACGTAAGCTGCATTATCACATTGCAGAAGTTCAGCGAATGCAGGCATTGATCAGGCTGAAAGAAGACATCAGGGATGAGCGACAGAAACTTATTGCTGACGGGAAGTGGTATCCACCCTCTTATCGTCAGTGGGTCGAAATTCAGGCTGCTCAGGGAGACCGGGCTGCTGTATCGCAGCTGAGAGGCTGGGATTATCGCGATCGCCGTAAAGACAGGTCACGCACAACGACGACAGACCGCTGTGTCGTGCTTTGTGAACCGGGCGGAACGCCGGTATACGGTAATACCGGTGATCTCGAGGCCCGTCTGCAGAAGAACGGGAGTGTTCGTTTCCGTGACCGTCGGACGGGAGAGTTTGTCTGTACGGATTATGGTGACAGGGTTGTTTTCCGTAATCACCATGACCGCAATGCGCTGGCAGATAAACTGGATTTGATTGCACCGGTATTATTCGGGCGTGATCCACGCATGGGTTTTGAACCAGAAGGAAACGACAAACAATTTAACCAGGTCTTTGCTGAAATGGTTGCCTGGCATAATGTGACAGGCCGTACCGGTCACGAAGACTACAGGATTACGCGACCGGAGGTGGATCATCACCGTGAAGGAAGTGAACGCTACTACCGCGATTATATCGCGGCGAACAGCAACGATGACGCATCACTGCCTCCGCCGGAGCAGGATAAACGCTGGGAACCGCCTTCTCCGATGAGATGACAGATGAAGCTTTATTAGTTTCGTTATAGAATGAAAAAATCACCAATATTAAATATGGATGTGGTGGTAAAAATAAATATGTTAGGCAATGTTAAGTAACTCTATTGACGGAATCATGTTTTATGAGCACTAATCTTGCTTTTCGTTATGCAAGTGTTGAAACTTTTTTTAAAATGATTGAAAACCAAGAATTATGGTTTACCGATCTTCGGAATATGAATGATCCGAAAGAATACTCGGCTGGCTATGAAATAGTCAAGAGAATAATAAATGAGGAATTTCCAGATTGCATTAGACTATTAGAAGAAGTATCACCTAATAAGATAGACGAAAATTGGAAGATATTAATTTGTTGTTTCTGTTCTGATGGAGATCGTTCCAACATGTGGAGCGAGTATGGTGATAATGGCAAAGGCGTTGCTATTGGTTATGATAAGAATATTATAACCCAATATCATATTCTTGCCCGGTTTGAAGAACGTTCTGAAACTATTAGGGGTAGAGTTGTTTTTCTTCCTGTTATCTATTCAGAAGAACTGTTTCGAGAATATGTAAGAAAAGCATTGCATGATTATATTAAGCGCTCAAGTTTAAACATTGAATGTGCACATGGCATACTTCATGCATATCTTATCAGACTATGTTCATTATATAAGAGAGAGAGTTTTGAATGTGAAAATGAGGTCCGAGGACTTATTGAAGTAGATAAACATACATCCCCACCATACAAACTTGAAGAACGTAGTACTGATTACGGAATTGCGTATTATACTAAGGTGAAATTTGCCTGTAACAATATTACGTCAATTAGAGAGATTGTGTTGGGGCCTTTATTTGAACAATCTGATGAACAGCTTCGGTCAAAATTAGATGACCTAGGGTTAAATAATATAAAAATTAGACGTTCCATATGTACCTGCAATGATGCGGTTAATCCGTAATCTGAATGCTGGTATCTAGTACCAGCATTTTTAAATAGTTTTTTGCGGGAAGACCGAAGTATGGTCACAGTTCAGTACATTCCGTCCCAGTCCGGACGGTTGGTTTTTTTATGATGAAACCCGTTTACAGGACGCCCTGTCGGGTGGTTATTGTCCTGTGGAAGCGTTAACAGGTTTATACTGGCTCTTTCTGCTCTCACTGATATCTGATTTTCCTCATTTGTTTCAGGTAGTTCTGGTCTGTTCAGCGTGATATAGCGAATTCGTCGCTCTTCCCGGGTGGCCGTTTTAAGCGTATTCACCGCTGTTTCCCATAAGGCACTTTCACGTGCGTTGATATCCGTGTCGTACTCTTCCAGCATTGCCATAGCCGCCTGACGTCCTGCAATGCGTTGCTGGAATGTATCCACGATCGTGTGCGGCTCTGTGCGAATTTTTCGTCTTTTTCTGGAGGGTTTTGCAGTCAGGACGCCAATGATGGCACTGACATTTTCCGGTGACGGGATTCGACGTTGAGCAGTACGGGGAACCAGACGGCGGAGACGGTCCAGGCGTGGCGCATCCACGCTGATATACCTGTTTATAACAACGGGATCGCTGCTGCAGCTTTTCTCATCGTCAGGGATGAAGAATGAGGCTGATGGTACGGTTTCTCCCCGGAAAATAGAAAAGAACTCGCCAGGATGAAGTTCAATCAACTCCTGAACATTTATCTTGCTTTCCATCAGGATGCTGATTTGTGGGCTGTCAATCCATGATTCACCAAATATGCCGTCCTGACGCTGCAGGTTGTTCATTCTCGCTCTGGCTTCTTCACCGGCGGCGCTTTTCAGCGTTCTGGCCGTACTACCCTCGCTGACAATCCTGCCGGCAAATTTTGTCCCCGTGTTCTGCATCAGTGTTGCCGTATTCGTGGCTGTTGTCTGTCCTTCTATACGTTCCTGGTCCTGTGCCATCAAAATCAGAGCAAAATCCAGTGAACGCACCTGAGTGGCTTCCACAGCAATACGGTCTGTATAGTATGCCCCCACTTCATCAAGGAAACACAGATAAGGGAAACGCCCCTTATATTTTTTGACTTCCAGTGCATCGGAATCAGTTCCTTCGAGGCGGTAGCCCAAATCACGGGCGAGAATCATACTTTTCTGGGTGATAAACATTCGTCCAAGAGCAGACGTTGTATGTGCTGATGTATCCAGAGCGGGGATCATTACCATCAGAATCCTGTCGCTGTGAATGCTGTCACGGATATCGATATCACCGGAATCTTCAGCAAAAATATCCCCGAATGCTTCCGTGAATGTGCTGAAAGTTTCAGAAAACTGCCCGGAGAGATAAGCATGTTGTTTTCTGGGTTCTTCCGTCCATGCTGATGGTGTCCTGACCAGCGACAGGTCGAAACCGGGAACGTCCTGAAGGTAGTTACGTAACGGTGCGATAGCTTCTTCCGGCCACTGATCATCGAGGCCACGACAGTAAAGTTTGGCCATCCCTTCGAGAGTCATATGTTCACGGAGCATCTGCAGCGACATTGTTTTGCCTTCGCGCACACACCAGAATTTAGTACCAAATACCAGTGCCTTATTCATGGCAATGGCCCGGGACTGCCACTCGCCCCCCTGGACGTTCTGGGGCAGCATTGACTGCATTGTCTCCGCTGTGAATGCCTCAGTGCTGTAACAGAAGGGATTCCAGGTATTTGACTGAGGACGCGTTTTTTCACCACTCAGAATGATTTCACTGCGGGATTTTCCTCCGTTCATGAAGTTAATGACTTCCACATCGTCTTCACGTCCAAAGCGTCTGGCCAGATACCAGATCGTTCTTGCCGTATCATTCTGTGCCTTGCCATCGACAAGGGTGAATCCTCTTGCCCAGCAAAGTGGGTTAATCGCCCAGGCAAAGATGGTTTCCGTTTTACCGCCACCGGTGGTGGCGAAAAACATTATATGGCGGGTCAGATCGTCCATACTCAGCCATAACTCCCTGCCAATATCCCTGACGCGTTGATAACCAACATAAAATATGCCGCTGGCCGGTGACTCCATGATGACCTCATACTGAAACAGAGTTGGCCAGAAGCTGAAAAGGCTTCTTTTAATCATTCTGTCCTGTGACGGGTCAGCACATTCCAGCGTCATGGGCATACGAAGAGGGCAGCGCCATCGCTGCAGACTAAATACCAGCATCGTTATCAGTGTGAACAACAGACATGCCGGTAATGCAAGTGGCCAGATAAAACTGGCCACAAGACTTGCCACCAGGCAAAAGCCATAGATATTGAGACTCTGGAGTGCATTCCAGACAGGATTTCCCCAGGCTGTACGGTGTAAAAGCTCGGGGTTAACGCGATGTTCACTCATGGCCAGACTCGCTGTCGGTGGTTTTCAGGAATAAATTAAGCGTGCCAGTTTCCTGCAGAATTCCAGTAGGCAGATGCCAGCCCGTGTCGGACAGCACCCATGGGGTACCGGCAAATCCGAACTTACGGAAGGCGACATTGTTAACATCAATCGCAGCTCTGGCTGCTTTCAGGCATGTTTCATCTGCAGGCGTTGTTTCTTCTGATGGCGTCATCATTCCGTTATCTGCGGAGTACAGTCGGTGCCAGCCAGCAGCACGTTTCTGAGCATCTTTTTCACACAGCAGTGGTGCCACACGGTCGGTGGATTCCTCTCCACCAATAACTGAAACCGGGTAGATAACGACATTGAAGTCGCTGGCCAGGCGTTTTAAGGCTGGCTCCAGAAGTCTGCAGTTAGGACAGGCAGGATCGAGAAATGCGTACAGGGTTCGTTCATGACCGGATGACAGGTTGATGGTAAACATGCCCCGATCGGCGTTCCGCTTCAGAACAGTAGCCAGATTATGTCGCGCAGCTGCGGCTTCCGGATTTTTGCTTGTGATTGTTTTCTCCGGTACCTGAACGTCTTTTTTCGGGGTAACCGGGAGTTGAATGCCTTCATTTAATGGCACGGTGTAATTCAGGTGAGGGGGGAGCAGTCGTGGCTCACCTGCCGTCTGTACTGCTTCAGGCGTTGTATCATCCCAGAATACACGATCAACATAGCGGAACAGAGAGACGGCAATCATTGCCATTACGAACAGTACAACGCTGGCGATTATTGCACGGAACAAAGGTGTTCTGCTGAAGCGGCGTTCCATCAGGTATTCAAGGCGCAGGCAGGAATCAATAGCTGTAAGTATCTGGTCAGCGTTATGCTCCTGTTTATCAATCAGGACGGTTTCTCTGTTACGGGTGCCCATGGCGTCAAAGGCTATATGAATCAGTTGATTATTTCGTGTTACCAGCCCTGACAGGGCATCCCGTGGAAGGACGGCAATAATTTCTGTCCTGCCATCCGGCCAGATTGCCTGCACGGAAATATGTTTTGCAATGCGTGTTGCAAAGTACTCGATTGTCATTTTCAGTTCTCCGGATAATCAGAATTCGTTGTCTGTAGCAGGTGTGCGGGGCAGGATGTCGTCGGTGAGGGACCAGTTGGTCAGGATGCGGCGTTTCCGGTCGCGATCTGGTTGTGGTTCATCCCAGATAAGACCGAGACTGAGCATATCCCGCCGTAAGCCTTCCACCGCTTCATCAACACAGGGTTCAGGGCAGGGAAGACCAAAACGCATGGCTTCGGCCTCTGCACGTGCAACGGCCACCACGCCAGCGCCTTCAATAAATCCTTTCGTGGTATTGGCGCGGTGTAATGCATAAAACAGCGTCCTGTCCACGCCTTTCAGCCAAATCCAGTTGGGTGGCGTAAGCCGCAGGTCATGTGCATACAGCCAGACCAGCCCACTGCGGACGTAGCGATGTTGTTTCAGCCATTGCTGTGCTCCGTTGCTTTTAATCACTCTCTGGAAAGCTGATTTGGCCAGTGAATAAACAGGGGTACAGAATTTCCCACTGTCCCGTTTGCTTTTAATTCTGCATGAGAGGTTCAGTGTATCCATGAGCTTTAATGCTGCCTTACGATCATCCAGGAAATACTGAAGACCAAATATGGCAAAGAGCGCTTTTTCATGTGGTGCCATGTCTTTCCAGGACGTTAAAGGTTTACCCAACTGGGCCATGAAACATCGTCTTGCAGCTGCAACATCGAGCTGCATATTGGTGATGAGAGTATGCTGCTCGACAAATGCTTCCGGGGTGAGAGCAACCCGCCGTTCAGGTCGTTTGCCACCATGAAAGAGTTTTTCCGGATCACCATCTGCCAGTACAGGGGCGATAGCAGGGGACAACGAAGCAAAGATGTGTGGCAGTCGGGTAATATCTACTGGTCTGCGGGTGAAACGGCTTTGTCCCGGATGTTGATACCATTCCCACAAACACCAGAGTGTCACAGGTAAGAGGTACATCCACAGAATACCTATGGTCTGCTCCATGACGTTAACCCACTGGCTATAGCTTATGTTGGCGGCGTTGTTACCGGTCATGGCAAGCAGGTTGTATCGTGGTGCTGCATAGTTATGAAATGGTCCCCAGTCAACCAGTCCCCATAAGGTATGAAGAATCAGGCAGCTGGCGTAAACCACTTCCGGCAAGAATAACCATATGACGAATAGCAGCAGGATAAGAAGGACACCAACAGCGCCCCATATCTGCATAGGATCTTCTGCGACAGGCTGTCGATTGTAAGACATGACAAAGTCTCCATTTCTGGAATTTAAATCGAACGGAAAGGTTAAAAATTTATTTTCAGGTGATAAGAGCTAACCAGAGGAGTTAGCCGTGCGATAAAAGGATTGTTGCAGATACGAAAGTCGTTAGAATAGCTGCGGGCGCTTGAGGCTGTATGCCGAAAGCGTTTTGTGGACGGTATACAGCAGAAAGCCCCAGGCGATTTTTTTATCAATCAACCAGGGGCTCTACTGTAATGCCTAGACAACATTATAGTAGCCCGATAACCGCCGTAAGGCAATGGAGGGGCTATGATGCCACAGCGAACGTTTTTAATAATGTTAATCGTCGTCTGTGTGACGATTCTGTGTTTTGTCTGGATGGTGAGGGATTCGCTTTGCGGACTCCGGCTCCAGCAGGGAAACACAGTGCTTGTGGCAACGTTAGCCTACGAAGTTAAACGTTAACGGGCAACACGGCGGCAGGTTTTCTGCCGCCGCTTTGTTGCGAAGGCTGACCTCATTGCGCCCTTTCTTCTTCAATGAAGCGTATCCGGTATTGTTTCATTTTCCCTGAAGCCGATTAGCTCCAGCCGAATGCCTTTGCCATCGGGGGCCTCGTTCTGCATTTCGCAGATACCACGTCGGGTCATGAGTGTGAAGGCTGTCATTGCCAGCATGGCTAACGCATTTTCCTCGCTTCCGCAGCGTTTCTCGAGAGCATCGGCAATTTCTTCTATGCTCCCCACCTGAAAGCAAGAGTCGAATTCTTTACTCCACTTTTCTGACATCGGATTTTCTTACTGTATTTATGGGTAGTTATCGAACTGAATGTGCCAGTTTTTTCAGGAGACGGCAAAGTTGAGATGGCTGATTCAGGTTCAGAGCATGAGTTTCCCCGGTGTGACGGGCATGTCGGGCGGATTTTGAGAAACAACAGATGTAAAAAAACCGACTGGTGAGGTCGGTTTTTTTACTGTTCCGTTACAGAGTGGGTGGCCCTGACCGGAGGAAATCTCTTTTCAACTAACGTTCTTATAATAGCGAGCTGTTCATTTGATAGCAACCATCCTTATAATCCGCAGGTTAGCTCTGTCTGGCGACACTTCTGTCGTGATGACGATAACCAGAACATGAGTCTTCCCGGTGTAACTGGCATGGTGGGGCGGATTTGCAGAAACAACAGATGTAAAAAAACCGACTGGTGAGGTCGGTTTTTTTACTGTTCCGCTACAGAGTTGGTTGCTCTGGACGGGAAAAGACAGTCTGTATCTAACATAGTCAATTCTATGCTTTGTCCCACACTATGTCAAAAATCCTGCTAATCAAGTAGTATACAAAACGTTAGCTCTACTGATTGTCTGAGTTCGACAACTGACGGATTTGTTAAGTCCTGGTCGGGATAACAGGTGGTGCTGCTTCCGGTGCTCTGGTCGGAGTGAGGCAGTCTGTATCTAACAATAGAGACAACCGTAGTGACAGGCAGCCCATGAGTAAGCTGCGGTGTTTCGCTCCCTTATCAAGGGAAAACGGATGATTAATCTGTTAATCATCGTTCTCAGGGCAGTAGTTGCCGTTGCAAACGCGCTGATTGCTGTTCTGGAGCTGATCCGGGAACTTATCGACTGATAAGCCTGGAAACGTAACTAAGGGCAGGGAGTTACCGCTTCCTGCCCTTTAACAAAAAGAGATCTCACGTTAAAAATTTGTACCCTTCTTTAACTTCCAGTGCCTGCTCCTTTGACTCAAACATCAGTCTTGTTTTCCCGGGAACGCCCCATGAAATGTATTCAACATCTATCCACCATTTTCCATATTCTTTATATGGCCCGGATATTACTTTTTTGACAAAGGCGTCTACCAGATTCATTGCTTTTTCCTTTTTGTGTTGAAAATAATTAATGCGCTGGCTGTGATAATTGATATTTTCTCCCATATGATATTTTTCTCATGGGGGGGGATTCTACGGAGATTATTTCTTCGCATTGGAATATATTGGATATGTTTATTCATGAATAAGAGCAGGTGTGGGATTTCCTGCTATTTTTGTTGGCGTTATTTTACATGCTTCCAGACAGAAGCCGGTACTTTGTCGTACAATTTGTTCATTGTCAGTTCCGCAAGGCGATGATCAACTGCAGAGTTGAATGCTTCTATTTTATCCGAGGCTAAAGTGCCCTGGTTTTTAGCAATAATTTTCTCAAGTGTCTTTAAGCTGGAACAGCGACGTAACTGATATAACCATTCCTGTTTTGTTTTTGCCATAAATAGGTCCTTGGGTTTATTTAATACGGCATAAGCTATGTGTTGTTGCAAACAAAAGCCGGCTCATCTGAACCGGCAGTTATGGAGGCTGCTTATCTTAAAATACTTCAGCTACAGGTATGCCTGCAATCTGCTCCCACTCCTTACGCTTTTCCTGAATCAGGCGAGGAAAGTCGACAGGGTAATCATATCCTCGACTTGCCATCGCGTGCATGGTGTTTGATGCGGTTTCTGGATGAGTACACCATGATGGAATAGGAACCATTGGCAGGTTGATGTATTTCGTATGAATTTCCAGTGTTTTGTCGTCTGTTACAGTACGAGTGAAATTATGAATGTCAAAACCGATAACATCCATAATGTTGCCTGGATAAATACGGACATACAACATTGTGCCATTTTTAAGGTCAATACCGAAATAAGCTCCCTGAGTTAAAGATAATCCTTCATACCCCTTCTCTGGAGAGTAGAAGCCTGACTCTTTTATTGTTTGTACAACTTTTCTTATTTTTTCTCTCCTTGTTTTTGCACGTGAGTACATCCATATGCCTGGCGCAAGTAATAAGAACCAACTACCAAAAGTGACAACATAATCTTCGACCTTATTTCCGAAATAAGGATCAGAACATAGCATTTCGGTAAAGCCTAATGCGCAGAACAGAAAAAAAGGTATTCCAAGAAAGAAATAAGCTTTTCTTAATACATAATAAAATAGCCACCAGGTTGGAAATCTGTCTGTTGTTTCTTTTTTAGCTTTCATATAATGCCTCCCCTCGTACTATCTATTATTTTAATGCCGATGGGGAGGTTGTGCAATATTTATATTGATATTATCCTTTTATTCCGTCCTTGTCGTCACTTCCTTTTGTATTATCTTTAAGACGATCTGTTTTCATTCCAGGAGTATGTCGGATATTGCGACTTCCTCCAATAAATATTTCTTTAACAGAATTTGCCATGCTGCCAAGCGTGTTGGCTCCATCACGTCCCCCTAGGAAGTTAATAACATGATCAGGTAGGTAGGCCTGAAGGGCAAATATGGCAGCTACAGTGGTTGTACACATTCTGGCGTATATCAGCAAGAAACTAGCAAGACTGAAAATACCGGTCAGCGAATTGAACTGTACGTTAACCAGGGCAGCGCCAAATAATGCATTCAGTATTGTGCCTACGGCGATGATGGCTACAGAAGCAAAGAAAAAACCAAAGACCATGATGGGCGGCCTTATCATACTATCAATTAAGTATATATAACCGTAGGCTGCCCGACTTCCTCTGTCTTCTGATGTCCCGAGATGTGTTGCAGCCCACAGCGGCCCGGCGGTACATCCTATTAATACGCTGACTATCCAGTTCCCGATGCCTGTCATCCAGAAAATAAACGGAATGAATGGCAGGTAAATTGATAAGGAAAATCCAGCACAGAACATCAGGAACAAAAGAAAATAAACAGGTGGTGCAAGTGCTTCAAACAGCGCGGTAAGCATCGAAGCGGCACCTGTTAGTGAGTTAAAGAATTTTACAAGAATTGAATCTTTGCCACCGGCAACGACAACTCTGGCCGTTGTATATATAGTCCAGATTCCTTCTGCACTTACCATTGTTATATCTCCGATATTTTTCATTTTTATCAGAGGATTAATTTGAGCACTGGTTGTGCCTGTGCCACTTGTTTCCGTTGCAATCCTGTTAGTGAGACTAACAAGGGGGCCCATAATTTCAGACAAGGCAGATTTCGGATCTTGTGCATTTGCCATGCGTTGTTCACTGGATGATACTACTGTGCCCAGCGGTGGCGTATAGGAGGAATTCTGCAGTTGCGTCCTATAGGCACTCATGACCGCACTGAATAAGTCAGTATCACCAACTTCTCCCAGTGATGACATTGAAGTTACAGCTGGAGCTCTGTCAGCCAGCTCTGCCAGACGCTGGTTAGCAGTGGCAAAGGTCTGATACCATGCGCCAAGCGTTACCCACCCGTAGGTTGTGAGATAAGATTTAAGAGCCTCTTTTCTGGATTGCTCTCCGTTATCAGTGGGTAGCGATTTTTGCACAGCACGTTCGTATTCGTCGGCTGCTTTCTGAATTTGTGTCTCGATATCCGGCAGTGTTCCGTTGCCAGAATTTCTTTTTTCCAGAAATGTTGTCACAAACTCACTGGCAGCGTTGTCCATGTCGCTAATCATATTATCCATGGCTGCACGTTGTGCTGAGATAACACCGCTGTATTCGTTTTTACTGAAAGGATTAAAGAATTTTCCAATCGTCGATTGATCTGTTGTTCCGTTTCCTTCTACTGACAGGCTGGCTGTACCACAGATACCGCTGCCATTGGATACCGTGACAGTGTAATTACCACTGGCGGTTTTAGCTGATTCTGTCATCAGTGAAGTCGAGGATTTGGCCGTCTGATTAAAATCATTTAGTCCTGCGTTAACCGCATACTTACACAGTTCCATTTCAAAAATGCCACGCGCTGCTGTTCGTGTGGATGCCTGAACTGGCTGTACAGTCATTGAATAACCATTTGCGATATTATCAGCGGCAAGTTGCACCATCACATTGGCGGACCCAACCCCCATTATCGATGCGCCCCATAACATAATGAGCTGAGCGAGACTCCAGCCATTTCCGGTAGGAACGATCATCAGAAAACCTGCGACGACACTCAGTGTGCCGACGACATCGCGTCCGGTGCTGAATACCTGTCCCTGATGCCCCGAACGCACAACATGACGGATACCAATGAACATAAACCAGACAACGGCAAGTACGGCGATGATACTGTTGAACGCCCCGAACATGCTTCCGATTAGGGTGGGGGCGCTGGTTGACAGTGGATTGGTGACCACATCACCGAATATCGTGACCAGCGCCTGACGGGACAGATCGTCAGGATTGGTTGCGGCAGACACAATATCCTGATAGGTCACTGAAGCCATTGCCGGCAGTGAGGATATAGCAAGGCCTGCACAGAGTGCGCGAAGTAAAATTTTCACAGTAACTCCGGAATAGAATTGCGTATGGGCAAAGGCCACACAGGATTTAATTAAGGGGGATGGCGACATGCCAGTGGTACTGGCATCTGGACGTGATCAGTATTGTTTACTGGTTACGGCAATTAATGTGGCATTGCGCCAGCCATTGCGGTCGTTCAGAAAATCACGAAAAGTCCCCTGCTCGGGTTCGCTGACTTTTCGTTCATGCAACTGCCAGAGGCGGTATGTAACAATCAGTGCTCTGGAAGCACAAAGAGCGACGCCTGACAGTATCAGCACAAGAGTGCTGATGGCGCGTACCAGAGTCGTAAGAGGTAATGAAGAGGCGGCAAAGAGCATACCACTGAGAAACAAAGCGATGGCCAGCAGACTCCAGCAACAGAATCGCCATACTGTTCTGCGCCGGCGGAAACGACGATCCAGATCGTCTACTGACATATGGCTGGCCTGCAGAGCTTCTTCCCACGTGAGGTGGAGTTGCGCCTTTTTATTATTTACCTGACGAAATCTGTCCAGCCTGCGTTTTTGTTGTTCCAGCATATGCTGTACAGAATTCGTTATCAGGCGAGTCTCCATCAGAGGAACAAAAATGTTAATAATCCCCCGGGTGGCTATGCGGGTTATGGATGGTGATTTTTTGACGTTTTTCGTCTGGTCTGAATTTTCCGGTAACTTATTCATTTTTTCAGTCCTGTTCTGACGTCAGCTTTCAACGTGCGTTTGCCTGATTGATTGTTTTCTCAAGGCTACCGAGTTGTTTTTCATAATACTGGCGGGCGGTCAGAGCCAGTTGCTGGCCAGAGATGACATTACCCTGGCGGATCTGTTCTTTCAGGTCGTTCAGCTGCCAGTTCATTTGTGCAGTGATTCTTACCAGTTCACGGAGCAGGTTATCCCCCTGCATTTCCTGTAAATCCACCAGGTATGCTGTGTTGGCGTAGCGCCGGCCAGCCTCAAAAGCTTCAAACTCACGGGTACTCATATATCCCCGTGCTTTTGCTTCTGGTGAAGCCACCTGGTCGAAGTAAGCGGCCGCTGAGTCTGACTGCAGTGTTTCAGCCAGTGCTTTACGTGTGCTTTCATTAGGCGTGCTGTCAGCAATCAGCGTCAGTTGGGGATTCGACGCAGAATCAATGATGCCGTTGTATTCGTTCTGGAGTCCGACGTAGGTTCGCCCACTCTGGGTATTTACTTCTCCTTTACCCAGAGCACGACCGGCAGAGGGGCGGGAAGTGTTTTTCATGTAAGCAGTCGCTGCATCTATTTGCTTCTGATCCCATGTCAGTGCCGCAGGTGTGTCCGCTGTACCTGCGCCGTGGTAAATCGAGCGTACCTGACTGTCTCCACCTGGTATTTCGCCCACAGAAGGACAAACGGCGGTTCCTCCAAAACGTGCATATTCTGCTTCTGTACAGTAACTGGCGTGTATGGCCGCGCCATCATAAGCTTCCCGCACGGGAGAGTTTGCTGCGCTGGCCAGACGGTCGCGGATGCTACGGTTGCTCACACCGCCACCTTTACTGAGTTTTGAGGCTGCGGATGCTGAGGCACTTTTGCTTTCTGTTGCAATCCCTGATGCGGATTCACTGCAGATGGAGTCTGGCACGCTGAAGCTTTTCCGTGCCTCCTCGAGGCGCTGAGTTTCATTACTGAAAATCATCTGCTGACGTGTCGCCTGTCCGTTCTGGGCAATGACACTTGCCAGCTTTTCAGAGTTCTGATTGATAGCGGTACCCGTGGCTGTCTGGGTACTCAGTATGTTGCCAAGGACATCTTTGATGGCTTCCATTCTGGGGATGACCTGCTCTTCAACAGGCCGGCTGGCGACGACGGTGACTGAATAAGCATGAGCCTGGCATGCCGTTCCACTCAGGGTGGCTATAAGGGCTGCGAGTAATGTTTTTCTTTGCATTTTATTGTCTCCTGCTCGGGATGGAGCACAAGGTCAGGAAGGCTGTCGTATTTTCTGTCTTCAGGTAGTGGCGCAAGAGGGAAGCACTGAAATCGCCTGGTGATATAACCTTTCCTGTTCCGGTTATCGATGATGCTGAAAGAACGACGTCTGACGCGCCGTAATGTGGACGGGTCAGTATCCATGACAGGCCAGTCACCGGCACTCAGTGCCGGCGTTCCGGGAACGGATGGCCATAACCAGGTGTCATCGGACATCAGCGAAGCCAGCGGCGAAGGGAGTATCCACTGGATGACATGCTGAACGTCGAATGGTGCTTCATCCGGGACAGAAACCTGCCATATTGCCGTTGTTATCAGCTCATCTGTGCTGGACGGCAACAACAGCCGCATGCCTGTAACCTTTCCCTGTGTTCTGGCATCCGAGGCGTATATCACTCTGGGATTGGGGGCCGGATGTAACCTGAAGACACGTGACGGCAGAGTGAATGAGAAACTGTCACCTTTTACCTCAAGTTTTTTAAGAAATACCTGCCCTCTGGCAGGTCTCCGGCAGCGTGGGGTGATATGAATTGTACACATCAGAGATTGTATCCCTGTTTTCGGATGAGCTCCGAGGCCAGATCTTCAATAACATTGTCACTGTTATGTTGGCCCGCCCGGTGCTCAATTAATGACGTTGCAGAACCTCTGGGGAAGTTTTCGGCCAGAATCTTACGTGCCCGAACTGAACCTAACTTATTTGTCAGCGTTTTACGCAGGGCACTGTCTTTTGGCGATGAGTTCAGCGCCCATAGCTCCAGTGGACCGACGGTAAATTTGAGTATTCTCGCAAGCGTGCCACTTTTTACCCTGAATACTCCCAGAACAGGAACACCACTACCATCTGGTGCCGGACCTTCCGGCATTTTCAGGAAGCGTTTCAGCATAAATTCAGGAACGTTGAAGTTATCCCTCAGTACGGGGATATCTTCGGGTTTGTAGCGCAGTAACCAGAGAGTATTTGCTGACTTAAGAACGCTTTCCGGGTAGTCCCTCAGATACTGCGTACTCAGAACCGTGCGGATAGCAAACTTGCGTTGCTCACGCTCCTGGGTATCCAGATTTTCCCAGATGAAGTCAATGCCCCGGGCGTTATGCAGTTCATCATAAACTTTTGTCTTAACCTCCTGATCAAGTTGGTTAATACGTTTAAGAGCGATTTCATGGTATTCCCGTGGAAGCTGCTTTAACACTTCATCCCTGTATTGTGGCAGGGTGAAGTCACCACCGGCGATCTGACCTGCAAGCAGGTACATGATGCCGGTTTTAAGCCTGCCTGCAGGCGTTTTGTCACCGGCAACATTATTCAGATCGACAGCGATGACCCGGGTTTCCGGGTTGATCATAAACCGGGTATACCCGGATATCATGGGGTAGTCGTTATGTCCCTGCTCCAGGGCGCGGCGGATGTAGTCCAGCAGAAGCTCGTTTGAACCATCACGCTGAACAGTACCGAAAACATCCCTGAGACTGGTATGGCCCAGCATCGAGGACACTTCGGGAAGCTGGGGCATTGCCTGATAATGTGCCCGCTGAGCCGCCATGATATACCCGGCATTGTGGAGCATATCCCGGACTTCAAACCAGGTTGATCTGGCCCACCAGGCTGCATCATGTTTTTCATACAGTCCCGAGTCCTGCAGTGCTGAATCCACCATTTCTTCCGTTGAGGCGCGATAAAGTCGCGGATTATTTTCACCGTACTCTTTAAAAGCCAGCTCGATAAGCTGGTTGATAATTTGTCGGGTGTCTCCGGGGTTACAGGGTTGACCGGTACCGGTATCGACACAGAGAGCACACAGCACCGATGACATGAAATTCTTTTCCGGCGTAATAGGCTTTTTAGCGCCGTACATCACGTCAAAAAGGTTACGGGTGTATTCCGGATCATTGCTCAGAATAATACCGACAGCTTCGTCTTTTCTTTCCGGAGGAAGACTGTCGCGAATAAGCTGAACCAGTCCCTGAGCACTGTATCCCTTATCGATATAGGCAATGAAGGGCAGGTTTTTCTGAGCAGATGATATCTGTATTTCCGACAACGTATTAATCAGAACTGATTTACCCAGTCCCGGATCGCCTGGTGCCAGTTCTGTATGTTTATTTTGTTGGGATGACGCCAGACCAACCTCAAATGCGGAACCGTCTTCTGTATGTAACATCAGATTCCCTTTGCCTCGCCAGACAGAGCCTGCCCTGTTAAGCGGGAAAAGCGAGATGGCATGTGACAACGGGGGATACAGGGGAACCGGGCCGGAGCCTCCGGATGCCGCGAGAATGGTATTCACCCAGGCGCGTCGGGGATCACCAAATGTTGTCGTGGTGCCACATACGCCCCAGCCTTCAATGGCCGATTTCAGAATGGCCTGGTTTCGTGTGCATATTTCACGTGTTTTTCCCCACGTGGAGGCCATGATGGTCATTATGCAGACAGGTTCTTTTTCATCCGTTGCCGCCAGGGTCATAACGGATTCATACATTGGACGAACGGCAGAAATGAAGCTGCTGTAAGTCAGAAGCGTTTTCTTCAGATTAAGAGCCTTCATCCCGCCGGGCATCAGATCCATTCTGATGCGCCAGGGGACTGCGCGGGGGACGGCACGGACCAGTTCGTTAAACGTCTGCAGATTTTGCGGAGGTAAAGTAATCGATACCATTCCGTGCCAGAGTCCGCCCGCCTGAACCAGGTTGCCCTGTGTGGTCACCTGCGTGTTGAATAACTGCAAATGCAATGAAGGAGCATGTAGTACGGATTCATCGTCAGTCCAGCGATATCCCGCTGGCTGGGCATCTTCAGGCAGGTGGGGTTGCCAGTTACGCGGTGTGCTGTGCCGTTCTGTCTGACGACGTATTTCACGTCCGACCTCGTGTATATCCAGTAGCCGGAGAATCAGGCCATCAGATGAATGTCTCAGTGCCTGTTCCACATTATCAAGAAAAGCTTCGTGGCGGATTTTCAGTGCAGATAAGGTCCACTGCCAGGGGGACTGGGCAAAGCGTGCTTTCGGTACCCGTTCAGCCAGTCTTCTGACAAGCTCATCATGGGCGGTGCGATCGCTGTTGCTGATAAGGTCGGGTCCACTCCAGATCGCCAGCCAGCAACGCTCCCGGACCAGCCATGGGGACAGTGTTGTGACTTTCTCATCGACCACATCCTGTAACTGGATACCTGTATTAGCCAGTGAGCGTTTTTGTGGGGCGACCATGTCTTCGATTTCTTCTTTCCCCATTTCAGGGTCACGCTCGAAAACGCAGCTGATTTTATGACCGCTGTTTTTATATGCCGTATTCAGGCTGTCACTCATGCTGGTGATCAGCGATTCCAGTGAACCAGGGCCAGTCTGGTCGGATGCTTCATCCATTTCCCTGAAAGCACCGCTGACTTCAAAGACAGAGAGATATTCTCCACGCTTTGTGGCTGCAATATAGGGCGAATTAAGCCATGGGCGACGTTCACGATCCTGTCTGTCCAGACCAATTACAGTACGTAAATCGCAATACTCAACAAAACTGCTTGCGACAGAGAAACGGGATAGCGTGTTCAGACAGTCTTCGATAGTGAAGATGAAACGGTTTATGTTCATAGGTGAGGGAACTCCGGACTTACAGGAGGGAGGTTTGTGCAGTTTGATTTTTTTAATGCCACTCCTGTTCAGGAGTGGCATGAAGAAAAATCAATCAACGTATTCTTTTTTGATGAATGAATCTGGTGTCAGAATCAGGGCAATACCGTTCATTTTTTCACGCAGAGGCGAACGACCGGAAGGTGGATAGCGACGAAAAACGTCAGCGAAATCGGCCGGGCGGAAACTGCGGAATTTATCCTCAACCGCCAGTCTGTTTTGCATCAGTGCAGAGAGCGCTTCTCGTCCCTGCCGGACCCGGAACTTATCATTACTGAAAACTTCCTGTAATGAACGACGGTTAAGGGCCACGACCGTGGATGGATGAAGGTCGGGTAGCCACACCATAACGCCCTGTGCTGCGGCATAACCATTCAGTGAATGCCAGGCGTGGCAGAAAGCACATAAGCTGTAAGGCGGGCCGTCTTCATGAAACAGTTCCTGCTCTTTCTCTGACAACGGCTCTGTACTGGTGATTTCAGCTTTCTGTACATGGCGGAGTGAAAGACGTCTGGCAGACAGACGGGCCTGCTCAAGCGCCCGTTCAGCGGCTTTTACTGCCGTGTTGTACTTTTCCTTTTCGCCGGTTGCGACTGGTTCACCACGCTTTTTTAACCTATCCAGATGTTCTGTGGCCTTATTAAGACGAACTCGTGTGTCACTGATTGTGTTGGTAAGCTGTCTGAGTGGCCATGAGTCATCCAGTCTGAAACGGTGCCTGACGTTTTGCCGGCAGCAGATACATCGACCGGGCGTTGTTAATTCCGGTTCCGGTAACAGTGGTTCCTGAGTATGAACCACATCGATCTCCGGAAAGGGATACAACCATAAGTCTTTAATGCTGTGTTGCATGAGCAGGCTCCGTACTGGTGTAACGTTTCACGGCTTCCAGAATGATGTTTGCGATTTCATCGGAACAGCATTCTGCGAAAATGAATTCCTGATCGTCCCGACTGTCGTGGGCAATCACATTGCCGTTTTCTGTTCGTCGTAACGTTATGTGCTCCGGACTCCAGGCAGACATATGTGCCTCCTTGTATTGCCGAGTAAGAAGGGCACCGGATAAATGCCAGTGCCCTGGACAAGATTAGCCAATGGATATAGTGGATATCCCTAACTGTTTCTGGCTGCGACTCATCATTTCAGGTACGGCGACAAGTAACACCCCAAGGACGATAGATAGAATGCAACCAGCCAGCCCCATTCCCCCTTGTTTACCGACTTTTTTCAGGCCAATCAGGCCGCCGAGAAACAGAACCACACCGATAAAGCGACCAATACGCACAAATGAACCTTCTGCGTCGTCGGCACCATCACTGGCATGGCGGAAAATATCGGCAAGATCTCCATCGGCAAGAACGGCTTTGGGCAGCAACATCATGGGAATGAGCAGCAGGAACTTAGTCAGTTTGCTCCGGCATGACATTACAAACAGTTGTGCATGGATAAATGCGGCATACAGACGGGCCGCCATGACACGAATACGTGACATAGTTTCTCCTTAATGGATATATCAGTGGTTTATATGAAAGTGAAAAAAATCAGAAGACGATTCCAATGCTTGCCAGCAGGGCATTGAGGACACGATCGATAAAGACCAGCAGGACGCCGGCAATAAATTTGACGTTTCCCTTGCTGACGGATTCACTGGCACTCAGTGCGGTATGTCCATCGAGTCCGGCCTTGCGCCAGATGGATATCCCGTTCATGACAAATCCCACACCGGCCAGCTTGGCCAGCGACAGAACTGCATTTGCTGCGCCAGCAGCAGCGCCAAACGTCTGAGGTTGTACATATGCAATCGGACCAAATGAGTCAGCCCTGAATCCCATTTGTACGCCTCCGGCGTTAATCATTGCCGGGAGTGATACGAGCATGGAGCTGGTAAATATCCCTGCAATAAATTTCCCGGGAGACATTTTTACCGGACCGGCTGAACGGGCGCGGGCAAACAGGGTAATCATGCTGAGCACCCCGATGAATTCTCCCCAGGTAAACAGGAAATCCATTCCGGCACTGAAAATACTGCTGGCAAAGTTCTCAATGGCGGTCAGGGCATCCATGTTCATCAGCGTAACGTCCCGGCACTGGTGATGATGGTCCGGGTCGTCGGATCAATCCGCTGGATCACCACATTGCCCAGAGTCTGACCTTCTCTGACAGCCCAGGTACTACCCTGCCAGCGAATCCAGGCCATGCCAGTTTCCATCGACATGATTTTCATTCCGTTAAGTACAGACGACGTTTTTTTCTTTGCTGGATGCGGTGTGGAAGAGGATTCAGTGACGCTTTTCTGTGTCATTATTCCGTTCAGGCGGCTCCGGATATCATCCAGCTGACGGCGCGTTTCCTGTGCGTATTCTTCATCCTTTTTTATAGCTTCGCCCAGCTTGTTAATGCTGTCGTGAAGCATATTCAGTGTTGCCTGAATTTTTTCATCGCGGTTATCCAGCTCTGTTTTTACATCCCGGGCAAGCTGGCTCATATCTTCTCCTGTCCGGACAGTCATAGTCTCAGTGGACTGAACGGAAGGTGATGATTCTTGGGTGGTTTGCCAGGTCTGTACGCCAGCATCCGCATCATTAAACGAAGGCATGCCTGTTTCCGATGGCGCTCTCAGGAACAGATACCATATGGCTGCGAGCAACACGACTGCACATAGCCCCCATGTTGCTACAGATATCCCCCAGACGGAACGTTTCCAGAAGGGGGCGGGTTTCTCTTCGGGTTCACCGAAGCTGCCGGTTTCATCTATTTCTGTTTCAGGTTTCATTATGGTGTCTCCGGTTGTTCATCATACCGACGTTGCATCACAGCTTTTCTTTGCTCCATGGCTGTCTGCATTCGTGCCTGCGAGCGTTGTTCCGCCTGTGATGTACGATTAACTGAAGGGGAAATGCCACTGGAAAGGGAAGATGACCTGGCGTCGTTTGTCATTACCGGGTCAACAAACAGAATTGATACGACTTCATGCTGATACACTTCTACCTGTTTATAGGGCTCACTTTCTGCCTGGCGGGTTAATATCTGACTTCCTCTTTCCGCCATACCACCGGCAATAACGCCCGCAACAGCTTCACCACTGGGCATTCCCACGCGTCCGGTAACCGTGCCATAGTTACCCTGAATAACCTGCGTGTTGGCATCTTTATAAGGTGTGCCAATACTGCCCACACCTCCTAACACTGACGGCAGAATGATATGTTTAAACCAGCGTGTATTCACATTGCTGGCCACGGATGACATCAGGTTGTCTTCCCGTTGTGCATATGCATTGACCTTAAGGTCCATGCCGTTCCAGCTCATCCGGTCGAAATGGATCTCCACGCCGTTACCCACCAGTTTGACTCCCGGACTGAACAGCGTTGCCCCTGCCCAGGGGCCAGCGGGAATGGTTGCGATAACCTTGGATGACGGGTTATCAGAATCCACTGCAGTATCAATATATGCCGGTATACGGGTCAGAGCAGGTATCAGTTGTATCCCTTTTTCTGCTACCGGCGTGGACAGGCTGGCATTCTGTAATGCGAATTGCTGCGTACCATTCTGCCCTGTTGTTTCTGCCGGAGATTTATTCCACATAGCCGTTGCTATGGTTGGTGTACTACCGGCAGGATGCTGATCTTTTATTCTTACAATCAGCTTTTGCAGCCGCTCCATACGTTTTTCACTGGCTGCTCGATCCTCCTGTGGTGTGCCGGAAGCCTGGCGATGAGCATAGTTTTCCGGTTTTGCTGCAGGCTGTTGTTGCTTTTCCGGAGTGTCCGGAATATCAAGCCCCTGTGGAAGACTGGCAATGAACGTCTGATTATTGCGGGCTGCAGCTGCGGCCCCTCGTTCATTATCCGCTCTTAATAGTTCACGATAGTGAGGCGTTTCGGTAACGCTGCGCGTTCCGCCGCTTGCTGCACTGTTTATGTTCACGGCTGACTGCATATCGCTGTTACTCCCTGATAGTTTGGAAAACGCGATATAGCCGCCGCCAAATAAGATGATGCTGCCCAGTCCAAGCAGGGCAGCCAGTTTCTTTCCGGATTTACCGGCATCCTGTTCAGCACTCATGATTACTCCAGTTCTGGTGTCACGTGAACGGACTGGCCATTCACAGAGAAAGTCAGTAGTGGGGTGACGGGAAGTTTCCAGAGATGAGTTCCGTCGGCAGAGGACAAGGTCTGTTCAAATTCATCGCGCAACATCGCCCGGGAACGAACCAGAAGGTCATCGCCGTGTTGCCAGATCGTTGTATCCGGGACATTACCTGTGAATTTCAGCCTCTTAACTGAAGGGTCCCGGGGAGGAATACCATCCAGAAATGCCTGTAATGTTGCATCATGCAGGGCGATCTTATCCGTCGGGATGGAGACAACCGGGCTGGTTGGTCCCTGCCGTGGTATTCGCAGATCCAGACGACTGTCCATTTCCTGACTGGATGACGGCGTATCTGTTTCGCCACTGGTTACGTTCAGGATGACCGGTACCGACAGACCTTTCAGGTAGACAGAAATGTTTCCGGATGCCCATGGCCGCAATGGTGTGATTGTCACCATGTTCTCGTTGTACTGCACATCAAAGAGTTTTGGTGCCGCGTTATAAGGAGGATCGGATTGTGGCCATGGTGAACCGTTGATATCGGTAAATGTCACCACGCTCAGGTTGTTCATGGCTGTGCGAACAAGAGGAAGGCTGGCACCGGGGGACAGATTAACTGTCAGAGAGCTGATACGGGGTACAACACTGGTGATGGGCGCATTGATGGCCCGCTCGTTATCCGCCATGAGACTGCGTAGTGAGCGAATCTCATCGGCGGAGAGCTCAGAATCAAGCCTTGCCGCATCCTGTACCAGCGGGCTGGCCTGCCCGGGGGCAGGTAGCTCACCTTTTACCAGTGTTGCCGGAACACCTCCGGTGTTTTGGGAGGCGTTCTGAACGTGATCGCTGGCAGAATTTGTCGTTTGTGGTGTGCGTGCGTTCTGCCATCCTGCGTTATCTGCAGACGTGGCGGCGCTGCACACCAGGAGCAGTGTGCTCAGTAAATAACGTGATTGCATATTACTTATCTCAGGAGTTCGGTCCGGCGTTACGGGAGATCATCTGCCGGATTTCCATACCGGATGGTTTCAGTCTGGGGTCAACACGCTGGATGGTGATTTCGAAAACAAAAGACTGTTCTGGCTTGCTGGTTGTCTGGCCGACCAGACGCATACGGACAGGATACTGGAATGTCCAGAACCATACGCCGTCGGACATTTGTCCCTGTCGTACCAGAACGCCAGCACCTGTCGTGGCGGTCAGATTCATCTTCTCTTTCTTGATCGTCTCCAGAATGTTAGATGCCTGTAATGCATTCACATATCCGGCAAAACCTTCGTCAGAAAAACGCGGAGACAGGGAGGAGATCTGTGAACGATAGTGCACAAAATCCAGGTTGAATGCGGTCGCCAGTGCCTGGCTGCCAAAGGCCATTGCATCATTCTGACTCCATGCTGGCTGATTTGTTGGTGCCAGCCTGACCAGACGACCATTGTCTGTAGCGAAATATTCGCGCTCCACATTCGTTGAGTGCCAGTACTGAATGGCGTTACCAGTAATACTGATAAGAAGACATGTGCCCGTACATAAAAGCGCTTTTATCAGCGCAGGGACATTATTTGCCCGCTGTTCTGACTGCTTCATAGCCCTGATTGTGCTCTTCAGTATTTCCGGGTCAGGTGCCGGATGTGATGGCGAGGATAGCTCGGTATTTTCGGTCATAGGTTGTAGTCCTTCCAGGGATCAATATTCCCCGGCAGCTTTTCATTCACCTTGTCCACGACCGCGTCGCAGACCTGGTTTTCCAGCTGCGACAGAATGTCGTCAAGGCTGGGGAACTGGGGGAGGTTTATGCTGATTTTTTTGATTCGTGACAGACAGGACTGCAGGGATGAGGAAACATCGTTTTCACGTTGTGACCATGCATCCGCAGCTGCACGTGCTCGCTCATATCCTGTATTACTACCGGCCTGTGCCGCGCTACCCGCACGACAGGTTGCAGCACTTGCCGTGGATGAAATCAGGATAAGGCCGAGCACGGCAACCAGAGACTTATGCATGTTCATATGGCTTCCTTACCGGCTCATCGGCCGGGGCTGTGGGAGAGATCCTGATGCAGAGTTTTTTCCTGCCTGTCCTCCGGCTTTTGGCTGTTGGACCACTGCTGCCATGACTGCTCGAAGCCCAGGTTCCGGTACAACGCATCAGGTTGTTTTTCTGGCGTGTAGACAGCAGCAAAAAGCGGTTCTTCCCGGGTTTTCAGATGAAACTGCATAAGCTCCGGTGCGGGGCGATTCGTGCTGTCAGCATCGTGGTTTACCGCTTCACCATAACCTGCAAAGCGTAAACCTTTGTCGGTCAGCGCATTGATAACCAGCTGACTGTTGTCGGCCGATGGGGTGGCCAGTGCCGGATACAATGTGCCGTTCAGCCGGACCACACCCTGCAGATGTTCATCGGCACTCTGGACAAGTAACAGGTTGAGTTCACGCGTATCCTTATCCACTGATCCCAGAACAGGTGTCAGCTTGTCAGGGGCTGCGCTGGTTATTTCTGTTACCTGATTCGCGTTCTGTGGCGTGGAGACCGGATGTCGGTCTTCACCGATAAACAGATGTGAGCCGACGTTTTCTGGCATACGTAACGCTTTCATCTCTTCGGGCCACCCCTGGCTGATTTGCGCAGCCACTTTCATAAAGGTTTCGACCGGAATCGCCTGAATACGCTGACCTTTATCCGGATTATCATGTGATACCGAGATCCCGTTGGTAACTGACTCCATGGACCACTTATTCCGGAAACGTGCTTTTTGCTCTCCCGGGAGGATGAATTGTTCGCGGTTCTGAAGTGTCAGTGTCACCACGTCACCTTTCTGATGGTTTTTGACCAGACTTTCCAGTTGTTCCCCCCAGTAGAGTTTGCTGCCACTGCGGTTTTTAAGCTCAACAAAGAAACTCTCTCCTTTGCCGGGTGCATATTCAGCACGACCAAAATTGTGCAGTACGGCAGTCACGCTCTCTCCCGGGCGAAGTTTTCCTGGTGGCTCTTCGTCTGGTGCCACATCTGCCGTTTTGCCTGGTTCAGCCGGTGATGGTGCAGAGGCGGTGCTGACGGTTGACGCTTCAGGGGCAGCAGGGGACGCCGGGGATTGTGTGGCTTCTTTTTCCTGAACAGGGTCTGGGACTGCTGGTTGTTCAGGGGTATTCCGGTTAAGTTCCGGTGTTGGCTTATGGGTGACAACAGTATCCTTACCGACAGCCATTTCCTTGCGTAATTTTTCGAGCGCCGCTCGCTGATCCGGGAATTTCATGCGCACTTTGATGTTGTGCTCGATGATCAACTGCATCGCTTTTTGCTTAAAGGCATCACTGCCCGTCAGCTCAATGACACCACCATAGAAATCAGTGGCCACAGCAAGTGCAGCCAGAACACTGCGATCGTCATTGCTGGCACCGTTGACCATTTCCAGCCGGTTTACCCGGTCAATGAAGGCAGGTTTGCCATCCAGTTTGTACAGGACGGTTCTGTCTGCTCGTTCTTCACCTTCCAGCGATTTAATGATTTCGTCCAGATTGAGCGATATCGGTGCATCAGGGCGTTCCGGGGCGTAGACAATACTGTCAGGTGCCGGTGTGGTCGTCGTGGTTTCCGCTGAGGGCGTGGGATCACTGTTCTCATGCGCCTGTGAATCCGTTTTTTTACGCGTAAAAAGGCCACGCGCTTTGTCGAGAAACGATGAAGTATTATCAGAAGGTGATGTGCTCTGAACAGGTTGCTGCGGAGTGGGTTCATCCCGGACAGCCGGTTCTATAGTGGCTGTTGTGGCCTGAAGTTCTGACTCATCTGCCTGAACGTGGCCTGTGTCCGGCTGCGACGGCATATCACTGTTTTCCTGCAGATGCTCAGGATTTTCATTGTTCATCAGCTCCTGATATGCGCTGTAGTCTTCGTATTCTTCGGGGCCATCTGACTCAGGAAGGAACGGCTCTGGCTGAAGGGGAATGTCTTCAGTTACATGGCTGACCGCCTCTTCCCGGGGAGTATCCGGGGATATTCCGGTGCTTTGTTTGTCATCAGGCTCCGTCATCACGGTCATTTCCTCTTTGACTGCATCAGGGGAAAGTGATGGCTCGGCTGATTCATTCATGGTTTCAGATGAGGGGCTGTCTTCAGGGGCGGCGGGGGCGGCAGCAGGGGCCGGTATTTCAGGTGAAGTGCCGGATTCCTGTTGTAACTCGTTTTTTTCCGGTTGTGACAGTTCGGCTTCAAATTCACGCCAGTCTTTATCTGTGGCCACAGAGACAACTTTTTCCGGAGGTTCCGCCGGATGAGCGGGCTCATCAGGGGCAGACGCCGTTGTACTTTCCGGGGATGCCGGTGATTCTGCAGGGGCGTCCTGAACTACAGAGCTTTCCGTTTGCGCCTGAACGTTATCAGCGTGCTGCTCATCTTTGCCGTTATTTTCAGTGGCGTGACTGGTAAATGGCGGTGTTTCATCAGCAATGTTACCGCTGGAAGCAGCAGGTTGTTCCTGCTGCGTGGCAGACGGCAGAGAAGGTCCCTGGTCATGGCTGTGCCCTGTACCGGGTGATGTTTCAGGATATTCTGTCGGAGTCATGGTTTTTTCCTCAGTGTGGACCGGTGTAAAAACGAGGTTGCCGATCACCAGTGCCTCCCGCATTTCCGGGGTGTTACTGTTGGGGGTGGAAACCCCAATATGTTCTAACTGGGCGTTGATGACATGCTGAAAAGCGGCCCGTCCCCGGCTGGCGTCCAGGTCATTGAAATCGGTCAGTCCCTGCGCTTTTTCGGCATCGGTGAACGCAGGAAAGATGACCGATCCTCCTGTCAGTTCTGCGGCTTTTGTTGCACTGACGATACCTTTGTTAACCTGGCGTGCATGATCGTTGTCGGCACAGAAGATAAAGGGGCTTTGCTTCCATTTTTGCCGGGCATCTTCGGCCACGGCAATCATGTTGCCCGCATCCACTGTCATCAGCACCGGAAGGCCGGTGGCTTCGTGCAGGGAGGCGGCAGTGGCATAGCCCTCGGCAAACAGCACCGGCTGGCCGTTGCGCGGTGTACCCAGCGCAAACCAGTTACCGGTTTTCTCGGAATCTTTCAGGATGCGGGCATCCTTCCCGCCGGTGACCGGAATGCGCTGGTAGGAGCGTATTGCGCCGTTACGGTTGCGGAAAGGAATAACGAGCTCATTTTTGTTGTTTATTCGCACCCCCGGCGCAGCCTGAATGCCTTTCCGGGTCAGGTATTCATGTGCCGTGGCCTGCGGCCATTTGTTGACATAGCGGCGGGCATACGCGGCCTGTCTGTTGTACTGTGCTTTCAGTTCCCGCTCTGCGTCCTCCCTGCGTTGCAGCGAATGCGCTTTCAGGTGAAGCCTTGCGCGGGGATCTGTCTGCTCTCCGCCGGAGAAGGTCCAGTTGACCGGCGAATCATCCGCGCTGCGATAATCCCTGTACCAGCCGGCAGGTCTGCCGTCCAGGAAGCCGCGATATGCGCCACTTTTTTGCCCGTTTTTGTCACCGGTGGTCGGAACCCGGTGGATTTTACCGTCCATGGCCGGCAGTTCTTTCAGAACCAGTCCGGCATTTTCCAGTACCTGGGCAAACTCGGTGACCGGATCACTGCCGTTCATGGAGACTTCCTGCGGTCGGGGCAGCCAGCGGTCCAGCATGGACAGGTCCGCCCCCGGGCGGGCAAACCAGAGTTTGTGCTCTTTATCCCAGAGGACGGGTGTGTGCCCGTTCATCGGGGGATGCGCTTGTTTGAGATCTTCTATTTCATCTGCAGGCACGGCAAGCCAGGTGCGGTATCGGGATACAGACGGCATGAGTGCTTCTCCTGAAAAAAGACGGAAAAAAACCACCGCCGGAAACCGGGGGTGGCTGGGGGGATAGAAAACCGGGGGAGAAATGTTTGTCAGGGTCTCCAGTCTGTACCCTTATTCCAGCGATCCTGCCAGTGTTCAAGATATTGTGCGGCTACATCCGGCATATTCTTGAGCACAACGACATTCTCTGAATTCTTGCGTGCAGCAGCACGAGAGAAGTTATAGGAGCCGGTTTCAACCGTGTTTCCGTCAACAATGATGACTTTGTCGTGATGGATGGGGAAGGCATCTACAGTTCGCAGAGGAATGTCCAGCAGGTTGATATATTTCATCGCTTCCTGACTTGCCCGGTTCGTATTCCCCTTGTCATCAACAACAATACGGACGTCCACTCCGCGTTTTTTCGCTTTTGCCAGCGCATGCATTACATCCGGGTCGGTGAAGGAATATGCCATCATCCTGATGGAGTTTTCCGCACTGTTGATTGTGTCAAGCACCAGAGCGGATGCGCTTCCTTCAGGAGAAAAGCCGACCTTCACGGATGGCGTGTCGATCATTGCAAACGATGGTGTCGTGAACAGTAACGGGCATGCCAGTAGCGATACCCGGAGCAGAGTAACGATAGTTTTTTTACCTGACATAAAGACTCCAGAATTTAATCGAGGCCAGTCCAGTCTCGTGGTGATTCCGTATGGTGGCGATACCACCATGGACGACCGGAGGCGATGGCCCCTCTCAGAATGCTGAAAATGCGTGTACAGATAGTCCTGACAGTCCAGCCTGAACGGTCGAGAATAACGAAAAATAAAATGATGCCGGTGCAAATCCAGAAGGTTGTTTCGGAGGGAAAAGGGCATATAAACAGATAAATCATGGTGAACGGCAGAGGTACGCCCTGGATGTTGACTGGCGGTGTTGCATATCGCCAGAAACCTTCTCTTTTCATGACCGTAACTCCCCTGGCGGGATAAAAAGAATCGCTTCTCTTCGGTCAACTTCATTCCGGATATACATTTCCAGAATCTGATCCCGGATACGACGTTTTTCCTGCCGGATTATGGCATCAATGTGATGCCCCCACTCTGCATGTGGCATTCCGGAAAGATTGTCGCGAAGCTCATCGTTAATGACGATATATTCCCGGACGGCTTTACGACCACCGTCATTTGTTCTGACCAGAACCTGAACCAGAATGAACTGCAACAGTGACAGGACAGCCCAGGCCATCGAATCCCTGATGACAGGGGGAAACAGCCCAAGAAGACGTGCCAGCGTTTCACCAGGAGATTTCGTATGCATGGTGCTCAGGCAGTAATGCCCGGTGTTGCCTGCCTGTACCGCTGCGTCGGCGGTTTCGTTATCCCTGATCTCACCAACACCGATAATTTCGGGATTACGTCGTACAGCAGAACGCAGTCCGGCAGCAAAACTGACCACATCACGCCCGATTTCTGCCTGATGCGGTGGGAGCAGATCGTTTTCATTTCCCAGGATATATTCCACCGGGTCTTCATATGTCACGATTTTGGCGTCGGGGAAATTGTCCATAATGTAACGGTACAGTGCTGAACACAGCGTTGATTTTCCTGACCCGGTTTCACCACATACAAATCCCAGACCGCTTTTGCAGACCATTGCTTCAAGCAGGTCTGGTTCAATGTTCATGGAGAGAATGTCCGGTATTTCTGTCGGGATGACACGCATGGTTATTGAGACTGCTTTCTCCTCTGCACCAGATGTGCCCTGAATGAGGTGGGAGCGTAACCGGATGCGTTCTCCGCGTTTAAGACCATAGCGACCGGATGCATCCCCGTTAATCTGTATCGTCCTGTCAACCGGATTGCCTGCCAGAACGCGGGGAATGACTTCCCGACCGAACAGTTCATCAATCAGGGAGGACATGAGTGTGGTTGGTAACGTTGCACTGGAACAACGCACCCGTCGGCCAAAGCGACTGACAGATACAGGTGACCCACCGGTCAGATCCACATCACTGACTTTATGTGCGGCACACCAGACAAAGAAATGTCGCAGTTCATCTGCAGTGAAACGCTGAAACGGAAAAAGACCAAACTCATCAGGAATATTCATCGGGAGCCTCCTTCAGTGCCTATAAGCGGACGCCAGTGAGATTTCTGAAGATTGAATTCCGCATGATTTTTAAGGCGACGAACACGATCTCCAGTGACCAGTTTTTTCCCGTCACCTGTAACGGTTTGCATTTGATCAGAAACATCCGGACGGGTGATCATGCCCTGACGCCAGAGAAGTGAGTACAGCATCATGCCCCGGTAATCACGGGTGAGGGTTTTCTGGTTGGCTTCAAGCGTCAGGTCGGCGTTTTGTCTTCCTTCCTGCCATCCCTGCCGTAATGCGGTTTCCCACACTTTTCGTTGCACGCTGTCTTCTGGAACGACGCTGCCTTCTGTACCCGGAGTGGCTGTTGTTGAAAGCCCCCGGAGAAGCCAGTCACGCCAGCCCGGTGGATTGCTGACAAAGCGTTCAGGGCGAATGATGGTCCAGACCCGGGAAGAGGTCCGGATTTGATCTGGCGTGATATGAGCTACGTCCTGTGCTTCATCAATAACCGGTGGCAGCCAGCCTTCCGGGCTAATCAGTGGCCGGAAATCGTATAAGGCATTAAGTGTGCTTTCCCGGGCGTTGAGTGCCTGAATCAGCTCCCATGAACGCTGAGCCTTGCCACCACGAAATCCAAGCGTTTTACCTGCGTCGGTCAGCATTTTCCAGCGTGTTTCTGACAGACTATCCGGCTTTTCACTTCGTGGTTTAAGCCATGCATTAATGTCAGGTGGTGGCGTATTGACCCCACCTGGCGAGATGGTAGGGGAAGAAGAACAACCAGTAAGCAGTATTACTGGCAAAATGAGAGAGGTGAGTGCTTTCATTTTTTCCGGTTCTCCGGCTGCATGAAGCTGACCTGTAACAAGCCCGGATATTGATGGATTGTTGCTCTCCAGGCTGTCTGGGCTTCAATAAGTCTCAACGTATTGGAAAACGTCATATCCCGGACGTGAAGGTTGACTGGTAACGGCAGGCGGACACCATTGTAGTTAAACTGCATCCCCCTGACTCTGGCCAGTTCGTTCAGTAATTCAATTGCATCACCTTCCCAGTCAAAGGAAAGGCGATCGCTGTTAGCTGTCAGAAGATGAGACCCCGTTGAAACCGGAAGTTGGCCGGAAAATACACCTTTGTCCCATAATGTGTACTGAGTGTGCCGGGTAACCGCCACATCAGAGGCAGCACCGTAGTTACGCGGAACAGGAGTATGCTGAGAAGGGAAGTTGCAGCCAGCCAGAAAAAGGGCGGCAAGACACCCCGCAGGTATAATACGGTTCATAATAATTCCTGAGCAGTTAAATCAGAATGGGATATACCGGTGCTCCGGTACAGACAGGATGATGTTTGTTTCCGGCTATACTTGCGTTACCGGAAATAAATGCCAGGGTGGCCAGGTAAATAGCCTCATAGTTTACTGAAGGTGATTATTCCTGATACTGGCTGGTTGATGTGTCGTCAGACATAAAACGAATATGAGCGTAATCTTTAACGCTCCGCGCCGAATCGATCCATGATGGATGACTCGACGATTTATGAATCGAATGTACCGACGCTTGTCCCTGAAACAGTTCCCGGCCCTCGTCCGGATAACCTGCAATTCAGACAGGTACATGTGCCCGTACACTCTTGTATCTTACTGAGTATATCAGAATTTATGTAAATTCAAATATCCTCTATGCCTCTTTGTTGTATTTTCCGTCAAGTATGAGCCGGGTACCATCGTAATGCATGATCAGGGCATCAAGGTACGCCGGTTTGAATTTCTTGCCGAGCCTATCTCTGGCCAGAAATGATAAACAATGATTATGTGTCATTATTACTATGTTCCTTTTATGAGATTTTCTTGCGATTGATTCAAGCGTCTTATAAAGATCATTATTGCAGTTTGATAAACTGTCCATAACGACGGGTTCTTTACCGGAGAAGAATTTTGCAGTTTGTATGGTTCTTACCGCATTGCTGGAGTAAATATCATATTCACTGAAGATTGTTGCGAACTTAATACCTTCCTGCTGTGCTTTCTCTGTACCGGTAATAGTGATTCCGCTCTTATCCGAATAGCAGGGCATATCTGAACGGTCGCAACGTTCTCCATGGCGGAAAAGGAAAATAACAGTGTTATCAGCATTAATTTCTTTTGCCTGTTCCAGTGTGATATCGGGAAGCGAGCTTTTTGCTTTTGTCACTGCCGCTACCAGGAAAACAGAAAATAAAAGAATGAATGCTGTTTTTGAATAAGAAGAACGTGGTTTCATCATGTTATTTAAACTGAATATAAAAATACCCCCGGGTTTAGTGCCAGGGGCGGGGACTGTAATCAGAAAGTGAACTGAAGTTGTGCCATTGCACCGTAATCGTGGTCAGTTCCTACCAGGCCGGAAACATCGATATGTACGACGTCAAATGGAGAGATACCAACGCCAGCGGTGAAGGCGCTTCCGGAGTTTGATGCCATGTTCTGACGATAACCGGCACGCAATTGCGCCCATTTCCATGCGTTAAATTCAGCACCAACACTTGCAAACTGACGTTTGCTGTCAGAAGTGAAGCCACTGGCAGGAGTCAGATCAACGTCAAGAGCAGTGGTAAACAGGTCATTATGCCAGGATACACCGGCGGTTGCCTGTGGACGAACTTTGAAGGTTTCTTTAAAGCCATTGACGACTTTAGTATCAATACTGCGTGGAATGATGTTCTGGGCAACAAGACCGACAGTCCAGTTGTCATTCAGGTCTGTATAAGCACCAATATCGGCGTTGAATCCGTTTTTCGTGTTGTGGTACTTGTCACCGTCAAAATCGTCTTTGTCGTAATCACGAACCGTTACGTTGTAGTTAAACAGGTCCACACGCTGATATTTTGGTGTGACGCCAAGAGACCATTTTTGTCCGGCCGTTTCCAGTTCTTTGGCAAATGAAATTCCGACGTCGGTAATTACAGCTGCACGCCCGAATGCGCGTGAGGTCAGGGCATTCTTATCGACGTCGGTAATTGTTCCATTGGCAACTTTGTCCAGATAATCCAGGTCTGCATCGTTTACTTTTCCGTTTACGCTGACAGTTCCGTAAGACTTGACCATAAGGGCAAACGGCAGAGTGTCATTTGCCATGGCTGCTACAGCTGATACACCTACCTGAGCATCTGCATTGATATTGCGGAATTCCTGCAGACGATGTTTAAGATTTGCCGCTGCCTGTTGTACGGCATGCTGGTTATCTACAGCACTGTCAAACAAATCCCAGTCATCTTTAACATCATCAGCTTTATTTGATACATCATCAGGATCAGCAACTTGTGCCCCAACAGACGGCAGAAGAAGGCTGAAATCATCATTGCTGTTGTGCTTTGTCAGTAAAGCCGGGTTTGCCAGAGGTGCCACACCATAATGGGAAGATGCTACCCCGGTGCCACCCATTGCATCGTTACGCGCTTCAAAATATGACGTCGCTGCTGCAGCGTTAAAGGAAAATAATACAGCAGATGCAATGATGGTGCGGGTAATATGATTTTTCTTCATCATTTAATTTCCTGTTTATCAGAATTTAGACAAAACAACGCTATGACACGGATGTGCCGTAAATTTTTACTTTGGTACTATCTGGTATTTACCAGGGTAATAAAGACGTATTAAATAAGCTAACAGGTAGTATTTGTCCTGTAATAAGGTTTCCGGCAAGGCCAGGTCTCAACGTAACGCGTCGCAAAGACATTGTTGTATTCTGCCTGGTTGTATATTCAGTTAACCATTTTCTTTTTTCATCGTTCAGAAGTGTTGGTGATAATGATAGTGCCGGATATATTACAGAGCCATTTATTTCTTTTTCCTGTCTCAATATTACCCCGCAATATTCTCTTTTCGTGTTTCCTGCGAAGGGGAAACTATGCCAGAAAATAACTTCAGTGTTGCTGCTATCATTAATAAGCATTCTGAAATTATCAGCAGTATCTGGCCATTCACCGGACAACGCTATCGGATAGTTTTCATGGCCATTCAGCCAGTCCGGATTGAGATTAAAACATTCAGCAAGATGTTCGAGAGCGTCAACTGAAAGATAGTCTGCAAGTCTGGCCGGGTCCTGTATTACCGTGGAGCGGATATTCCATGGCGACAGCAATGTTGCCAGTAATGGCGCATTTATATCATGCGACAGCATGATGTATTCAATTCTGCTTATTATGTTTCCTGTGGTGTTATCCGCAGGCATAAACATATTATGAAGAGCATCCTCAAGCAGGATTCGGGTTAAATCAGCGGTGGATATGGCTAATTGTTCGCTCATTATCCCCAGAACTTCTCTTACCCCTTGTGGGTAACGGACCTGCAGCGGTGTCGGGTTTATCTGACGACCGTTGATGAGTTTTTCGCCGATTGCTTTTTTGTCCAGCGAGAGCATCATTCTGGCCGCAATACCGGTCGTATTCAGTCTCATTGTTCCTCCGACTGAAAAAGTCTTTTCAGCTCATGTGGTTATTGTATCTTCGGTGATTTTTCTGGTGAAACGAATAATTTCGATCATGCAGATCGAATGTGTTTGGTGAGTTGTTGCAACTCGCCTTTCTGTATGTGTTTTGAATGATGCTTACAACGAGGTGCTGCCCGGGTTCAGAGGGCAAATCATAATGTAGTCAGGGGCGTCGACCGCGATATCAATGCTGCACTCAACATCCGGCAAAAAGGAATACTGGAACTAAAGGTGGCGGGACTCGTCGTCTCTGCCTATGGAGGCCAGCGTAAATCCGTCGCACAGACGGTTGCGGCCTGAGAAGTGGGAAGCCTCGCCCGACAGGGCGGAGAGCAGTCACTATTTGGATATCAAACTTAATTGAGCGTTACACACGACGCAATACAACCTGTCTTATGCTCGTATTTGTACCATTTACGTGAACCTGCTGGGCTCTCAACTACCTGGCAGTAGTGGGCATCCTCTGCGTTGCCCATTCTGGCAATGGCACAGAAGTCGAATTGCCCCAGATAACCTGTGTTGGAAAGCTGAGTAACTTTGAGTTTTCCACCTATTGTCCTCCATGTACCGGATTGGCACGAAAGTGTGGCACCAGTGCTGTCATGGGCTACAAGGCCTGTTGTGTCTGCCAGAAGGTCCGAAATACCCAGTGCGGCTGGCGTACAGGATGTGTTTGCCGTCACCGTTTTTCCTGGCATCAGATAGCCCTCGGATGTGATGAGCCGGGTTCCTTTCACCGTCGCTGCGCGAACCTTGCCTGTCACATCCAGACTGGTATTGCTGGTCGTTTTGATCCACACGCTCTCTTTGTCACTGCTGGATGGCGCAGAGGTCGAAAAGTACATGCCTGCTCTCAGTGATGTTGCATCACTGGCGGTTCCGCTTGCACTGCCTGATGCCCATCCCACAAAACCGGTTGAGCCGCTGCTGCCATGATCATCTGATGATTTTCCGTCAGATGTCACCAGGAGGTTGCCAGCACGGTTTACGTTTTTGCCGTTCATGTCCAGCGCAGTGTTCATCTGGTTGTATTCGGCATGACCCGGCACGGAATAGCGGTGCAGGAAGTCTCCCCCGCTGCCGGCGCTGGCGGCAATGTCCGCTCCCAGATTGACGGCAAGATGACCACTGGTTGTGCTGATCCCGAAGCCGGACAGATCCAGCGTCCAGCCACAGGCAGCACCATTCACTGTGGTGGTACTGCTTGTACAGCCTGACGGCATGCTGCCGCTGTAGACAAAACCGCCGTAACCGTCAATGGTCGCCGCAATGTAACGCAACGTCGGATAATCCATTGCCTGCCCGCCACTGGACAGCAGAACGGCATCCAGTTGATTGCTGTTTTTGGTATTTTTCCTGACTGCGACTTTCCAAGTCTGCTGGAACAGATTGATCTCTGGCACGCCACTGTTCAGGTATCCGCTGTTGACCAGTGTGCTGCGGCTGATTGTGGTGGGGGCTGAGGCCAGCAGGCTGTCGTAGTTTGCGGCAATATACAGTTTTGCTGCCGTGGCCCAGCTGGTTGCCTGACGGGCCACAACGTTGTTGTTGTTGTCCTCACTGCTCCGGTAGAGCATGGTCAGCACCAGACCGACAATCAAAAAACCAACAGCCACGGAAGCAAAGGTGCCGATAAGATCAATCCCCCGTGCGGGGCGTTTTTTGGGGAGAGAGTGGGTCATTGCATTCCTCAGAATAAGAGCAGTCGAACAGTAATCGCCAGACAGAGCCAGGGGCCGAACGGAGCTTCGTGCAGATGGCGCACGGTTCCCCAGGCCAGATGACCTGCAATGGCGGATGCAATCAGAAACGCGGATGACGGGCCGCCGGCAATGCCGGCGATACCCGCCAGAATAATGTCGCCGCCGCCTGGACTGTCCTCCCGACGTTGCATCCGGTAAAACAGCCAGCGACCACCGTAAAATGTGGCCCAGACCGCCCCCCAGATGAGGGCATTCTGAAACCCCCACGGGAAGAGGCTGGCATGCCAGAGCATGGATACGGCAAGGGGCAGCGTCAGTTCGGCTGGCAGCCAGGTGCGCAGGCTGTCGGTCACGGTACATGCACACAGCAGTCCCATGCTCAGCGACAGTGGCAGGGACAGCGGCGTGCGTGAAAAAATGCTCAGCAGGAGCCACAGCGCGCACCAGAGCAGGCCGGTGCAGATATCCCGACGGTTCAGCCGTCCGGAATGATCGTCGTAGTAGCGGATCAGAGCGAAGGCAGCGAGCGTTCCTGCCGGTACGAAAAAGAATGTCAGTGCCATTTTATTTGTGCGTCCGTTAACGTAATGCCATGTTGCGGCGCTCCCGGTTCAGTTTCCGGTAGATGGCATAAATATTGTCTGCGTAGTCCTCCCGTCTCTGGTTCATGGTGCTGCGGAATCCCGCGTTGTAGCTGCCCAGACAGTTCCAGTTCACGCCGCAGCTCTGAAAGTGGCGGGCCAGTACCCAGGCACCTATCTGAATATTCAGGCAGGGGTCGAGCAGGTCCTGTGGGTTTCGGATAATCCCTTTCTGTTTCAGGAGCGGGATATGTGATGAGTTCACCTGCATCAGTCCGTAGTCCACCGTTCCGTTACGATTGCGGAGATTCATTGCCCGGGGATTCAGACCGCTTTCGTGCCGGGCGATGGCCTCCAGTAACAGCGGGTCAATCTGGTACATTTTCCCTGCAGTGGAAAAACACATTCCCGCTGAGGGTTGCATGGCAGCCTGCGTGTGTGCCGGAAGAAAACAGATGAAAAGGAGCAGGCACGACAGGATGCGTGTCGTCATGACTGAGCCTCCGTGAAAGGAGCGCCCGTTTCCGGGCGCTGTGTGGATTACTGGAGTGCGCCAACATACATGACGATGGTTTTTGTCGTGCTGTTGACGCTGCTGTTGGCGTTACCGCAGGCGGTGTTGATGGTGGCAATATCGCTGGCCGGGGTGATTTTCGTGCCTCCGATCGTCAGGTAGCTCGCTGCACTACCGGACGCCAGTGACTGTGCGATGGAAATACACTCAGAGCTCGGAATACCGGTGTCCGTGATGGTGAAATAGGAGGTTTTCCCGGTCACGGTGACGGTGCCGTTCCACTGGTTGTAAATGGTCCCGCTGCTGTAGGTCCAGCCACTCGGGATTTGCCCGGCGTTGTAGAGCACGGTGTTCAGATTGGCCGTGCCGAACCCCGCCTGTGTACGGCCGACACGCTGTGTGGCGGTGGCCAGCTGGTTAAGGTTGGCCGCTTCGCTGCCGGAGCGGCTGAAGACATACAGACCAAACAGCATCCCGAGCACGCAGACGACGAGGATGATGGCATAGCTCCACCATCCCATTGCCGACAGCATCTCGATCCCCCGATGGGGCTTGCGACGGCGTGAGTTGCCAGTTGTCGTGGTCTGCGGGCAGTCGTGAGCCGCCAGTGATACATCCAGTTTCGTTTCCATAATATTCCTCAGATTAAGATAGTGTTACATGTTCACAAGGTCGCGCAGGGCCATCATGCTGCTGGCCATAATGCCCAGACAGCCGAAAACCATGACGACCGAAATCAGCAGACTCAGGTAGAGCATGCCTTTGGCAATTGCGCGGGTTCTTCCCAGCCACCAGTCTGCCAGGTTGGCAATAGCCAGCTCCGCGCCTTCACCAGCAGAGAGCGCCTTCAGGTGAAGGATCATCTCCTGTGAGGGGAAGTTGTGTCCGGCACGTTCGAGGGCGGTCCCCAGATCCGCACCGTTGCTGAAATGATGCTGTGCCGGAATCAGACGCTCCTGTAGCCACGCCTCACCGCCGTCGCTGAGCGTTTTCAGGGCATCCTGAAAGGTCATGCGGGCACCAATCAGCGTGGAGAGGTTGAGCAGAAAAACGCTGCTCTGCATCAGCCTGTACATACTCCAGGGGGGGAGGTGATCGAAAAACTGCCGTATCCGGCCGGTCCAGCGGGGCAGGGACCAGAGCGCCAGCAAAAAAAACACAATGATCATACCCAGCACCCAGGGACCTGCTGTGGTGACGAAGTCCGCCAGACCGTAAGTGATGGCAAGGGCACCACGGGCTTTCTCCGGTGGGATGATTTTGACGAACTGCGGAACCAGCTGAACGGACAGCAGGGTCAGTATCCCGCTCAGGGCAAGAATGGCACCGAACGGGGCAAGGGCAGCCCCGGTAATGACTGAACGGATGGACTGCAGGGACCTGATTAACCGGATGAGACTGTCCAGCGCCGTCAGCAGGGAGCCGGCACGCATGCCCACGGCAAGCGTGGCGGCCTCCTCACCGGAAAACCAGCGCCGGAAAACGTCCGGGAGCAGGTTTCCTTCCCGGTTCACCGACAGGGAGTCCAGGCAGTCCTGTGCCAGTACGCCAAAGGGGTGAAAGCGTTGCCCGCCCCGGGTGTACACCTCTCGGATGTTGAGCATTGCCTGCTCAAGTGTCCGTCCGCTCATGATTTGCATTTTCAGCACCTCATAGAAGCGGATACGGTTGCTGCCGGACAGTGCCAGACGGGCCATTCTGCGTTGCATTTCACTGGCCATGCTCTGCCTCCTGTGCATTTGCATCCTCAAACGGCACGATGTCATTGGCCATAAACGGGTCCACCCGTCCGGCCAGCACATGATGCCGGGCATGCTGACTCAGGCTGATTCCACCCTGACGCAGCCACAGCGTGCGTGCCGCATCTTCGCCCTCATCGTGGTAGGTGCGGAGGATTTCCGGACTGGTTTTCATCACTTCAGCTGCCACCGTCCGGCCTTTCAGACCGTGACTGGTTGCGGTGCCCATCACTATACGGATGCATTCGCTGCACCCGTCAGGATTGCGGAAGCGCAGTGCTTCCTGCTGCTGTGGCGTGAACCAGCGGTCCGTGAACTGCTGTTGTTCCGGTGTCAGGCCGGCCTCTTCCCGTGTCCGTGCGCAGTGCGGACAGAGTGTCGGCAGCAGACGCTGAGCAATCAGCCCCTGAAACAGACGGCTGCTGCGCAGGAAGCCCTGCGGCACGCCGATGATTTGCAGGCGGTTGAGATTTCCCAGCGGACTGTTGGCGTGTTGTGTGGTCAGCACGATGTGACCGGATTCGGCAAAGTTGATGGCGGCCATGGCGGAGTCATGGTCGCGGATTTCACCGATATAGACCGCATCCGGGTCCAGACGGAGCATGGCACGACGACCACGCAGCCAGGCGAGGTTGATGTCCTCCTCGCTGGAGCGGTCGGCGGTCACCGAGGTGTGGATGGCCCCTTCGACTTCCCCCTCCACCGGGTCCTCCTGGGTGATGATGCGTCGCTGTCCGTTGCCGTGCTGTAGCCAGAGCGCCATGAAGCTGCGCCCGGTCGTGGATTTACCGGAACCGGTGGGGCCGGAGTTGATGATGATGGCATCCGGACTGGCGAGCATGGCGTGGATGACCGCAATCTGTGCCGGCAGAAAGCCGAGTGTCTCCAGCGAGGGTGGGGCACTGCCGTCGTCGGGGATAAGACGCATTACGGCAAAGACGCCCTTCGGCGTGTTGATGTGCGCATAACGGGCACCGAACAGCTCCACATCCTGCAGGAACTCCTGTTTCAGACGCGCATCCTGTGGTTTGTAGGCCTTGAACATGTTGTCGGACAGGTCAGACATGGACTGATAGATGGTCATCAGCCAGCTGATGCCTTCGTCTCTGGAGAGCGTGGCAACCGGGTAGAGGAGACCGTTGATACGCATCTCAATGCGTGTCTGTGCGACGAAAACGGTGATGTGAATATCCGACGCCCCCACCCGGCGGGCTTCGCGGAACATGTTCAGCACACGGGTTTGCACCTCTGAACGACTGTGCTCGCCACCGTCGTGGCGGAGGGCATCCCCCGCATCACTCTGCAGGTTGCGGAACTCCTCCGGTGACATCGGCTCAGGGATGACGGGCTGACCGGTGGTGCGCAACAGGCCGGTGATGAATGTCTGTATCTCCGGATTGCTGGTTTCCGTGACAGGAAAACAGACCCGGTGGCCGGGCTTCCCCGCTGCGGCCGGCAGCACCTGTACCAGATGCCGGAGTTTGTCCGGTACTTCAGTGTTACTGAGCATAGCTGTCTCCCGGGCTGAGGCGGGTGCCGTCGCTCAGCATTACGCTGTCAGGCCGGATTTCCCGCAGGGTGACGGTGGTGCCGGGCCAGTTCTGATCGGTGGTGAGTCTCAGTACCTGTCGTCCGTGTTGCACACGGGCCTCAAGGTGTCCACGCGCCCCCTGAATGCCCGTCAGTTGCGGACGGGCATTTTCCTGTGGTGCTGCTGGCGTGCTGTCACTGCTGATTACCGGTGTGGGGACGGTGGCGGCCCCCTGGCTCTGTGCCTGGGCAATGCGCTGACGCAGTTCAGCGGCGCGGGCCTGCTGGGAAAGAATGACGTTCTGCTGCTGCAGGTCATCGACGTCACCGACGGTCAGGGCCGCGTGGCTGCTGCCGGCGGACATCAGCAGCAGGGTGCTGATGAGCAGCCGTCGTGCTGCCGGAGGGATGTTATTCATGAGTGTTCTCCGTGGGTTGTTGTGCCTGCGTGGCCCAGGTCCGGCCACGGGTTTTCCAGGTGAGTTCGCCGTCTTCGCTGAGCAGGAGGGTGACGGCGGTCAGCCGCGTGCCCGGCTGCGTGAACAGGGCTGCATCCGGCTGCAGACGTTCTTCCAGTGAGAACTGCCACTGCTGCCAGTCGCGGAAAAGCAGAACCTCCCGGTCTCCGATAGTGACCGTGTGCCCGGCGATATCCGGCATTTTCTCCGTTTCCATCTGCAGCGGGCGGTTCCCGCGCTGGAAGGGGGCCAGGAAGCGGGCAAGATGCTGCTCAACGGGTTGCAGGGATTCATCCGTACCTGCTGTCATGGTCAGACTGTAACCTGCCTGGGCTTTTTCCCCGCCGTCCTGCAGAGTGACGAAGGAAAACCGGTTGTGCTGCGTGATGGCCCTGCGGAAGTCTTCATAGGTGACCGTGGAGCCTTTCGGACGTTCATAGTCAGCCCGAAGCGTGTCCGGCGTACATTCTGCGGCCGTCAGCTGCCAGCCGCCTTCCGAGACATGCAGCGAACGCAGGGCCGGGATACAGGTATCCAGGAAGGTCTGCACCAGCGGCAGTTGCGGCCACGGGTGGGGTTCAGCCTGCCTATCCGGAGTGTTCTGCTGTGCGTCCTGCATTTGCCGGAGATTCATGTCCTGCAGCTGATGCAGCCGCTGCTCTTCCTGCCAGCGGTTGTAGCCCCACAGGGCACTGCCGGCAAGGGCTGCAGCCAGCACGGTCAGGGTGACAATCCGTATTGCCTGGTTGACCGGATGCAGACGTGCCCGGCCCGGCAGGGCGGACGGCAGGATATCCTGTATATCCACCGGTGCCTCCGGCGAGCCGAGGATTACCCAGCCGTCGGTGGGTTCGTCGCGGTCGTGCAGTGTCCTGAACACCGTACAGGCGTTACGGACCAGCTCCGCGCTGCCGATCACGTCACCGGTGAGGGCGGGCATGTCATGCAGACACGCCAGGAAAACAACACGACTGCCGTAGCGGACGAAGGCATACCCGTTCCCCTTCAGGACCGGGATGGCCAGCACGCCCAGTGAGAACAGACGACCCGGTGACCGGGTGAAGCCCACGCGGGCATGCGTGCCACCGCTGTCGGTGCGCAGTTTTACATACTGCCCCCGTCCCGGCGGGAGATGCCTTCCGGTGGACTGTCCGGCGGGAATGTCTTTCCATTCAAGGCCGGCAATGACGGAGACACGACGTCCGGGGCGTCCCGGACGACGTCCGGGCAGGGTGACAGGGATAATCTCTGATGTGCTCATGTTCACCTCATGATGAGAGTACCGGGGTCACGAGCACGAGCAGCATGGAGCGGTCACGCTCAGCACTTTCCCCCCCGCCAAAGCCGAACCAGCTTTTGGACGTGGTGCCCTGCCGGTTTGCCTCGTTATACAGACTCTGGAAACCGTTCAGCACCAGTGTCTGTCCGGGCTTCAGATTGGCACGCTGAGTCAGCGAACGGACATCCGTGGTCGGCGTCTGGATGGACGTGCTGCCGTCTTTCGCGCTGACGGTGGTAATTGTCGGGTCGTCGCTCAGACTGAAGCTCATCTGCAACTGGATGGTGCCGTTGTCACGGATATACGGCAGCACGGTCATGAACAGACCGGTGGTGATGGTGCCGGGTTCCAGCTCTGTGGAACTGTAGCTGTCCGAGGTAGTGGTGGACGTTTTGGCCAGATAGGTGGTTTCCTTCGCTATCTGCAGCGGAGCCGGCACCATGTTGGTGGTCACCGTGTTGGTGGTGGTGGCCGAACTGATATTGGCCTGCTGGTTCAGTGCCTTAATCAGCACTTCCGAGCCGGACAGATGGCCTGAAGAAGAGGAGACCCCGATGGTGGTCGCATCAGACGCCGCATCCCCGAAGGCGCTGGTCAGGGTGTACCCCATGCCCTTTGCTGCGCTGTACACCGCCTTCCAGTCGATACCTATCTGTTTTGTGTCCCGGAACGTGATGCGGTAGACATCGACTCTCAGTTTCACCTGCCGGTCAAGGATGGCGTTCTGGCGGTCGATGTATTCCCCAATCCGGTTAAGTACTTCCGGCGTGTCCGTCACGGTCAGCGTGGCGCTGCCCGGTGCCAGCCAGGAGCTGCCTTCTGCCGAGAGCATCGCCGACACGGTGGCCTTGATGTCGTCGTACACTTTTGAGGCGACTGCCACGTTGGTCTGCTGGGAGGTACTCTGTTCGCCGCTCAGTGAACTACTGCCCGACGTGCCGGAAGAGCCGGAAGAGGAAGTTGTTCCACCCACAACCTTTGCGTTCATTGAGGTGTCGGCATTCAGGATGGCGAGCTGGAAGGTCCGGGTGTCGAGACGGAACAGTTGGATCTGATTATTGCGCCAGCGCCAGGAAATGCCCATTCGCGCTGTCACGTCATCCAGCAAACCGCTGAGACTGCCGTCCCAGCGCAGGCCGGACAGGGTTCCGCCGGTGGACACGGCAGTGGTGGGCGCGTTGCTGTCTGTATTTCCGAGCGGTGTTCTTCCCCGGCTGTCGGCGGCGGAGGTGCTGCCGGGCAGCGGGAGTTCGCCCTGGACGGCGCGGGTGAGACCGGCGGTGGCCACGTGACTGACGCGTGCATCCGGCAGGACACGGACATTGACGTGGCAGCTGTCGGCAATCAGGGCCGCCACATCATCCACGGACAGGCTGTCAGTCCGGTTGACCTGCAGCCAGCATACGGGGACCTGCTTCTTTTCATCAGTGGCACGCACCGGCTCCGGGTTGATCCAGATGCTGTCTGATACGGTCAGTGCGCTGCCGGACATCTGTCTGTTTGTTTCATCCAGCACTGACTGAACGTGGTCACGGGTGACCGATGTCTGTGCATCGATCTCCCTGAACTCCCGGTGCGTGGCGCAGCCGGACAACTGCAGCGCCACAAGGGCCGCAGCAATGGGTTTTATTCGCATTGGTAGATTCCTGAAGTTAATTGAGGTGAACCAGTCGGGTGCCTGATGCGGACTGCAGGGCTGAGGGCAGGGTCAGACCGGCGGTACTGACAGTATTACCCTGCATGTCCTTCAGGGTGCCGTTGCTGAACCGGAACAGCAGACCGGAGCCGTGTGTGAGTGTGATGAGGCGGGCGGCCAGTCCCGGTGTGTTGTCTTCTGCAGCCCAGACCCACAGACGCCCGCCACTGAGTGCGTACCCGATACGGGAGTCTGGCGAGGTGAACGGCAGTCCGAGTTTGTAGACAGCCGGTAAGGCGGTGGAAGACGGGTAATCCCACCGCCAGTGTGTCAGGGCCTGACTCAGCAACATCATCTGTGAGGCCACGTCGTCAGCCTCCTGTTTCAGCACGCGCTCTTCCGTGCGGGTGGCCTGTTTCCCGGTTTCGTATGAAAGGAGCGTGAAGAGTGTCATCACGATAGCCAGTGCGAGTACGGCAAAAGGCATGTCTGCCTCCGTCAGTCTTTCCGGTCGCGGACACTGAGGATGCACTGTTTCTCAAACAGCGTCCCCATCAGTGGCGTGTTGGCGCGACTATAGAGGTTGAAAGTTTGCGTCAGAACATCCTTCCAGCCCCCACGGAGGGTGAATGCCGCGTCGATGGGGTAGTCCACAGACGCGGACCAGACCACAGACCAGGTCTGCCCCGGCTGATGACCGGTGATGGTGCAGGGCACCTGTGCTGCCCAGCGGGTGAGTGTCTGGCGCAGTGTGGCACCTTTTTCTGCTGTCCAGCCCGGCGCCGGAAGGGGGTCCGGTGCAGGTCCGGTGGCCTCTGTTGCCTTCGCCGTGTCCGTCCCGCTGGTACTGAGCGGTGCGGCAGCGGTCGGGGTGATGACCAGCGTGCGGCTGTTCCAGTCCAGGTGTCCCCACAGGTTCTGGCGTGTCAGCAGGGCATCGAGCGCCCGTGTCCACTGGTCGTTCACAGCAAGGCGGTCAGTGCGGTGCTGACGTGCCTGTCTGTCGGTACGCCAGTCGGTTTTCCAGCCGTCAGGCAGTAACCGGCTCACCCACTGTTCCGTGGTGAGATTACGGGCTTCCGACAGGAAAACGACCGGAATGTCACCGGGCTGTCCCGACACCTTAAGGTGTGAGGTGGATGATTTCCCGGTGGACGTGCTGTTACGGAAAGGGCTGACCGGTGCGGTGGCCTGCGAGCTGCTGTCAGTGGCTGGCGCTGCCGGTGAAGTGGTGACGGTCAGGGTGCGGTTTTTCCAGTCCAGATGCCCCCACAGATGCTGTTCAGCCAGCAATCTGTTCAGTGAACGCGTCCACTGGTCATTGGCAGACCAGGAGGCGATACGCGTCCGGAGTGCCGGTGTGGCGGCATTCTCCTGGCGGAACTGCCAGCCGGCGGGAAGAAGCTGTTTCACCCAATCGCTGACCGTGCGGTTGCGTGTCAGGGGCTGTGCCGTGACCGGAGCGTTTCCCGGTGTGCCGGTCATGATGATATTTGACTGGGAGGCATCTGCCGTGAGTACCGGTGCCGGCAGGGGCAGAGACTGCGCCGTCACGGCCTGAGCGGACGTGTTCGTCACGGCAGCCGGGTGGCTGACGGGCGGTGGACTCAGCCGCCGCTGTGTCTGTGCCAGGAGCGAGCTGCTTTCGCTGATTTGCCCGTCGACAAAGACCAGTGCAGTGGCTGCGTTTTCAGACTCCGGCGGAGAGGCGAAACCGGCGCAGCCGGTAAGGAGTGACGGCAGAAGGAGCGTCAGGTGTTTTTTTTGCATAGAAAAAGCTCCGGAAGAGCGGTTCAGGATTGCAGGTTGGATTGCCGGGATTTCCGGTCAATCAGTGAAATAGGGTAAGAGAGTGATTAACGTATCGGGGAAGCCATATCTGGCAGAAGTATAAGGACGGGTATACCTCCGCTTTATCGGCGGTTTTTCAGATCCTCCTGTTCCAGATGGGGGACCGATGAATTAAGCCAGAGATGGGTGTATCCGATGAGCAGGCAAAACGTGAAGCATAATCCCGAGATTATGATACGCAGCAGGCTTTCTCTTTCTGCTCCGGAAAAAATGTCCTGTCGGCCTGCAATAATTGCCAGCGATAAACAAGCAGTCAGACAGCAAAGCATGATGAGCAGTGTCACGTGTCTGCCGTTCTGTACAGGGGACGAGGCGTACAATCTGTACACAGAAAATATATAACCCAGGCACAGGGCAACAGCGCCGGGAAGAATAATTCCCCGGACTGAAGGTTCATGACTGTGAATAAAAATGACGACGCAATTTGCGATGCAGCCTAAAAAAACGAGCGCAGACATCACACTCATCGGAAAGGGGGCCAGTGCCAGATGCAGATTCACTGTTCTCACTACTGGTGATAACTCCGGGTTTCCGGGCGTCTTGTCAAACACGGAGCAGCAGAACTGCCATCCCTGCAGGATGACGGGCGTAAGTGCAGGCAGGGATGCATAATAAACGGTATCAAATGTTTCCTGCACTTCCGGGGGCGGGGGCATCGACGGGATTAATGCTGCAGTAAATATAACCAGAACGTTTATGACGGCAATGAAAACATCGGTGTTTTTTATTTCGGGGGATGGTAAGGAATTTATATTCATTTTAAGTGCAATACCTCCGTTTTCTGATGAAGACCACGGCAGCCGGGTAGCTGACAGGCGGCGGGCTCAGCCGCCGCTGTGTATGTGCCAGGAGTGAGCTGCTTTCGCTGATTTTTTTCTGTTGTCAGTCGATGTTTTTCACGTACACCACATCGTTATCACATTTCCAGGCTTCCCGTGCAGGTCCGTTATTATCCTCGTCGCGGGACTCAATTAATCTACAGGCATGATCTGCTTTGAACTGTCGTCCGGTATGTTGCTGTGGCATCAAAGACTCCTTCCGGAACGGGAAAAGAAGCAGCGGTACCGTCATGACTGCACGTACCGGTTGCGAAAAAAACGGCGCAAGCGAGTGGTGACAGAAAGAATGCCGGGAACGGCAGAATGAGCGGTACAGCTGCGAAGACGGAAAACGGAGTGCGTCGGGAATCAGCGCACGTGAGGCGTGATGAGGACGACGCGTTTTTCACCCGTGTCATCGCCGGTGAATTCATTCACGACAAGAGACTGTTCCGGCCTGAGAGAAATCCGCTGCTCAACAGTCTGTTTTCGTTTCTGGTCTGTGGCCGAGAGCCGCAGAGTGATATTTCCGGGCGCACCGTGAATATCCGGTGATACCTGCATTGTGACACCGGGGGAGATATCGGCTGTGAAGGCCTCCGGACCTGCGGACGTTGCCAGGGATTCAACGCAGGGTGCCTGCTGTACTATCCGGCGAAGCGTGTTACCTGATGGTGTCAGACTGCCGTCAAAAAACGCTCCGCGAAAAACCACATTCTGAGCACCGGCAAACAGGTCCGGATGGCGCTCGTGAAGAAGGTTTCCGTATTTTTCCGGCAGGCATACAGGATTGCTGGTCGTTGTGTCCGTTCGCACGGTGTCAACCGTAAACGTCACCTGCGGGTGATGGCCCGGGAGTAACGTCTGCATCCCTGATGCCGGTTGCGTGCTGCTGCCTGCGCATCCTGACAGTACTGTGGCGGTGATTATCGATAAAATACGTGTTTTCATGCGTTTTCTTCCTCATCAGTTTTTATTGTTTCGGCTTTTAAAACCAGGCAGGTGCCATCTTCCTCTTCCCACCAGATTTTTCCGCCTTCAGCCCGGACGACCTCCCATACCAGGCGGGCAGCTTCATTCGTGACATCACGTCCCCGGTCATTGCCGACGCGGCGCAGGCGACCTTTCGATTCCCGCATTCTGGCCAGTACAATTTTTTTGGAAAGGGGAGAAAAGCACAGATGCATACCTGTGGATGTTTTCCTGGTGCTGTCTTCGTTGTTCATGCGGGTACTCCTTGAGCAGGATTGTTGTTTATGGCTGACGCCAGCTCTCCGGCGTCAGGATGACAATGCCGCTGCGTCTGTTTACGTGGGGAATCTTCCACTGGCTGATGGTCTTGCTGGCAGTGATGGTCCAGCGTTCGAAAGCCGGTGTCGGGCATTCCTCCCGTTTCACGGTAACCTCCACCCCCTGTTTCTGCAGGGCACGAACCAGTTTGTCCGTCCTGGCCTGCGTCAGAAGATGCGATGTCATCGAGACACGTTTACCCTGGCGTAACGCGGTGGTCAGCAGTCTGTTCAGCACCTTCCAGTGATGGCGCATGGCCTCCGGGGTGGCTGTGTTGGCGTGTGCGCTCAGGAAAATATGGACCGTGTGGTTGTCCGGCAGCTCCCGGTCATAAAAGCTGTTCTGCCTGCATATTTTGCGGAAGAGTGCGAACAGCGGGCGTAATAACAGGGGAAGGCACATGGTGGTTAACATCATGAGCAGCATGACGTTCCGGTTATGTACAGGCCAGGAGCCAATCTGACGTAGCCCCGGCAGGGATATGAACACAACTAACACACACCAGCCGCCCAGCATGGTTAGTGGAATAAGACGTTCACGCTTCAATGCAGGGTTCCTCTTAATGTACGGTAATGGTCTGTTCCGGCCTGATGCCCCATGCCTCTTCAGGCAGGCCGGGAAGGCCGACAAACAGGGTGTGAAAGAGGATTTCACGTCGTTCGATGCCGAACTGATGCTCAAATCCTCTCACCACCTGAAAGCCTTCTTCAGCCAGTGCGTTTTCTGCCGCGTCCAGAAGCTGCTCTGTTCTGCGGTGCAGCGGGGTGATGAGCTGCAGGTATACGGGGGCGCACATCTGTCCGGACGGCATGAAGCATTCCTCCGTGCGACTCAGCTGCAGCAGATGACGTCTGCCGGTACAGGCCAGTTCAATGGATTCGCTGAAGACCCGCTCCGTCCAGGGGCAGACGGTTGTGCGCCATCCGGCCTTCTGTAACCTGCCCATGGCGGCCCGGAAGCGGAACAGCGGGCACTCCCCGACTGTGGCCGAGCTGAGAAAGAGCGTGTTCAGCGTGCCGGTAATGGGGATATCGCGGTCCTGTTCCGCCAGTGCCTTCAGCGCCATGATTTCTTCCGGGATGTTCCGGAATTCAGGGTGTCTGCCGGCACCGGAGAGCCACTCAAGCAGGTAGCGGCGGAGTCCGGATTCACTGTTGATGCCGTGGTTTTCCTGAGCGGCATGCAGGGCATTAAGGGCGCACCAGAGTAACTGGCGCACGGGATGTTCTGTTGTGTTCACGGTTGTGGCGTCCTTCTCAGAAAAAAAGAAGAAGACCGGTGTCCGTTCTCTCCGCCACACGTGATGGCACGGGCCGGCCTTTGAAAAAACGAATAAATACTCTGGGGTGAAGCCTTTCATTTCTTTCGCCATTAAGAAATGCACGATTCCATCAAAAGACAGGGGCGTCTATGGAGGGGATGGTTGTCGTGCAGGCTTCACTCCGGAATATTATTTTCAGTTGAAAAAAAAGCCCGGCCCGAAGGCCGGGAAAAACTGGCTATGGGATGTTTACAAGGTGCTCCAAAAAGCCGTGATGTTCGGCATTTGATACCAGTTCCAGGAGCAGGGATATCCTCGACTCAGGCTGGAGAGTATTTTCCATTCTGAGGAGATACTGATATTGTGCTTTTGTCAGCCATATATCGGAAGCCGCATTCAGCTCTTCCCTGGCTCCCGGATTCAGCACAGGGTCCGGGTAAATCTTCATTAACCCATCAACAATATCTTTATTGACGGGTTTTATTTCACCGCCAAACTTCACGAAATCAATAAAGGCGCTATGTCGACGTAATGCCGACACCGGCTGAATATCAAAATTAACCAGAACAAAAAAATACCCAGGGAAAATAGCGTATACCCGTTTACGGAAACAGCATCCTGCGTCTGCCCGTCTTATCTTTCTTGTTATTAATGGAGTCCATGGTATGACGTTTTGCTCATTCAGCCATGAGAATAAAGATTCTCTGTTTTTACCGGCTGTATTATATTGTGCGAGATACCAGTTCCGGTTATTCAGGTGTTCTATATTCACGAAGTTCAACGCTCCGCGCAAAACCGATCCATGATGGTCGATTTTGCGATGTCAGGCGAATATGCTAAATCATATGTCTGAAGCAGTGTCCAGCCCGTATCTGGAGAAACTGCAGTTCTGACAGGCATATAACCAGCAGACTCTAGTACGTTCTGTATCGGTGATTTGGCGAACTCACAGATAAAGAACGGTTAAGCACTAATATCAACAATACCGTGGCACTGTATTGTGATACGCGAAATAAAACATAAGCACGTCAGTTCAAACAAAAGTGTTATCGGCATATATCTGGTATATCCAGATATAAATAACAGAAACACTGTCTGAAGTGATTTGCTTTATTAAAGTAACGTGTGCCTGGTGTTTATGTTTATCAATTTAGGATCACCTGTAAAGTGCAAAATGCAATTTCCATGAAAGTGTCCCCTTTAATGGGGTCACTTGTTCACATTTTTTCGTTTTCTTTGGCAGTATTGCCAATCATGAAAACGAACGTTCGCATCAGCACAGCAGAGCGCAGTGCATCATATCCATCCAGATTTAAATTTTTCAGGCTTCGCTTCAGGTAGGTTCGTACCGTTTCGGGAGAAAGGCGGCAGTTCTGTGCAATGGCATCATAAGGAGCACCCATCGCATAAAAAACGCAGACTTTAAGCTGATTTGTTGTTAGCTCGGGAAACATGCCTTCCAACAGATGGATGGCCGGGAGTTTCTGTATCATTTGAGGTGACATGGCAACAGTCTCCGATGACAACTTAAAACACTATCACCGAGTTCCTACGCTCATTGGTGATAGCCCAGACGGGGGTAGGAATACCGGCGTCATCGGAAACCGGCCAGGCTAATGCCTGCCCCGCCTGAGCTACCATAGAAGACGACAAGAAATACGAATTCCTGTCTTTATGGTATGGCAAAAAACGACGCCAAATGAAGAAATTAACTTCTGCGCCGACGATGACTACGCGGGTTCCTACGCCCGATCACAGTTTTGCCTGTGACCAGTAAAGGGTACTTAGTATAACGTACCGAGTCAACTAACAGCTTAAAAAACATACAAAAAGCGTCAAAACTTAACGCTCCGCGCCGAAGCGATCCAGGCATGATGCTTCTGCTTTGTGGCGTTCGAACATGCTGGTCCATATGCTCGAAACGGTGCCTGACCCTCGTTCAGACAATCCGCAGTTCTGACGAACATATGAACAAATATGCTCTTGTAGTGGCTGTTGTTACACACTTGGCGGGTGTGTAACAAATGGTTTTATCATCTACAAATCATTCTAATTACGATCGAATGGTCTGCGAAATGATTTTTTAAAGGTTTTTTAGATCGTTTAATTGCATTAAAGCAGAATATTATTCTGTTTGGTGGATCGGTTGTAAGATAAATGATCGTGAGTAGAGGGAAAGTCGATCTTTTAATCCAAAAGAAGGATCTAAAGCAGAAAAATCTGCTTTTAAAAATAGATTTTATTTTTTTGATGCAGGTCAAAATTAGCTCCTTAGAGGTATCGGCGAGGAGGCTCTGGAAGAGAAGAGATCGTCGTAATGCTTTTCAAATTAACGTAAAGAGGGTATATTTTTGCCGTTATTAGCTGTGCAGAAAGTGGCACTCTGTGGAGCAAAGCGGCGAAAGCCGGACGGCAGAATGCGCCATAAGGCATTCAGGATAAATGGCTGGAACTGGCAGTAAGTCTGAGGACTGAAGATGTTCCGGAAGCCATAAAAGGAAAACCCCCATAATCTTTTGCGAATCTTGGCGGACACGTAAAGATTAAGGGGGCCTCACAGAATACGGGAAAAGTATATATGAAACCGTACCAGAGATTCAACCCTGTGCAGTGTATAAATACACGGCACAATCGCTCCGCCATAAGCGATAGCTTGTGGCAGGTCTGAAGAATACTCCATATAACGCAGTACACTGGAGTCAGTTAGCACCCGAAGAGCAGATCCGTTTCTGGGAAGACTATGAAATGGGAAGGGCGACCTCTTTTCTGGTTGAACCGGAAAGGAAGCTCACAAATCGCCGTCGTGGTGAACACTCCACTAAACCCAAATGCGAAAATCCGTCCTGGTATCGTTCTGCGCGCTATAAGGCGCTGAGCGGGCAGCTCGGGCACGCCTACAACCGTCTGGTGAAAAAGGACCCGGTGACCGGCGAGCAAAGTCTGCGCATGCGCATGTCGCGACATCCTTTTTACGTGCAGAAACGGACGTTCGCTGGTCGCAAATATGCTTTCCGTCCGGAAAAACAGCACCTCCTCGATGCCATCTGGCCGGTTCTGGTCAGCTTCAGTGATGCGGGCACACACACCGTGGGCATGAGTGTTTCCCGTCTGGCCAGAGAAATCAGTCCGAAAGACAGCAAGGGGAAGGTTATTCCGGAACTGGAAGTGACCGTCTCCCGTCTTTCCCGCCTGCTGGCCGAACAGGTGCGCTTTGGTGTGCTGGGTGTTTCAGAGGAAACCCTGTGGGACCGTGAAACCCGCCAGCGTCTGCCACGTTACGTCTGGATAACACCGGCAGGCTGGCAGATGCTGGGGGTGGACATGGTTAAACTTCACGAACAGCAGCAGAAGCGGCTGCGTGAAAGTGAAATCCGCCAGCAGCTCATCCGGGAAGGTGTGCTGCGTGAGGATGAAGATATCTCCGTACATGCGGCCAGAAAACGCTGGTATCTGCAGCGCAGTCAGGATGCGCTGAAACACCGTCGTGCAAAAGCGGCAGCCAGTAAGCGCGCCAGACGGCTGAAGAAATTACCCGCCGACCAGCAGATTTACGAGATGTCGCAGCACATCCTGAAGCGTATGCCGCCGGATGAAGCCTACTGGTGCACGCCGGAACGCTTACAGCAGCTGGCCATCAGGGAGCTGTACCAGCTTGAACTGACGCTGGCTGCCCCGCCACCGCACTAGACAGCACCATTCCCTCAGCACTGAATCATCACCAGCCCCTCCGGGGCTTTCGGCGCTGGTTCCGCTCAGCCCAAAATCCGCAGTAATCACCTTAAATCCCCTCAGAGGGGCATATCTGCCCATAAAACCACGCATCAGTCATCAGAACGTGGCCACGTTGTTTCAGTTATCCACATAAATCCGCAAACAAAGAACTTTAAGAAGCTGCAAACCTGAAACAGCAAACCTGCAATATAGTCTTAACCCCATTATTTAATCCCCTGCGTTGCTTCGCCGCAGGGAAAGTCTTTATCTCTGAAACCACTGTGAACAAACACAAAGAGGCCTTCGCTTGCAGCGGCCAAGGCCGCGCCGCTCAGAATCTAAAAGCACCTCCCACGCTAACGCGCGGGCCCCGAACCTCACCGTTCTGAAACCACCGCGAAAACATCAGGAATAAAAAACACCACACAAACGCAGCACCGTGCCCACCCCTCATAACTGAAAAGCGAGGCCGCCCCCGCCCGAAGGGCGGGAACAACATCGCTTTTAATTATGAATGTTGTAACTAACCATCATCATCGCTGTCAGTCTTCTGGCTGAAAGTTCTCAGTACACGCTCGTAAGCGGCCCTGACGGCCCGCTAACGCGGAGATACGCCCCGACTTCGGGCAAACCCTCGTCGGGACCACTCCGACCGCGCACAAAAGCTATTTCATGGCTGAAAGCGGGTATGGCTTAGCAGGATGGGGATGGGTAAGGTGAAATCTATCAATCCGTACCGGCTTACGCCGGGCTTCGGCGGTTTTACACCTGTGCTACATGTAACCTCTGTATGCCGCCTTCCATGCGCTGACGCGCATAAACAACAAGTTGCTACATTAGCTTACAAGTTAATTCATCTTGCATGAAATTAGTATATAGGTTAATGTTAATCAAAATGGGAGGTCATATGTTTAGCGTTGTTTATCACCCGGAAGCCAGGGAAGAAGCCACAGCATTACCCGTAAAAATCAGGGTGAAGTTTGACCGTCTCATTGGAAAACTGGAGTATGACGCCCGATTACTGCGGGAACCGGACACAAAGCCCCTGGGTGATGGACTTTTTGAGATCCGCACGATGGGGATGGACATAGCCAGAGGCATTTAGGTATACCACAAAGGCAATACCATCATCATGCTCCGGGTTTTCATCAAGAAGTCTCAGAAAACGCCAGCAAAAGAAATAGATCTCGCCAAAAAGCGGTTAGCGGAGGTACTTAATGAAACTGGTAAGTCATAAAGAACTGCATAACGAGTGGATGCAGAGCGACGAATATCGCGCTGCATGGCAGGAAGAAGAACGCAAGGAGAAGCTCAGGGCGTTGCTTGCAGAATGGCGTAAGCATGACAACCTGACAAAAGCGCAGGTTGCTGAACGAATGGGGGTTACACCTCCGGTTATTTCCCGCCTGGAAAACAACATCACTAAAGCCAGCATCGATACACTGACTCGCTATGCCCATGCGTGCGGTATCAAAAAACCTGTAATTGTCCTTTATTGAATGAAGGGGGGAGTCAACTATGAATCGCGCCACACGTTACGAAAACGCCAATCACCTCTGGACGCACTGAACTTTCCGGCTGCTTCTCCAGGCAGTTAAGCCAGCGGTTTCCCTGCTGAAAAATATCCGCAAAACGGGGAAGCATCAGAAGGGCGGGGTGACTCCGTCCGGCCAGTGAACCATGCCGCACTCAGGACAGTACATGCCGCCGGCGCTGATACCGGCAAGAATGGTTGCAAACTCCCGCTCCGTGCAGCGGGCAATTTCCGGATACCCTTCGTCATCAACACGAACAAACCAGAAGACCCGCTTTTTGTTTCCCACATCCACAAAGAACGGAATACCCAGGTCAGCACAGCACTCAACGGCATCGTCAAAATTATCAAAGCGCAGAACTTTTGCGTCTTCTTCGTCAAAGAAGTCATCGGCGTGAAGTTTTACAACGTAGCGGGGAAGTTTGCTTCTTTGAGATGCGGATTTTCGTTTACGGGGTTTAGCTGAACGGGCCATATAACTACCTGAAAGACAATGATATTGTCTGTTTTC
>PPYF01026684.1_pt1 | contig 66571 bp, 56 predicted proteins | sample 1559871 | NCBI WGS metagenome assembly PPYF01 (sample SAMN08240021, study PRJNA423297) | Human gut metagenome, whole genome shotgun sequencing project. | reverse complement strand
ATTCTATTTTGAATTTTGAATTTTGAGTTTTTCATTTGTAATAATATTCCGTTGAATTATGAAATTTTGGAGAAGGATTCAACTTAGGAGAGGAGAGACTAATTATGCATTATGAATTATGCATTATGCATTAATTTTCAACGTCTTGGGTGATAAGGGGCATGACGGCGTTTATAGCGAGCATGACGCCGAGATAGGCCACACCGAGCACTATGAATGTGATTGTGGGAGGCCATGCGGCTTTCACCCATCCCCCGGCAAGATAGCCGAAAAACAGCAGCCACAGCGATGCCTGCACACACAAGCACAGGGTGCACCAATGGCGCGCACGGAATTTCTGATACCATACGCTCCAGAACGAGAAGGGGAGACAGCAGATATTACACAGGGCCAAGGCCGGTATGGCAGAGGGGAAGAAAAGCAACGTAAGCAGACTTACTGAGAAATATGCCAGTCCCACCTCGCTCCAGCCGAAGAGCCCGAAAAATTTCGAGGCATCTGTGGCGAGCACTTTGTCGCAGCCCCCTTCCTGAATCGCACCGCACACCTTATCGGCGGCCGCACTCTTGATGTTGGCCGATTTCCGCACAAGCAGTGAGGATATGTATAGCCCGAAGATATCAACCGCAGCCACCCACCATAAGGATATATCGCGGTAAAGGCCGTTGACGGCGAAGAACCATCCGAAAAGGAAAAGCATGCAGACAAGAAGCACCCATTTCTTGGAGCGTGAGAAAAATTCAAGCCGGGCATGCAGATGGTAGTCGGGTTCAGCCGCATCGGGAGACGGATAGGAAAGGAGCACGCTCCCGTTCCATACCTTCTCAAACTCTCCGAGCGGCATCGACTCGGCCACCCCCTGGGTGAGATAAGTCACATTGTCGGGCCCCACCGACGTGACAATCACCAGTCCGCCATCAGTACGGGCCAGAAAGGGAGGCGTCAGCGCCGCAAGCTCCTTTTTATCCTTAAGGCTGTAGCCCTCCGAGCTCACTCCATATTTCTCGAGTACTTTTGTGAGCCCGAAAAGGGTATGGAAAGGCATTCCGGCAAATTCCTTGGCGGAATAGTCCACGGTGTGAGGCACCCGAAGCGCCTGGAGATAGTCACTCAGGATAGTATGCGAGTCATATCCTTTCACAGCCATAATTCAGCAGAATATATAATAAGGAGCGACACTGGGAGCCCGTTTACATATAAGACTGGATCTTCGAAAGAAGTTCCTGTCCGTCGATCTCGCCGCTCTGGCGCCACATCTCGCGACCTTTCCTATAAATGATGAACGTAGGCACCGACTCCACTTCCTGAGCCTGCGCAACTTCATCGTTCTGATCTATGTCGAGCTGATATATGTCGGCCGATCCAGAAAGAAGTTCACGGATCTGCTCTACAACCGGCATCATCCTCTTGCAATGAGGGCACCATGTGGCAAAAAACTCTACAAGCACCACAGGAGTGGTATTGATAATCTGATCGTATTCCATAATTTGAAAATTGAATGTTTTTACAATATAAGGATCCCAAAGAAAGGGAACCGACTTTATAACGTCTCAGTCCTGCGTCAGGTTCGCGAAGGCATAAATACGTCGCAATCCAAAAACATTTGAAAATCTCATCCGTTTTTTTAGTGAAGGTTTATGAATGAATGCATAATTCATAATGCATCGTGCATAATGCATAATTCATAATGCATAATGCATAGTGTATAGTGCATAATTCATAATGCATAATCTTAGACGGCCTTTGCTGATTATGAATTATGCATTGTGAATTATGAATTATCTTAGACGGCCATGGCTGATTATGAATTATGCATTATGCATTATGCATTAAACAGAACTTGTTGATTTAAAATTATATAAAAAATGAAGCTATTGAGAAAAATACGGACAGGCGTGTTTCTGGCCTTGGCCATAGCCGCGGGAGGATGCAGCACATCCAACCTCAACATGTCGGGGCTCATGAGCGGAGCCTCAAAGGCACTTCAAGCCGCCACGATATCCGACGATCAGGTGCGTGGATATGTGCATGAATACATCGCATATTCCGACAAACAGAACAAAGTGGCCCCTGCCGGCAACAAATATGCCGTGCGCCTCGCACGACTCACCCAGGGACTCAATTCCGTCGACGGTGTTCCGCTCAACTTCAAGGTGTATCTCACTAACGACGTCAACGCCTTCGCCTGCGCCGACGGAAGCGTCAGAGTATATTCAGGCCTGATGGACCGCATGACCGACGACGAGGTGCTCGGCGTCATAGGCCATGAGATAGGCCATGTGGCCCATAAAGACACGCGCAAAGCCTTCCAGGAAGCACTGCTCCAGAGCGCGGTGCTCGACGGCATCGGCTCCACGAGCGCCACGGCGGCAGCCCTGACCAACTCGCAGCTGTCGCAGATCGGCCAGAGCCTGCTCAGCGCACGCTATTCCCAGAAACAGGAGAGCAACGCCGATGACTACGGTTATGATTTCCTGAAAGCAAACGGCAAGAACCCCTGGTCGATGGCCATGGCATTCTCGAAACTGGAGTCGATGGAGGCGGGAGCCGCACCCAACGGACTGCAGCAGATGTTCTCCTCCCACCCCTCCACTCCGGCACGCATACAGCATATAGCCGACCGCTGCCGCAAAGACAAGATCACACCCCCCAAAGGGTGCACACTGAAATAGCGGCCCGAGCCACTTTTTTGCATGGAAATCCGGATTTTTTCCGGATTTCCATGCAATGCTGTGTAACAATCGGAGCGGAAAAGAGTCATTAGAGTAAAAGAGCCTCCCAAGCCCGCGGACGCCCGCCGGCAAAGGGATACGATTTCCATGAGGAGGGCAGATAGCAAGGCGGCCGTTAAAAATTCTGAAAGCCACTAAACCATCTGCTTCCGAACTTATCCGACATATGAACGAGACCCAGTTCAAAAGCTGCGTAATGCCGCTCCATAAGACACTTTATTCGTACGCGTTCTCCATCCTCCGCGATGAGAACGACGCTGCGGATTGTCTGCAGGAGTCATTCACGAAACTCTGGGAAAACCGTTCGCGTCTGGAAAAGATCGAAAACGTCGGGGCGTATGCCACGACAACCGTCAGAAACATCGCCCTGACAATGTTGACCCGACAGCGACAGCGCATGTGCCCTTTCGGCGACAACCCTCCCGACCTTGCCGACACAGCGCCCACCCCGGGCGACTCGGCCGAGGGGAAAGACGATCTCCACACGGTGAGAGAACTCCTTGACCTCCTGCCTGACAATCAGCGGAAAGTAGTCGTGATGAGCGCCGTCGCAGGGTTGACAAACACCGAGATAACCCGGGCGACAGGCTTAGCCGACGAAAATGTCAGGGTTCTTCTCTCCCGGGGGCGCAAAAGACTGAGACAGCTCTTCAACAAACTGTAAAACATATAAAGATGACCAACGAGAACGACATAAAGCGACTGACCGAGAAATACTTCAACGGCGACATATCGCCGGAGGAGACGCACTCGCTTCTCGAGGCGGCCGACACAGCGGAGGGAAACGCATATGACGCCCGGACGCTCGCCGACCTGAGGATGATCCGGGCACTCCACTCCCCGGATCTGGGGCAGATGCTCGCGCCTGTACCCTCCGGCCTTGAGGAGAGGCTCGACAGCCACATATCCACCCTTGCGCGGCGCAGACCGGCCATGCGACGCTGGCTCGCGGCATGCTCCGCGGCAGCCGCAGTGGCCGTAGTCATGACAATCGGCCTCCGTCATCATGGCGTCGACCAAACCACAGGACTGCCTTCGGCCGACACCCCGTCGGTGCTCCCTGATCTGACCCTCGCTGTGCCCGACACCCGCGGCACCGTCACCTCCGACCCTGCCGGCGCCACTCCGGCTACAATCATCACTCCGGCCCCGCGTCGCGCGTCGCACGCTCCACGCCCCATGGCAAAGGCCGCGCAGAAGGCAGCACCGCTCTCCGTCCCCGCGGAGGCACCCATGAAAGCCACCCTTCCCGAGCTCGACCTGAGCCCGATAGTAACGGCCACCATCCGGGATGTCAGGCCGATACTCGCCTCCGCCATAGTCGACCCGTCAGACGTGCTCGCGCAGCCCCTCTCCACAATCAGCCAGAGCATCGACAACGTGTATATGTCGCTCGACATGGTGGCCAAAGCCCTCCGCAGCACAAGCTCCACCCTCGACGATGCCGCCGACAAACTGCAGATAGCATCGGGACTCCGCCTCCACGACATATGACCCGACCCACTCTTATTCCACCGGATTAATCCCAACACAACATATGAAAACGTATATCCGAATACTTCTGACAGCCATCCTGGCGGCCATAGCCGCCGGAAACGCATTCGCCGCCAATTCCGAGCGGTATTTCGACAGTCTTTCCCTCCAGCCGGGTTATGACTATTCCTACATCTCCCCCACCATGCTCAAGGCCATGGGCGAACAGTATCTCTCCGACCGAGCCTACGGCAGCCTGCCTGTGATGACCAGCGACCTCACATCGCTCGAGATGGTCTCCACCGCCTCCGACGGGCAGAACGATGAGCTCTGGAAAATGATAAGAGACCTGAAGAAAAGCAAGAAACTGGAGACCCTCTCGACCAAGAAGCAGGATGCCTACCGCTACGATGTGCTGGCCCGCATGACCAACGACTCGAAATATATCACCCACCTCATGGTCATAACCCAGAACGGGGGTTATGCCGTAGACGTGGTATACATGGAGGGGAAGATTCCCGTCGAAAGTCTGCGCTACGACCTGATGAAATGACCAAAAATCATATTTCACGGCATTTTCCTTTCATTTTTCAGAAATTCTGACTATCTTCGCAATAATTTTAGCGGGCACAACGGATTTTCCGCTTGCGCCCGCCTCTGTTTTTATAAACCTGTCCGATACCCCGCGCGGCGCAACGCCATGACAAAGACGCGGCACGGAACCGAAAACCTCATCATTATGAAAAAAAGAACACTCTTCCCAGCAATCGCCGCAACCACGCTGCTCATAGCATCCTGTTCGCAACAGCCAAGCCTCGACCTCACCCTATCCGACCGATTCGAGGGGCAGAACGTTGAACTGATCAATTTCCTCGACTCCACATCGCTGGCCTCGGCCACCGTGACCGACGGCAAAGCCACGATCATAGCGCCGGAAGGGGAGCCTATCTTCGCGGCAGTGCTCATCGACGGACGCACGAGAGCTTTCTACATCACAGAGCCCGGCGCGGCCCAGGTCAACGACTCCACGGGATACGCAAAAGGCACACCACTCAACGACAAGTTCTCAACACTTCTCGCCACACTCGACTCGATCGAGAACCTCGACGACATGCCGGCATATATCGACTTCGTGGAGAAAGCATACAACGACAACAAAGGCACTCCACTCGCATCATATTTCGGAATGGAATGGATAAAATACGCCGACCTCGCACAGGTTGACAGTATCCTGGCCGACGCCCCCGAGGCGCTGCGCAACTCGCCCAAGACCAGACACTACCGCAATTTCGCCCAGCTACGTGATAACACCGCTCCCGGGAAACAGTATGTTGACTTCGAGGGGGAAACCGAAGACGGGAAACCCGCGGCCCTCTCGGCGTATATCGAGCCGGGCACCTACACCCTCGTAGATTTCTGGGCCTCATGGTGCCCCTACTGCATAAAGGAGATACCTCAGCTGATCGCACTGCAGAAAAAAATGAAAGAGAAGAAGCTGAGGATAGTGGGAGTAGCCGTGCGCGATGTGCCCGACGACTCAAAGGCGGCCATCAAGAAGCATGGCATAAGCTGGCCGGTGATGTTCAACACCCAGCGTCGGCCCTACGACATATACGGGTTCTCAGGAATTCCCCATCATCTGCTGATAGGCCCCGACGGGAAGATCATCTCCCGAGGGGAGACAGTGGCCCAGATTGAGGCCCGACTCAACAATCTGTCTGAATAAATGGTTGTAAGGTTGTGTCTGCCAACGCAGGCGCAACCTTAATCACAAAAGCTTGATATGGCAAACGAACCGAAACCTTACGGAAGGCATTCCCTCAACCGAATAATCGAGGATGCGATAAAAGATAACTGGGAACGCATGACCCTCTCCGACTTCGGAGGCGGACTGAGCTATAAATTCTCGGAAACTGCGGAATATGTAGAGAAGCTGCACATACTCTACCGGGCCGCAGGGCTGAAACCGGGCGACAAGATCGCCATATGCGGCAAGAATTCGGCCTCATGGGCTGTGGTATTCATCTCGTGTCTGACATTCGGGGCCGTGGCTGTGCCCATACTCCACGAGTTCAAGCCCGAGAGTGTGCACAACCTCGTGAATCACAGCGATGCAAAAATCCTTTTCACAGATCCCGCCATATGGGATAAACTCGATGAGAAAGAGCTCCCGGCGCTCGTGGCCACGCTCTTCATTTCGGAAAGAGAGATGCCGCTGTGCCGGAGCAAAGCCGCATCCAAGGCATTCGCCGATCTCAACGAAGAGTTCGGCAAGCTCTATCCTGAAGAATTCGGCCCCGGGGATGTAAGCTATTACCGCGACTCGCCCGAAGAGTTAGCCCTTATCAATTATACGTCGGGATCGACCGGCACACCCAAAGGGGTAATGCTCCCCTTCCGCAGCCTCTGGAGCAACATACGCTACAGCATCGACGACCTTGTATTCCTGAAACCGGGCGACGGTATAGTGTGCATGCTACCGTTAGGCCATCTCTACGGCATGATCTTCGAGATGCTCCATCCGTTCGTGAAAGGTTGCCATTGCCGGTTCCTGACCAAGGCTCCGTCGCCGGCAGTGCTGCTGAAAGCCTTCGCCGATGTCAGGCCCAAGCTCATCATCACAGTACCCCTCGTCATCGAAAAGATCATCAAGGCGAAAGTTTTCCCGCAGCTGCGTAAGCCGGCTATGCGTGTGCTCCTCGCGCTTCCGATAGTGAAAGGGAAGGTTCTGGCGAAAGTGCGAGCGAAACTTATCGACGTGTTCGGAGGCAGTCTCCAGGAAGTAATCATCGGCGGCGCCCCGCTCAACGCCGAAGTGGAACAGTTTCTCTACAAGATAAAATTCCCGATCACCGTGGGCTACGGCATGACAGAATGCGGTCCGCTGATCACCTATGCCCCGCCGGAAGAGTCGCGGCCACATACAGTAGGCCGTATCGTAGACCGTATGCAGGCAAGGATCGACTCTCCGGATCCGGAACACATCCCCGGCAACATATACGTGAAAGGCGACAACGTGATGCAGGGCTATTACAAGAATGAAAAAGCCACACACGAGGCTTTCCCCAATAACGACGGCTGGATGAACACCGGCGACATGGGCACCATCGCTCCGGATGGAATGATCTCCATCAAAGGCCGCTCGAAGACCATGATCCTCGGCCCTTCAGGCCAGAACATATATCCGGAAGAGATCGAGCAGATCATCAACAACATGCCATATGTCAGCGAAAGTCTGGTAGTGAACGACGGCGGCAAGCTCGTGGCGCTCATACATCCGGACTTCGAAGCCGCCGAAAAAGCGGGACTCGACCGCAAAGCGCTTGAAGAGATCCTCGACAAAGACCTGAAGAACGTAAACCGGCAGCTCGAATCGTTCAACAGGATCAGCTCCATGAAAGTGATGGACAACGAATTTGAGAAGACTCCCAAGCGCAGCATAAAACGCTTCCTCTACCAGCCCTGACATACGCCGCCAACGGACACATAGCCCATGGCGACCTTGGACGGCAGACACTGAATACTAACTTTCCCAACACCTCTTCTCATGAACTACAAGGCTTTTTTCGTCATCTACCTCCGGAGAGCAGTCATATTACTAACGGCATTCCTCCCTTTCTTTCAATGTTTCGCGAAGGAGAAAGAGGATTGCCTTGTGCTTTATGGTGAATCGTCTTCCTTCAAGAAAGGAATCGAGGCATTCACAAATGATATATATGCTGATGCTGAAAAATATTTCAAGGATGAGATCGCCGAACATCCCGACAACGGGATAGCCTATTTCTATATGGCCATGATCTCACAGAAGAAATTCGACGGAAAAGGGATTGAGACTTATATAAACCAGGCAAAGAAAAAACTGGGAGGGAAAGCAAATAAGTCATACAAGGCTGCATGTTTCGCCTATGAAGGAGACCTTATGATGGCCGCCGGCTATCCCGATCTGGCATATATGCAATATTTCAAAGCCATTGGTCTCGACAAAATTGAGCCAAAATACTTAGAGAAAATCTGCGATGCATCGTATGCCCTCAGATTCGGGCAAGACCAGAAAGTCTACTCCGAACGCATGATGAAAAAATTTCCAGATGATGCCTATGGTTATTTCGCCATGGGGAGATATTTGTATTCACATAAAAACGATCAGCTGGGCGCACTTGCTTTTTTCAATAAAGCAATAGAAAAAGACAGTTGTCTTATAGATGCCAAAGATTTCAAGGCAATAGTCCTTATGAAAACAGGACATTGGGACGAGGCTTTCGACAATCTCTTTCAGGCCATGGATGGTGGTGAGACGATGAGTATGCAGTATGTGCTTGACCTACCCGAAGAAGATCAACACCGGATAGTCGACTACGTGGAGCGCCATACAACGGAGGCAGAAGGGAAATGGCATTATCCTTTCCTACTTGGACAGCTTTTCATGGATACAGGACAATATGACAAGGCTGTCGAACAGTTTACAAAAGTGATTGAACTGGAGCCTACAGCAGGGGAATACGAATCTATTGCCATCTGCCATATGATGAAAGGGAATTTCCGCGAAGCCCTCGAAGCCGCGGAATCAGCAATACTCCTCTCTCAGGACGATGCCTCATATGTCAGACTGAAAGCCGATGTATACTATATCTCTGGCGAATACTCGAAAGCAATAGAGACAATAGATACATTTCACGGGAAACACTCATATGATGATAATCTCGTGCTTGCTGAAGCAGTCTACTATGCCACGGATGGACACCATGACAAAGCAAAGGCATTACTCGACCGACTCGCCACAAAAAAGAACCACGTAGCAGCCCTGAACTATGAGAAAGGAAAAGTATTGCACATGACAGGCGATATGGAAGAAGCAGTCGCTTGCTTCAAAAGGGCAGTAAAGAAAACAAATAAGAAAGACGATGGAGATCTTCTCACCTGCGCCACAGCTTATGCCAGACTTGGCAATGCCGAAAAAGCCATGAAGATTACCAATGAAGTTTTATCACGCCATTCCCGCGACGGCATGGCGTATTTCCTCGCAGCATATGTAGCGGCCATTCTCGGAGACAATTCCACAAGTCTCTCCTATCTCGAGAAGGCTCACAAATATGGCGCCCATACCATGCCACTCTGCCTGAGGGATTACGATTTCAAAGATCTGCGCAAAACTCCGGAATTTGCCGAACTCATCACCCGTCTCATGCCGGAACTCAAAGAAAACGGTCACATACCGACATCGCCGCAATGGCAATAAATCCATGCGCAAATCCTTATGTTTAAACATCATACAAATAGATTTTGAAAAGACTTTTCGACATACTGACATCATGGCTTGAAGCCGCCGCGTTGCCCGAATCAGCAGTGCGGGCCACAGCCACTTTCACGGCCGCCCTGATATGGGTGGCCGGATGCGTGATGCTCTACCTACTTCTGAAGCTGATCGCCAATCATATAAATAAGAAAGTTGAAGATACGGAGACCAAGATCGACGACATCTTCCTCTCCCGGAAAGTGGTCAACGCGATCTGCTTGCTGGTGATAAGCATCATCATCACCAAGACTGTGCCGGGCCTGACTCTGCTATACCCCAATGCTTACAAAGCTGTGACGACATGCTGCAGCGTGCTGACAATCGGAGCTGTTACCTATCTTTTAGTGCTTGAGAGCAGCGCTTTCTGCAACTTCCTGAGAATGCGCAACGTGCAGCATGCCGGAGTGCTCGTGCTCCGCAATGTGCTGCAGAGCATAATAGGAGCAGTGGCCGGACTTCTCATCATCAGTACAATCCTCAACCGCGACCTGGCCTATGTCATCTCCGCCTTAGGAGCCATGGCTGCCGTACTCATGCTGGTTTTCAAAGACTCGATCCTCGGCGCCATCGCCGGCATACGCCTGAGTGTGAACGGCATGCTCAAGGAGAATGACTGGATCATTGTGCCACGCTACAACGCCGACGGGCGTGTGGAAGATCTCTCCCTGACCACAGTCAAAGTCAGGAACTGGGACAAAAGCATCTCCACCATACCACCCCACGCACTCGTGAGCGAAGGATTCATCAACAAGGAACGCATGCTCGACATGGGCGTAAGACAGATACGGCGCACATTCTTCGTAGACATCGAAAGCGTCAGGAAACTCGACGCGGAGGAGACGGCACGCCTCGCCGACAAAGAATGGTGCGGAAATATCGACTTATCGCAGGGCGCTGTCAACCTCAGCCTCTTCCGACGCTGGCTGCGCCACGCGATGCGCAATCACCCACGCATAGCGGAATCCACACAGGAGACCGCCATGCAGGTATTCGTCAGAGAACTCCCCGCCACACCGACCGGCCTCCCGCTGGAAGTGTTCTTCTTCGTCAGATGTCTGGACTGGGAGGAATTCGAGGAACTCCAGGCCGACTTCATCGACGAGATCACAGCCGCGTTTCCACGCTTCGGACTGCGTCTCTACCAATCGATCGCCTCCGCAGCATTTCCCTCCAAATAAATAAGCATTTGATCCCCTGTCAATGTCAATGAAACTGTCTGCATATATTAAACCCTCTCCCTTCACCATCACGGCATCAGCCGTAGCTCTTCTCATCATCTATCTGCTACCCGTGCGCAACGCGGTATTTCTCCGCTGGATGGACGATATGTCGATTTATGATCCGTCGACATCCAACATCGAGTGGCTGCTCCATTATCCCGGAGGCGTTCTCCAACTCGCGGGAGCATTCCTCTCGCAGTTCATGTATCACCCCTGGGTCGGGAGTATGATACTCATGGCGCTGTGGGGAGTGCTGACAGCCCTGGCCATAAAAGCGTTCAGGCTGCGTGGCAATTCGTCCATCCTCGCCCTCGGGATTCCCATGGCACTGCTCGCCTCCATCCTCATTGTCGACGAAACATGGCTCACCATCCCCTCGCAGGGTTATCTTTTCTCCCAGACACTCGGAGCGACCATAACCCTCACCTTGCTACTCCTCTACCGGGCTGCATCCTCCTTCGCACTCCGCTGCATCATCGCTGCCATAACGCTCCTCGGCTTTCCATTTTTCGGATATTACGCGCTTCTCGCATGGCTATTGGAAGCAATCGCGGAATGCGCCGGGGGGAACAGAGGTGAAAGATGGCGTGCATGCGCAGCCGCCGCGGCCGGAGGGACGGCTGCGGTGATACTTCCACTGATATATCATACATACTGGACCGGAACATGGGCAGAACGCAAGACAATTTATCTGAAAGGACTGCCGGATCTGATTCCCTCGGGCGATGACCTGCCGCTCTGGATGCCGCTGATCGTGATGTCGGCGCTGATGCTTCTGCTATCTCTGTTATCAGCCTTTCCAACGATACGAGAAAGCAGATCGCGCACCACTCTCCTTTCATTCACCGGCATTGTCGGGATAATGTGCATCTGGTGCTTCTCCTGCTCATCCAAGCCGGAGCAATGGCGCGCGTTCGTGCTCATGCAGCATTACATGCAGCGAAATGAATGGGGCCGAATAATATCCATCATGAACAACATCAAGGAGGAGCCGTCGCGCGATATGATACTCGTGGCCAATCTGGCAGCCAATATGCTGGGTCACGACGGAATGCCCGTGCCTGCGGAAAAGAACGGCAATGGCAACGGGGGCAGCTTCCGCAAAAATTCCACGTATACCAGCACCGCCCTGCTGACAGTGCCACTGAGCTACTATATCGGGCGTCCTAACCTCAGCTACCGATGGGCCATGGAACATTGCGTGAAATTCGGGAAAAGGGCGTATTTCATAAAGTATATGACCAAGTGCGCCCTCGTCAACGGAGAATACGGACTCGCGAAAAAATACAACGACATGCTCCGTCGCACAATTTTCCACAAGGAATGGGCAGAACGCACGGCACGATTCATCGATAATCCGGAACTGATGAAAGAGGATCCGGAATTCGCCTCCATCCCCGCCAATACTGCGACAGAGGTCTTCTTCTGAACATCTATTTCCCGTAAGCGACTCTCACGGGATCATGTCCGAGGGCCTCAAGCACATCACTGCGGCTATATTTCACGGGAGCGACCATGAATTCCGGCACATTATACGATTTCATCAACATGCGATAGTAGCCGGGATCCTCCTGGGGCACGACAAAAGCCTTGCTGTCGTTGCCGTCAGCATCGACATATGTGATATAAGGGCGTGTATATGATCCGTCGTCGCGGCGCGAACTGAATATCACCCATCTGGAATTAGACGACCAGGAATGATAGCTGTCGGCATTCTCGCTGTTGGCATTGGAGAGACACCTGGATTTACCGTCTTTAAGATCCGTGAGCCAGAGGTCGCTGCTGCGGTGCCATATGTGGAACGTGCCGAAATCGCTGACACAGGTCATGAGGAAACGGCCGTCGGGCGACACCCTCGGCAACGACGCGCTCTTCCCGGCAGCGGAAGCAGCCACAACAGTGTCGGAATGCGCTGAGAAACCGCGCGACGCAAGGTCAAAATCCCTTGAGACAACGTCATATCTCACTTCCGCGTATCTTTCCGAAAGGCCATCCTTTCCGGGGCCTCCCGGCCTGCGTGCCACGCTATAGTATAGTTTCTTTCCGTCAGGACTCCAGGCCGGAAAGGTCTCGAGAAGCGCGGAATCGTTGGCCACATACACCACCTTCTCCCTCTCCACATCATAGAGTATTATATCCGACCATTCATCGAGCACCTCCACTTTCTGAGGATCCTTTGTGAAGAAATACTGGCGCGTGCCGTTGGTGGAATACGCTATGAGATCGAGCGTGGGATGCCATGCCTGATACACTCCCGCGGCATTCGTGCTGTCGGTGGAGAGGTCAACACGCTTGATCCTGTCGCCATCCATTATGAGCGTCCCTCCATGCGACTGGCGCACGTGGAACTGCGTCTTTCCGTCGCGATATTGGTTGCGCGGCACATGGCAGTTGATACATGACATATCGCTCTCATCGGCAGTGTATGAATTGTTGAAGATCACCTCCGTATCGAAATTAGTAAGGTTCCTTTGATTGAGGCTCAGACAGTTATACTGCACAAAAGAAGGCTCAATCAGCCGATAGCTGAAATACGGATCAATTTCCTCACGCGCCACCTTAAGAGGAGATGAATAAAGCGTCCATTTTCCGTCGTCACCTTTCACATAGACTTCAAGCATGATCTCTTTTCCCCGGTTTTTCTCCAGCAACTCATGCCAGTCGTCCAGGTCCCATCTCACTGAGGGCCCCTTCTCCACGAGCGTGCCACCGTCTGCTTTCATCCTCACGATAAACTCACCGCCATTCTCCTCTATGACGAAATTGAGAGGGGCGATATTCGGGGGAACGGTTATGGCGGTGTAATCAGGCCATATATGCGGAGGCCGTCCACCGTCGGCCACATCGCCCGACGGCACCTCAACACGACCGCAAGAGGCAAGAAATAAGACAGATGCGGAGAAAACCGCTGTCAGGATTGTTTTTATATCTATCATGGAATAGAAATTACTTCCGTTTAAATGTCAGAGACACAAATCTCCCTTTCCAGCCGTAAAGTTACATCTTATTTATGAATTTTACGGACATACGCTGTAATTTAATTACGGTACTATCATAAAATCCCTCTTTTTTGCTAATTTTGCAAAACTAACCATCATAAACAGAAATGAAATACAGCTACACACCGCAAGGCACCTGCTCGAGGCTTATAGAACTCGAGATAAACAACGGAATAGTGGAAGACGTAAGATTCACAGGGGGCTGCAACGGCAACCTTCAGGGAATCGCCTCGCTCGTGAAAGGGATGAGAGAAGAGGAAGTGATAAAGCGCCTCGAGGGGATAAAATGCGGCACAAAGAGCACCTCCTGCCCCGACCAGCTCGCCAAAGCACTGAGAATGAGACAACAGTCTTGAACGTCCCATAAATGCCGCACAACAGCAAATTTCCACATAATGACATAACTATCAAATATTTACCAACAAACAACCACAAGCAACAGTTTTAGCATACTTTCTTAAACATAACTCGCGCTAATACGTTTATAAGATAAGGTTTATGGCCTATCTCCACCACGCTTCTCCGGAAACGCCACGTCACAAACCCGTATTGAGTTAATTCACACCTTACAATCCATCATCTTAATCCATGAAGTTATGCTGATACAACTTTTATTTGTACTTGTGGCAATAATCATCGGAGCCAGGCTCGGAGGCATCGGCCTGGGTGTCATGGGAGGCGTAGGAATGTCAGTCCTTGTGTTTTTCTTCGGTCTGCAGCCCACGTCACCTCCCATCGATGTCATGCTGATGATCGCCGCCGTGATCTCAGCGGCGGCGGCGATGCAGGCGGCGGGAGGACTCGACTATCTCGTGCTGCTCGCCGAGAAACTCCTGCGCAAGAATCCGTCGCAGGTGACTATTCTCAGCCCGCTGGTTACTTATTTCTTCACCTTCGTGGCCGGCACAGGCCATGTGGCCTACTCCGTTCTTCCCGTCATAGCCGAGGTCGCTCATGAAACCAAGATACGTCCGGAAAGGCCATTGGGTATAGCTGTCATAGCCTCACAGCAGGCAATCACGGCAAGCCCAATATCCGCGGCCACCGTGGCTCTCCTCGGATTGCTGACCGGATTCGACATCACCCTCTTCGACATACTCAAGGTCACAATCCCGGCCACACTTATCGGAGTCCTGGCAGGCGCTTTCCTGTCGAAAAGAGTGGGCAAGGAACTTATGGAGGATCCGGAATACCTACACCGGGTGGAGACAGGGATGATAAAGGAGAACGAGCTCCAGTTCAACCGTATAAAAAGCCTTTGGAAAGCCAAGACATCGGTGGCCCTCTTCATAGTGGCCACTGTCTTCATCGTGCTCTTCGGCTCCATACCATCCATGCGACCCACTTTCGGCGACACCGCCATGCAGATGCCGGCCCTGATAGAGATCATAATGCTCTCGACATGCGCCATAATCCTTATCATAACACGCACAGACGGAATTGCCCCTACCCAGGGAAGCATATTCATAGCGGGCATGCAGGCTGTGATCGCTATTTTCGGTATCGCCTGGATGGGCGACACTTTCATCAACGGCAACATCGGGGTGCTCACCGAATCAATCAAGGGATTCGTGACCCAGATGCCCTGGCTTTTCGGCCTCGCGCTCTTCGTCATGTCAATCCTTCTCTATAGCCAGGCCGCCACGGTCAGGGCCATAATGCCTCTCGGCATCGCCCTCGGCATCAATCCCATGATGCTGATAGCCCTGTTCCCGACAGTCAACGGCTATTTCTTCATTCCCAACTATCCCACAATCGTGGCGGCAATCAACTTCGACAGGACAGGCACCACGAAGATCGGGAAATATATCCTCAACCATTCCTTCATGATGCCGGGAATGGTGGCTACGACAGTAGCCGTGCTCGCAGGGCTTCTCCTGATCCAGATCTACTGACAGGCAGGCAGACACCGGCAGGGGCGCGGCACGCCGCGCCCCTGTCTGACGTGTAGCCTGATCCTTACCTTAATCACACGCCAAACACAAGACACACTATGAAAACCACCATACTATGCTTTCTCGCGGCCATTTCGGGAGCGGCGGTCGCACACGCGCAGTCAGACAGCATCCGTGAGTTCTGTTCCGAACATGAAAAGGGGATCATCGAGTCGATCGCCAAAATAGAGAAAAAGACCGACAAGTTCAACCTATATCTCGATATGCACGGAAGTTTTGAGGCCAACTGGAGAGGGAGCTCTTTCCAGGACGGGAAATTCCGCATGAACCAGCTCAGGATAGAGGCCAACGGGAATATCAACGAATGGCTGAGCTACCGCTACCGCCAGCGCCTCAACAAGGGCGACACTCCGGGAGGATACTACGACAATGTGCTCGGGAGCATCGACTATCTCGGCGTCGGACTGCGTCTGGGAAAATGGAGTTTCTTCCTCGGCAAGCAATGCGCCGTATACGGCGGCATAGAGTTCGACCTCAACCCTATAGAGATCTATCAATATTCAGACCAGCTCGCCTTCACCAATAATTTCTCAAGCGGTGTGAGAGCCACATACAATTTCACTCCGAGGCAGCAGCTGCAATTCCAGGTGCTCAACTCCTACAGCACATCATCCCGTGATATGTTTGGCGACTATGAGAAGGCCAGGATGCCCCTGCTCTTCACCCTGAACTGGAACGGCAACTTCAACAATTTCTACAAGACCCGCTGGTCAGCCTCGGTGATGAACGAGACAAAGGGGAAACATCTCTATTATTTCGCCCTGGGCAACAACTTCCGCATCAGCGACCGGGTGAGCGCATATTTCGACTGGATGTATTCGATCGAGGGGGTCGACAGAAAAGGGATCATAACCGACATCGTAGGGGGCACGGGACACACGCGCAACACGGAAGACGTGAGCTACATGTCGTTTGTGCTCCATGCCAACTATAATTTCCATCCGCATTGGAATGTGTTTGCCAAATTCATGTATGAGAACGAGGGGATCTACAAGAGCCACTCCGCCGAATATGACGGGGCGGACGTAACCCTGAGGAAAGGACGATACCGTACCGCGCTGGGCTACATAGCAGGCATAGAGTATTACCCCATAAAGAACGGCAACCTACATCTTTTCGCCACCTACATCGGGCGCGACTACCGTTACACAGGACGCGCACGTGCCTTCGGAGCCTCAGACTACACCACCAATACACTCTCGGTGGGCTTCATATGGAAAATGCCTGTATTCTGACACGATGCAATTCATGGCACGGTGAATATGGCCTGAAAAACAATCATTCCGTCACTTTTATGGCGGAATGATTGTTTTTTTGTAATTTTGCAGAAAATAACATTGAAACGAGATACAAAATATGTCAAAAATCGGATCTGTAATGACTCCCGTAGGGCGTAAAGCATTGCTTTTAGGGAGCGGGGAACTGGGCAAGGAAGTGGCGATAGAGCTGCAGCGTCATGGAGTGGAGGTCTTAGCCTGCGACCGTTATCCCAATGCTCCGGCAATGCAGATAGCCCACCGCAGCCACGTATTCAACATGCTCGATCCTGTGGCCCTCCGCAAAGTCATAGAGGAAGAGAAACCTGACCATATCATTCCGGAGGTGGAGGCCATCGCAACCGACACCCTGCGCCAGCTCGAAAAAGAGGGATACCACGTGACCCCTACCGCCAATGCGGCATGGCTCACGATGAACAGGGAAGGAATCAGGCGTCTGGCCGCCGAAGAACTCGGCATAAAGACCTCCCCCTACCGTTTCGCATCTGATTATGACGAATTCAAGGCCGCGGTCTCCGATATTGGCATACCCTGTGTGGTAAAACCTATCATGAGCTCTTCAGGCCACGGACAGAGCGTCATACGCGAGGCTTCGGCTATCGACAGAGCCTGGGAGATCTCGCAAGAGGGTGGACGCGCCGGAGCCGGGCGTGTGATCGTAGAGGGCTTCGTGGATTTCGACTATGAGATCACCATGCTGACGGTGCGCAGCTGCTGCGGAACGACATTCTGCGAGCCTGTGGGTCATATCCAGGTAGATGGCGACTACCGCTATTCATGGCAACCGCAACCAATGGCAGCTGCCGCGATTGAGAAAGCAAAGGATATCGCCAGGAAAGTGACCGACGCGCTCGGAGGGTACGGCATCTTCGGAGTGGAACTTTTCGTCAAGGGAGACGACGTGATATTCAGTGAGGTCTCTCCTCGTCCGCACGACACCGGCATGGTCACCATGATATCGCAGGATATAAGCGAGTTCGGGCTCCACGCACGCGCACTTCTCGGACTCCCCGTGCCAGCCATCCGGTTCTACGGGCCTTCGGCGTCGAGAGCCATAGTGGTGGAGGGAGATACCGACAAAATTGAGTTCGACAACCTCGAGGAGGTGCTGGGCGAGCCCGGCGTACAGATCAGGATCTTCGGCAAGCCTGAACTCAAGGGACACCGGCGCATGGGAGTGATACTCGCCACCGACGAGAGTGTCGGCAAGGCGCGCGAGAAAGCCGAACGCGCCTACAATGCCCTGAAGGTGAATGTACTTCCCCGCTGATAGCGAAAGTTTGAGAGATCATTAAACACACCGGCACCCCGGCAGGAGCTCGTTTCTCCTGCCGGGGTGCCGTATGTCTTTCGGGCGCCGGGAACTCCGGCCGTCCCTGTCTTGTCAGAGATGTTTGCGAGGCTTGATGTCGAGTTTCACAGGACGTATCATGTTCTCTGGCGAGAGGACTGTGTCGAGCTCCTTCTTGCTGAGGACTCCCAGCTCAAGCACCAGGTCGTAGACGCTCTTGCCGGTATTCATGGCGATCTTTGCGATCTCCGTGGAATTCTTATATCCTATCACCGGATTGAGGGCAGTCACCACACTGATGCTGTTATGCACGTCATTGCGGCATTTCGCCTCATTGGCCGTGATCCCCTCCACACAGTTCTTGCGCAGTGTCTCAAAGCCGTTGATCAGAATATCTATCGACTCGAAGTTGCACTGAGCCGTGATAGGCTCCATGGCGTTGAGCTCCATCTGGGCAGCCTCCGAGGCCATTGTGACGCAAACATCGTTGCCGATCACTTTGTAGCATATCTGGGTCATGACCTCCGGAATGACAGGATTCACCTTGCCTGGCATGATGGATGAACCGGGCTGGCGTGCAGGAAGGTTGATCTCCCCAAGACCGCAGCGTGGACCGCTGGCGAGGAGACGAAGGTCGTTGCTGATCTTGCTTACCTTTGTGGCCAGACGTTTCAGGGCCGATGAATAGCCCACCATCGAAGATGTGTCCCAGGTAGCGCCGATAAGGTCGGGGGCCAGGCGCACGTTCCAACCGGTGATCTCGCTCAGGGCGGCGACACATTTCTCGGCATATCCGGGCTCGGCGCAGATACCTGTACCGATAGCGGTGGCTCCCATGTTGACATACAGGAGATCATCGGCTGCCTCGTCGAGATGCTTAAGCTCCTCCTCCATGGCCGATGCGAAACCATTGAAAGTCTGTCCGAGAGTCATGGGCACGGCATCCTCAAGCTGGGTTCGCCCGATCTTGATGATCGACTTAAACTCCTCCCCTTTCTTACGGAAAGCCTCGATAAGGGTCTTGTAGTGCTCCTTAAAACGAAGATTGTCCATATAGAGGCCGAGATGAATGGCCGTCGGATAAGCATCGTTGGTAGACTGCGAACGGTTGACATGGTCATTGGGCGAGAGATACTGATATTCTCCTCTCTTATGACCCATGATCTCAAGGGCACGGTTGGCGATCACTTCATTGGCGTTCATGTTGGTGGTCGTGCCGGCACCACCCTGGATCATATCGACTGGGAACTGATCGAGATACTTTCCATCCATTATCTCGCGGCATGCCTGCGCTATGGCGTTGTATTGCTCGTCGGTCAGAAGGCCGAGCTCATGGTTGGCCATTGCCGCACCCAGCTTTGTGATGGCGAGAGCCTTCACAAACGCAGGATAGTCACTGAGATGGAACCTGCTTATCTCGAAATTTTCCAGACCTCTCATGGTCTGCACTCCATACAAATCGCACTCAGGCACCTTGACGGAGCCAAGAAGATCGGATTCCACACGGAATCCTTTGTCACATTTTTCTTCCATAACAGAAAAGTTTTTCAGGCTATATATTTAATAGTAAATTACTGTATCTCCATAATTTCATTGCATCAGTATTCTGAAAGTCACATTGTGATTCCTTACTCATAAATATAACAATGCCCTCAGATATAAGTTCTGACACAACAGAAACGGCGACGTTGACTCTATGCAAATTTAACCATAATCCGCCATATATGCAAACCAATCTTTCCCTCTTCAGCTCAGACTATTTCCCGACAGAAAGGATATTTTAAGAATACTCGACCCATAGGATATCCTTATGCCGATATTGTGATTTTTTTGCAAGGGGAAACATCTATATTTTAGTAATCTGAAAAAGCGTATTTGTAATAAAAAAACAGCATTATCTAAATGAAAAATGATTTAAAGTTTGTTATATCTTCGTATGCTGCGCAGTTTTTTTTGGCTGTGACCATGCAAATGTGTAACTTTGCACGCTTTTTAAGCTATTTTTAACCGTAAATCCTATAAATCGCACATGAGTGACTCTTATGGGCGGTTTTTTATTTTATGGAACTATGAATATGATATTACAATGCGGGGTGCTTTTCGCATTTCTCGCTCTCGGCGAACTCATCGTGTGGCTCACGGATATCCCGGTCCCGTCGAGCATCATAGGCATGCTTCTCCTCACAGCAGCCCTTAAGCTGAGAGTGGTGAAACTTTCACAAGTCGAGAAAATGGCCGATTTTCTTGTCCATAATCTCGGTTTTTTCTTTGTGCCCGCAGGTGTGGGCCTGATGAGCTGCCTCGGGCTCCTTGCCGATGAATGGCTGCCGATAGTAGGAGCCATGACGATAAGCACCGCCGTGATCCTTGTAGTCACCGGACATGTGCACCAGATCGTGAGACGGCGCATGAGAGCGCGCGGCATTTCCCGACGCCGCAAGACTATCACCCCCCAGCCAGACGCCGCCGAATAAAAATCCAAACAAACAAGTGATCTGAAGTCATTTATAAGAATTTATCAAGTCAATATGGAATTCCTGAACAATAAGATATTTCTCATAGCGCTGACATTCGTGACATTTGTCTTGGCGCAGTATCTGCAACGGAAAACGGGGATCAAACTTCTCAATCCGATTCTCCTATCCATAGCTGTGCTAATCTGCATCCTAATGGCTGCGGACATAGATTATTCCACCTACAGGGAGGGGGGCGAATATATCGACTTCTGGCTCAAGCCGGCTGTAGTCGCTCTCGGTGTTCCACTATACAAACAGCTGGGCACCATCAAAAAACAGATGCTTCCGCTTCTCATAGCTGAGATGGCAGGTTGTGTGGCCGGCATCATATCAGTAGTGCTTGTGGCTGAGTTTCTGGGCGCGTCGCAAGCTGTCATGATGTCGCTCGCTCCGAAAGCAGTCACCACTCCCATCGCCATGGAGATCTCTTCGTCGATAGGCGGCATCCCGGCTCTCACCGCGGCCGTCGTGGTATGCACAGGCATCTTCGGGGGTATGGCCGGATTCAGGATAACAAGACTCGGGCATGTGAAAAGCCCTATCGCCGAAGGCCTCTCGATGGGGACAGCCGCCCATGCCATGGGCACGTCGGCAGCCATGGAGCGAAGCGACCGCTACGGTGCGTTCTCTTCCCTCGGGCTCACACTCAACGGACTGCTCACAGCCATTCTCTCCCCTATCATACTTCATCTGCTTGGTTACACAGTGTGACTTTCAACAGCTACGATAAAAACCAAAGCAGGCTCCATTGAAGGGGCCCGCTTTGGTTTTATCATAGCTGTCTATCACTGATCCTACCGCAAGACAGGGATGGCCAGGGTCATTTATCTTTCCCGGAATTCCACGTCTTGCAATATTCACGTATGCCGCATTCCAGGCAGTCAGGACGCCGCGCCTTGCACACGTATCGGCCGTGGAGTATCAGCCAGTGATGGGCCTTAGGCACTATCTCGGCCGGAAGATAGCGCATGAGTGTCTTCTCGGTCTCAAGTGGCGTGCGTGAGTTGTCAGTAAGCCCTATACGGTTGCTCACGCGGAACACATGGGTATCGACCGCCATCGCCGCCTTGTTCCAGACCACGGCGAGCATCACATTGGCTGTCTTGCGCCCTACGCCTGGGAGCTTCATGAGATTGTCGATATCAGATGGCATCTCCCCTCCGAACTCCTCCGTAAGCACCCGTGCGGCACGTATGATATGGCGAGTCTTGTTGTTGGGGAAACTCACGCTCTTTATGTAAGGAAAGACTTCCTCCTCAGTGGCTGCGGCAAGCGACTCCGGCGTGGGGTATGCCTCGAAAAGCGCCGGGGTGACCATGTTGACCCTCTTGTCGGTGCACTGTGCCGAAAGAATCACCGCGAGAAGGAGATGGAAAGGGGTGTCATACCGCAACTCGGTCTCGGGAGAGGGCATATTCTCCGAAAACCAGGCTATTATCCCTTCGTAACGCTGTTTTGCTGTCATAAAGTGAAGACCTGAAGACTCTGCGGGATGTGTCAGCGCGCCGACTCGAATTCCTCGAGGAACCGGACATCGTTCTCGCTGAACATGCGTAGATCCTTTACCCGGTATTTGAGATTGGTGATGCGCTCTATGCCCATACCGAAAGCGTAGCCAGAATATATTTTTGAATCGATTCCACATGCTTCGAGCACATTGGGATCAACCATGCCGCAGCCGAGAATCTCAACCCAACCGGTGCCCTTGCAGAAAGCGCAGCCTTTACCGCCGCAGAGATCGCAGCTGATATCCATCTCAGCCGAAGGCTCGGTGAAGGGGAAATATGAAGGACGCAGACGGATCTTTGTATCCGGGCCGAACATCTCCTTGGCAAATGAGAGAAGCACCTGCTTGAGATCGGCGAATGAGACATTGCGGTCAATGTAAAGGCCCTCCACCTGATGGAAAAAGCAGTGTGCACGCGCCGATATGGCCTCATTGCGGTAGACACGTCCCGGACATACGATACGGATAGGGGGCTGGGTCTTCTCCATGACGCGCGTCTGCACGGAACTGGTGTGGGTGCGGAGAAGCACATCCACCGGATTACGGGTTATGAAGAAAGTGTCCTGCATGTCGCGTGCGGGATGGTCGGCAGGGAAATTGAGTGATGAGAACACATGCCAGTCATCCTCGATCTCCGGGCCCTCGGCGATTGTAAAGCCCATTCCGGCGAAGATGCGTATGATGTCGTTCTTTACGATCGACAGCGGATGGCGGGAGCCCACGGGAAGCGGAGTGGCCGTTCTTGTCAGGTCGATAGCGGCTGCCTCAGTGTCGGCACCGGCCGAGAGGCCCTCTCTGAGGGCATTGATCTTTTCGGTCACGAAATCCTTCAGTTCGTTGATCTTCTGCCCCACCTCACGTTTATTTTCAGCAGGCACATTTCGGAAATCGGCCATAAGAGCCGATACGGCTCCTTTTTTACTCAGGTATTTTATGCGGAGTTCCTCCACAGCCTCGGGAGTGGTGGCGACCGCGGCCTCGACTTCCTCACGGAGGCGGTTTATCTTCTCTATCATTTTCTGTTGTTATGCTGTTGTTTTCCGCATGAGCCCAGTAAGGCAAAGCGGGCATTCATTTCGCGAAATTACAAAAAAAACTTGAATTAAACGTATCAATTGCCTATTTTCATTGTTAATAGAGTAATCAGGGCATTCCCGGGATTAAACTTTACCCTCCGGGCCCGTTCTAAATAACATCATCAACCTAATAATCTATCGTATGCAGAAATTCAGTAGTTCAGCAATCGTATGCGCGGTGATTCTCGCCGTGGGCATTTTCCTCCTGGGAGTTGAAGTGAACAGTGGTCTGGGGAGCATATCCGCCAATCAGCGCACAGTCACGGTCAGGGGTCTTTGTGAGAAAGAGGTCAAGGCCAACAAAGTGACATGGCCTATCGTCAGCAAAGCCGTGGGCAACGACCTCCCCACGATCTATTCGGGGATAGAAAGTACAAACAACGCGATTCTCGCGTTTCTGAAAAACAACGGCATCAAGGATGACGAGATCTCCATCAACGCCCCGCAGGTGGTCGATATGCAGGCCGACCGCTACAACTCCAACCCCATCCCGTTCCGCTACAACGTGACTAATGTCGTGGTGGTGACGTCTCAGCAGGTCGACCTCGTGAGAAAACTCATAGAAAGGCAGACCGAACTCCTTAAGCAGGGCATAGCGATCGTGGCAGGCGACTACCAATATCAGACCACCTACGAGTACACCGATCTCAACACTATAAAACCCGGCATGATAGCCGACGCGACAAAAAATGCCCGCGAGGCCGCCAATAAATTTGCCGAAGACTCGCAGAGCAAGCTCGGCAAGATCAAGACAGCCTCACAGGGACAATTCTCCATAGAGGATCGCGACCAATACACCCCCTATATCAAGCGTGTGCGCGTCGTCTCCACAATCGTCTACTTCCTCAAAGACTGACGGCACGACTCCGGATAAATTAAAGCAACGAGGGGGAGCATCATAACGGATGCTCCCCCTCGTTGCTTTATCAGTTATTCAATGTCAGTCTAATACAAGTTCCTCGGGATTGTCGGTGAGCTGAAGAGCCGCATATTCGTCTTTGTTGGCGACGACAAGGCGGTTGTATTCTCTCAGACCGGTTCCGGCAGGGATGAGATGGCCGCAGATCACGTTCTCCTTCATGCCCTCGAGGTTGTCGGTCTTACCATTGATGGCGGCTTCGTTGAGCACCTTCGTGGTCTCCTGGAAGGATGCGGCCGACATGAAGCTCGAAGTCTGCAGAGCGGCACGCGTGATACCCTGGAGTATCTGCTCCGAAGTGGCCGGGACGGCATCGCGCACCTGCATGATGCGGAGGTCCTTGCGCTTCAGCGCGGAGTTCTCGTCACGGAGCTTGCGCACGGTGATGATCTGTCCGGCGAGATATTGGGTGGAGTCGCCTGCGTCGGTGATGACCTTCTTGCCCCAGATGTTGTCATTTTCCTCCATGAACTCGAGTTTGTCGACCACCTGCTGCTCAAGGAAGCGTGTGTCGCCCGGATCGAGGATATTGACTTTGCGCATCATCTGGCGCACGATGACCTCGAAGTGCTTGTCGTTGATCTTCACACCCTGCATGCGGTATACGTCCTGCACCTCGTTGACGATATAATCCTGAACGGCTGTGGGGCCCTTGATGTTGAGGATATCAGCCGGGGTGATATGTCCGTCGGAAAGAGGCGTTCCGGCACGCACGAAGTCATTCTCCTGCACGAGGATCTGCTTCGACAGAGGCACAAGATACTTCTTCTCCTCACCGAGTTTCGAAGTAACGGAGATCTCACGGTTACCGCGTTTGATCTTGCCGAACTTCACCTCGCCGTCGATCTCGCTGACCACAGCGGGATTGCTCGGGTTGCGGGCCTCAAAAAGCTCGGTGACACGAGGCAGACCACCGGTGATATCACCGGCGTTGCCGGCTGCGCGCGGAATCTTGACGAACACCTCACCCGGAGTGAGTTCCTCTCCCTCGTTGATGAGAAGGTGGGCGCCCACAGGGAGTGAATACGTACGCATGAGATTACCGGCTTTGTCGTAGAACTCGGCGGCAGGCACTTTCGTACGGTCTTTCGACTCTATGATGATCTTCTCACTCATGTTGGTGCCCTCGTCGCTCTCTGTGCGGAAGGTAAGACCCTCCTCCATGTTCTCAAAGCGGACCTTACCACCCTCTTCCGATACGATCACGGCGTTGAAGGGGTCCCACTCGCAGATCATGTCGCCGACCTTCACCATGTCTCCATCCTTGAAGTAAAGCTTGGAACCATAAGGTATGTTGGCGGTTGTGAGCACTATTCCGGACTTGGGCTCCACGATACGCATCTCTGCCATACGGCCCACAACGACATCGACATTGTCTTTGTTCTTAACCGTACGCAACTCGTCGATCTCAAGTTTACCGTCATAGCGCGATGTGACATCCTTGATAGCGGCCACGTTGCTTGCCACACCTCCGACGTGGAACGTACGGAGGGTAAGCTGCGTACCGGGCTCGCCGATCGACTGGGCGGCGATCACGCCGACAGCCTCGCCTTTCTGCACCATACGATGATTGGAGAGGTTGCGGCCATAGCACTTGGCGCATACTCCCTTCTTGGCCTCGCAGGTGAGCACCGAGCGGATTTCAACCATCTCGATCGGCGACTTCTCGATACGGTCGGCGATAGCCTCCGTGATCTCCTCGCCTGCATGGACGATGATCTCCTCCGGATTGAAGGGATCGACTATATCATGGACGGAGACGCGGCCGAGAATACGCTCGCTGAGCGTGGCCACAACCTCCTCGTTGTTCTTAATCTCACGGCATTCCAGACCACGCAGCGTGCCGCAATCCTCTTCGGTGATGATCACGTCGTGGGCCACATCGACAAGACGACGCGTCAGATAACCGGCGTCGGCCGTCTTAAGTGCGGTATCGGCGAGACCTTTACGTGCACCGTGGGTGGAGATGAAGTACTCGAGCACCGACAGACCCTCCTTGAAGTTCGCGAGAATCGGGTTCTCGATGATCTGGCCACCCTCCGCGCCTGCCTTCTGCGGCTTGGCCATAAGACCACGCATACCGGAAAGCTGACGGATCTGGTCTTTCGAACCACGGGCTCCGGAGTCAAGCATCATGTAGACAGAGTTGAAGCCCTGCTGGTCTTCCTCCATCTGCTTCATAAGGGTATTGGCGAGACGGGCGTTGACATGTGTCCAGATATCGATCACCTGGTTGTAGCGGTCGTTATCACCGATAAGACCCATGGAATAGTTCATGAGGACTTCCTCTACCTGAGCATAACCCTCGTTGACATATTCCTCTTTCTCCTTCGGGATGATGACATCACCGAGGTTGAACGACAGTCCGCCACGGAATGCCATTCGGTAGCCGAGATTCTTGATGTCGTCGAGGAACTGGGCGGAGCGCGTCACACCGCAGGCCTTGATGACCCGGCCGATGATGCCGCGGAGAGACTTCTTTGAGATGATCTCGTTGACATAGCCGATCTCCTTGGGCACATACTGATTGAAGAGCACGCGGCCGACAGAGGTATTCTCCTTAAGCACTTTCACACGGTTGCCGTTCTCGTCGATATCCTCTACGAGGACACTGACAGGGGCATGGAGAGTGACCTTGCCTTCATTATAGGCGATCTCCGCCTCCTCGGGGCCGTAGAACTTCGAGCCTTCACCCTTGTCTCCTTTGCGGAGCTTGGTGATATAGTAGAGTCCGAGTACCATGTCCTGCGAAGGCACGGTGATAGGCGCGCCGTTGGCAGGGTTGAGGATGTTGTGTGCACCGAGCATAAGCATCTGCGCTTCGAGGATAGCCTCGTTGCCAAGTGGAAGATGCACAGCCATCTGGTCACCGTCGAAGTCGGCGTTGAATGCCGTACATGCGAGAGGATGCAGCTGTATGGCCTTTCCCTCTATCATCTTAGGCTGGAAGGCCTGGATGCCGAGACGGTGAAGCGTCGGGGCACGGTTGAGAAGCACAGGATGTCCTTTCATCACATGCTCCAGGATATCCCATACTACCGGCTCCTTGCGGTCTACGATCTTCTTGGCGCTCTTCACGGTCTTCACGATGCCGCGCTCTATGAGCTTGCGGATGATGAAAGGCTTGTAGAGTTCGGCTGCCATGAGTTTGGGAATGCCGCACTCATGCATCTTGAGCTCAGGGCCTACGACGATAACCGAACGCGCTGAATAGTCGACACGCTTACCGAGAAGGTTCTGGCGGAATCGTCCCTGCTTACCCTTGAGGCTGTCAGAAAGTGATTTCAGCGGACGGTTGACATCACTCTTCACGGCAGAGGCCTTGCGGCTGTTGTCGAGAAGGGAGTCGACGGCCTCCTGAAGGAGACGTTTCTCGTTGCGCAGAATCACTTCGGGGGCCTGTATCTCTATAAGGCGTTTCAGACGGTTGTTCCTTATGATGACACGACGGTAGAGGTCATTGAGGTCGGAAGTAGCGAAGCGACCGCCATCAAGAGGCACGAGGGGACGGAGCTCAGGGGGAATGACAGGCACAGCCTTGAGAATCATCCATTCAGGTTTGTTGCGGTCGGCCGACGCCAGGAAGGAGTTTACAACCTGGAGTCGTTTGAGGGCCTCGGTCTTACGCTGCTGCGATCCGTCGATGTTGGCCTTGTGGCGGAGTTCTGCGGCAAGCTTCACGAGATCTATCTCATGAAGCAGGTCGAAGATAGCCTCCGCGCCCATCTTGGCGATGAACTTGTTGGGGTCATCGTCAGGAAGGAACTGGTTGCCCTCGGGGAGCTTCTCAACTATGTCGAGATACTCCTCCTCTGTGAGAAGGTCGAGCTTCTCCGTTCCGCTCTCACCCGGATTCACCACCACATAACGCTCGTAGTAGATAACTGCGTCGAGCTTCTTCGAGGGGAGACCCAGAAGATAGCCGATCTTGTTGGGGAGGGAGCGGAAATACCAGATATGTGCCACAGGCACCACGAGCTCGATGTGACCCATCCTCTCGCGACGCACTTTCTTCTCGGTCACCTCCACACCGCAATGATTGCAGACAATGCCTTTATAGCGGATACGCTTGTATTTTCCGCAGTGGCACTCGTAGTCTTTCACAGGGCCGAAGATCTTCTCGCAGAAAAGACCGTCGCGCTCCGGCTTGTAGGTGCGGTAGTTGATGGTCTCGGGCTTGAGCACCTCTCCGCTGCTCTTGGCCTTGATTTCCTCAGGGGAAGCCAGGCCGATTGTGATCTTGGAGAAGTTGCTCTTTATCTTGTTGTCTTTCTTTAAAGCCATATTGTGTTAGTCTCCTAAAATTCTGTGGTTATTCGAGTGTTATGCTCAGGCCGAGACCGCGAAGCTCGTGCAGGAGCACGTTGAGCGATTCGGGAATGCCCGGATTAGGCATCGGATCACCCTTGACGATAGCTTCGTAAGCCTTGCTGCGGCCCATCACGTCGTCACTCTTTATGGTGAGGATCTCCTGCAGGATGTGCGCGGCGCCGAATGCCTCGAGCGCCCAAACCTCCATCTCTCCGAAACGCTGGCCGCCGAACTGTGCCTTACCACCCAGAGGCTGCTGGGTGATGAGCGAGTACGGGCCGATAGAGCGGGCGTGCATCTTATCCTCAACCATGTGGCCGAGCTTAAGCATGTAGATCACGCCGACTGTGGCCGGCTGATCGAAACGGTCGCCTGTGCCGCCATCGTAGAGATAAGTCTTGCCATATCGGGGAAGGCCGGCCTTGTCGGTCCATGCGTTGAGGTCGTCGAGGCTCGCGCCGTCGAAAATCGGAGTGGCGAATTTCTCCCCGAGCTCCCTGCCGGCCCAGCCGAGCACGGTCTCGAAGATCTGTCCGAGGTTCATACGCGAAGGCACACCCAGAGGGTTAAGCACGATATCCACCGGAGTACCGTCCTCAAGGAAGGGCATGTCTTCCTGGCGTACCACACGCGACACGATACCCTTGTTGCCATGGCGACCGGCCATCTTGTCGCCGACGCCGATCTTACGCTTCTTGGCGATATAGACTTTGGCCATCTGCATGATTCCTGAAGGAAGCTCGTCACCGATGGTGATGTCGAACTTCTTGCGACGCAACTCACTGTCGATCTCCTTCGACTTACGCAGATAGTTGGTGATAAGGGCCATGACCATCTTATTGATGCGCTCGTCATCAGTCCAGGCTCCGAGGTTGACGGTCTCGTAATCGATGTTCCCGAATGTCTGGTCGTCGAAACGGGCTCCTTTCGGGATTATGTCGACTCCTATGAAATCCTTGACGCCTGCCGACACCTTACCTTTGAGCAGAGTCTCAAGCTTGCCTATGAGTATCTCCTTAAGAGAAGACTGCTTCTCCTCATACTCCTCGTCAAGACGCGGAAGCTGGGCGTTCGCGCTCTTCTTGTTGTTCTTTTTCTTTATGGCTCTCGAGAAGAGATTGGTGCCGATCACGACTCCTTTCAGCGAGGGGGAAGCCTTCAGTGAAGCATCCTTTACATCGCCGGCCTTGTCGCCGAAGATGGCGCGGAGAAGTTTCTCCTCAGGAGTGGGATCGCTCTCACCTTTAGGCGTGATCTTTCCGATCATTATATCACCCGGCACTACATGCGCGCCGACACGGATGATGCCGCGCTCGTCGAGATCCTTCGTAGCGTCTTCGCTGACATTGGGAATATCGCTTGTGAGCTCCTCCATTCCACGCTTAGTCTCGCGCACCTCAAGAGTGTACTCATCTACATGCACGGAAGTCAGGATATCCTCACGCACCATGCGTTCGTTGAGCACGATGGCATCCTCGTAGTTGTAGCCTTTCCAGGGCATGAACGCTACCTTAAGGTTACGACCCAGAGCAAGCTCGCCCTTTTCCGTGGAATAACCCTCAGTCAGAATGTCGCCCTTCTCGACACGCTGCCCTACTTCGCATATAGGACGGAGGTCGATCGTCGTGCCCTGGTTCGTGCGGCGGAACTTAGGCAGCTTGTATTCTTTGGTCGCGGGTTCGAACTCCACGAATTCCTCATCCTCTGTGCGGTCATACTTTATCCGTATCACCGTAGCATCCACATATTCGATCACGCCGGCTCCTTCCGCCATGATCTGTGTGCGGGAATCACGTATGAGCTGTCCCTCTATACCTGTTCCAACGATAGGAGCCTCGCTACGAAGCAACGGCACTGCCTGACGCATCATGTTCGATCCCATAAGTGCACGGTTTGCATCATCATGCTCAAGGAACGGGATAAGCGAAGCGGCTATCGAAGCGATCTGAATCGGCGACACATCCATAAGCTGTATCTGCTCAGGCGGCACGATCGGGAAGTCGGCGTCAAGACGCGCTTTCACCTTATTGTTGATGAAAGAACCGTCATCGTTGAGAGGGGCGTTGCCCTGGGCGATCATCTGTCCTTCCTCAATCTCTGCAGTCATGTAGACCACATCGTTGTTGTCGGTATCTACCTTACCGTCTTTGACTACACGGTAGGGAGTCTCGATGAAACCGAGGTTGTTGATCTTTGCATAGACACAAAGCGAGGAGATAAGGCCGATATTAGGACCCTCAGGGGTCTCGATCGGGCAGAGACGTCCGTAATGGGTATAGTGTACGTCGCGCACCTCGAATCCGGCACGCTCACGCGACAGACCGCCGGGGCCAAGGGCCGACATACGGCGTTTGTGGGTGATCTCAGCAAGAGGATTAGTCTGATCCATGAACTGAGAAAGGGCGTTGGTGCCGAAGAAAGTGTTGATCACTGACGAGATAGTCTTGGCGTTGATCAGATCGATAGGTTTGAAGACCTCGTTGTCGCGCACATTCATACGCTCGCGGATAGTGCGTGACATACGTGCCAGACCGACACCGAACTGGTTGTAAAGCTGCTCACCGACCGTACGTACACGACGGTTGCTCAGGTGGTCGATATCATCGACATCGCTCTTCGAGTTGATAAGCTCGATAAGATATTTGATAATGGCGATGATGTCTTCACGTGTAAGCACCTTGACATTGTCCGGAATGTCAAGATTAAGCTTCTTGTTGATACGGAAGCGGCCCACCTCACCGAGATCATATCTTTTCTCAGAGAAGAAAAGGTTGGTGATCACCTCACGCGCCGAAGCATCGTCCGGTGGCTCGGCGTTGCGGAGCTGCCTGTATATATATTGTATAGCCTCCTTTTCGGAGTTAGAGTTATCTTTCTGAAGAGTGTTGAAGATGATGCTGTAGTCGATGGCGCTTACATTCTCCTTCTCGAGAAGAAGGGTCTTTGCTCCACTTTCGATTATGGCGTCGATATTGTCTTCCGACAGCTCGGTGCCACGGTCAACAATCACATCATTACGCTCGATAGAAACGACCTCGCCGGTCGACTGGTCGGAATAGTCCTCCACCCAGCTTTTAACGATGCGTCCGGCAAGACGACGGCCGACAGCGGCCTTCAGATTAGCCTTTGTGACCTTGATCTCTTCCGCAAGGTCAAAGATCTGAATGATGTCTTTGTCGCTTTCAAGGCCTATGGCACGCAGAAGAGTAGTCACGGGGAGCTTCTTCTTGCGGTCGATATAGGCATACATGACGTTGTTGATGTCAGTAGCGAACTCTATCCAGCTTCCACGGAAAGGAATGATACGCGCGGAATAGAGTTTTGTTCCGTTGGCATGAGTGCTTTGTCCGAAAAAGACACCGGGAGAACGGTGAAGCTGTGACACAACGACACGCTCAGCACCGTTTATGACAAACGTTCCCTGCTCCGTCATGTAAGGGATGGGACCGAGATAAACGTCCTGGATCGTGGTGTCGAAGTCCTCATGATCGGGATCCGTGCAGTAAAGCTTCAGCTTTGCCTTGAGAGGCACACTATAAGTGAGCCCTCTTTCCAGACACTCGGCTATGGTGTAGCGTGGAGGATCGATGTAATAATCGAGGAACTCCAACACGAAATTATTGCGTGTGTCGGCAATAGGGAAGTTTTCCGCGAATACTTTATATAGACCCTGGTTCTTTCTGTCCTCCGGGGGCACATCAAGCTGAAGGAAATCCTTGAACGATTTCAGCTGCACCTCCAGGAAGTCAGGAAACGGGAGCGGATTTTTAATCGATGCGAAGTTTACGCGCGGTTTTTCGGTTAAAATTACTGACATTGGGGTTTGGGTTAGTGTAAGATTTACTCCACGAGAAGTGTTTGCCGGGATATGACTCCTAAATAATATTATTGCAAGAATTAAAGAGGAGCGGCATGATCAGCCGACGGTATGACACAGAAAGACACCGCAAAGCATAGGCCTAAAAGGCCTACGCGCGGTTAAATATGCCAAAAAAAGGTTAAGAACGCCACTTCTCGTGCGTTCTTAACCTATTTATAGGATAAGGATTATCTTATTTGAGCTCAACTTCAGCGCCTGCTTCCTCGAGCTGCTTCTTCATGCCCTCAGCCTCAGCTTTGGGAAGACCTTCCTTAACGACACCGGGAGCGCCGTCAACGAGAGCCTTAGCCTCTTTCAGGCCAAGACCAGTCAGCTCTTTCACGAGCTTTACAACTGCGAGCTTGCTTGCGCCAGCAGCTTTGAGGACCACGTCGAAGTTGGTCTTCTCCTCCTCGGCGGGAGCTGCGCCGGCTGCGGGGCCTGCTGCTACTGCCACTGCTGCAGCGGCGGGTTCGATGCCATATTCCTCTTTGAGGATCTGAGCCAGTTCGTTCACTTCCTTTACGGAAAGGTTCACCAGTTGTTCTGCAAATGCTTTCAAATCTGCCATTGTTGTGTATCTTTTTATTATTTTTTACTTGATTAGTTTTCTTTGTTAGACAAGGTTTCCAGAATGCCGTGGAGCTTTGTGGCACCGCTCTGAAGAGCGCTGACAACGTTCTTGGCAGGACTCTGGAGAAGGCCGATGACATCGGCGATGAGCTCGCTCTTGCTCTTGATGTGGCTGAGAGTGTCTAACTGCTCTTCGCCAACATATACAGTCTCCTCTACATATGCACCCTTCAGCATGGGAAGAGTGTCGTTCTTCTGACGGAACTTCTTGATGAGCTTAGCGGGAGCGTTGCCCGTGTTGCTGAGAAGAAGAGTGGTCTCGCCGTGAAGAAGGTCATAGAGCTCGCTGTAGTCGATCTCACTTGCCTCAAGAGCGTGCTTGAGGAGAGTGTTCTTCACGCAAAGCATCTTGATTCCGTCCTTGAAGCAGGCGCGACGGAGCGCGCTTGTCTTCTCAGCGTCAAGACCGGCTGTCTGAGTCAGATATACACAGGAATATTCTGCGAGGGTATCGCTGATCTTCTTGATGATTAAGTCTTTATCTTCCTTTTTCATGTCGTGTTCAATTTAGATTATTCAACCACAGACTTGGGTTCCACCTTAATGCCGGGACTCATTGTGCTCGAAAGATAAATGCTCCTGATATATGTGCCTTTTGCCGTTGCCGGTTTTAGCTTTACGAGAGTGTTGATAAATTCCTTGGCGTTTTCACGCATCTGCTCGGGTGTGAAGCTTACCTTACCGATAGAAGCATGAACTATACCGGTCTTGTCAACCTTGAAGTCGATCTTACCCTGCTTGACCTCTTTGACTGCCTTGGCGACATCCATTGTCACCGTGCCCGATTTGGGGTTAGGCATGAGGCCACGCGGACCGAGGATACGGCCCAAAGGACCGAGCTTACCCATCACAGAAGGCTGAGTGATGATCACATCGACATCTGTCCACCCCCCTTTGATTTTAGCAAGATATTCGTCAAGACCGACATAGTCGGCACCAGCCTCCTTGGCGGCAGCCTCGGCATCGGGAGTGCAAAGCACGAGTACCCTTACCTGCTTGCCAGTGCCGTGAGGAAGCGAAACGACGCCACGCACCATCTGGTCGGCCTTACGAGGATCGACACCCAGACGGACATCGATATCGAACGAAGAATCAAATTTTGTGAAGGTAACCTCTTTTATTTTCTCAGCTGCCTCAGCAAGTGTATAAGCCTTCCCGGGTTCAATCTTCGACAAAGCCAACTTTTGATTTTTTGTCAGTTTTCCCATTTCTGAAGATTTTTAGATAGTTTCGGGGAACGCCCCTTTTACGGTGATACCCATGCTTCTCGCTGTGCCGGCAACCATACGCATTGCCGAGTCTAAAGTAAAACAGTTCAAATCAGGCATCTTGTCCTCTGCAATAGTCTTCACCTGATCCCAGGTAATCTCTGCCACTTTCGTACGGTTAGGCTGAGCCGAACCGCTCTTGATCTTGGCCACTTCCTTCAACTGCACTGCGACAGGAGGAGTCTTGACTACAAAGTCGAAAGATTTATCAGTGTAGTATGTTATGACTACAGGGAGAATCTTACCGGCCTTATCCTGGGTACGGGCGTTGAATTGCTTGCAAAATTCCATGATATTGATGCCCTTAGAACCCAACGCAGGTCCTACTGGAGGCGACGGATTCGCCGCACCACCCTTTATCTGCAATTTGATCTGTCCAGCAATTTCTTTAGCCATTGTTCTGTTTGTTTATGATTGTTATGCAGGTCTCGTATCCGCTGATGCGTAACATCATCTGTCAGATTCTCTCAACCTGCGAATTCTCCAACTCAAGGTCAGTGGGGCGTCCGAAGATCTTGACCTCGACCTTAATCTTCTTCTTGTCGGCATTAACCTCCCTGATCTCTCCGGTAAAGCCCGTGAATGGCCCGAAATTGACCTTCACGCTCTCTCCAACGATATAATCACCGGAGGCATCCTCCTGAGGCGTACGCAAATCATCGGCAGTGCCGAGCATTCTCATCACCTCGCTCTCACGCAAAGGCTCAGGCATACTCGACTTGCTGCGTCCACGCAAAAAATCAATGACATTAGTCGTGTTGCGGAGTTCATAAATAACCTCACCCGTAAGCTTTGCCTCAACAAAGACATAACCGGAATAGAGATTGCGCTCCTTAATCACTTTCTTGCCATTGCGCGTGGTATAAACTTTCTCTGTAGGAATCAAGACCTGCGAAACGTAATGTCCAAGATCTGTGTTCTTGATAGCTGCATCAAGAACCTCTTTGACTTTCGCTTCCTTTCCTGAAATGGCACGCAGAACATACCATTCTTTCTTATCTTCAGACATTGAACTACGAGTTTAAAGTTTAAAAACTGATGCTGTACACCAATTCCATCAGAAGATTGAAAATCTTGTCAACAACCCAAATGAAGACTGCGATGATGATGGAAGCGATCAGCACCAGCACCGAGCTGTTGATAAGCTGTTTCTGAGTTGGCCAAGAAACCTTATATACGAGTTCGTTATAAGATTCCTTTATGTCGTCGATTAATTTCATACTGATTTTTGTTGGCACGGGAAGAGAGGCTCGAACTCCCGACACCTGGTTTTGGAGACCAGTGCTCTACCGACTGAGCTATTCCCGTAATTAAGGGGCCTTCATTAGGCGAAGGCCCCTGTGATATGTCTGAAGTCAGGCTTACGCCCTCTTTCTTAGTCGTCGATTACAGATGTGATCTGACCGGATCCAACTGTACGTCCACCTTCGCGGATAGCGAAACGAAGACCCTGATCGCAAGCCACCGGAGTGATGAGCTTAACCTCGATCTCTACATTATCGCCAGGCATTACCATCTCGATTCCCTCGGGAAGTGTGATCTCACCTGTCACATCGAGAGTACGGATGTAGAACTGGGGACGATATTTATTGTGGAACGGAGTGTGACGGCCGCCCTCCTCTTTCTTAAGGATATAGACCTGAGCCTTGAAGTGATCGTGAGGCTTAACCTGTCCGGGATGGCAGATAACCATACCACGACGGATCTCGTCTTTGTCGATACCACGGAGAAGCAGACCAACATTATCACCAGCCTCGCCCTCGTCAAGTATCTTGCGGAACATCTCAACACCGGTAACAACCGACTTCTTGTCAGCACCAAGGCCAAGAATCTGAACCTCATCACCAACCTTCACGCGGCCAGCCTCAATACGACCTGTGGCAACAGTACCACGACCTGTGATCGAGAACACGTCCTCAACAGGCATAAGGAAAGGCTTATCAACGTCGCGCGGGGGAAGCGGAATCCAGTTGTCGACAGCATCCATAAGCTCCATAACCTTCTCTTCCCACTGGGGCTCGCCATTGAGGGCGCCGAGAGCGGAACCACGGATAATAGGAGTCTCATCGCCATCGTAGTCATACTGCGAAAGAAGATCGCGCATGTCCATCTCAACAAGCTCAAGCATCTCCTCATCGTCTACCATGTCGCACTTGTTCATGAAGACAACAAGACGAGGAACGTTCACCTGACGGGCGAGAAGGATGTGCTCACGAGTCTGGGGCATCGGACCGTCGGTAGCGGCAACCACGATGATAGCACCGTCCATCTGAGCAGCACCGGTAACCATGTTCTTAACATAGTCGGCGTGTCCCGGGCAGTCTACGTGTGCGTAGTGACGGTTTGCAGTCTGATACTCTACGTGAGAGGTATTGATAGTAATACCACGCTCTTTCTCCTCGGGCGCGTTATCAATAGAATCGAACGAACGAAGCTCGGAAAGACCTTTTTCAGCAAGCACCTTAGTGATGGCTGCAGTAAGCGTGGTCTTGCCATGGTCTACGTGACCGATAGTACCGATGTTTACATGCGGTTTGGTTCTTTCGAATTTTTCTTTAGCCATAAGTTTTGCTAGTATTATTTAGTTGTTTTATTTTCCTCTCGGGTGGAGGAGGGAGTTACTGGAGCCAATGGCGGGATTTGAACCCGCGACCTCTTCCTTACCAAGGAAGTGCTCTACCCCTGAGCTACATGGGCAATCTGGAGCGGAAGACGAGGTTCGAACTCGCGACCCTTAGCTTGGAAGGCTAATGCTCTACCAACTGAGCTACTTCCGCAGATCCCTTTGACAGGTGTGGGCGAAGATGGATTCGAACCACCGAAGGCATAAGCCAGCAGATTTACAGTCTGCCCCATTTGGCCACTCTGGTATTCGCCCTTCCGATTTCTCAGTCTCCCTCCGGAGGCGTCAGGGATAGTTCCCTTTCGAAATCGAGTGCAAAGTTACAGCTTTTTGACGTACGCTCCAAATTTTTCAACAACTTTTTTCAATAAAAAATCGCCCCAAATCCGCAGCGACAAATCAAAATGCCACACAAGACACTATCAATCAACCCGTCAGACCGCAGTTTACGGTCTGGCGGATCAACAATTCTTTTACTCCACAGTGACTGACTTCGCCAGGTTGCGGGGCATATCCACATCCTTTCCCTTGTTGATGGCGATATAGTAGCTCAGCAACTGGAGAGGGATACTGGTGATGATAGGAGTGAGACATTCCGGCATGTCAGGCACCTCAAGCACATGGTCGGCGATATTGCGAATCACGGTGTCGCCTTCCGTGACTATAGCGATTATGGAGCCTCCGCGCGCCTTGACCTGCTGGACATTGCTGACGATCTTCTCATACAGATGGTCGTTGGGGGCTATGATCACACTCGGCATCTCCGCGTCGATAAGGGCAATCGGGCCATGCTTCATCTCTGCGGCGGGATATCCCTCCGCATGAATATAGGATATCTCCTTGAGCTTGAGCGCGCCCTCGAGAGCCACCGGATAACTGTAGCCACGTCCGAGATAGAGGAAGTTGCGGGCATAGGTGTAGATAAGCGACAGACGCTCTATCTTATCATTAAGCTTGAGCACTTTCTCCACCGTCTTAGGTATCTTCAATATGTGTCGGCCAAGCTCCTCGATCTCCTTTGGAGAAAGAGTCTCCTTCACCTGAGCTATGGAGAGCGCCAGCATAGTCAGCACCATTACCTGTCCTGTGAACGCTTTAGTGGATGCCACTCCTATCTCCGGACCTACGTGTATATACGTGCCGCTGTCGGTCTCCCTCGGTATGGAACTTCCTACAACGTTGCTTATGCCATAGACGAAAGCCCCCATACCCTTGGCTATCTTTATGGCGGCAAGAGTGTCGGCAGTCTCACCACTCTGGGAGATGGCTATCACTATGTCGCGCTCATCGAGCACAGGATTGGAATACCGGAACTCGCTCGCATACTCGACTTCCACGGGAATGCGGCACATGTCCTGGATAAGATACTTTCCCAGCAGAGCGGCGTGCCATGACGTGCCGCACGCTACAATCACAATCCTCTTGGCATTGACAAACTTGTCTATATTGTCGTTCACACCATTGAGCATAATGCGTTTTCCCCCTGCCACTACCCTGCCGCGTATGCAATCGTGAAGCGTGGTGGGCTGCTCGAATATCTCTTTCAGCATGAAATGGGAGTAACCACCCTTCTCAAGCTGCGATATGCTCATCTGAAGGGTCGTGACGTCGATCTTACTCTCCTGGTTCTCAAGATTGAGAATCTTCAGGGCCTCTCCCCTCTCAATGACAGCCATCTCCTCATCTTTGAGGTAGACACACTCCTTGGTGTATTCCACGAAAGGAGTGGCATCGGAAGCGAGGAAGTATTCCCCCTCCCCTATTCCGATCACGAGAGGCGAGCTTTTACGCGCCGCTATGATCCTGTCAGGATTATTTTTCTCAATCACTGCTATGGCATAAGCGCCGATCACCTGCTTCAGTGCCTCACGCACGGCATCTATAAGCTCGCAGTTATTTTTTAGTCTTATATATTCGATAAGCTGCACGAGCACCTCAGTATCCGTCTCCGAATGGAACGTGCATCCATGCTGAGTCAGCGCGTCTTTGAGCACCTTGTAGTTCTCTATCGTGCCATTATGCACAAGGGCTATGTTGCCGTCCTCGCTGTAATGGGGATGAGCGTTGCAGTCGCTTGGCTCACCATGTGTAGCCCAACGGGTATGGGCGATTCCAGCCTTGGCATCCAGATCCTTGTCTTTGCAGAAAGTCTCGAGATTGCTGACTTTACCCATCGTCTTATAGACATTCAGTTTCCCTTCGGGAGATACGAGTGCGATTCCCGCGCTGTCATAACCGCGGTATTCCAGGCGATGCAATCCCTTTATAAGGACATCATATACATTACCATCGCCTATGTAGCCAACTATTCCACACATATAAAGCTATAGTCTTCTTATTCACGCTCTATAATCGATAAATAAGAACGTGAACCACGTTTCTGTTTATTTTACCCTGTTAGTTTGTCATTAATATAATGCCGCGACGGAAGCCACGGCCAAATAAGTCCTCGCCTCAAAAAGCTTTCCCGGCATGCGGGTAACAAAGAGAATGCAGACTCTCATTTTATCAAACGTTGCATCTGCGGTTTTATTGCCACCATATCCCTTTTCTTGAGCAAGCGCAACTTATCCATTGCCAGCAGACACAACGAAAGAGAGGATCAGTGATCGCAGACCCTCTCCTTCTATTTCTTTCCTATTCCGACATATATGTCATCTGACTTCCTCGCCGGCGCCTGCTGCGATAACTCCTGTCGTGTCAGTCTCCGGCATCTCCACGATATCGCCAACCACATCTGAATCAGAGGCGACATCGGCCCATCCGGGAGCCGTGAACCATGTAAGGGGAGCGAGCTTATTAATCTTCGCCACATTTTCCGCACCGACCTCAGGCTCCGTGCAGTCTGCTATCTTGGCAAAAAACTCACTGGCGTAAGGGAATTTGTCGGTAAGGTCAGCGATCTTGTCAGTAAGCTTGCCTGCTTCTTCCGATGTCGGAGCGAGCACATTGATCTGGTCTTGAAGCTTCTGGGCCTCCTCGGCATATTTTCCGCAATAGTCTACCATGACGGTATAGTCTTTCTCCGTCAGTTTATCCCCGTTCTTTATTTTTGAGGCCACCTGCGCCGCCTCATCGCCACCGCTGCAGGCTCCCATAAGGAGACACACGGCAAGCAGCGTCAACAATCTAATGATTTTCATAGCTATAATGTTTTTAAGTTCAGAATTCATCTCCAAGCGGTGTCAGCGCCGAGTCTCGCAGTTTATAGAGGAGCGTCTTCTTGAGTCCGGGATCCTCCCTCACCAGCGTCGACAATTCCCAATGATGGCCCGCCTCCTCACGAAGGAGCGGCGAGGTGGCATCGACGTTAGCAAGATTCCAGGTCAACAGCACAGTCTTTATCTTCAAGGCCTTGAGCTTCCTTACAAGCATCTCGTGGTCTGCGTCGCCGGTGATAAGCACGACGTAGTCGAATTTCCGGAACGTGGCCAGCTCATAAGCCTCAAGGGCAAACCATACGTCGACCCCCTTCTCTATGACTTGCACCACTCCGTCTTTCTCCATCTCGCGAAGATGCTTGTAGTGGAATATGACGTCGTTTTCGATAAGGGTGTCTTCAAATTTCCTCTCATTATAGAGAAGATGTTTGTCGTAGGCGTCTTTCACCCTAAACCTTCCTCTGAAATAGTGAGCCTCGGTGATCTGGCAGTTGGCAGGATCAACCCCCTCGTCGGCAGCAAGTCTCTCACATATGAAATCGAACAGCGACCTCACTTTTATTATCGAGCTTTCAGTAGCCTTCAAGGCGCGGTTCACTTTGGCATAATATCCGCCGTCGATAAAGACTCCTATAGATAGATATCCCAACATCGCAAACAGTTGTGTTTTTTTGCATTTTGTCTGTTTCCCGTCAGGATCTGCATCCTAACGAACATGACTTTCTTATTGATATAACCTGACGTGAAGCCTTTTGTTCACAAAAAACTTCCGTCCGGCCATTCAGGCCAGACGGAAGTCTGTCAATTATTCACGCGTGTCTCGGAAAGATCTCCACTTATTGAAGAAAGGAGCCGCCAGATCAGGCAAGCCTGCGAAGTATGTCGCAAAGGAATTTCCAGAATTCCTGAACTGACGGTATATTGGCCTTCTCATTGGGGGAATGGATATCCTTCAGAGTCGGACCGAACGATATCATGTCGAGCCCTGGCATCTTTTCAAGGAAAAGACCGGTCTCCAGTCCAGCATGCAGGGCCTCCACTTTCGGTTTGTGGCCAAACAGAGACTCGAAGCTCTCCTCAGCCACCCTGAGCACTTTTGAATCAGGATTGGGTGCCCATCCGACATAGGCATCGTCGAAACATACATCGGCACCTATCAGCTCAAACAGAGCCTTCACCCTGTCAGCGATCTCGTCGCGACGGGAATCAACCGACGAGCGCTGATGCACCGTCACCGTTATACATTTGTCAGACATCTTTATGGAAGCGAGATTGCATGAGGTCTCCACAAGCCCCTCCACAGCGTTCGACATGCCCTGCACTCCATTGGGACAGGCGAATACAGCCGAGATAAGCTGTGTGGCGGTTGCCCTCTCTATTATAGCCGACGGAGCTTCGACAGACGTTGCCGTGAAAGTGAAATCCGCACCCTCGGCAAGCAGGAATTCCGCATGAAGCATGTCGCTGAATGCCTCCGCGTCTTTCTCGAAGTCTTTCTCTTTTCCGGCAGGCACTCCCACAACAGCCCAGGCCTCACGAGGAATCGCGTTTGCAAGTCCGCCTCCATCTACCCCGGCGAGTTCAAGATCATATTTGTTCCAGTTTTCCCATAGGAAACGGCAAAGCTGCTGATTGGCGTTTCCACGTCCGAGATTGATCTCCATTCCGGAATGACCACCCTTGAAATGGTTAAGATGAACCTTATAGTACGTGCGACCTCCGGGCGCGGCAACTGTGGAATAGGGTAGCCGGCATATAGTCACCTTACCTCCCGCGCACCCTATCACGAGCGAACCATGCTCCTCGGAATCAAGATTAAGAAGTATGGATCCAGTCACAAATCCGGGTTGAAGGCCGTTGGCGCCTATCAGTCCCTGCTCTTCATCTACGGTGAAAAGACATTCTATCGGGCCATGCACTATCGAATCGTCAAGAAGCACGGCCATTCCCGCAGCGCATCCCAGGCCATTGTCAGCGCCCAGGGTCGTCCCGTCGGCCTTCACCCAATCACCGTCGACAAACGTGGTGATCGGATCCGTAAGGAAATCGTGAACCTTGTCACCTCGCTTCTCGGCCACCATGTCCTGATGTCCCTGGAGAATGATTGTTGGAGCGTCTTCATGCCCTGGCGTGGCAGACTTACTCATCATCACATTGCCTACCTCGTCAGTCCTTACGGCTATATTGTGGCGATTGGCCCAGTCCACAAGGAATGACTTCATCTTGTCAAGATGATGCGTCGGACGCGGCACTTTGGTGATCTCGTCGAAACACTGCCATACGAGTTTCGGCTCCAAATCTTTCATTTCCATAGTTTAAACTTTAAGTAATTATCAGTTATACTCTCCGGCAGCAAAGTCATTTCTCTTCTGCCACATATTTCTTATATGCCGCGGCCATACGCGTATGATATCCTCTCCTTGCATATCCCGCGCCATTATATTTCCTGGAGAACGAAGCCCAGTTCTTATTACGAAGGTCATCGAGCATTCCCGTATTGGATATGAACGCCGCGAAAAGCTCAAGCTGCATAAGTTCGGAATGCGACATCAGACTGACAAACTCCTCGACCGAAAGGCAGCCGCATTTAGCATAATTGAAACCTCCAATCTGAAACATTCCCCAGAAAGTGCCCATATCGGCAGCCCGCGCATTGGTTTTCCTGGCATTCGTAAGCTGGGTCCATTCCCGCAAGGCATATCCCTTGAGACCGGCAGGCACTGATATTCCTTTGGCCCCGCTCCCGGGATTCTTTCTACGGAACCGTGAATACATCGTCCTGTCGAAATTCACCACTGGCACTCCCGGTGCCCAAAAACCTTTCATATCCCTGCCTGCCTCAATCGCCACCACGGCCTTGATAACCGCGACCTCTACTCCCAGCTCATCGGCCACCTGCCTGAAATCATACTCCGTCAGTCCGGAATATCTCGAAAGAGAATCGGCTGCCGATATTGAATCGATCCTTATTCGGCGGTTTATGCCGTCGAACGTCTCGGGAGGGTTTATTATATTGTCGAGCACCCCCACCATCTCCCTGACCTCTTTCGACACGGCGGTGTCAGCCCCGGCATGTGTCCGGGCATCATGTCGTGCCGGCCGGATATGGTGTCTGTCGCCGGCCGCGGAAATGCTCAATGCAAAGACCGCGGCCAACGACAAGGCCATTCCAGGGAGAGGGAGCCTCATAAAGAAGCAGCTTTTTTAAGCACCAACGCAAGATGCTTCCAGAATTTCTCAACTGTGGGGATAAGGAGCCGCTCATCGGGAGAATGAACGCCTGTCATGGTCGGGCCAAAGCTAACCATGTCAAGGTCCGGGTGATTCTGCAGGAAAAGCCCGCATTCAAGACCCGCATGTATTGCCTTGATGGCAGCCTTCTGCCCGAAAAGCTCCTCATAAGATTCTGCGGCAATCTTCATTATGGCAGAATCCATATTGGGAGCCCAGCCGGGATATCCGTCGGAATGTGTGACCTCGGCTCCGGCAAGTTGGAAATGAGCCTCGACCTGCCCTGCGATATCGACCTTGCGCGACTCCACAGAGGAACGCTGGGATGTGGTCACCTTTATCTTGTTGTCGCCTTCCATCTTAACTGCGGCGAGATTGGTCGATGTCTCCACAAGTCCCTCGATATCATGGCTCATGGATATGACTCCGTGGGGCGCGGAATACAATGCCCTGACAAGACTGAGAGATGTCTTGGAGTCTATGCAGTAATCGGGAGCGTCGACTGATTCGATAGCCAGATCCATCGAGGGCTCGATACCTTTATATTCATTGCGGATAGAGGCTGCATATTCAGTAAGGAATTTGTCGACCTGCGAACTGTGCTCGCTGTGAATTCCGAATACTGCCTCGGCTTCACGCGGGATGGCGTTGCGGAGATTGCCTCCATTGAAACTGCTTACCTCGATGTCCCATTTCTTGGAGCACTCCCAGATGAAACGCGCTATGATCTTGTTGGCGTTGGCACGTCCGAGATGTATGTCGCCGCCGCTGTGTCCACCGAGAAGTCCGCTGACCTTAACCTTGAAATACTTGAAGTTCTCGGGAGAGAAACTGCGGTTGTAGGTGAACACGGCTGTCGTATCGACACCTCCGGAACATCCGACGAAAATCTCTCCGTCATCTTCCGAATCGAGGTTAATGAGGATCTTTCCGGAGATCATCCCCTCGCCAAGTTTCTGCGCGCCCTCAAGGCCCATCTCCTCATTGACTGTGAACAAAGCCTCCACTGGCCCGTGCTCCAGCGAATCGTCGGCCATCACCGCTAAAGCCGCGGCAATTCCGATGCCGTTGTCCGCGCCGAGGGTGGTGCCCTTGGCTTTGACCCAGTCGCCGTCGATATATGTCTGAATAGGGTCTTTCATGAAATCATGATCCACTCCGCTGTTCTTCTCGGCCACCATATCCATATGGGCCTGAAGCACTACTGTCGGAGCGTTCTCATGTCCGGCAGAACCTTTCTTACTCATCACCACATTACCCACAGCGTCGGTCTTGACCGCTATGCCGTGTTTATCCGCGAAACGCATAAGATATTCTCTGATCTGCTCCTCGTGGCACGAAGGACGTGGCACTTTTGTGATTTCGTCGAAACACTGCCAGATCAATGCCGGCTTAAGGTCTTTTACTTCCATATCGTTTATGTTTTATCGTTGTTTTTCAAGGGTTACTCATCAACTGACGAATCCGTAAGGGAGCCCTCTCCCCGTGGAAAAACGGTTTCGATTCCCAAAGGTATGAAAAAAATTTCATCCCGACAAAAAAAATGGACAACGACTGCCGCCGTCCTCACCGTCGCAACACATTCTCAATGGGCCGCCCAACAATCCGGAACCCTCTCCATCCTCTTCTTACCCCCGGGGCCTGTATCTGATTTTCCAGCGAATTTCAATCGGGCTACACTCTTTTATCAACGTGCCTCTTTTTTATTCAGATGATTTTTTCTAATTTTGCACGTCATAAACGCCGAATCCGGTCACAGAGACGGTCATAATGTTAAAATAAGTTTAAAAACAGTGAAATTAACCTTATTGGTGCTGTTCTTTTGCGGAATTGCGCTACTTTTGCTCTCCGTTAGGGTGATATTCTCCAGACATCATGCTTTCCTGACAGGCCACGCCTGCCGGGGAATCAAAAAACAGACCGGCGCACAAAAGCCCGGACCACAGGAAACGAACAACAATAACTTTTATCAAAAATAATGAAAAGAAATCTTCTCAGAGCCTCCGCTTTCGCGTTTGCGATGTCTTTGTGCATCATGCTTCCCGCATGCGGCGGCGACGCCCAGAAAGATGCGGAAAAGCCCGCGGCAGCGGCCAAGGCACCCTCTAAAGCCGGCGAGCTTCCCAACTATCGTTATGTCGACCTTGACTCCGTCTTGAGCAAATACAACCTTGCCAAAGACTACAACGAGGAGATCCTCAGAATGCAGACCAATATGGAAAGCGAGGTAAAACGCCATGAAAGCTCCATCCAGTCGTTTGCATCGTCAATGCAGAAAAAGCTTCAGAACAACGGCTATCTGTCGGAAGAATCGTATAAGGCCGACCAGGACAAAATAAACAACATGCAGGCCACGGCACAGCGTTCCGTAGCTTCTCTGCAGAACAATTTCGAGAATGCCGCCATGCAGGCCCAGAAGACCGTCAACGATTCTATCCAGGCTTTCATCAAGGACTACAACGCCAAGAAAGGATATGACGCCATCCTCTTCAAGGCTGCCACTCTCTATATCGACCCCGCGCTCGACATCACCTCAGAGGTGGTGGAAGGCCTGAACGCCCGCTATAACAAAGTGAAGAAATAATCTTTCTTCCCGCAGATATGCCGGGGGCGTCTCCTGTCGGGGAGACGCCCCCGTTTCGCCTTATCACGAGCCCGGGACTGACCGAGGGGGCAAACCTTACCGCCGGAATTGCCGTTGTAAGTCTCGGAAGGACACCGGCGCCCCAAGACCCGGTACCCCCAATCCACAGGCAACCGTATAACCCGCTTTTACCCCACATAAGAAAATGATCGAAGACAATATAATTAACAAGGAGGCCAACGAACGAACCGTGCTCGTCGGCCTCGTGACGCTTCGCCAGAATGAGACTAAAGTCAGGGAATATCTCGACGAACTCGATTTCCTGGCCCGCACAGCCGGCGCCGAACCGGAGAAAAGGTTTGTCCAGAAACTCGAATATCCTAATCCGCGCACTTACGTGGGCAAAGGGAAGCTCGACGAGATAAGGCAATATATAGAAGACCATGAGATCGTACTGGTGATCTTCGACGACGATCTCTCACCCAAACAGGTGGCAAACATCGAGAAGGAGCTGAAGGTCAAGATCCTCGACCGCACGAGCCTCATACTCGACATTTTCGCCAAACGGGCCCAGACCGCCACGGCGCGCACTCAGGTGGAGCTCGCGCAATATCAGTATCTTCTCCCGAGGCTCACCAGAATGTGGACTCACCTTGAGCGCCAGCGAGGCGGCATAGGCATGAGGGGCCCCGGAGAAACCCAGATCGAGACTGACCGACGCATAATCCTCGACAAGATATCTCGCCTAAAGGAGGAACTCGCCCACATCGACCGGCAGAAGAGCATACAGAGGAAAAACAGGGGGAAACTGACAAGGATTGCCCTTGTGGGATATACCAACGTAGGAAAATCCACGCTCATGAACCTCCTGAGCAAAAGCGAGGTCTTCGCTGAAAACAAACTCTTCGCCACCCTCGACACTACGGTCAGGAAAGTGATAATCGACAATCTCCCCTTCCTGCTCACCGACACTGTCGGATTCATACGCAAACTTCCGACCCATCTCGTGGATTCTTTCAAGTCGACGCTCGATGAAGTGAGGGAAGCCGATCTTCTGGTTCATGTGGTCGATATCTCCCATCCGGGATTTGAAGAGCAGATAGAGGTGGTCAACAAGACTCTGCAGGATGTGTGCGGAGGTGTGTCCAAGCCTGTGATCATGGTCTTCAACAAGATCGACGCATTCACATATACTCCCAAAGACCCCGACGACCTTTCCCCCGCCACACGGGAGAATATCTCGCTCGATGAATTCCGACAGACCTGGATGGCCAAGATGGAGAACAACTGCGTGTTCATATCAGCTAAAGAAAAGATCAACATCGAGGCCCTGAAAGATATGCTTTATCAGAAAGCAAAGGAGATACATACGGAACGTTTCCCCTACAATGATTTCCTTTTCCAGAAATACGACCAAGACTATGAACCAGAACCTACAGAATCCTGACATCCCCACTCCCGGATATGCGGCGCCTGTCCGGCTGCGCTGGTGGGAGATCCGCCAGCTTGAGCTCCAGGGTTGTTCTGCCGACGACTGGGACCAGATCTTGATCTCCCCCGACACAGATCTCCATGGTATTGTCAACGTGCGTTTCGGCGGAAGGGTGACGGTAGAGGGGGGTGCCAGGCTAAGAGATATTCCCGGAGGAATACACAACTGCAGGATAGGCCGCGACGCCGTAGTGGAGAACACCGCCAGGATCGAGTTCGAACCGGAAGCCCCCTGCGGAGTCGGCATCAGCATCTCCACCCTCGACGAATCAGGGTCGCGACCCGTCATAGCCTATCCCGGCATCTCCTCCCAGACAGCCACTCTCATGGCCAGGGTCCCCTCATGGCTCGAACACAACCTCGCCACATCGTTGCAAGACTTCCTCGACGCCCGCGCGGTGCCCCATGAGATCGGCGACAGGGCTGTCGTGCGCGACTGCGGCAGGCTGCTCAACGTCAGCGTGGGAGCCGGAGCCTCGGTTGTCGGAGCCCGCTCTCTGGTCAACGGAGCTATCGTCAACAATGCCGCGCCAGGCAGGGAAATAGCTTTTGTAGGCTCCGGAGTCGACGCCGAGAATTTCATCATTGAAGACGGAAAAGCCGACAGTGGATGCATTATCCGCAACTGCTATATCGGACAGGGAGCCGAGCTTGAAAAAGGTTTCACGGCCCATGACTCACTCTTCTTCGCCAACTGCTCATTAGAAAACGGTGAGGCATGCGCCGTGCTCGCCGGGCCTTATACCGTAAGCATGCATAAAGCCTCGCTGCTCATCGGATGCCAGACCTCCTTCATGAATGCCGGCTCTGCCACCAACATGAGCAACCACATGTATAAGCTCGGGCCGGTGCACTGGGGAGTGCTCGAACGCGGAGTGAAAACCTCTTCCGGCGCCTACATAATGCTCGGAGCGAAGATTGGGGCCTTCTCAATGGTGATGGGGCTGCACAAGACCCACCCCGACTCCTCCTCTTTCCCATTCTCATATCTATTCGGCGACGAACGCGGAGCCACAGTAGTGGTGCCGGCGGCCATGCTCCGCTCATGTGGACTCATGCGTGATGAGAAGAAATGGCCCACGCGCGACAGACGGCTGAAACGCCGGCTGCCTCTCCATGACCGCGTCAGCTTCAATGTGCTCAATCCATTTACCGTCAACAGCATGCTCAAGGCCATCGACACCATCTCCGAATTGCTTACTGAGCCTGCTTTCGATGATCTCTACATTCGCCACAAAGGGATGAAGTTTACACGCGCGGCGCTCGAGAGGGCCAAATTCCTATATACGATGGCAATATATAAATACCTCTCGCTGACACTGCCCGACGGGAAGTTTCCCCCATCTGACGGCGCCCACGCTGAGGAATGGGTCGACCTCGGAGGCCAGCTTATCCCCAGACCGACGCTCGACCTTGTCCTCGCCACCGATTCACCGGCCGAGGCCGAACGGCTCCTCGATGAAGCGTTTGAGAAATATGGGGAGGCCCAGACACTGTGGATCGGTCGTAGATTCGGGAAATGGTGGCGCGAGCATGAGAGCGAGATCCCTTCCGGCGCCCGTCAGTTTGACGAGCTTGTGGAAGATGACAGGCAGGAGTATCTTGAATCATTTTCAAAGGAGAACCGGATGCTCGCGCTTTGAGATCCGGCCCCGTTTCCAAGGATTTCAGCAAGACAAGAGGCTCCCCGCAGACAAAAAAGAAGGGCTTTGCACGAAAAAACATCGGCAAAGTCCTTTTTATTTGGTTATTATGAAAAAAATAGCTAACTTTGCCGCGCTCGTGATGGAATTCCGCACGAGGTTGAGAATTAATAACCCTATTTATTAACTTTTAATGACTGAATCAAAAGTTCAATCCCCGATTGAAGATTTCGATTGGGATGCCTATGCAAATGGCGAGACAGCTGGTTCGAAGAGCCGCGAGGAGCTTGTAAACACCTACGACGAGTCTCTTAAGACAGCTAAAGACAATGAAGTGGTGACCGGTGTGGTTAAATCCATCACAAAGCGTGAGGTACGTGTCGACATCGGCATGAAATCAGACGCCATCATCCCTATTTCCGAATTCCGCTACAATCCCGATCTCAAGGTCGGCGACGAGGTAGAGGTATTCATCGAGGCTCTTGAGGACAAGAACGGTCAGCTCCGCCTCTCCCACAAGAAGGCTTGCCAGACCCGCAGCTGGGACCGCGTCAACCAGGCCCTCGAAAACGACGAGATCATCAAAGGATATGTCAAATCGCGCACAAAAGGCGGCATGATCGTCGATGTCTTCGGCATCGAGGCCTTCCTTCCCGGATCGCAGATCGACGTCCGTCCTATCCGCGACTATGATGTCTTCGTCGACAAGACTATGGAATTCAAGGTTGTCAAGATCAACCAGGAATATAAGAACGTTGTTGTGTCGCACAAGGCACTCATCGAGGCCGAGCTCGAGGCACAGAAGCGCGAGATCATCTCCAAGCTCGAGAAGGGCCAGGTGCTCGAGGGCAAGGTCAAGAACATCACTCCTTACGGCGTATTTGTCGACCTCGGCGGCGTAGACGGCCTCGTACACATCACCGACCTCTCATGGGGCCGCGTATCCGATCCCCGCGAGGTTGTGGAGCTCGACCAGGACATCAAGGTCGTTATCCTCGACTTCGACAACGAGAAGAAGCGCATCGCCCTCGGCGTCAAGCAGCTCCTTCCCCATCCCTGGGACGCTCTCGACCAGAGCATCAAGGTGGGCGACCACATCCATGGCCGCGTAGTTGTAATGGCCGACTATGGTGCTTTCGTAGAGGTTCAGCCCGGCGTGGAGGGTCTTATCCACGTTTCCGAGATGTCTTGGAGCCAGCACCTCCGCAGCGCACAGGATTTCCTGAAGGTCGGCGACGAGGTTGAGGCCGTTGTCCTCACTCTCGACCGCGAGGACCGCAAGATGAGCCTCGGCATCAAGCAGCTTAAGAAAGATCCCTGGGAGAACATCGAGGAGAAATATGCGATTGGCTCACGCCACACCGCCAAGGTGCGCAACTTCACCAACTTCGGTGTCTTCGTTGAGATCGAGGAGGGCGTTGACGGCCTTATCCACATCTCCGACCTCTCCTGGACAAAGAAGATCAAGCACCCCTCGGAATTCACACAGGTCGGCAACGACATCGAGGTGCAGGTGCTCGAGATCGACAAGGAGAACCGTCGTCTCTCCCTCGGCCACAAGCAGCTTGAGGAGAATCCCTGGGATGTATTCGAGACAATCTTCACGGTTGGCTCCATCCATGAGGGCACCATCACAGAGGTTATGGACAAAGGCGCTGTAATCGCTCTTGAATACGGAGTTGAGGGCTTCGCAACACCCAAGCACCTCGTCAAGGAAGACGGCACCCAGGCCAAACTCGACGAGAAGCTCAACTTCAAGGTTATCGAGTTTAACAAAGATAGCAAACGCATCATCCTCTCCCACAGCCGTATAGCTGAAGACGCCAACAAGGCGGAGACACGCGCACAGCGTCCCGCTCCCAAGAAACCGCGTCGCGAGGAAGAAGCTGTGGCAGCACCCACCATCGAGAAGACAACTCTCGGCGACCTCGGAGCTCTCCAGGCTCTCAAAGAGCAGATGCAGAAAGAGGAGCGCAAGTAATCTTCATCCGACAGCCAGACCTGACGTGCCTGCCACGTCAGATTTCAATAAAAAAAATGGGAAAGCTTCCGCTTTTCCATTTTTTTTATTAATTTTACGACCCCGAAGCATGCGGATCGGCGCCGGAAGCATCATAATACAACGCCGGAGCTTTCCTCTCCTACGGGCAGCGATTATCCTCCATAAATCAAGGATTCAAATCGATACACTCTATAATACTATTTATTATGAAAGAGCCAGAAATAGACTGGAGCAAACTTCCCTTCAGCTACATCAAGACCGACTACAACGTCAGATGCACATATAAAGACGGCGCATGGGGCGACATTGAGGTGTCTGATTCAGAATATATACCCATGCACATAGCCGCATCAGCGCTTCATTACGGCCAGGAGGCTTTCGAAGGGCTGAAAGCCTTCCGCGGCAAAGATGGAAAAATCCGCGTGTTCCGTATGGACGAGAACGCGAAAAGATTTATAAAGTCGGCGGAAGGCGTGAAGATGCAGCCTCTTCCAGAGGAGATCTTCTGCGAGATGGTTCGCAAGGTCGTGAAGCTGAACGAGCGTTTTATACCGCCATACGGTACCGGCGCGTCACTCTATATCCGCCCGCTGATGATCGGCATGACTCCGCGCGTAGGTGTCAGCCCGGCCACTGAATACACCGTGATAATCCTTGTCACCCCCGTCGGCCCCTATTTCAAGGAGGGATTCAAGCCCACCAAAGTATGCCTGAGCCGGGAATATGACCGCGTGGCTCCCAAAGGCACAGGAGCGATAAAAGTCGGCGGCAACTACGGTGCATCGCTGGTGGCCGGAGAGAAAGCCCACGAGCTCGGATATTCCGTCATGCTGTATCTCGACCCCAAAGAGAAGAAATATATCGATGAATGCGGCGCCGCCAACTTCTTCGGAGTCAAGGACAACACCTATGTCACTCCCGCCAGCGAGTCGATCCTTCCCTCCATAACCAACAAGAGCATCCGCCAGCTCGCCGAAGATCTCGGCCTCAAAGTGGAGCAGCGCCATGTCACGCTTGAGGAACTTCCCACATTCGAGGAAATCGGAGCATGCGGCACGGCTGCCGTGATCTCTCCCGTCTCAGAGATCGACGACCTCGACACCGGCAAGAAATACGTGATTTCCACAACCGGCGAGGCCGGTCCTGTGTCAACAATGCTCTATAATAAGATCCGGGGCATACAATATGGCGAGGAACCGGACACACACGGATGGTGTGAAGTGATAGAATGAACATAGACGCTATTTTCGCGAGATTCTACACAGGCAACCCCGAGCTGCTTTCCACAGTCGGCATCCATTCCGGATGCGTGGCCGACAAAGCGCTCGGGTGTCTGCGTTCTAACGGCATCGAAGCCGACATGACTTTCGTGGAAGAGGCCGCTCTTCTCCACGACATCGGAGTGGTGAGATGCGACGCCCCTTCGATATTCTGTTTCGGCACCCTGCCATATATACGGCACGGTGTGGAAGGGAGGATGATGCTCGAATCCATTGGCCTGCCGCGCCACGCCCTCGTGTGTGAGCGCCACACAGGCTCTGGCCTGACAGTGGAGGATATCGACCGTCAGCACCTGCCGCTCCCGCGACGCGACATGCTCCCCCTTTCAATAGAGGAGAAGGCAATATGCTATGCGGATAAGTTTTTCTCCAAATCCGGGAATCTGCGTGAAGAGAAAAGTCTCTCCAAGGTGATTTCACAGATGAAAGCGCACGGAGAGGACGCCCTCAGGCGGTTCCTTGAACTCCACGCCATATTCGGCAAATGCTGATGATCCGGGCTTTATCAGCTCCCCTCCCCGCTTATCATCTCCCGGAGAAATCCTGAATCAGCATCCCGCAACCCTGCACCTCTTTTTGATTTTTTAAGCATTACCCTCTCTCTATTCTGCATTTTATTGCTAACTTTGCATCCGTTTAAGACAACAATAGCCACAATTGAGGCGAATTATCCTATATATCATTGCTTTGGCCTTCATCGGCCTGGCCATTGCCGGAAAGGCTGAGCTTCCGCAGATTGTCTCCGGACAGCTCCCCCGCACGGAGACTGCCGATTCTTCGGCGGTCATACGCTCTGTGCCCTTGGATTCACTGGTGATAAACACAGATTCCATAACCGTCAGAGGCGACTCCGTATTCTACCGGATCGGATCAACGACTGAAGTGACAGATTCGATATCGCTCGATTCAATTCCTTCCGATTCCATACACTCCGCACGCCTCGGCGACCCGATGCCTGCTGACTCCACAAGGACCAGGCTCTCCAGGATTAACCGCACGGAGACCGACTTGAAAAACTCCGTGACATTCGAGGCCAAAGACTCACTCGTGATGGTCGGCCAAAACAACACTTACCTTTATGGCGACGGCAATGTGGAATACGGGGAATTCAAACTCAACGCGCAGGAGATCCGCATGGAGCTCGACAAATCTACGGTCTATGCCGAAGGGGCTGTCGACTCGACAGGCAACCTGGCCGGCAACCCTGTCTTCAACCAGGGCAGCGACTCCTATGAATCGAAGCAGATGTCATACAACTTCAAGACGGAGCGCGGCTACATCACCGATGTCGTCACTGAACAGGGCGAGGGATACCTCACCGGCGGACGCTCGAAAAAAATGGAAGACGGCTCCTACTTCATTGAAGACGGCATGTATACCACATGCGACAATCACGAGCACCCACACTTCGGCCTCAGGATAACCAAGGGAAAGATGATCCCCAACAAAAACGTCGTGTCGGGGCCTGCCTACATGGTGCTCGCCGATGTGCCTCTCCCCATCGCCCTCCCTTTCGGTTATTTCCCTTTCACGAAAGACTATTCAAGCGGCATCATCTTCCCCACATTCGGCGAAGACTACAACCGGGGATTCTATCTGCGCGATGGCGGATATTATTTCGCAATATCCGATTACGTAGACCTTGCCCTGCGGGGAGAAATCTACACAAAGGGGTCTTGGGGAATATCAGGCCATTCTTCATACACAAAGAGATATAAGTTCCGCGGCAACTTCGACTTCTCCTACATCACCACCATCTACGGCGACAAAGGGAGTCCCGACTATTCGAAGCAGAAGAACTTCCAGATCGTATGGAGCCATTCCCAGGACACCAAGGCCAATCCCAACATGAATTTCTCGGCCTCCGTCAACTTCACAACCTCGGGATATACCCGCAACGACCTCAACTCATATTATAATTCCTCTTTCACGGAAAACACCAAATCGTCGACCGTCAACATGACATACCGCTTCCCCGGTACGAAATGGAGCCTCTCGACCACGGCCAACATCTCGCAGCGCACGCAAGACTCAACACTTGCCGTGTCGTTCCCCAACCTCAACGTAACCCTGTCGCAGGTGGCCCCCTTCAAGAGAAAGAAGGCCGTCGGAGGCGAGAGATGGTATGAGAAGATTCGTCTCTCCTACTCCGGACAGTTTCAGAACTCACTCACCGCCAATCAGGATCAGTTCTTCAAGAAAAGCCTTATCAAAGACTGGCGCAACGGCATGAGACATTCCATACCTGTCTCGGCCACATTCTCCCTCTTCAAATACATCAACATCTCACCCTCGATATCCATGAACGACAGGATGTATACCTCGAAGATACGCCGACAGTGGGATACCCAGGCATCGCGCGAGGTGGCCGACACCACCTATGGTTTCTACAACCTCTTCGATTTCAACGCATCCCTATCTCTCGACACAAAAATCTACGGATTCTGGAAACCCATGAAATTCCTGGGTGACAAAGTGCAGATGATCCGCCATGTCATCACGCCGACCATCTCATTCTCGGCGTCTCCCGACTTCTCCGACCCCATGTGGGGAGTATGGGGAAGCTACGATTATGTCGACAGCCAGGGTCTTCCGCAGACCAGGAAATACAACTACTTCTCCCATGGCATTTTCGGATCGCCATCGCAGGGCAAATCAGGAGTCGTATCCATGAGTCTCGCAAATAATCTTGAGATGAAAGTGAAAAGCGACAACGACTCCACAGGCGTGAAGAAAGTGTCGCTCATCGAAAATTTCACCATCAGCCAGAGCTACAACTTCGCTGCCGACTCCATGAACTGGAGTAATGTCAACACATCTATCCTTCTGCGCCTGGTGAAGAACTTCAACCTCAACCTCTCGGCCACATGGGATCCCTATACCTACCGGCTCTCCCCTTCCGGATCGCCTGTAAGGGTCAACGTGCCGCGCTGGAAGGCAGGCAAAGGATGGGTGAGACTCGCCTCGACAGGCACTTCATTCTCATATACCCTCAACAACCAGACATTCTCCAAAAAGAAAGATAACGGCAACGACAAGGAGAAAGGCAACGGTGACAATGACGACGAGACACCTTTCGACGGTGAAGACGGATCGGAAGCCAACGATTATGATCCCGGCGATCTTAAACGCAAACGCCGTCAGGAGGCAAAGAAAGAAGCTGCGTCCGCCGATGCCGACGGTTATTCGAAATGGGAATGTCCCTGGAGCCTCACCTTCAACTATTCCGTGAACTACGGCTACGGCGCATTCGACTACGACAAACTCGAATACAAAGGGAAGTGGACGCAAAACCTCTCCTTCTCCGGCAATATCCGGCCCACCACCAATTGGAATTTCTCTTTCTCGGCATCGTATAATTTCGATCTGAAAAAGATATCATATATGAACTGCTCGATCTCGCGCGATCTCCACTGCTTCACGATGTCGGCGTCTTTCGTGCCCTTCGGCCCCTATAAATCCTACAATTTCCATATCGCCGTGAAATCGTCGCTGCTGCAAGACCTCAAATACGACAAACGCTCCTCGACTACAAACGGCGTGAGATGGTATTGACGCCCCACGACATAACATCACGGCACGACGCCTGCGCTATTCCGCGCAGGCGTCGTGCGTTATTTGCCATACTACGCGCATGTGAAGATTTAACAAGCGTGAAGAGGCGTGAAATTCCAAAAAAATTTGGTCATTTCAATCATTAGTGTTACTTTTGTGGAAAATTAGGCATTGATGGCTCTTCCACTTAACAGTCTTCTCAAATCAGTAGATTCGAAAGTGACGGAACTTATGGCCATCCAGCGGCGGCAGCGCGAACAGATCGTCAGGCTTGAGAAGGAGAACGAAGATCTCCGGACCCAGCTTTCCGAGACTCGCGCGGAGCTCGACAACACAAGGAAAGATGTTGAGTTCCTGACAATGTCTCACAGGCTGGCTGACTCTCCCGACTCCGTCATAAGTGCCCGGCGCCGCATTGCCCGATTGATTCGCACCATCGACAACTGCATCTCCATGCTCAAGGAGGAATGACGATGAACGACTCTGACAAAATTAAAATGACAATAAATATAGGCGGTGAGCATCTTCAGCTTTCCGTCGATTTCAACAGGCAGGATATCGTGCGCGATGCGGAGAAAGCGGCCGACGACCTATTCAGGTCCTGGCGCTCACGCTGGCCCTCCCGCTCCGACAAAGAGATTCTTGCCATGGTGGCCTACCAGTTCGCCTCATTCTATCAGGAGCTTCTCTCCCGATTTGAGAATGCCGCCGTACAGGCTGCCGCCACCGACGAAAAACTCTCCCGCATCCTTGAGGAAGACCATGCCCTGTGAGGCAGTCTGTCCTGATGTCATTTTTTCTCCCGGTTTTGTCTGTATCGGATTGTCATCGTCGGCCGCAATGCGGTGGAGCGACGACGCTTTGGCGTTGCCATGGCCCGGCGTGACTCGCGCAGTCTCGCCGCAGCCTTCCTGACGAGACTGTAACATTAAAACTATAAAACATCCAATAACAGACAGAATGGAAACAGCAATATGGATCATAATCGCGGTGGCAGGAGTGGCCATCGGCTATGCAGCGGCACTTCTCGTGGCAAGACGCAACGCGAAGTCGGCCGCCAACATCATCCTCGAAGACGCCAGGCGTGAGGCCGACGTCATAAAAGAGAAAAAAATACTCCAGGCTAAGGAAGAGGAGATGAGAATCCTATCCGAGGCCGAACGCTCTGCATCTCAGAAAATCCAGAAAGCGCAGGCTTCCGAGGCTCGCGCACGACAGAAGGAGCAGCAGCTCTCACAGCAGCAGGGCGAACTTGCGCGCCGCAAGAAAGAGCTCGACAATCTCAAGACCAATCTCGACGCTCGCGAGACGACCGTCAACAGTCGTTCCGAACAGGTGGAGCATCTGCGCCGCCAGGCCCAGGAGGAGTTGGAAAGAGTGTCCGGTCTCTCAGCCGACGAAGCTCGGGAGAAACTTGTGGAGTCGCTCAAGGACGAGGCTAAAACCGCCGCCGCAGGATATATCAACGACATAATGGACGACGCCAAGCTTACTGCCTCGAAAGAGGCGAAGCGTATCGTGATCCAGTCGATACAGAGAGTCGCCACGGAGACAGCCGTGGAGAATTCCGTGACAGTATTCCACATCGACAACGATGAGATAAAGGGCCGGATAATCGGCCGCGAAGGACGCAACATACGGGCGCTTGAGGCTGCCACAGGCATTGAGATCATAGTCGATGACACCCCCGAGGCCATCGTGCTCTCAGGATTCGATCCTGTGCGCCGCGAGATCGCGCGTCTTGCCCTGCATCAGCTTGTGGTCGACGGACGCATACACCCTGCGCGCATCGAGGAAGTGGTGGCAAAAGTGCGCAAACAAGTGGAGGAGGAGATCATCGAGACCGGCAAACGCACGGCTATCGACCTCGGCATCCACGGGCTGCATCCTGAGCTCATACGCATGGTAGGCAAAATGAAATACCGTTCCTCTTACGGCCAGAACCTTCTCCAGCACTCCAGGGAGACCGCCAATCTTTGCGCTGTGATGGCCTCGGAGCTTGGTCTGAATCCTAAGAAGGCCCGGAGGGCAGGTCTGCTCCACGACATAGGCAAAGTGCCCGATGATGAGCCGGAGTTGCCACACGCTCTCCTGGGAATGAAACTCGCAGAGAAATTCAAGGAGAAACCTGAGATATGCAATGCAATTGGCGCGCACCACGACGAAGTGGAACAGACTTCCCTCCTCGCCCCCATTGTGCAGGTGTGCGACGCCATATCCGGAGCGCGTCCTGGCGCACGGCGTGAGATTGTGGAGGCATACATCAAGAGGCTCAACGATCTGGAGCAGCTCGCACTCTCCTATCCAGGTGTGCTCAAGACATATGCCATACAGGCCGGTCGAGAGCTGCGTGTGATTGTGGGTGCCGACAAGATTTCCGATGAGGAGACCGACAAGCTTTCGTCGGAGATAGCACGCAAGATCCAGGATGAGATGACATACCCCGGACAGGTGAAGATCACCGTCATCAGGGAGACCCGCGCAGTGGCTTTTGCGAAATAAGCACCTTGGCTTATCAATCTATAGCGACTGAATCGTATGAAAGAAACTGCTAACGGCATATCTTCAGAGGGATGCGTGGGCTGTACGAAATCCGGAGGCTGCTTCGGATGCTCGCGGCGTGAGCCCCGGGGCAAGCTTCTTGCCACCGACTGGCTCGCTGACCTGCCGCATCCCGACCCTACCGCCCCTGTCGAGGTGCTCTTCAAGAACACACGCACCGGATTCTTCTCCAACCCTCAGGCCATCCCGCTGAAGATCGGCGACATCGTGGCCGTGGAGGCATCTCCGGGCCATGACATCGGCAGGGTGACCATGACCGGCCATCTTGTGACCATACAGATGAACAAGGCCGGCATCAAACAGGATACGGAACTCAAGAAAGTCTTTCGCATCGCCCGTCAGTCAGACATCGACAAATTTGAAGAAGCGAGGGCGAAAGAACACTCCACAATGATAAAGGCCCGATCCATAGCCGAGGAACTCGGACTATCGATGAAAATCGGCGATGTTGAATATCAGGGCGACGGAGCCAAGGCTATATTCTACTATATCGCTGACGAGCGTGTGGATTTCCGTAAGCTTATAAGAATACTCGCCGACACATTCAAGGTCAGGATAGAGATGAAGCAGATCGGCGCACGCCAGGAGGCCGGACGCATAGGTGGAATCGGTCCATGCGGGCGTCCCCTCTGCTGCTCGTCGTGGATGGGCAGATTCGTGTCTGTGGGCACCGGGAGCGCCCGTCTCCAGGATCTGTCGATGAATCCCCAGAAACTCGCAGGACAATGCGCCAAGCTCAAATGCTGTCTCAACTTTGAGGTCGACGCCTACGCTGAGGCCCAGCGTCAGCTCCCCGGTAAAGATGTGACTCTCGAGACCAAAGACGCCACCTATTTCTATTTCAAACCCGACATACTCGCACGCACCGTCACATACTCCACTGATAAGAACATACCGGCGAATCTTGTCACCATACCTGCCTCCAGAGCCTTTGAAATCATCGCGCTCAACCGACAGGGCATAAGAGTGGAGTCGCTCGACATGGCCTCCGGCGAGGAACGGGAGAAAGAATACGGCGACATCATAGGACAAGACAGTCTGACACGGTTTGATAAGAACCGGAAGAAAAAAAAGAAGAAAAAAGCCGACGACAAGGATGCCACGGCAAAACCGCCGCAGCAGGGAAAGCCACAGACCCCCTCAAGGCCACAGGATGAAGACGGGCAACAGTTGAAAAGACAGCAGTCCGGACGCCCTCAGAACCGTCAGAACAACATGAACCGGCCGCAAGGGAAAGCCGCCGAGCAGCAGAATCGCCAGCAGGTGAAAGACCGGCCGCAGGGAGAACGACAGATACCCCAGGGAGGTCAGAGACCGAGACCAAAGAAAAAAACGGCGCCTCTTCAGGAGAAACGTATGGATCCCGCGGAAGGAGGCAGTCGCGCCCAAAACCCCGAAGGAGGACAGAGATAATGAGGCCCTGGCGTTTTCTATTTTGCGTGGCACCGGCTGTAGCCGTCGCATGCGCCGAGATTTCAGACACCGACTATTCCAGCTTTGCCGACATCCCCGCTGAGGGGATGCCGCAAGGCTGGGAGTTTGTTTTCAATCCCACTCAATCTGATTCGGCCGCTATCCTTTCCGGCCACCACGACGTGGTGGTGGTGGCCAGATACACAAACGAATGTCATTCGCGCAGCATATCCCTTGATATCGAAGAGATATCTTTCTCCAATCCCACCCCTGCCACAACAAGGGTTGAGATAGATCTTTTCGGTGATGACGGGCGCCCGCTCGGCACGGGAGTGTATGGAGTATATGAGATAGCCGACACGATACATCGGCAGATTGAAATAGCCGACGGATATTCCATAGCTGTATCCTCCCCCCTTCAGTCCACTCAGACCCGGGGGATGAAGGCCATCGGAATAGTGATTCCTCGTAGTGGTTCACGCCCTGTCATACCTATCCCGGAGTTTAAAGGGGTACCCGGGAGAAGATAGTCTGATGGGCTTTACTACGCAATTAACTGCATTCGATTGTTATTAAGACAGACACACATCCCTGCTCAGGGAATATGTACGATTCAATAAACATCTCAGTTATGAAACTCATTCCCGAAGATCTCCGGAAGGAGATCGAAATCCGCATCGAGGCCGTACGCAGACATATGTCCAAGGCCGGAGCCGACGCATTGCTCGTGGCCACTAACGCAAATATATATTACACCACCGGACGCTTCTTCCGGGGGTATGTCTATATACCACTTGAGGGTTCGCCCGTATGGTTCGTCATAAAACCTGATGTCTACGATAGGGAAGACAACGTTGCCGTGATACATAAACCGGAGATGATTCCCGGGAAACTCTCTGAAATGGGAGTGCCGCTACCCGAAGCGGTTGGGCTTGAGTTTGATGTCCTCACCTATTCTGAGGTCATGCGCCTCAGGGCACTCTTCCCGCAGGCTCAGCCGGTCAACGGCTCTCCGGCCCTCCGGCTGGCAAGGATGGTTAAGACCCCCTATGAGCTTTCCCTCATGAAGGAAGACGGGATCCACCAGGCCGAGGTCTACCGCAGGGTGACCCGTTGCTACAAGGAAGACATGACCGACGTGCAGTTTCAGGTCGAGATAGAGCGTCTCCTCCGTCTGGAGGGATGCCTTGGAGCAACCAGAGTCGCAGGCAACCTTATGGATATAAATCTCGGTTCAGTCGTGTCGGGCGACAACGCCGATGTGCCCGGACCATATGATTTCACAATGGGTGGCGCCGGCATCGACCCTTCGCTTCCTGTTGGCGCCGACGGCACGACACTGCGCCCCGGGACAACTGTAATGATCGACATGAACGGATCGTTCAACGGATATCAGACCGACATGACGCGTGTATGGAGTATTGGGGAGATTCCGGAACTCGCCCTCCGGGCACATAAGTGCTCCGTCAGCATACTCCGCGCGCTTGAGTCAATGGGAACGCCCGGCACACCTGTGGCCTCACTTTATGATAAGGCTGTAAAGATAGTGGAAAATGAGAATCTGACTCACTATTTCATGGGTCATCGCCAGCAGGCCAGATTCATTGGCCATGGTGTGGGAATCGAACTCAACGAACAGCCTGTGGTAATGGCCAGAAGCAAAGACTCCCTCCTCGAGAACATGACCATAGCTCTCGAACCAAAATTCGTCATCCCCCATGTTGGAGCGGTGGGCGTCGAGAACACCTACGTCGTTACTCCGCAAGGTCTAAGGTCGATCACCGTATTCCCGGAAGAGATACAGGAACTGTAAAGATAAAGCGATTTTCTATAATATGAATTTGAAGAATGATCTTTCCGACCCGGTGTTCGCCACTATTGGTGCCATAGCCGACTCGATGGGAAGGGAAGTATATGCGGTGGGAGGATTCGTGCGCGATATTTTTCTTCAGCGCCGCTCGAAAGACTACGATTTTGTGACAGTCGGCTCAGGCATAGAGCTGGCGCAAGCCGTGGCGGAGCATCTTGGAAGAAAGGCTCATCTCTCCGTATTCCCCAATTACGGCACAGCGCAGGTAAAAGTTCGCGACCTTGAACTTGAATTTGTGGGTGCGCGCAGGGAATCTTATTCGCGCGACTCCCGCAATCCCGTTGTAGAGAATGGCACCCTCGATGATGATATGCGCCGCCGTGATTTTACAGTCAACGCCATGGCGATATGCCTGAACCGGGATAGGTTTGGTGAGCTTGTCGACCCTTTCAATGGATTGGTAGACCTTAATGCGGGTATACTTCGCACGCCTCTCGATCCCGACATAACTTTCTCCGACGACCCTCTCCGGATGCTGCGGGCAATCCGATTCGCCACTCAACTCCATGACCTCGCCGTAAAACTGCCAGACGGCAACGTGCGAAATATATCATTCAGGATCGACGAGGCCACCTTCGACGCGATATTTCGCAACGCTCAGAGAATGGAGATAATCACTCGCGAACGCATCAACGACGAGCTTTCTAAGATAATGCGCTCCCCTCTTCCCTCTGTTGGCTGGCGTCTTCTTGATATGGCCGGACTGCTCCCCTGGGTATTCCCCTCCCTGTTACCTCTCAAGGGGATTGAGATGAAGGAGGGACGCGGACATAAAGATAATTTCTATCATACGCTCCAGGTAGTCGACAATGTCGCGTCACGCTCCGACAGCGAATGGCTGCGCTGGGCCGCGCTTCTTCACGATATAGCCAAGCCTACCACAAAACGCTACGACAGCCGCCTCGGATGGACTTTCCACAACCATAATTTCATCGGGGAGAAAATGATACCACGCATATTCCGCGAGATGAAACTCCCGCTCAATGAGAAGATGAAATATGTGGCACGACTCGTCGGGCTCCATATGCGACCCCAGTCGGTCGGCGAGGATGGCGTGACGGATTCCGGAGTGCGTCGCCTCATAACTGAGGCGGGTCAGGACATCGACGATCTGATGGTGCTCGCTGAGAGCGACATCACATCGAAGATACCATCGAAAGTGCGCCGCCAACTTGAAGGATTCCATCGGCTGCGCGACAGAATGCGACAGATCAAGGATGCTGATGAACTGCGCAATTGGAAAAATCCTGTCGACGGCAATGAGATAATGGATCGGCTCGGAATCCCTCCGGGTCCGGAGATAGCACGTCTGAAGGAGATGGTGAAGGAAGCTATCATTGAGGGAAGAATACCCTACGAGCATGACGCGGCGTGGAGATATATAGAGGATTCATTCCGCTCGGCCGAAGAAAATCCTGAGCCGGCGGAATAGACAGTCAAATGAATAAATAAGGAATGGCCAGTGGAGATCGATCTCCACTGGCCATTCCCTTATTATCCGTGCCTCCCGGTTTCGCCGGGATAACTTTATTAGTCTTCGTTGAGGTTCACACGCTTGAAATCAACTACCACGAGCCCTTTCTGAGTGCTCTCAAGATACTGGCCTACGGTCAGCTTGGCATCGCGGTGGTATTCCTGCTCCATCAGACAGTTCTCCTTGAAGAACTTGTTGATACGTCCGTTGGCGATGTTCTTGATCATCTGCTCGGGGAGATTTCCGGCCTTTGCCTCAGCAGTGGCTTTGGCGATCTCGCGGGCCTTCTGAGCATCTTCTTCAGTAAGCCAGCCCTTGGCGATGTTGGAGTTGATGTGGTCCTCGCTGTCAACAAGGTTGGGGTTGATGCCGGCCTTTCTGATAGCGGCCTCCACAGCTTTCTTTACCTGCTCCTCCTTAGTCTTCTCCACAGCGATATTATACTCGTTGTCGACAAGCTCCTTGGCAACGTGGTCGCGGTCAACAGCCACAGGATTCATGGCAGCTACCTGCATTGCGATCTCCTTACCAACGGAAGGATCAACGCCTTCAACATTCAGGCCGACGATAGTCGCAAGCTTATTGCCGAGATGGTCGTAGGAAGCTACCGAGGGGGCCTCAACACACTCATATGCGCCAAGCTCCATCTTCTCACCGGTCTTACCGATCTCATCGGTGATATTTTCCTGTACGCTGCGGCCGTTGAGGTCGAGAGCCTTGACCTCGTCGAGAGTCTTGGCGGAAGCTGCGACAGCAGCGTCGAGGATGCACTTCGTAAGGGCACGGAACGACTCGTTCTTGGCAACGAAGTCGGTCTCGCACTTAAGAGCCACGATAGCGGCGAATCCGGGCTTGGTGGCGCTGAGCACACAGCCCTCTGCGGCCTCGCGATCCTCACGCTTGGCGGCTACTGCCTGACCTTTCTTGCGGATGATCTCGATGGCGGCATCAATGTCGCCGTTTGTCTCCGCAAGAGCGTTCTTGCAGTCCATCATGCCTGCGCCGGTCATATGGCGCAGTTTCTTTATATCTTCAATAGATACAGCCATTGTCAAAAAATAATTAAAGGGTGATTTTATTCTGCCGACTCCTCAGCTGCGGGAGCCTCGGCGGGAGCTGCCTCCTTCTGGGCATCGTTGCGGCGCACGCGACGACGCTTTCCGGGAGTTGCGGCCTCTCCATTCTCCTCCTTGTCCTCAGGAGTGTCGAGTTTCTCGACTTTACGCTCCTCCAGACCCTCGGCCATGGCATTGCAAACGGCGTCAAGGATAAGCTCGATGCTCTTCGAGGCGTCATCATTTGCGGGGATCACGAAATCGATATTCTCCGGGTTGGAGTTGGTATCGACGATGCCGAATACAGGAATACCGAGACGGTTGGCCTCAGCAACGGCGATGTGCTCCTTCATGACATCCACGACGAAGAGGGCGCTCGGAAGACGTGAGAGGTCGGCTATGGAGCCGAGGTTCTTCTCGAGTTTGGCACGCTGACGTGTGATCTGAAGCTTCTCACGCTTCGAAAGGTTGTCGAATGTGCCGTCTTTGCTCATCTTGTCGATAGTGGTCATCTTCTTCACAGCCTTACGGATTGTGGGGAAGTTGGTGAGCATACCGCCCGGCCAGCGCTCTGTCACGAAAGGCATGCCTACAGCGGCAGCCTTGTTCTCGATAGCCTCCTTGGCCTGCTTCTTTGTTGCTACGAAGAGCACCTTCCGACCGCTCTTTGCGATCTGCTTGAGGGCATTGGCTGCCTCGTCGATCTTAGCTGCGGTCTTATAGAGATCGATGATGTGTATACCGTTACGCTCCATGAAAATGTAAGGAGCCATAGCGGGGTTCCATTTACGCTTGAGGTGGCCGAAGTGGCATCCGGCCTCGAGGAGTTGGTCAAAAGTGGGTGTTGCCATTTTGAGATTTCATTTAGTGGGCAATTATATGCCCTGTGTTTACATTCTTTTAAAATTTCGTTAGAAATCCAACCGACAGGTAGGATCGGAATCATCCTGCCGGTTTAGATACTAAACATATTAAGCTCTTGAAGATGGAAACGCCATTAACGTTTCGAGAACTGGAAGCGTTTGCGAGCCTTGGGCTGACCTGGTTTCTTACGCTCTACGGCGCGCGGGTCGCGGGTCATGAAGCCCTCGGCGCGGAGAGCTGACTTGTCCTCAGGATTGATCTTCACAAGGGCACGGGCGATAGCAAGACGGAGCGCCTCGGCCTGACCTTTGTAGCCACCACCATCTATATGGGCGTAGATGTCATATTTCTCAGTAGCCTCGAGAGTGCCGAGAGGCTGCTTCACAATATACTGAAGGATAGAAGAGGGGAAATATACGTCGATAGGACGCTTGTCGATAACGATATTACCGCTGCCCTCGGTGAGGTAGACTCTGGCTACGGCTGCCTTGCGGCGGCCAATTGCATTAACTTTTTCCATCTGCTTCTATTATTTCAGTTTGTTGATATCGATTACTTTGGGATTGTTGGCCTCGTGGCCGTGCTCTGCGCCATTATATACATAGAGGTTACGGAGCTGCTGTGCGCCGAGTGAGCCTTTGGGAAGCATACCCTTCACAACCTTGATGAAGAGGGGATGACGTCCTGCCTTGACAGTGCCCTTAAGCGACTTAGCCATAAGATCGCCGGGAGTGTATACACGCTGACCGCCGGGATAACCTGTGAAGCGGAGATATTCGCGTGTGTTGAATTTGTCCTTGCTCATCTTCACCTTGTCTGCATTGATGATGATCACATTATCACCGCAATCAAGGTTGGGAGTGAAATCGGGTTTGTACTTACCGCGAAGAATCTTAGCCACTTTTGAGCAGAGGCGACCGAGAACCTGGTCAGTTGCGTCGATAACAACCCACTGCTTCTCGATTGTAGAGGGGGTTGCTGACTTTGTCTTGTAACTTAAAGTATCCACTTTGGATTTGATGTATTAAAGATTATTCAATGCTGTGCCGTGAAAAACCGGCACAATATTAACCGCCCAACGACTGAGACACAGCGAGAAAGGCCTAAATCGCGCTATGCCAAGGCAGGGCAGTAAAACAAACTGGAAATAATCGGCACCGCAAAATTACAAAAAAATCGCGACTCCACAAAATAAAATCAGTCTTTCGATAATAGTTTTATATATTTTAGCCAAATCCATAAAAACCGTAATCCCTCCTCCTTCCCCCCATCAATTCAAAATTCAAAATTCAAAATTCAACATTCAACATTTAACATCCAACATTCCCCACCACAAATTCAAAATTCAACATTCCCCATTCAAAATTAAAAAAGGGCTGGAAGGAAAAATCCTTCCAGCCCTCTAAGGCGGCGATTACCTACTCTTCCGCTTTC
>PPYF01525286.1_pt1 | contig 66593 bp, 56 predicted proteins | sample 1559871 | NCBI WGS metagenome assembly PPYF01 (sample SAMN08240021, study PRJNA423297) | Human gut metagenome, whole genome shotgun sequencing project. | reverse complement strand
GGCTGGATGAGCCCGGTCACGCCCGGCAGAGCCGAAACGGCGGGGGCCGGGGCAGCCGGGACCGGCTGCGGAGTCATCGGCTGTGGGATGGGCTGAGCCATCACCGGAGCGGGGGCGGCAGCGGCAGAGCCGCACTTGCCGCAGCCGGAGCAATGGCCGGTGCAGTGGCCGCTGCTGAGGCACTTGAAGCAGCCCAGCTTCGCGGTCACGGCGGCGTAGTAGTCCAGCGCCTCGACCAAGTGGCTGGCGTCGGCGGGGGTCTTGCCCCACGTCATGCAGCCGTCGTTTTCCAGCAGCACGCCCTTATCGGTGCGGCAGAGGAGGCTGACCGCCTGTGCCAGCGCCTCCGGGTTCTGGGCGGGCAGCAACTGGATGCGGCCCAGCGCCCGGACGGCGGGGCTGAAGGCGGCGGGCTGCACCGACTGGCCCTGCATCCCCATCACGGCCGCACAAGCCGGATAGGTGTGCATCACGCACTGGACATTCTCATTTTCCTGATAGATCTTCAGATGAACGGGCAGGTCTTCGGGCAGGGGCTTCGGCTTTGCGCTGAGCATCGCCTTGCCGTTCAGGTCCACGCGGACCAGCATATCCTGCGTCAGCGCGGCCTTGTCCGCCCCGGCGATGGTCACCCAGACGGCGGCAGGCCCGACCCGGACGCTCAGGCTGCCGTCTCCGGCCACCAGAAAGCCCTTGGCCTCCAACCGGCGTGCCATCTCGATGATGGTCTTTTTCGCCTCGAAATCCGAGAGGTAAGTAACGCCTTGAATCACCATACGTTTCTTTCCTCCTTTTCAGCGGCGCAGCGGGGGGATGTGGAGCATGGCGCGGGCTTCGTCCGGCGTCATGGGCATCATCCCCTTGGATTTGACGATGTCCGACACCTTCGCGATCAGGGCGGCGTTGTTGTCCACATGGACGCCCGGCGCGATCATGTCCGAATCCTCGAAACCGATGCGGACGGTGGACGCGCCCATATCCAGCGCGGTCTTCACCATCTCCCAGTCCTCGCGGTGGGCCTGTGTGTAGCCCCACAGGTAATCGCCGTTGGGGAAATTCTCCTCCAGCGCGGCGATCATGTGGCGCAAAGCGGGCACCGTGGCGGGCATCTCGCCGCCGTGGCCGAAGACCAGCGCAAACAGGATGGGCTTGACGAAGTGGAACTTGTCGTTCAGCTCCCGCATCGTGTTGATCATGCCCAGCTCAAAGACCTCCGTCTCCGGGATCTTCTTGTTCTCCATGATGGTCTTGATGCAGTATTCCACATCCTTGATGGGGTTCTGGTAGACCGAGGTGCCGAGGTTGACCGAGCCGACGTTCAGGCTGTTGGCCTCTACCCACGAGGGGTAGCAGGGCTGGACGCGCTCTTCAATGGTCAGGTTGGACACGCCGCCGGTGGAGATCTCGACCACGATGTCGCACATCTCGCGGATGTACATCACCGTCTCTTCCAGCAAGCTCAGATCCGGCGTCAGGTTGCCGTTCAGGTCGCGGCAGTGCAGATGCACCATGCACGCACCGTTCTTGTAGCACTCATACACATCCCGTGCAATGGCGCGGGGGTTGATGAGGATATCGGTGGCCGCCACAGGCGCCACCGCGATCAGAATTTTTTTCATTGGCTGACACTCCTTGCGAAAAGCATTGGAGAAGTTAAACAAAGGATGCAAATCATGTTTTGAAGTCTACATCCCACCTTTTGAACTTGCAAATCCCCATCTGCCACACCCGGCAGATGGGATGCAGGTCATTTCCAGAAGATGTAGTGGTCTTGTACGGTGCTGGCGATCTGGTCCACCTGCCGCCGCTCAATGACGCTGAGCAGCTGGCGGTGAAGCTCGACGAACCGCTCGATCTCCTCCTCGCCCTTGGCCAGCACCTTGCGGGTAGTCTCGTACCGGCTGGGCAGGGTCAGGCGGGTGATGTACTCGGTGATGGTCGTCAGCATGGGGTTCTGGGCCGCGTTCGCGATCTGGGTGTGGAAGCGGCTGTCCAGCTCCAGCACCTTGTCCACCGAAGGCTCCGGCGAGTGCATTTCTGCCGAAAGCTCGCCAAAGATGCGGTACAGGTCTGGCAGGAAGGAGGCAATGTCGCTGCGCTGGATGATGACATTCAGCGTACCGATGTCGATGACGGAGCGCAGCTCCACGAACTCCTGCCAACTGTTCTTTTGTAAGATGATGCTGTAGAGCATCGGGTCCAGCATTTTCTGGTTGTAGCTCTCGCTGACGAAGGTCCCCTCGGCCCGCTTGATGTACAGGATGCCGTAGGCTTGCAGCTTCTTGACCGCCTCCCGCACCGAGTTGCGCCCGGCACCGAACTGCTTGCACAGCTCCATTTCGGTGGGCAGCTTGTCGCCCGGCCGGAGCGTACCGCTGATGATCTGGGAGATGATGCCGTCCAGCACCTGATCGACCACAGACTTTGCGGGGGTCTTCGCGCTCGATTCCATTGTCATAAAAATCCGCCTCCAATCCCGTCCGGGGTGGGAATTTTATCTGCTCCTCGGCAGGGAACGTTCTCCGGGAAGCCCCCTTCGAACATCACACGTTGAAATCTTTTAAGGTTTATCCCATTTTACCATATTCAGGAAGCAGATTCAATGGTTCTGCGCGGATTATGCCATCAAATAGGTGGGCAGCAGGACCAACTGCGGGAAGGCGATCATCAGGGCGATGCAGATGAAGGTCGCGCCGATGAAGGGCAGCAGAGTGGGGAACACGTCCTCGACCTTGATGTCCATCAGGTCACAGGCAACGTAGATGCACATGCCGACCGGGGGCGTGACCAGACCAACACCGATGACGACGGTGATCAGGACACTCAGAACGATGGGGTCGATGCCCACGCCGATAGCGATGGGGTAGAGAATGGGCATGAACAGGGTCAGGGTCGCGATGGACTCCATGAACATGGTCACGATGAAGAAGATCAGCAGGATCATGATCAGGATGATGGTGGGATTGGTGGTGAAGCCCAGCATGGTGTTGGCCACCCACTTGTCGAAGCCGGCGGTGGTCAGCATGACGGTATAGAGCTTGGCTGCGCCGATGACGATGAAGATACGGCCGCTGGTGCGGACGGTCTCAGCGAAGGCAAACTTGATGTCCTCCCACTTCAGCTCGCGGTAGATGATGCCGCCAGCGAACAGACCATAAACGACTGCGATGACGCCAGCCTCCGTGGGGCTGACGATGCCCATGGTGATGGTGCCCACGATGATGATGGGCATCAGCAGGGCGGGCCAGCTCTCCCACAGACCGTGCAGCACAGGGCCGATGGAGAAGTGGCCCGGCTCCTTGGGGACGCCCTCCTTCTTGGCCATGAAGTAGCTGACGATCATCTGGGCAAGGCCGCACATGATGCCGGGGATGATGCCGCCGAGGAACAGCCTACCGGTGGAGATGCCGCAGATACCGGCGATGACGACCATCGGGATGGACGGGGGGATGATGATGCCGATGGTGGAAGAAATAGCGGTAACGGCAACGGTGAACTTCTTGGAGTAGCCCTTGCGGACCATTTCCGGCATGAACATACCGGAGACACCGGCGGTATCTGCAACCGCCGAACCGGAAATGCCCGCGAAGATCATACTGGACAGGACGTTGACATGGGCCAGACCACCGTAGATGTGGCCGACGATGGAGTAGCAGAAGTCCATCAGGCGCTTGGAGATGCCGCCCTTGGACATGGTGAAACCGGCGAAGGTATACAGGGGGATGGCCAGCAGAGCAAAGCTGTTCATACCCTCAAACATACGCTGAGCGATGGTAACGGTGCTGCCGCCGCCGAGGAAGAGGATGCCGCCGATGGCGGACAGGCCCAAACTCATGGCGATGGGCACACCGAGGAACAGCAGAACGAAGAATGAGATCAGCAGCCAAGCGATCATTTGGATTCGCCTCCTTCGGGTTTTTCGGTGAGTTCAACGATCAGGTTGAGGATCGCAGACAGGGCGCACAGCGCACCGGCGATGGGGAAGATCATGTAGACCTGACCCATGGTGAACTGGGGCATGGTGGAGACGGCCTGTTTTGCGCGGGTGCACAGCTGGAAGCCGCCGTAAGTGACCATGATATAAAAGAGGGTGATGAAGACGTTGCGGATGATGGCCAGCATCTTTTTGCCGAACGCCGTCTTGCCGAAGATGGAATCGACCACCTCCACGCGGAGGTTCGAGCCCATGGCGTTGATGCCGATGCAGGCGATGAGCATGGACCAGACGTTCAGGTACTGGCTGCTCTCCATATACCACTTGAAGCCGCCGATGCCGGGGGTCAGGCGGAGGACAACGTTTGCGAACAGGATCACCATCATCGCCGCACACAGAACGGCGGAGATGACGGTCGTGATCTTATCCAGCGCGGTTTGCAGTTTTTTCACGATACAAACTCCTTTCTTGGGGCGGGCTCTGAACAGAATGCAGGGGACAAAGGGCACTCCCCTTCGTCCCCTGCTTCGGTTTTATTTCCGTTGTTCTGAAAAGGCTCAGCGGCTCTCTTTCCAAGCCTTCAACTGGTCGAGCAGGTCGCCGTAGGTGTCGGCGTTGTCGGTCAGGACCTTCTCGGTAGCGGCTGCGAACGGAGCCAGATCGGGGCTGTTGATCTTCATGCCCTTCTCTTCCAGAGAGGAGACCAAGTCGTTGGTCTGCTGCTCGTTCAGCTCACGGTCGTAATCAGCGGATGCCTTGGCAGCGTCGGAAAGGATCTGCTGCTGGTCGGCGCTCAGCTTCTTCCAGCTGGTCTCCGAGATGGTGAAGCACATGCCGGAGTAGATGTGGTTGGTGATGCTCAGGTACTCCTGAACCTCGTACAGGTTATTGTTGTAGATAACGGGGATGGGGTTCTCCTGTGCGTCGTAGGTCTTCTGCTGCAGAGCCTGATACAGCTCAGAGAAGCTCAGCGGCTGGGGGTTTGCGCCCAGAGCGGTCATGGTAGCCATGATGACGGGGTTCTCCGGGGTGCGAATCAGCAGACCCTTCATGTCGTCGGGGCTGTTGATGGGGCCCTTGGAGTTGGTCACACAGCGGAAACCGTTGCAGTAGTGGGCCAGAACGCGCATGTTCTGCGCCAGCAGGCCTTCCTCAGCGGCGGCCTCGATGTCGCTGTCCATAAAGGCCCAAGCGTCGTCGAAGGTCTCGAACTGGAAGGGCAGTGCGGAGATGCCCATTTTAGCGTCGTAGGTCGCAAAGTTGGAAGCGTCGGTGACGATGATATCGACCGTGCCGGAATCCAGTGCGATGGAGTTGATCAGGTCGGCGTCGCCGCCCAGCTGGCCGGAGGGATACAGCTCAACGGTCACAGCGCCGCCGGTCTTCTCCTCGACCTCTTCCTTGAACTGCTGTGCGCCCTTTGCGCGGGGGTCTTCCTCATTGGTGGAGAAGCCCAGCTTCAGGGTAACGGATGCGCCGGAAGCAGCAGCCGAACCGGTGGAAGCTGCCGTGGAGCCGGTGGAGGCTGCGGTAGAGCTGCCAGAGCCGCCGCAGGCGGTCAGACCCAGAGCTGCTGCAGAGAAACCGGCCACCTTCAGGAAGTCGCGGCGAGAAATCATCTTTTTCATAACTAATCTCCTTCAATTATGCTTTCATGAGCCGGACATGCCCCGGCCCTTTGTCCGTGGATCAGATGGTGCCTTTCTTTTCCAGTGCCTTCCGGAGTTCGGCTGCGCCGAAGCGGGGGCTGCTGAGGACGACCTTGCCGAACTTGTCGGCGATGTACTGCTCGCAGTAGGCCATGCTGCCCTGTGCGAAAACGATGACATCCACCTTATCGGCGATGGTACCGGCCATCTCGGTCATGCGGGCCTTGAACTGGTCCTGATCCAGACCGAATGCGCCGTCCACGAGGCAGTCCACAAGCTCGACGTGCTTGTTGCACTCGCGGGCCATCCGAAGGATGGTGCCCTTGGTGGGTTCCAGCGTGGTGGGCAGGGTCGCCATAACGCCGATGCGCTGGCCCTTGCGGACGGCCTCACGGCACATCTCTTCGTCCACGCGGACGATGGGCACGCCGATGTACTTTGCCACATCCTGTGCGCTGTCGGCCACTTCGCCGACGCTGCTGCAAAGGTTCAGCATGGCGTCCACGCCTTCCTCTGCGGCCTTCATGTACATGCCGATCAGGCGGGCAGCGGGTGCGGTGGTCACATAACCTGCCGCGCGGACATCTGCCAGAATGCTGGGGTCCTGCAGACTGTACAGTTCGACATCGTCGCCCAGCTGCTTCTTGACTTCCTGCTCCACCAGCTCGATCAGCTCCGGGGTAGTGCTGGTATAGATCAAGCCTACCTTCATAATGGAAAAGCCTCCTTTTTCCGTTTCGAAATGTCGTTTCGCTCCGGACAAGCATTTTCGCAATGGATTTTTATTACATCCTATCTTGTTGCTTCATATCAATGCTTATCCGCGATTACATCCTACAATTAGATTACTCTTTAAAGCATCAAATGTAAATTGGCGAAAAGCCGATATTTCACTTCCGTTTTCGTTGTTCTGCACAAATGTGGGACGAAAATGGTGAAAAATCATCCTTTTTCTGGACAACATCCCATCTTGCGGCGTATAATAAGGAAAAGAAAAAATCCCTTTCCGGGGAAGGAGCGTTGCAGAGATGAACCCATTCCAAAGCGATAATATCTGGAAAAAACAAGCGCGGCAGGGCCAAAAAAAGCCCCTTACGCCCGAAGAAGAGTGGAAGAAGCAGTTCAACAGCAACAGCCTGTGGCTGCTGGGCGGCGTGGTGCTGCTGGCGCTGTATCTGGGAGCCATCCGCGCGGGCAGCATCGCGCTGGACGGCAGCTCCACCGTGCTGGTGATCGTGGTGAGCTGCTTCTGCATCTACTCCGCCGCCACGCTGGGCAAACTGTGGAAGAGCAGACCCGCCGACCCTTCGCCCAAGAAAAAATCAAAGTCCCGCAAATAACAAAAGCCGCGATGTACACAGCATCGCGGCTTTTTTGTTTGTCGGATCAGCCGAGCAGGATCTCCACGGCTTCGCGCAGGGTTGGCACCTCGCCGACGTTGCCGGGGAAGATGATGTACGGCGTGCCAGGGAAGAGGCTCTCCGCGCCGGTCTGCCAGACCGGGATGCCGGGGCGGATCTGGCCCAGCACCTTGGCGCACTTCACCCGCAGAGCCTTGACGCCCACATCGCTGCTGGTGATGCCGCCCTTTGCCACCACGAAGGCGGGGGAGGCGGTCAGCTTGCCGACGCAGCTCTGGAGTGCATCGCTGATGGCCACGCTGCGGACGAGGGCCGCTTCCGGGGTGTCGTCCGGCAGGGTAAGCACCACACGCTTCGTGGAAACGCAGCAGGTGATGCCCTTCCGGATCTGTTCGGAGCAGTGGGCCACAATGGCGGCGGCTTCTTTTTCCAGCTCGCCGGGGACGAGCACCTTGTCGCTGTCCATCTCAATAAACTCGATGCCCGGTACTTTTTTCAATTCTTCAAGCTGGGCCGTGGTCTTTTTGGTGTGGCTGCCCACCACGATGATGCCGCCTGCGCTGCTCTGCTGGGTAACCATCTGGCCGCGGGTCAGCAGAGGCTGGCTCGAAATGTTTCCGATGGCCTTGACGAGGGCTGCTGCGCTGCGGATGGTGAAGTGCCGCCCCCTTGCCATGGCGCGGTAAAGGGCCACCGCGAAGGCCTGTACATCACAATCGGCAATGGCATTGACGATGATGTGGCCATGATCGTGGACGTTCAGGAGCTGCTGCTCGATGCCGTCAAAGTCCAGTGCGCGGAGGCTTTCCAGCGAGATGCAGGTCACGTCTGCCGCCTTGACGGCCCCGTGGGTCTTCTCCTCGATATACGCGCAGAGGTTGCTGGCGTGGTAGCCGAAGGTCTCGTCCTTGGCAAACTCGGTCTGGCCGCAGGGGATCAGCTCCTCGCCGTAGCGGACATAATGCACATTGTCCAGTGTAAAACGGCCGCCCTCCCGGAAATAAGGGCAGAGGATGTCGCCGTCTATCTTGTAACCGTTCTCGGCCTCGGTGACCTCCCGCAGCAGGTCGGTCTCCAGCGGGTAATGGCCCCGCAGGGTGGAGTCGCCGCGGCTGATGATGAGGTAATCCATCCCGAACTCGCGGGCCACCTGTGCAGCGTTCTGCGCGATCTCGCGGTGGGCCTTGGTGGTCTCGGCCACGGTAAAACCACGGCTGTTCGTCAGGATAAAGAAGAGTTTTTCCGGCGCGGCAAAGCCTTTGCGCATACTCTCTACAGTCCAATCTGTATAAACATAGATATCGTGTACCGTCTGGACGCCCGTGGGGTCGTCATCCAGCACGATGATCTTCCGGTGGCTGGCGGCAGCCTCGGCGGCAAGAGCGGCGCTCAGCTTGGCCTCGTCCGGCTGCGGAAAGGTGCCCAGAACCGCGGCACTGCGAACCTGTTCCATTTGAAAAACCTCCTTTATTCGTACAAAACCTGTGCGATCAGCACCAGCGGCTCGTCACCGAGACACGCGATCTGGTGGGTGTCGCCGGGCATGGCGGCGATGATGTCGCCGGTTTCAAGGATCTGCTCCTCGCCGTTGATGATGTGCTTTGCACGGCCGGAAACGATGACCATGCTCTCCATTTCATGCTCGTGGGTGTGCTTGCCGATGCTCACGCCCGGCGCCAGCGTGTGCCGCACATAGGCGCGGCCCTTGTTCAGCATCTCGGCCGGGGCATCCAGCAGCCGCTCCATCATCACAGTGCCTTCACCGCCCATGCAGTTGGGGATCGGGGTCGGGGTCATCTCCGAAGCTTTCTTGTACAACATCCCATGTTCCACCTTTCAATTCCGCTCGTTTCGGCAGGGTGAGCTTGCGCTTTTAAACATCCTACCTTTCATGTTAAGTTCATTATACATGATTGCAAGCGAAATGGCAAGATTTTTTCCATAGATTTACCGCCGTTTTGTGCAAAGTGTTTTTTCGCGGCAGAGAGAAAGCCCCGCCATCCGGCGGGGCTTTCGGCGGGCTCAATCGTCCGTTTTCAGCTCCATATCCAGCTCCGGCATCAGCTCGTCGCTGATGACCGTCAGCATCTGCTCCAGCTTGTCCACATCCTCGGCGGGGAAACGGTCCCGCACGCGCTCCACCACGGTGTGCAGGTAAGAGTAGCTGATGTTGTAATATTCGATATACTTCTTGGTCGGGCGGAGGTGGTATTCGCGCCGATCCTTGGTAGACTGGATCTTCTCCACATAACCCTTCCGAACCAGACTGCCGATCTTATACGCCGCGTTCGGGGTGGAGATCTGCATCATGCGGGAAAACTCCGCGATGGTCGGCTCGCCCATCGCCATGATCCCCTCCATACAGAAGGACTCTACCGTGGTCAGCGTGGCCTCGCGGGTGGCAAAGCGCTGAAACACGTTCTGGTAGAAGTGCAGCTTAAATTTAGTATAGACGTCATTGAATGCTTTTTCCAGCATGGTGCGGCTCCCTTCGATTCCCTCAATTTCTTTTAGTATATCATATTTTTGCCCGAACGCAAGCGAAAAAGGGGCTGCTGCGCAAAAAGGCCGCACAGTTTTTGCGCTGTGCGGCCTTGCCGTTTATGGGGGATTTCTTCGCGCCAGCTCCCAGAGGGGGCTGTCCTCGGAGAGGACTGGGGGAGTTACTTCATCAGCTTCTTGAGCTTGAGCCACGCGCCGAACACGTCGTACTTGGTGACGTAACGGTCGGGGTCAAAGCGGGAAGCGTCGCTGTCGTCAGCGGGCTTCACAAGGCCGTTGTCGATGGCCCAGCGGGTCGCCTTCTGCAGCTCGATCTCCTCTGCGGGCACATCGCTGTACAGGCTTGGCAGAGCCGCTTCGGGCTTGCCCGCCGTCTCCCACAGCAGCACCACCAGCTCACGCCGGTTGGCGGGCACCGCCACACCCTTCGGCAGGTTCAGCTGCAAGTAGCTGTCCACGCCAAGGCTCACGCCCTGCCACACCAAGATGCCGGCCGCTGCGCCGCCCACGGCCACCGTTGCCATGGTGCCCAGCGTCGAGGGCCCATCGTCCTCGCCCGGCAGCTCGGAGGAACGGTACTGCGCCTCAATGGTGATGTCCGCTCCCGGCATCGTAAAGCTCATGTGGGGATCGTGCAGCATCACGCTGGGGTCACCCGTCAGCGTGTCGTTGACACCCTCCGGGAAGCGAATGCTCCACATGTCAAAGGTCATGCCCTCCGGCACTTCCTTCTCGTCCACGTCCACCGTCAGTTTGGTGTCCTTCTTGGCCTTTACCTCAGTCTTGCCGTTGATCGTGCCGCCCTTAACGGTAACGGTGTAGGTCTCGGGCTGGTTCGGGGTGGGGGTAACGGTCTTGTCCTTGTAGGTTGCCTTTGCGGTAGCATTACCGTTAATCGTCACCTCAATGGTCGCATTGGTCTCCTGATAGCCATTCTTCAGCGTCAGGCCGGTCAGCTCCCACTTTTCGAACTGCTTGCCCTCTGCGGCATCCTTAGCCGTCAGCTTGATTGTTGTACCAGCTTCGTAATTACTGCTGGTTTGGTTTTCATCAGTGCCAATGTAGCCATCTTCAACGGTCAGGGTGTAGGTCGTAGGTGCCTTGTCCTCGTAAGTTGCCGTCGCAGTGGCCGCATGGCCGGGCATTGTAACCTTAATGGTTGTATTGGTCAACTCATAGCCGTCTACCAGCGTCAGGCCATCGCTCAGCTTCCACTTGTCAAACTGCTCGCCCTCTGCGGCATCCTTAGCCGTCAGCTTGATTGTTGCACCGGCTTCGTAATTGCCGCTGGTTTGGTTTTCATCAGTGCCAATGTAGCCGCCGTCAACGGTCAAGGTGTAGGTCGTAGGTGCCTTGTCCTTGTAAGTTGCCTTTGCAGTGGCATTGCCGGTGATCGTCACCTCAATGGTCGCATTGGTCTCCTGACAGCCATCTACCAGCGTCAAACCATGCAGCACCCACTTGTCAAATTCCTTGCCATCTGCGGCATCCTCAGCCGTCAGCTTGATTGTTGCACCAGCTTCGTAATTGCCGCTGGTTTGGTTTTCATCAGTGCCAATGTAGCCGCCGTCAACGGTCAGGGTGTAGGTCTTGGTCGTCGGCTCTTGGTTCAGCACCACATTCTCACTGGGCATCGTGAACCTGACCGCAGTGCTATTGTCCACATTGTAGCTGCCGTAGGCGTCAAAACCGGTCTCTTTGCCATTGATGTTGGCAATTTTGACAACCTTACCACTTGCATCACGGAGCTGGACGGAAAATTCAAAATTGCCTACAACCCGCGCTTCGTCCGTGCCAAAATCAACAAATTCTGCGCCGTTGACTTTCACACCCAACTTGCTGGAATCACCCGCTTTGACCGTATAGTAGGTCGTTCCGTTCGGTACTGTTTTGAAGATACCGGTATTGATGTTCTCTGCACTGACAGTGACCCTATTCAGAAAAATACCGCCCGTGATATAGCCCGAACCCGAAACCGTGTTTTTAAACACTCCGCCGTACAAAGCCGTACCACGACTGAGTGCAACCGAACATGTGACCGCAGGGTACTTCGAGAAGCTCCAACTGCTGCCGCTCAGGGTCAAGGTCGTGCCGTCATACGTCCAGCCCGTACCATACCAAATCGTCTTATTGTCTTCCTCACGAGATGCGGCATTGCTGGTGTTGGGTTTACCATCTTCGCCGATTTCCAGCTCACTGTTATAGAGTTTTGCATTCAGCTTCAAAAGATAGGCATTCCCATCTTTTTCGTCGGCCAACTTTACTTCGCCCAGCTTAAAGGTGATGCTGTTCGAACTTGCGGTGGTGTTGGCCTTGTTGTTGACCGAAGTCAAAATCTTATCCTTCGCCGTAACGGTCAGTTCTGTGTCATCTGTGCCAACGACATAAACGCTGGTCATACCAAAATCATGGTTGTCCACAGACAGGGTATTGGTAGTCTCTGCACCGCTTTCCGAATCAAACTGAATCTTATAAAGGTTGCTGGTACTTTCCACTTTGGACGGAATCGTCTCGAACACGCCGCCGGAAACCTTGCTGGCGGTATCGTATGTGTCGTCTGCGCTCAGGAAATAGCCGCCATCGATACTGCCCTTGTTATCCACTTTTCCATTGAACGTACCATTCTTGATAACACCACTCCAATACGAGATAACAAGACCATTAAAGGTGCCACCAGATATAATGCCGTAGTTCGTCACGCTGTCAGAAGTTCCGTTGCTGGCAAAGGTTCCGCCCTCAATGGTTCCCTTTGCATCGCCTAAATTGTCATTTACGCAGTGCGTAAACTTGCCATCTTTAATCGTACCGCCGCAGTTGTTTACCGAACTATTAAATGTGCCACCTGCAATGATACCGCCTTTTACCCTTATATCGTTTTCCCGGTCATACACACCATTGTTGACCACTATATTGAAGGTGCCGCCGGTCACGGTAGCGCCATCGTTGATTTGAATGATGCATTTCACTGCGTTCAGCGCACTGCCAGTGCCGTCTGCGGGTTTCGTGTTGGAAAAATCCCACTCACCGCTCGTCAATGTCAATCTGCCGTAACGACCACCGGGGCCATACGTCCAATTGTTGCCATGATAAACGCCCTCGGCATCCTGCCTCATGCCGCTTGTATCCGGCACACCGTTGCTCGTCATAACCAGCGGTGCTTCATAAAGCTCCGCATTCAGCTTCAAAAGATAGGTATCTCTGTTTTTTTCGCTTTCCTGCTTTACACTGCCCGGCTTAAAGATAATAGTCTTCGAACTGGTAGCGCTGTTTCTGGTCTGGTTGACGTTCGTCAGGTCAGTGTTATTTGCCGTAATGGTCAGCTCTTCGTTGTCCATGCCAACCACATAGACCTTACCTGTGCCAAAATCAACATCATTCACAGACAGGGCGTCCGTGTTTGCAGTATCCGCAAACTCAATGCGGTACTGATTCGCCGCGCTGTCAATGCCATTCGAGGGAAGCGCCTTGAACACACCGCCAGTGATTTTGCCAGTGTCATAATTGATTACGCTCGTGCTTCCCGAATCAACGCCGACAAAAATGCCACCGGTAATGGTGCCTTTATTCGAAACAGTTTTCCTAAAGGTTCCGCCTGAAATTTTACCGTCTGCTTCATTCCAGACCGTACCCTCAAACGTACCGCCAGACACAACTGCATCTTTCAAAATCATGACATCGCATTTTACCGCGTTCTGATTGGCAAGATTCCATGTACCACTCATTAAGGTCAGTGTGCCAAGTCCAGCATCAACCCCATCAATATACTTCCAGCCAGCACCTATCCAGTGGCCATCATGATCTGTGCTGAGACCATCTGTTACCGGAACGCCGCTGTCATTGATCGTGATGCTCCCAGTGGTTCCTTCCGTCTCCCCATTCTCCTCCGCCATCTCCGCAGTCCCTCCGCCGGGGGTCTGCGCAAGGGCGCTGACGGGGAACAGCGAGATCATCATGCTCAGCGCAAGAACAAGGCTGAGAATGCGCTTTTTCATAAAAGTACCTCCTCGTTTTCCGAAATTTTATCATTCTGCTATCAATATAACACATTTTGACGCATTTCGACAGAGGAAGCGTGCATTCTCAGCCTTGTATATTTCAATCTTTTCTTTTTATCGTAGGTTTTCCGGGGTCAGCGCTTGCGGGCCGCAAACTTGGCGCGGATGACGCTGAGGGCGATCAGCTCCAGCGCAATGGCCACAGCCAGCAGGACCAGCGAGGTGAAAAGGCTGGCGCTGGCGCCGAGGACGATCTGGCTCAGGCCGGTGATGACGTAGCAGACCGCCGAGATGGCGGCCACGGTGACGGCGTAGGGCAGCTGGGTGGACACATGGTTCACATGGCTGCAATGGGCGCCCGCCGAGGCCATGATGGAGGTATCGGAGATGGGGGAGCAGTGGTCGCCGCAGACCGCGCCGGACAGGCACGCCGCGATGGAGATGACCAGCATCTCGCCCTGCGGGAAGGCGTGGCAGACGATGGGGATCAGGATGGAGAAGGTGCCCCACGAAGTGCCGGTGGCAAAGGCGAGGAAGACCGCCACGAGGAAGATGATGGCGGGCAGCAGGTACTGCAGGGCCGCCGCCGAGCCGTTCAGCAGGTTCGCGACGTAGTATTTTGCGCCCAGCAGGTTGGTCATGCCGGAAAGGGTCCATGCCAGCGTGAGGATCAGCATAGGGCTGACCATGGCCTTGAAGCCCTCCGGGATGCAGGCCGCGAAATCTTGGAAGGTCATCACCTCGCGCACGCGGTAGAAGACGAAGGTGAACAGCAGGGCAATGCTGCTGCCCATCACGAGGCCCGCCGAGGCATTGCAGTCCGAGAAGGCGGTGATGAAGTCCACGCCGGAGAAGAAGCCGCCGGTGTAGATCAGGCCGAAGATACAGGCCGCGATCAGCACCACCACCGGCAGGATCAGGTCGATGACATGGCCGCGGGTGTCGGTGCCGTCGTCCACATCGTCGCCGTAGGGGCGGTCGTCGGTGGTGAAGAGGTCGCCGTTCAGGGCGTTGTCTTCATTGAGCTTCATGGGGCCGTAGTCGGTGCCCGTGAGCACGAGGAAGAAGATCATCACCAGCGTCAGCAGAGCGTAATAATTGTACGGGATGGTGCGCAGAAACATGGTAAAGCCGTTGATCCCGGAGCCTTCCGGCACCGAGGAGGTGACCGCCGCCGCCCAACTGGACACCGGCGCGATGATGCAGACCGGGGCCGCCGTGGCGTCGATGAGGTAGGCCAGCTTAGCGCGGGAGACCTTCTGCCGGTCGGTGACCGGGCGCATGACCGAGCCGACGGTCAGGCAGTTGAAGTAGTCGTCCACGAAGATGAGCACGCCCAGCACGAAGGTCGCCATCTGCGCCCCGGCGCGGGTGTGGATGTGGGTGGACGCCCACCGCCCGAAGGCCGCGCTGCCGCCCGCCTTGTTCATCAGGGCCACGAGGATGCCCAGCATCACGAGGAAGACGAGGATGCCCACGTTGCTGGAGTCGGACAGCTTCGCCACCATACCGCCCTCTTCATTAAAGAACAGGGTGTTCAGCGCCAGCTCCAAGTTGCCGTTGGCGTAGAGCAGCGCACCCGTGGCGATGCCCACCAGCAGCGAGGTGTAGACCTCCTTGGTGTTCAGCGCCAGCACAATGGCCACCACCGGCGGCAGCAGACTCAGCGCCGTGCTGTACACCGCGCAAGTGTAGTTCGCCGGGTCCGTGATGGTGCCGGGCGTTGCCGCCGTGCACCACAGCAGCAGTCCGAACACCAGCACCACGCCGGCCCACGATAGATTCACTTTTTTCATAAAACGATTCCTCTTCTGATTTTTTGCCCCGGCGCGGGGCAGACTATCCCCAAGAAACACAAAGGGGGTGGCCGACGCGCCGGATTATAAAGCGCTGTACTTTGAGTTGTTCCGCGCCAGCGAACAGGCCGCCCGCATCCTGCTGGAAGCCCAGCAGAAAGCGGAGGAGCAGATTATGGAGGACGATTCAGAGCCCTTGGTCCTAAAACCTCTCCGTCATCGCTTACGCGATGCCACCTCCCCTACTGAGGGGAGGCCTTGGCAGTCGGATTAAGCTTGCTGGATACGCCAGAGGCTCCCCTACTAGGGGAGCTGGCGGGCCGAAGGCACGACTGAGAGGTTGTACGAAGGACAGCCTTAGTTTTTCTTGCTTTCCGCCTTCGCCGCGAACTTCGCGTCGTTCACGATGAAGCGCTCGTGCACGCCGCCGCCCACGGGGCCTTTTTCATCATGCAGGGATACCTTAAACACCAGCTTGCGGCCTTCCACGGCGGTCAGCTCGCTCTCGCAGGTCACGGTCATGCCTACGGGGGTGGGGGCGGTGTGCTCCAGCTCCAGCTTGGTGCCCACGGAACCGCAGCCCTCGTCCAGCTCACCCGCCACGCTCATCCAGCAGGTCTTCTCGGCCAGCGCCACCAGCGCGGGCGTCGCGAAGACGTCCAGCGTGCCGCTGCCCATGGTCTTTGCAGTGTTTTCGTTCGTCACGAGCTGGGTCTGCTCGCCCTTGATGCCAACAGTCAACATAAAAATACTTCCTTTCTTCAATCGCCGCACCGGCAAACATTTTCTGCCACCTTGATAGGATACCACACTTTCCGCGCAGATGCACCTGTTTTGGAGGGATTTCTGCAATTTTCCTCTTCCGCTTTTGCCCAAAACGCGCTATGATAGGGCCGAAAGGCGGTGTCCTCTATGAGCGACTTCTGGAAATCCTATGATATCACCGCGCTGGAATACGGCGAAGGCTACCAATGCTATCCTCTTTACGGCAAGATCCATCGAATTGAGCTGGGCCTTTCACTGCTCTTTATCGTAGGGGTCGCGCTCTGGTACAAGCGCAGCGGGGCGAAGCTGCGCCGGAAGATCTTGGTCGGTGTCACAGGTCTGCTTTTACTGGACGAAGCTGCTCTGCTGCTGGGCATGGCCTTGACCGGCCAGTGGAACTGGAGCTATCTGCCGCTCCATCTGTGCAGCATCAACGTCTTTGTCTGCCTTTACAACACCCTCTTCGACCAGAATTGGTGCAAAGAGGAGCTGTATGCCCTCTGCATCCCCGGCGCGGCGCTGGCCCTGCTCTGCCCAAGCTGGCTCGATGTGCCCTCGTGGTGGACGCTCATCAATCTGCACTCCATCTCCATCCACGCCCTGCTCGTACTCTACCCGGTCCTCCTCGTCGTGGGCGGCTACCGCCCCAGCGTCCGCCGGGTGCCGCAGGTGCTGGTCTTTCTCTTCGGCTCCGCCCTGCCCATCTACTTTTTGAACAAACCCTTGTGCACGAACTTCTACTTCCTTAATAACCCCTACGGCAACGTCATCACCACGGCTTTCACCAACCTGCTGGGTGAAAAATACTATATTCTCGGCTTCCTGCCCGCCATTGCGGCGGCGCTGGCGCTGATGTATCTGCCGTGGGTGGCGGCCGCCCGCCGGAAGTGATATATCCAGATTTTGAACACGTGTGTTCCAAATCTCTCCCCGCTTTGAGACGCGGCGGTTTTTGTTTGCAAAAACGCACCCTTTTTGCAGATTAAAAATGCAATTTTCTTGCGTATTACGGTAAAATTCAAGATTTTTGATTTTGGGGCAAAAATCTTTGCAAAAGCCCTTGACAGGGGCTGTTCTGCGTGATACTATGAACACATGAACAGACGTTCACATGAATCCACAGCGAAGGGAGATGCCGAGATGGCCGAAGCAAAAGATGCCCTGCCCCCAGCGCAGCCGCAAGCGGTCGCACTGCCGGACGACGAGGTGTTGTACGAGCTGGCCGACCTGTTCCGGGTGTTCGGCGACTCCACCCGCATCAAGATCCTGTATGCCCTGCACGACAATGAACTCTGTGTGCAGGACATCGCGAACGCGGTGCAGTTGAGCCAGTCCGCGGTGAGCCACCAGCTCCGGGTCCTCAAGGATACCAAGCTCGTGCGGTTCCGCCGGGACGGAAAAACCGTTTACTACGCACTGGACGATGACCATGTGCGCAGCATCCTCTCCTTGGGGATGGAACATATCGAAGAATCGTTGAAAGGCAGGTACTACTTATGAAGAAGAACTACAAGATCGAAGTCGATTGCGCAAACTGCGCTCAGAAGATGGAAGATGCCGCCAACACCGTTGCCGGTGTGGCAAGCGCTACCGTCAGCTTTATGACCCAGAAGATGAAGGTCGAGTTCGCTGAGGGTGCGGACCCCCACGATACCATGGTCAACGTTCTGGCCGCCTGCAAGAAGGTCGAGGACGACTGCGAGATCTTTGATATCTGAAAATAAAAACCGGATGGAAACGGCTCCCCTGCGGGGGAGCCGTTTCCATCCCAGACCAGAGCATTTCTCTTGTGGAAAGAAAGTGCAGTTTTCAACAGTTTCCACCGGGTTTTCAACACGTTTTGCGGAAAATCTTAAAAATAAACGCGAAAAAGTCAGATTTCTCCGGGAAAACCTCGTGGAAAACACGGGGGAAAACGTGGAAAAAGGTCTTTTCCGGGGAAAACCTGTTGAAACCGCTCCCACCCCTACCCGACAAAAGGAGAATCCCTATGACCAAAAAACAGAAAAAGGTGCTGTATCAGATCATCGCATCGGTCGTCCTGATCCTGATCCTGCGGCTCCTGCCCGCTTTCCCCACGCCGGTGGAGCTGGTGCTCTACCTGATCCCATACCTCGTAGTCGGCTGGGACGTCCTGCGCAAGGCACTTCTCGGCATCAAGAACCGCCAGCCCTTTGACGAGTGCTTCCTGATGGCCGTAGCCACCGTGGGCGCCTTCGCGCTGGGCGATTACGTTGAGGGCTGCGCCGTTATCCTCTTCTACCAGATCGGCGAGCTGTTCCAGAGCGTCGCCGTGGGCAAGAGCCGCCAGAGCATTTCCAGCTTGATGGACATCCGCCCCGACTACGCCAACATCGAGGACGAGGACGGCAAGCTGGAGCAGGTGGACCCCGATGATGTGGAAGTCGGCACCGTGATCGTGGTCCAGCCCGGCGAGCGCGTCCCCATCGACGGTGTCATCGTGGAGGGCACCTCGGCCCTGAACACCGCCGCCCTCACCGGCGAGAGCCTTCCCCGCGACGTCCAGAGCGGCGATGAGGTCATCAGCGGCTGCGTCAACATGACCGGTCTGCTGAAGGTCCGCACCACCAAGGAGTTCGGCGAATCCACCGTCTCCAAGATCCTCGACCTCGTGGAAAACTCCAGCATGAAAAAGGCTCGTGCCGAGAACTTCATCACCCGCTTTGCCCGCGTCTACACCCCCGCTGTCTGCTACAGCGCACTGGCGCTGGCCTTCCTCCCGCCGGTGGTCCTGCTGCTGATGGGCCAGCCCGCCCGCTTCGGCGACTGGATCTACCGCGCCCTGACCTTCCTCGTCATCTCCTGCCCCTGCGCGCTGGTCATCTCCATCCCGCTGAGCTTCTTCGGCGGCATCGGCGGCGCTTCCGCCTGCGGCATCCTCGTCAAGGGTTCCACCTATCTGGAAGAGCTGGCCCGCACCGGTGTCGTGGTCTTTGATAAGACCGGCACCCTGACGCAGGGCACCTTCAAAGTGGTGGGCGTCCACCCCGAAAACGGCGTGACCGAAGCCGAGCTGGTGGAAGCCGCCGCACTGGCCGAGAGCTGGTCCAAGCACCCCATCTCCCTGAGCATCAAGAACGCTTACGGCAAGGAGATCGACGCCAACCGCGTCACCGATGTGCAGGAGTTGGGCGGCCACGGCGTGACCGCGAAGGTGGACGGCAGGACCGTCGCCGCCGGCAACGCCCGCCTGATGGCAAAGCTGAACCTCTCCGCCCCCGAAGTCACCGAGCCGGGCACCATCGTCCATGTTGCCATTGAGGGCAAGTACGCCGGTTACCTCCTCATCGCCGACGTGGTCAAGCCCCACAGCGCACAGGCCATCAAGGGCCTGAAGGCGGCGGGCGTCCGCAAGACGGTCATGCTGACCGGCGACGCCGAGCCGGTGGCCAAGGCCGTTGCTTCCGACCTCGGTCTGGACGAGTACCACGCCGGTCTGCTGCCCGGCGACAAGGTGGACCAGATCGAAAAGCTCCTCGCCGCCAAGGGTCCGAAGGAAAACCTCGCCTTCGTGGGCGACGGCATCAACGATGCGCCCGTTCTGTCCCGTGCCGACATCGGCATCGCAATGGGTGCCCTCGGCTCGGACGCCGCCATCGAGGCCGCCGACATCGTCCTGATGGACGACGACCCGGCCAAGATCGCCCTCGCCATGAGCATCGCCCGCCGCACTCTCCGCATCGTGTACGAGAACATCGTCTTTGCGCTGGCCATCAAGTTCGCGTGCCTCGTCCTCGGCGCACTGGGTCTGGCAAGCATGTGGACCGCCATCTTCGCCGATGTCGGCGTCATGGTGCTGGCCGTCCTCAACGCCACCCGCGCCCTCTACACCAAGGACCTCGCCCGCAAGAACCAGCGATGACCCCGTAACCATTCAAACACCCTAGGACTTCCCCGCTTCGGCGGCTGTCCTAGGGCGTTTTTGCGTCGCAAAAGGCCGTCCAGCGCCATGGAGCCGAAAAGGGGCTGCCGCATCATTTCCTTCGGCACGGCAAAGCCGTGACCGAGGGAGTTCGCTGCAACAGCCCCTTTTTATGTTGTGATTACAGCACGATGAAGGTGCAGGTGGCTGCGGGCAGGGTCAGTTCCCCAGCCTTGGCCGCCACGGGAGCCATCTCCGGCAGAGCGTTGCCCTCGCCCAGCACCAGAGCCTTGCCGTTGCAGAGCATGGTCTCGGCACGGAGGGTCTCGGCGGAGAGCTGATACACCTCGGCATCCTTCGGCAGGGCGACGGTGGCGGCATCGGTCAGGCTGTTGTTGATGACGAGATACGCCTTGCCGGGCTTGCCGTCGGCGCGGGAGTGGGCGTAGACGTGAGCCCCTTCGCGGATGGGTTCGTTTGCGTCGTAGACCGTGGTGCCCATCAGGCGGTTCCAGAGCAGAACGGCGAAGTAGTTGGGGCGCGGGTCAAAGACTTCGGGCTTCAGGTAGCCATAGTCGCTGGAAGCCAGCGTGTTGTGGAAGATGATGCCCTTGGTCACCACCGAGAAGCTGCCCAGCTCGTTCAGGGTGCGGATCACATCCAGATAGGTAGATGCCCACGTGTCGCCGCCGCCGCCCGCGTCGCCGGACTCCGTGACCCACATCTCCCCGCCGGGGCAGTAGATGTCCCGCTTTTCAGCGTGGAACTTGGCCATGTTGGCGGCAACGGCCAGATAGGCTTCGGTGTGCGCCTTTTCTGCGTCCCAGTGGGCGTAAGGCATCAGGGAAGCCAGACGCTCGGACACGCCATTGTAATAGTGGTAGCTGTAGATGTCCAGCTTCTCCTGTGCGCCGTCCATCAGATCATCGGTGGAGCACTGGGGCAGGATGTCGCCGATGCCGCCGCCCTGTGCGGTTTTCTCTTTCTTCTGGATCACGCCTTCCGTAGAGCAGGGGCCGACGTAGGGGCACTCCGGGTAGTTTTCATGCAGCCAGCGGATGAAGAGATCCTGATCCCGGACGTACTGCGCCGGGGTGTAGCCCTTGGGGCAGCCGGACATGGCCAGCATATTCGGCTCGTTGACGAACTCCGCAGCATCGATCGCCTTACCGTACTCTTTGCTCAGGGCAAAGATCTGCTGGGCCTGACTGGGGTTCCACGGCTCGTCCGCGTGGTGCAGACCCTCGCAGTCGGCCACGGAGATCAGCAGCTTTGCGCCCATCGCCTTGCAGAAGTCCAGCACGCCGATCCACTGCTCACGGGTCAGGATGGCGTTGTACCCTTCCGGGATGACGCCCTTGGTGTGACCGTCGAAGTCGTAGTAGGTCTTGGTAGACCATGTACCGGAGACGCGCACCCATGCCGGGCCGATCTCCTTGGTCAGCTTGCGCAGTTTCTCGTCGTAGAGGTCGATGGGATCATAATACTGCATCAGGTCGGTGCTGGCGGTGGCATTGCCTCTGAAACCACCCTTGATCTCAAAGGGCTCGATGCCCGCGATCTGGCCGGGGGTGTAGGCCTTCCAGAAGGTGCCGCCGGTGACTTCCGTCATCTCGACGTTGTAAGATACCAGCCGCTCATTGCCAACGTGCAGCTCACGCAGGGCTTCGAGGTCCAGCTTTACGAATTGTGCCATAGTGATTCTCCTTTTCATTTTTTCTGGATCCAGAATAGCACAACCCCCAAACCTTCCATGAGGAAGATTTCGTGAAAAAATCGTATTATTTAGTGATAAAATGTGTCAAAGTTGATCTGCCGATAGAACCGCTGCTGAAGCTGGTCGAAGCTGTCGCAGTTCTGGGCCAGCAGCCACATCACCTTGGTGACGACGGCTTCAATGGTCATATCGTGGGCTTCGAGGAAGCGGAAGCGGTTCTTGACCCGTTTGCCGACCTCGTAAATGCCCACGTCGCTGCCCTCGTAGGTGACTTGGGTGGTCAAGATCAGAATTTTGCGGGTCTTGTCGTAGTCGCCCAGACCCTCGGCAAAGGCGTCCATCAGCCGCTGGGGGATGCCGCCGACGCCAAAACTTTCCACAATAACGCAGTCGTATTGTTCAAAGATGGCCGGGATGAGCTCCGGGCCAAGGCCGGGCGTCAGCTTGAGCAGGAAGACCTTCGGGTTCAGGGCGCGGCCAAACTCCACCGGGCCAGTGGGCCACGGCGAGGGGACATAGCGCACCAGCCGGTCGCCCTGCACCAGCGCCAGCTCCGGGAAGTTGACCGACGCAAAGGCATCGTAGCTGATGGTCTTGTTCTTCTTGGCGCGGGTGCCCGCGATGACATGGCCGCCGAACACCACCATCACACCCCGGCTGCCTTGGTCGAGGGCGCAGATGACGCTGTCGCGCAGGTTCTTTTTGGCGTCGGTGATCTCGTTGGAGATGGGCTGCTGGGCACCGGTCAGGATGATGGGCTTGTCCGCGTTCTGGATGAGGTAGGACAGCGCCGCCGCCGAGTAGGCCAGCGTATCGGTGCCGTGGCAGATGATGAAGCCATCGTAGAGGGCGTAATTTTCCTGCACGGCCTTCGCCATCATCAGCCAGTGCTCCGGGCCGAGGTCGGTGCTGTCGATGCTGCACAGCGCCAGCGTTTCGGGGCAGCACAGCTCGTTGAGCTCCGGCAGATGGGCCAGCAGTTCCTCGCTGGTCAGGACGGGCTTGAGCCCCTGTGCGGTGCGCACGCTGGCGATGGTGCCGCCGGTGGTGATAAAAAGCAGACGCTGCTTGGTCATAATTTTCGATACCTCCACGATCCAATTCAAATCGACTCAGTATAACACACTCCGCCCCGGATGAAAAGTGGGCCGTTTTGGAACTTGGTCACAGATTTTTGCGGGAAAAAGGTGTATACTAGAGGAAAAAAGGGGGAGCTATCCATGCCGAACATCGTTATCATCGGTTCCGGCCCGGCGGGGGTGTCGGCGGCGCTGTACGCCGCCCGCGCAGGGGTCGAGACCACCGTTCTCACCAAGGGGCCCGGTGCGTTGGACCGTGCCGAGCTCATCCAGAATTACTACGGCTTTGCCGAACCTATCTCCGGGGCCGAACTGGAGCGCCGAGGCATCGAAGGGGCAAAGACGCTGGGGGTGCAGTTCGTGACCACCGAAGCCGTGGGCCTGACCTACATGGATAAGCTCACCGTAGAGACGCTGGCGGGGGATTTCCCCGCCGACGCCGTTATCCTCGCCACCGGAGCCTCCCGCGCCGCCCCGCACATCCCCGGCCTTGGGGGGCTGGAAGGCCATGGCGTAAGCTACTGCGCCACCTGCGACGCTTTCTTCTACCGTGGCAAAGATGTGGCCGTGCTGGGCAGCGGCGAGTACGCCCTGCACGAGGTGCAGGCTCTACTGCCTGTGGTAAAGAGCGTCACCCTGCTGACCAACGGCTCCCCGCTGACGGCCTCCTTCCCGCCGGAGGTGACGGTCTGCCCCGAAAAGGTGAACGCCATCCTCGGCGAAGGGCGGGTCAGCGGCGTAGAGCTGAGCGGTGGCAAGACCGTGGCGCTTTCCGGCGTTTTCGTGGCGCTGGGCGTTGCGGGCAGCACCGCGCTGGCCCGCAAGCTGGGGGCCGAGGTGGACGGGAACCGCATCCTCGTGGACGAACATATGCAGACCACCCTGCCCGGCCTTTACGCCGCCGGGGACTGCACCGGCGGGCTGCTCCAAGTGGCCAAGGCCGTTTATGAAGGGGCGCTGGCCGGAACGGAAGCCGCCAAGGCCCTGCGGAAAGGATAACATCATGTCGGAAGTGCAACCATCTGCCGTCAACCGGAACTGCCTTGCGGGCGCGTTCCCGTTCTGGGGCCAGCTCACCCCCGCCGAGCAGGAGCAGCTCTGCCGCTTCACCCGGCCCGTGAAATACCGGAAAGGGGAGCGGGTCCACAGCCCGGTGGAAAACTGCGTGGGCATCCTGTTGCTGCGGTCGGGCCAGCTGCGGGCCTACCTGCTCTCCGAGGACGGCCGCGATATCACGCTCTACCGCCTGTTTCAGGGCGAAGTCTGCATTTTGTCAGCCTCCTGCGTCATGGACTCGGTCAACTTTGACCTTTACATCGACGCCGAGGAGGACACCGAGGCCTACTGCATCGGCGCGGGCGTTTTCCGCCAGCTGATGCAGCAGAATGTCTACGTCCGCTGCTACGCCTACCAGATGACCGCCGAACGCTTTTCCGACACCATGTGGACGATGCAGCAGATCCTCTTCATGAGCGCCGACCGGCGGCTGGCCATCTTCCTGACGGACGAGCTGGCCAAGACCGGCGGGGCCGACCTCCACATGACCCACGACCAGATCGCCCGCTATATGGGTTCCGCCCGCGAGGTCGTCAGTCGTCTGCTGAAGTATTTCGCCGGGGAGGGCCTCGTCCGCCTCTACCGCGGCGGGGTGGAGGTGCTGGATAAGGAGCGGCTGAAGCAGATCGCCCACGGCGCATAAGAAAAGGAGCGCATCATCAAGCGATGATGCGCTCCTTTTTCGATCGTTTCTCAGCTCTTGCAGCCGGATTCCTCTTCCACGCCGGTGAAATCGGAAGCCTCGGCGATCTTGGTCACGTCGAACTTGCCGTTCTCGTCCTTAGGGGCAACGACGGGGCCGGCCTCCACAGGGTTCACGGACACTTCGTCGGCTGCGGGCTTCTCTTCGGCCGCTTCCGGCTCTGCGGTGGCCTCAGCCTTCTCGGCCTTGGCCGCTTCCACGGCAGGTGCAGCTTCCGGGGCTTCGGGCTCCGGGGGCTGCCCATCCTCTTTTGCAAAGGCAGGGGGCCATGCGGCACCCGGCTCCGTGGGGGTGTGCTCCGCTTTCGCCTCGCCCTCGGCGTAGGCTTCGGCGGTCTTGGCGGCCTCTTCGGGGTCCTTTTCCGCGTCTTCGGGGAACTCCACCTCTTCCACGTGGAGCGAGCCCTTATCGTTCAGCACCTTGTCCAGTGCCACGATGGCGACGCTGGTGACGGCGACGGCAGCAGCCGCGCCCAGAACACGAAACAACGTTTTCATGGTGAGATCCTCCTTAGATGTGTGGTGGTCAAGAGAATGTTACGACATCGTTCAGCGGCTTTTCGGCGGGTTCCACCGAGATGGCGGTCAGCACCGGGCCCTTGCCGCGGTAGATGTTGTGGAACTTGTAATTGACCTTGGCGGTCACGGTGACCCATGCACGCTGCTCCAGCGCCTTGTAGCCGTCGTAGGAGCAGGGGAAACCGACGAACTGGATGTCCTGCACGCAGCAGGTCATGGCGAAGCGGCCGGGCACGAAGCTGTTCTTGCCCGCGCGGTTGGTCTGGCAGACCTGCGCGAGGAACTTGACGGTCTTGCCCGCGTACTTCTGGGGCTCGTCCTGACAATCCATATACCAGATGCCGAAATCGTCATCGCCGATCTCCACCACAGGCTTGTTCAGGTCGAAGGGAAGTGGGTCGGGGATGTCGTCGTAGGCTACGCTGCCGTCGGCGAACTCATAGGCGATATCGCACTTGCGGGATGCCTGACGCACCAGCTTGTGCAGCTCCTGCCGGGCGGCGTCGTTGTTGACGGCCTCGGCGCGGTTGAAGACGATCAGCTCGCTGCGGGCGATCTTGTCCAGCAGCAGGGAGCGCATCGCGTTGTCGCGGGCGTAGGTCAGGGCCGTGGTGCCGTCCGCCGTGGCGATGCACTGGTAGACGATCCAGTTTTCGGGCAGGTTGTTCGCCAGATCCTGCAGCAGCCACATGCCGTTGTACTCGATGACCACGCGGCCCGCGTCGGCCTCCTTGGCCAGCTTGGCAAGGTTCTGGGGGTTCAGCTCGGCCTTGTCCTCCATGTTGTAGAGGGTCACGCCGGGGAAGGCGAACTTCTTCTGGTTATACTCTTCTTCGCCCTCTTCACAGACCAGCAGCAGGGTCTTGTCGCCGGAGTCGAAGTTGGGGTCTTCAAACGTTTCCTGAATGAACTTGGTCTTGCCGCTTTCGAGGAAGCCGACAAACAGGTAAACGGGGATCTCATTTGCCATAGTGATCTTTCTCCTCTTTCCGGGATCAGCAGCCGAACAGGCCCGCAATGGCCTTTTCGTCCAGCTTGGAGCCGATGACGACCAGCTTGCCGCCCACATCGGCACCGCGGGAGCGGACCTCCCACTCGCCGGGCACATAGTCGAACTCCAGCCAGCCGTCGGCGCCGCCGTCCACGATGCCCTTGGAACGCAGGATCATGCCGTACTTGCCGGAATCCAGCTCCGTGAGGGCATGCTCGATATCCGCCTTGGCGATCTTCTTGGCGGTCTCGACGCCCCAGCTCGTGAAGACCTCGTCAGCGTCGTGGCCGTCGTGGTGATGATGGTGGTGATGGCCGCAGCAGCAGTGGCCGTCCTCATCATGATGATGCTCGTGCTCGTCGTCCTCGTCATCATGGTCGTGGTGGTGATGCTCATGCTCATCATCATCGTCGTCGTGATCGTGATGGTGGTGGCAGCAGCAGTGGTCATCCTCATCCTCGTGGTCGTGATGATGGTGATGCTCGTGTTCGTCCTCGTCATCATCGTCGTGGTGATGGTGGCCGCAGCTGCACACGCCGTTCTCATCGTAGTGATGGTGATGATGCTCGTGTTCTTCTTCCTCGTCCTCGTGGGCGTGCTCCTCGTTGGCCTTGGCAGCCATGGCGATCAGCTCTGCCTTGAAGTCGTCCTTGGTGGACATGGCGTTCAGGATCTGCTCACCGGTCAGGGCATCCCATGCGGTCGTGACGATGGTCGCAGTGGGGTTCTTCTCGCGCAGCATGGCGACAGCGGCAGCGATCTTCTCCTCGCTGGCAGTCTGGGTGCGGCTGAGGATGATGCAGCTGGCGTGGCTGATCTGGTCATCGTAGAACTCACCGAAGTTCTTCATATACATCTTGACCTTGTTCACGTCGGCCACGGTAACGAAGCTGTTCAGCTGAACATCCAGATGCTCCGCCACACCCTCGACGGCGCGGGTCACGTCGCTCAGCTTGCCGACGCCCGACGGCTCGATCACGATGCGATCCGGGTGGTACTGCTCCACCACCTGCTGCAGGGCAGCGCGGAAGTCGCCCACCAGCGAGCAGCAGATACAGCCCGCATTCAGCTCGTTGATCTGGATGCCGGACTCCTTCAAAAAGCCGCCGTCGATGCCGATCTCGCCGAACTCGTTCTCGATCAGAACGACCTTCTGGCCCGCAAAGGACTCTTTGATGAGCTTTTTGATGAGGGTCGTCTTACCGGCACCAAGGAAGCCGGAGAAAATATCAATTTTGGTCATAATGCTGTTGCCTCTTTCTTTTTCCAAAGCCCCCGCAAGGGGCCGTCAAGCAATCCGAGCCGCAGAGTGCTGGCTCAAAAATCCTTATATTCCTATTATAACAAGGCTGTCAATGGGAAAACGCCTTTTTTCATGAGAAAATTGTAACTTTTTTGCATTTCCTTCCCCAAATCTGCTATACTGGGCTTATCAAAGTTTTTTCGGGAGGATGCCGCAGTGACTGCACAGACAATGCAAATCAGGAACCGACCTTGCCGCATTTACGGCGAACCCCATGCGGAATACCTGCTGCTCCAAATGACAGGCGAACACGAACTGCAAAGCATGGAAAGCGAGGTTGCCGCTATTGCACAGAGTGCGCACCGCTTTCTGTTTGCGGCTATCCCGGTGGAAAGCTGGAACGATGCACTTTCTCCGTGGGAAGCCCCTGCTGTGTGGGGAAAGCAAGGGTTCGACGGCAAGGCTGCGGACACGCTAAGCTTTCTGACTGAACAGGTCATTCCGACACTGAAACAACGGTTTCATCTCCCGGAAAACGTCAAAATCATTCTGGGCGGCTACTCGCTGGCCGGGCTGTTTGCATTGTGGGCCTCCACCCAGACTGATTTGTTCTACGGTGTCGCCGCCGCATCTCCCTCGGTGTGGTTTCCGGGCTGGATGGAGTTTGAACAGCAGCACCCGATGCGGGCACAGCACGTTTATCTGAGCCTTGGCGACAAGGAAGAGCATACGAAAAACACCGTCATGGCTGCAGTAGGTGATAACATCCGCACCCTGCACAGCCGACTTATAGAGCGTGGCGCAGACTGCACCCTTGAATGGAACAGCGGCGGGCATTTCAAAGACGCTGACCTGCGCACGGCGTTGTTGGCGGAGATGGTGGGATTCGAACCCACGTGCCCGATTAAGGACAAAACGATTTCGAGTCGTTCTCGTTACGACCACTTCGATACATCTCCATATTCAAATCATGCTGTGGAGCACAGTGCAAACATTCACACTGATAATCCTACAGCTTTGTCATTATACCAAAAATCCCGCCTTCCGTCAACTGGTTTTCATTGCAGAAGAGGGGGGCGCACGCAGCACCAACACGCCCGCATGATAGGAATTGGTCAACCGGTTGCGGCAGATCTCCCACACAAATTTCCGCCGGTCGTTGAAATTTTCGCAAAATATTACTATTTTAAAGCGATTTTGTACAAACGTCTGCCGGGTTCACTGTGATATACTAGTTTTACAACGAGGTCTGCGCTGCGGACCCACACACTGAAAATCTGAGAAGGAGTCGTATCAATGAGAGAGATCATTTCTTTGAACGAAAACTGGACCCTGTCCTTCCCCAAGGGCGACCACGCCACCGAGCAGGTCAACCTGCCCCACACTTGGAACGCTGTGGATGGCAACGACGGCAATGGCAGCTACCTGCGCACCACCGGCGTTTACACCCGCACCTTCACCGCACCCAAGCAGCCCCGCGAGGGCGGCCGCACCTACGTGGAAGTTCTGGCTGCTGCCCTGAACTCCACCGTGAAGGTCAACGGTCAGGTCGCTACCACCCACGAGGGCGGCTTCTCCATCTTCCGTGCGGACGTCACTGACCTGTGCCACGAGGGTGAGAACGAGCTGACCATCGAGGTCTCCAACGAGGACACCCCGTCCATGTACCCCTCTTCCGCCGACTTTACCTTCTACGGCGGCCTGTACCGCGGTGTCAACCTGATCAGCGTGCCCGACGCACACTTTGATCTGGACTACTACGGCGGCCCCGGCATGATGGTCACCCCTGTTCCCACCGAGGACGGCGGCGCAAACTTCACCATCAAGAGCTTCGTCACCAACCCCGCTGACGACCTGACCGTCATGTACAGCATCGAGGACTGCTTCGGCCGCGAGGTCGCTTCTGCTGTCCGCGGCTCTGCTGACACTGAGGTCACCATCTACGTTCCCGATGCCCAGCTGTGGAGCATGGACGAGCCCAACCTGTACACCGTTGTCGCTACCCTGCAGCGCAACAACGAGGAAGTGGATGAGATCGCCGCCAACGTCGGCGTCCGTTCCTTCAAGGTCACTCCCGACGAGGGCTTCTCCATCAACGGCGTACCCACCCCGCTGCGCGGTGTTTCCCGCCATCAGGACCGCGTGTTCGAGGGCAACGCTCTGACCGCCGAGGAGCACTATGATGACGCCATGCTCATCAAGGAGCTGGGTGCCAACACCATCCGTCTGGCACACTACCAGCACAGTCAGGACTTTTACGACGCTTGCGATGAGATCGGTTTCGCCGTCTGGGCTGAGATCCCCTTCATCAGCGTCTTCAAGAAGGGCGAGGGCGCTCACAAGCATGTCATGGAGGAGATGAAGGAGCTCATCATCCAGAACTACAACCACCCCTCCATCATGTTCTGGGGCATCTCCAACGAGATCCTCATCGGCGGCATCTCTCAGGAGCTGGTGGACACTCATCACGATCTGGAGAAGCTCTGCAAGGAGCTCGACCCGACCCGCCTGACCACCATCGCTCACGTTTCCACCACCCCCGTCAACGGCCCCATGCACCACATCACCGATCTGGAGAGCTACAACCACTACTTCGGCTGGTACGGCGGCAAGATGGAGCAGAACGGCCCGTGGCTGGATCAGTTCCACGCAGAGCACCCCGACATCTGCATCGGCATCTCCGAGTATGGCTGCGAGGGCATCATCAACTGGCACAGCAACACCCCCCAGTGCAAGGACTACACCGAGGAGTATCAGGCTCTGTACCACGAGCACATGGCACAGGTCTTCGAGGATCGTCCTTGGGTCTGGGCTTCCCACGTCTGGAACATGTTCGACTTCGGCTGCGCTGCCCGTAACGAGGGCGGCGTGAGCGGCCGCAACAACAAGGGCCTCGTCACCATGGATCGCAAGACCAAGAAGGACAGCTATTTTGTCTATCAGGCTTACTGGACCCAGACCCCCATGGTCCACATCGCTGGCCGCCGCCACGCTCAGCGCGCAGGCGAGACCACCGAGATCAAGGTCTACTCCAATCAGGACACCGTCGTTCTGTACGTCAACGGCAAGGAAGTCGGCCAGCAGACCGCACACCGTGTCTTCAAATTCAACGCTGCTCTGAACGAAGGTTTCAATACCATCGTGGCCGTTGCCGGCGATGTGAAGGATTCCATCACGCTGGAGAAGGTGGCTGAGGAGCCCGGCTACTACACCCTGCCGGAGTTCAACGAGCGTCAGGAAGGCGTCGCCAACTGGTTCAAGCAGGTCGGCAGCATGGATCTGACCGCGCCCATGGAGTTCCCGGAAGGCTATTACAGCGTGAAGGACACCATGGAAGACCTTGCCAAGAACGAAGAGGCTCTGGCTCTGGCTGCAAAGGCCGTCAAGCTGGCCACCAACTTCGACATCAAGCCCGGCGTCGGCATGTGGGACATGATGAAGAAGATGACCCCCGAAGCCATGAGCAACATGATCTCCGGTATGCCGGAGGGCTTCATCGAGAGCCTGAACGCACAGCTCATCAAGGTCAAGAAGTAATTCCCCCTCAAAAGCAGAACAATGCCCCGGCGGATGCTGCAAATGCAGTGCCCGCCGGGGCATTGTTATGAAATCAAATTCTCAGCGCTTTTTCTTCTTTTTCTTTTTCGGGCCGGAGGAAGCCGCACTGCTGATCGTATGGGGCGCATTGCGGGCTCGGCGGGACTCATACAGATACTTTGAGAGATTGGGCACCACGATGGCGATGAACGCCAGAACGACGAACACCAGAAAGCTGGGCTGGTCGTGGTTCGTATTGAACAGCGTTTGCAGGAAATTGCTCATAACATGTACCTTTCCGGTTTTGCGAAACCGCTCAATAGGGGGGGCTCACAGCATGATGAGGCCGTTCTCGTCCGGCTTCATGGGGACGGCGATGATCGCATCCACGAGGGTCATTGCGATGGAAAAACCGCTCCAGCAGGTCGCCAGATAGAGCACCCCCAGAATGGGCCGCTTCGCGTAGAACTGGTGTGCGCCAAAAATTCCCAGAATGCAGAGGCGGAGGTAGGTCTTGCGGTTGACGGCGTGCTTTTCGCGGCCATCATACCACGTGGCCAGATGATCGATGCAATTCCAGATGAAGCCGTGGTTAGGGTCTTTCTGCCATTGGGTCTTTGCCATTGTTTTGTACCTCTGTCTCTTATTTCATAAAATCAGGAAAGCCGCCCACCGCGCAGTCAGCCCGGTGAGCGGTCTTCCTTATTGGTTTCTGATGAGAATGTTTTCCGCAGTGTTAAGCGTTAGAATGCAGCTTGGGATCAGGCGTTCTCAGCCATAGCCTTCATCTTGATCTTCACGACTTCGTCCTGAATCTCGGCCATCTTTTCCTTGGTCAGGGGGTAGAAGTGCATCGCGATCAGGTTGCAGACCAGACCGATCATGATGACGCCGTAAGCGCACAGTGCAGTGCCGATGCGGAGCTTCATGGTGACGGGGTCGCCCATAACAGGGTTGTGGTCAGCGAAGCCGCAAGCGGTGAACATGACACCTGCGATCATGGGAGCGAAGGAAGAGACCAGCTTGTCCACGAAGCTGAACAGGGTGCCCATCAGGCCGGGGACGTACTTGCCGGAACGATAAACTTCGTAGTCAGCGCAGTCAGCGGTCATGGGGATAACGATGTTGCCGGCGAGGTTCTGGAAGCCGCCGGTGAGAACGGTCAGGACAATGTAGAGGATCAGGAAGTAGCCCCAGTTCAGAGCACCGGTCTCCGGGTTGGAGGTCATGGTGGTGGGGTCACCCAGCAGCCACAGAGCAATCAGAGCGCCATTGCCGATCAGAGCGCCGACAGAACCAATGATCATGCCCTTGCGCTGGCCAAACTTGGTAGCCAGAGTGGAGATGCACAGGAAGGTCAGGACGCAGACGGGGACGGTGGTCAGAGCGGTGACGTTGCCCTGCAGCAGGGTAGAACCGGCGATGCAGGCGAACAGAGCGACCTGAACGGCGCTGGTTCTTGCGGTATTGCCCAGCTTATCAGTAGAGGCAGACAGGACCAGCATCTGAATGGCGCGGTTGTTCTTCAGGGTATCCCAGTAATCCTTCAGGCCGACCTTGACGGGCTTGCCGGTGCCGAAGAACTCAGGACGATCCTTCGGGGTGATGGCGATGACAGCCAGCAGGGTGAAGATGCCGGAAGCGATGGCAGTGAGCAGCCAGAAGGTGTGGAAGAACTGAGTGGAAGCATAGCCGCCGACGTCCTTGTAGCTGTTTGCGATGTTGGCGGTGATAACAGCCAGACCGGCAAACAGGACGGTGTTATACACACCGTCGAAGGAGGCGAACAGGGGGCGCTGCTTGGGGTCGTTGGTCAGGCAGGACTGAGCCGACTTGGTAACGACGCACTGGCAGGTGTAGCCGAGGTAGTAAACCATCAACACGACCACATAGAAGGGGAAGCGGGCAGCCTGCGGCAGGTTGTGGGTGACATGGAAGGCGACGAAGCTGGTCACGGCCAGAAGGATGTTGCCGATGACCATGAACGGGCGGTTCTTGCCGAACTTGCCGTTGGTCTTATCGACCATGAAGCCCACGAACGGGTCGGTGACGCCATCCCAGATACGCATGGCCATGGTCAGGGAAGAAGCGACCATCATGCCAACGCCGACCCAGCCCATCAGGTAGTAGGTGGCGTAGTTCATCAGGAACAGGTACAGGTTGGTGGCCGTGTTGTTCAGCGCAAAGCAGCCGATGCGCCACAGCGGAACGCGGTGGATGCCGTTGGTCTCATAGTTCTTGTCATAGAACTTGTCCGGCAGAGTTCTCGTTTTTGCCATTTCGTTTTCTCTCCTTAATTCGTGAATCGACGTTCTCCGTTTTGCCCCGTTTAGAAAACCGCACCTGCCACTGTGCGAGCTGCGGGACTTTATGTCATTATTATGAACACATTTCGAAAATTCTGTTAGTAAAATTTTGAGGTGAATCAGGACGATTTTACTATTTTGAGAAGATTTTCATAACTTTAAAAAAAGCTATTGGGTAGGTTGCACAATCAAGTGATATACTAGTATTGCACATTGCCCATCTGCGCGAAACGTCCTGAAAAGAATGTGGGGAAATTGCGGATTTATCCAAAAATATTTCTACTCCGTTTGGAGCCGCGTCATTATAATATAGGTATCATAAAAACGCATCTCTGCATCCCTGTAAAAAATGAAAAAGGAGAAACACCCATGGCAGTAAAAGCTTCCGAGCGCGTTCAGCGCTACGTCAATGCAAACGGCCCCACCATCGGCACGGTGGAGCGCAAGGTCCTTTCGCAGGACGGCCTGTACTTCAAGGATATCGACGGCACCGGCACCGTCAGCGCCGTCAACGACTGGCGCCTTTCCCCCGAAGAGCGCGCACAGGCTTACGTCAAGACCCTGACCACCAGCGAGAAGATCGGCCAGCTCTTCACCTCCGACTGGCGGATGGGCCCCAAGTATCCCTCCCCTCGTCTCGCCGCCAACGGCCACAAGCCCGTGGGCGACGAGACCGGCTTGCTGGATGAGGCCCCGGTGGATGTCTCCGACAGCATTTTCGGCCATCAGGCTCTGCCCAGCACCACCGACATGGTCAAGAAGTGCTTCAACCGCCACGTCATCCTCCGCGAGAGCCCCTCGCCCGAAGATCTGGCCGATTACCTCAACCAGCTGCAGTACCTGACCGAGACCTGTGAGCACTTCGTGCCCATGCAGGTCATGTCCAACAGCCGCAACGAGAACGGCGAGGTGGTCTTCGGCATGAACGACGCCACCGGCGTGTTCGCCACCTATCCCGGCACTCTGGGCATCGCAGCCGCCGTCAAGGGTACCGCCCGCATCGACATCATCGACAAGTTCGCCGACACCATCCGCCGCGAGTGGAACGCATGCGGTCTGAAGAAGGGCTACATGTACATGGCCGACTGCGTCACCGACCCCCGTTGGCAGCGCACCTTCGGCACCTTCGGCGAGGACCCGGAGCTGATCGAGGAGATCTTTGACCACCTGATCCCCGGCATTCAGGGCGGCAGCAACGGTGTCACCCCGGAGGGCGTATCCGTCACCGTGAAGCACTTCCCCGGCGGCGGTGCCCGTGAGAACGGCTTTGATCCCCACTATGCCGCTGGTCAGTGGAACATCTACGCCACCCCCGGCTCCCTGCAGAAGTATCACATCCCGGCTTTCCGTGCGGCCATCCGCCACAACGCCGAGTCCATCATGCCCTACTACTCCAAGCCCTGCGCCGAGAAGAGCGCCCCGCAGGAGGACTTCAACGGCGATCCCATTGCGCTGGACCCCTACGGCTTTGCCTATAACAAGGTGTTCATCGACGGGATGCTCCGCAGCCAGATGGGCTTCAAGGGCTACATCAACTCCGACACCGGCATCGTCCACAACATGTGCTGGGGCGTCGATATGCTGGACGAGCCGGAGCGCATCGGCTACGCCGTCACCCAGAGCGGCGTGGACCTGATCTCCGGTCTGCTGGACAACGAGCTGGGCGAGGAGAGCTACGCCCGCGCCACCAATGGCTACTACGACACCCACGAGGTGCCCGCCGGCTTCAAGAAGGAGGACCTCGTCCTGACCGACGAGAGCCTGAACCGCGCTGTCAGCCGCACACTGACCGAGTTGTTCCGTCAGGGCATGTTCGAGGACCCCTACGCCGACCCCAAGAAGGCCGCCGAGGTCGTAGCCACCAAGGCCGACTGGGAAGAGGCCGCCCGCGTCCACCGCGAGAGCGTCGTCCTGCTGAAGAATGACGGCACCCTGCCCCTGAAGAAGGGCTGCAAGGTCTACGCCGAGGCCTTCGGCAAGAGCGCCGAAGCCAGCGAGGCTGCGACCAAGGCCCTGCGGGAGATGCTGGGCGATGTGGTTCTGGTGGATGACCCCGCCGCAGCCGAGATCGCCCTGCTGATGGTCAGCCCCCAGTCCGGTGCGTACTTCAACGCTACCCCCGGCTATCTGGAGCTGGACATCTGCGAGGACAAAACCGTCTGCAACGTGGACGAGAGCGGCAAGCCCACCAACGAGACCCACAAGGAGACCACGCTGGTGGGTGCCAACCGCATCCCCGGCATCGCCGAGGCGGTCCACGCACACGGCGGAAAGGTCGTCTCCAACATCAACTGCCCGCTGGCTTGGGAAGTCGGCAGCATCGAGAAGGTCTCCGACGCGCTGACCGTCGGCTTCGACACCTATCCTTCCGCTACGCTGGACGTCATGTTCGGCCGCTTTGCCCCGGTCGGCAAGCTGCCGCTGACCCTGCCCAAGGGCGATGAGGTTCTGGCTGTCAACGCGGACGGCGTCTGCGTCAGCCCCAACGACGTGCCCGGCTACGCCAAGGATGCCTACATGCCCGACAGCATGAAGGACGAGAACGGCAAGGCTTACGCCTACCGCGACGCCGCCGGCAACTACTATGAGATGAACTTCGGTTTGTCGTTCTAATTTTTATAGCGGCCTTGCCCTCTCAGTCCGCTTCGCGTCCAGCTCCCCCAAGGGGGAGCTTAAAACCTCGCCCTTTGGGAGAGGCGGCATTGCGAAGCAATGACGGAGAGGGCGAGCCCGTTAAAAAGGAGAGTCTACTCAAATGCCTCAAACACAGAAAAAGCAAGATATGGGCACCGGCGACGTCAAGAAGCTGCTGCTCCAACTGATGATCCCGGCGGTCGTGGCGCAGGTGGTCAACCTGCTGTACAACATCGTGGACCGCATCTACATCGGCCACATCTCCGGCATCGGTGCGGCGGCGCTGACGGGCGTGGGCCTGTTCACCCCCATCCTGATGCTGCTGAACGCCTTTGCCATGCTCATCGGTGCGGGCGGTGCCCCCCGCACCGCCATTGCCATGGGCCAAGGCGATAAGGAGCAGGCGGAAAAGATCATCAGCAGCAGCTTCACCATGCTGATGATCTTCGCAGTGCTCCTGACGGTGGTGTTTTACGCCAGCGCACCCACCCTGCTGCGCCTGTTCGGTGCCAGCGATACCACCCTGCCTTACGCGCTGGCCTACAGCCGCATCTACATCCTCGGCTCGGTCTGCGTCCTCATCGTGATGGGCATGAACCCCTTCATCACAACGCAGGGCTTCGCCAAGATCAGTATGCTCACCACCGTCATCGGTGCGATCATCAACATCATTCTGGACCCCATCCTGATCTTCGCGTTGGGTCTGGGCGTGCAGGGTGCGGCCATCGCCACCGTGCTCAGTCAGGCCGTGGGTGCCATCTGGATCCTGCGCTTCCTCACCGGCCCCAAGACCACTCTCAAGCTGAAAAAAGAGTACCTGAAGCCGGAAAAGAAGACCATCCTGCCCGTCGTAGCGCTGGGCATCTCCTCTTTCGTCATGCTCTCCACCGAGAGTCTGCTCTCCATCAGCTTCAGCTCCAGCCTCGCCCGGTACGGCGGCGACGTGGCCGTGGGCGCTATGACGGTCATCACCAGCGCTTCCCAACTGGCGACCCTGCCTCTTCAGGGCATCTGCCAAGGCGGCCAGCCGGTGATGAGCTTCAACTTCGGCGCGAACAAAAAGAGCCGCGTCAAGGAGGCCTTCCGCTTCCAGTTGACCCTCTGTTTCGGTTACACGACCCTGTTCTGGCTGCTGATGATGCTGGTTCCCGGCGCGGTGGCGGGCATCTTCACTTCGGACGCCGCCCTCATCGAGTACACCACGTGGGCCATGCGCATCTATATGGCCGGCATCTTCGCCATGGGTGTTCAGATCGCGTGCCAGCAGAGCTTCATGGCGCTGGGGCAGGCCAAAGTCAGCTTGCTGCTGGCCTGTCTGCGCAAGATCATCCTGCTGATCCCCCTCATCTTCATTTTGCCGCATCTGGTTTCTGACCCCGTTTTCGGCGTCTTCCTCGCCGAGCCGGTCAGCGACATCCTTGCTGCAACCGTTACCGCCTTCACCTTCTTCACACGGTTCAATAAGATCTTGGACAAGGGTGCGGGCAAAGTCTGATTTAACGGAGGCACAACGAGGACGGCGGCTTCTCCGCCTATTCGGGCGTGTGATCCCAACACAACAAAAAAACTGCCGCATCCGAGCGTTTTCCCGGATGCGGCAGTTTTCTTTGTTATTGGTTCGCCAGAAGGATGGCCAGAACAGCCTTCTGGACGTGGAGGCGGTTTTCCGCTTCCGTGAAGATCTCGTCGGCGTGCTCCTCAAAAACGGCAGTGGAGATCTCCTCGCCGCGGTGGGCGGGCAGACAGTGGAGCAGCAGGGCGTCGGAGCTTGCCTTGCTCATAAGCGGGCTCGTGACCTGAAATCCCGCGAAATCCCGCAGACGGCGCTCGCTCTCCGGGGTGCCGGGGGCGGTGTTCCATGCCGCCGTCACCACAACGTCGGCGTCCTTGACGCCCTCAGCGGGGTCGGTCAGGAGCTGGAACTTTTCGCCGTACTTGTGGGCGAACATCAGCACGTCGGCGGCAGGGCGGTAGCCCTGCGGGCAGACGCAGCGGACCTTCATGCCCGCCAGCAGACAGCCCACGATGAGGCTGTTGGCCATGCTGCAGCCATCCCCGATGAAGCAGAGGGTCTGGCCTTCCAGCGCACCGCGGCGCTCCCGGATGGTCATCAGGTCGGCCAGCACCTGACAAGGGTGGGCGTAATCGGTCAGGCCGTTGATGACCGGCACGCCCGCCAGCTCGGCGAACTCTTCGAGGTCGCGCTGGCGGTAGGTGCGCCACACCACGCAGTCGTAATAGCGGCCCAGCACGCGGGCAGTGTCCTTGAGGGGCTCGCCCCGGCCGGACTGCAATTCGGTGGCGGCGTTCATGTAATTTCCAAGGCCGCCCAACTGATACACACCCACCTCAAAGCTGGTGCGGGTGCGGGTGGAGTTTTTGGAGAACATCAGCGCCACACTCTTGCCCTTCAGCAGGGGAGCGGTGCCCCCGGCTTTCTGGTCTGCCTTGAGCTTGTCCGCCACATCGAGGATGTGGGTCAGCTCTTCGGGGGTGAGGTCGCCCATTTTCAGCAGATGTTTCATGCCTGTTCCTCCGGCGATTTCTGAGCCATTTCGGACAGCACCTCGTTCAGGATGGTCAGGGCCATCTCCACATCGTGAGCCGTCAGGGTCAGGGGCGGCAGCAGACGCAGACGCGTCTTGGCCGTCAGCACCAGCAGGCCCTTTTCGCGGCACGCCGCGAGGACATCCGCCGCCTTGACGTTGCCGAAGAACTCGATGCCCACCATCAGGCCGATGCCGGAGATGCTCTTGACCATGGGGAGCTTGGCCAGACCGGTGCGCAGCTGGACTGCGCGCTCGTTCACGTTGGCAAGGAAGCTCTGGTCCATCCGGTCCACCACGACATTGGCACCGGCGCAGACCACCGGGTTGCCGCCGAAGGTGGAGCCGTGGGTTCCCGCACCCATGCCCTCGGCCACTTTCGCGTTCATCAGGACCGCGCCGATGGGCAGACCGCCGCCAAGGCCCTTGGCCAGCGTCACCACATCGGGCTTGAGGTTGTAGTGCTCGCAGCACAGGAAGGTGCCGGTGCGGCCAACGCCGGTCTGCACTTCATCCACGATGAGGACGAGATCCTTTTCATGGCCGAAGTAGTTGTGGAACACCTCCTGACCGGTGGCGGTCAGGGTGGCGATGGTGCGGCCGTGGAAGCTGTTCACCAGAGTGATGACGGTATCGCGGCCCTTGCCGTAGTGGTCGAAGCTGTACTTGCGGGCCGCCTTGATGGCGCCCTCGTTGGCCTCGGCGCCGGAGTTGCCGAAGAAGACCTTGCTCATGCCGGTGCGCTTGCACAGCTTTTTGGCCAGCTTGCCGCAGGGGGCGGTGTAGTAGAGGTTCGACGTATGCTGGAGCTTGTGGGCCTGTTCGGCCACGGCCTCGGCCCAGTCCACATCACAATAGCCAAGGCTGTTGACGCCGATGCCGCTGGTGAGATCCAGATACTTCTGGCCCTCCGGGCCCTCGGCGTACAGGCCGTGGCCCTTTTCCAGCACGATGGGATTGCGGTTATAGGTGTGCAGGACGTATTCGCTGTCCCGCTTGATGACTTTTTCGGAATCCATGGTTGCTGACCTCCCTTATCTTGAAGCTGTATTTCACCCGTTATGCCAAAGGCTCCCCTACTAGGAAAGACTCCCTCCGGCCGGAGGGAGATGTCGCGCAAGCGACAAAGGGTAGACGACTGTCGAGCGTGAGCGAGACTGAGAGGTTGTATGAAGGACGGCTTTTCCTCTGTACAACCTCTCCGTCATTGCTTCGCAATGCCACCTCCCCTTGTAGGGGAGGCCTTGGCAAAATGGGAAAGTCTTTTTTCTATTATACAGTTCTGTGCCTATTTCAGCAAGTCTTACTCCTGATGACTTCTCCGGTAGAAACGGGTGCCGGAGCCGCGGTTGGAGAACAGCTCCAGCAGGATGGAGTGGGGAACGCGGCCATCGATGATGACAGCCTCGTGGACGCCTTGATAGATGGCGTCGGCCATGCCGCCGATCTTGGGGATCATGCCGCCCGCGATGATGCCCGCGGACTTGTAGCCCTCGATCTCGGAGACTTCCACTTCGGGGATGAGGGTGGACTCGTCGTCCTTATCCCGCAGCAGACCCGCGATGTCGGTCATGGAAACGAGCTTTTCCGCCTTGAGCGCAATGGCGATCTGGGCGGCAGCGGTATCGGCGTTGACGTTGTACGCCTGACCGAGGTCGTCCATGCCCACCGTCGCGATGACCGGGATGTAGCCGCCGTTCAACAGGTTCTGGATCAGGGTGGGGTCCACATGGATGATCTCGCCCACATGGCCCAGCTGGGGGTCCAGCTCGGTGCAGCGGAGCATCTGGCCGTCCATGCCGCACAGGCCCACGCCGCGGCCCCGGAGCTTGGCCACAAGGTCCTTGTTCACCTTACCGGCCAGCACCTGCTGGACGATCTCCATGGTGGCGTCGTCCGTCACCCGCAGACCGTTTGCAAAATGGCTCTCCACGCCGACCTTCTTCAGCATTTCGTTGATGGCCGGGCCGCCGCCGTGGACCAGCACCACCCGCACGCCCAGCAGCGTCAGGGTGACGAGGTCGTTCATGACGGCATTCTTCAGCGTCTCGTTGATCATGGCGTTGCCGCCGTATTTGATGACCATGGTCTTGCCGTGGTATTTCTGGATGTAAGGGGTCGCCTCCGAAAACAGGAGGGCCATTTCTTCGTTTTTCATATGTTTCCTCTTCCCGCTCTATACACGTTTCTCAGGTGCGGTAGTCGCCGTTGATCTTGACGTAATCGTAGGTCAGATCACAGCCCCACGCCTTTGCGCTGGCGTCGCCGGTGCCCATATCCACCTTGACGAGGACATCGTGCTCCGCCAGAACCTTGGCCGCTTCCTCCTCGCTGTAGGGGTGGTAGGCGGCATTCTCGCAGACATACACCTCACCCGCCGGGCTGGACAGCCAGACGCAGACCTTATCGATGGAGAAATCGCCGGGGGTGTAGCCGATGGCGCAGAGGATGCGGCCCCAGTTGGCGTCCCGGCCAAAGACCGCCGCCTTGAACAGGTTGGAGCAGACCACGCTGCGGGAGACCGCCCGTGCCGTCTTCAGGTCGGGCGCATGGGTCACTTCGCAGGTGATGAGGTGGGTCGCGCCCTCGCCATCACCGGCGTGCTCGGCGCACATGTGCTCAGCAATGGCGGTCAGGGCTGCCACGAAGGCGTCATAGTCCGCATTTTCTTCCACGATCTCCGGGTTGCCCGCCAGACCCGACGCCATGATAATCAGCGTATCGTTGGTGGACGTATCCAGATCGACGCTCATCTGGTTGTAGGTGCCGGGGACCACTGTTTTGAGCGCCTTTTCCAGCAGGGCGGGGGAGACGGCGGCATCGGTGGTGTAGAAGGCCAGCATGGTGGCCATGTTGGGGGCGATCATGCCGCTGCCCTTGCCGATGGCACCCACGGTGCAGGTCTTGCCGCCCAACTCAAACTGGATGGCGTATTCCTTTTTGTGGGTGTCGGTGGTCATGATGGCCGTTGCCGCGTCGGTGCTGCCCTGCGCGGTGGCGGCCAGCTTTTCGGCGGCGGCAGGGATGCCGCGGGCAAAGGGGTCAATGACCATGGGCTGCCCGATGACGCCGGTGGAAGCGGGCAGAACATCCTCTGCCGGAATGTTCAGCGCCTTGCCGACCAGCTCGCAGCACTCTTCGGCCAGCGCCACGCCGTTGGCGGCGCAGGTGTTGGCGTTGCCGCTGTTCACGAGGATGGCCTGTGCATAGCCGTCGGTCAGGTGGGCGCGGTCCACCTTGATGGGTGCGCCGCAGACTTTATTTGTGGTATACACACCGGCCGCTGCGCAGCGGACGTCCGCCTTGATCAGCGCCAGATCGTATTTTTCATTGTGGTTGGCGCGGATGCCGCAATGGACGCCCGCCGCCGCGAAACCCTTGGGCGCGCAGATGCCGCCCGCTACTTCCTTATATTGCATAAAGATTCTCCTTTCCCACAGGAAACACTCCCTCCGTCACGGCATTCGCCGTGCCAGCTCCCTCAAAGAGGGAGCCTTTGCGTAATCGTCCTCTGTAAAAGGCTCCCTCCCAGAGGGAGCTGTCGCCGGAGGCGGCTGAGGGAGTCCTTTACTCCAATCCTTCCGTTTCCGGCAGCCCCAGCATCAGATTCATGCACTGCACCGCGGCGCCGGACGAGCCCTTGCCCAAATTGTCGAACAGGGAGATCAGCATCATCTGGTCGCCCGCCGCGTTCACGGTCAGGTACAGCTCCATCCGGTCGGAGCCGGAGAGGGCGTTGGAGTACAGGCCGTTTTCAGGCAGCGGCTCATTCAGCGCGTGGACGGAGACCGTTGCGCCATCCTTATAATAATCCGCGATGCCCTCGGCCACCGCCTCGGCGGTGGTGCCCGCCAGCTTCAGGTCCAGCGGCACCAGCACCTGCATCCCGGAATAGTAATCGCAGACCACCGGCACAAAGGCGGGCGTGTGGGCCAAGCCGCTGATCTTCTGCATCTCCGGCAGGTGCTTGTGGGCCAAAGTCAGGCCGTAGCTCTTGGGGGCGTCGATCTTGCTATGGGCCGGGCGGTCGGCGCTCTCATATTCGGCGATCATCTTCTTGCCGCCGCCGGAGTAGCCGGAGATGCCGGTGCAGCTGAAGGGATAGTCCGCCGGGGCCAGCCCCAGCTCCACCAGAGGCCGGGCAATGCTGATGAAGCCGCTGGCGTAGCAGCCGGGCACGGCCACGCGATAGGAATTTTTGATCTTCTCTTTCTGGCCCTTCAGCTCCGGGAAGCCGTAATCCCATGCCGGGTCGGTGCGGAAGGCCGTGGAGGTATCCAGCACCTTGACATCCGGGCGGAGCAGGGGCATGACCTCTTTCGAGGCCGCGTCGGGCAGGCAGAGGAAGGCGAGATCGGCGGAGTTGATGACCTTCGCCCGCTCGTTCACGTCCTTGCGGCCCTCGGCAGAGATGCTCAGCAGCTCGATCTCCGGCCGGGCGGCCAGACGGTCGGCGATGCGCAGACCGGTGGTGCCGGAAGAGCCGTCAATAAAAACTTTCACGCTCATGCGTTGTTCGCCTCCCATGCGTCCAACTGTGCGGCGGCCAGTTCGATCTGGTGTTTCACGCTGGCTTCGCTGGGGCCGCCGTAGCTGGTGCGGCCCTCGCAGCACTTGATCAGGTCGATGGCGTCGTAAATATCCTGCTGGAACAGGCTGCTGTAGCCCTTGAACTCGTCGAGGGTCAGCTCTTCGAGGGTCTTGTCCTTGGCGATGCAGTCGGAGACCATGCAGCCGGTCAGCTTGTAAGCGTCCCGGAAGGGCATTCCCTTCTTGGTCAGGTAGTCGGCGCAGTCGGTGGCGTTGATGAAGCCCTTGGCGGCGGCGCGGCGCATGTTGGCGGGCAGGGCCTTCATGGTGTCCAGCATGGGGGTCACCGTCTTCAGGCAGAGGTCGAGGGTATCCACGGCGTCGAAGATGGCTTCCTTGTCCTCCTGCATATCCTTGTTGTAGGCGAGGGGGATGCCCTTCATCATGACCAGCAGGGTGTTCAGGTCGCCGTAGACGCGGCCGGTCTTGCCGCGGATCAGCTCGGTGACATCCGGGTTCTTCTTCTGGGGCATGATGGAGGAGCCGGTGGTGAAGGCATCGTCCAGCTCAATGAACTTGAACTCCCAGCTGCACCAGAGGATGATCTCCTCGGACAGGCGGGACAGGTGCATCATGCAGGTGGAGATGGCGGCGGCCAGCTCGATGCAGAAATCGCGGTCGGACACGCCGTCCAGACTGTTGGCGCAGGGAGCCGCGAAGCCCAGCTTCTCGGCGGTGAACTGACGGTCCAGCGGGTAGGTGGTGCCGGCCAGCGCGCCAGAACCCAGCGGGCACTGGGCGTCCATCCGGGCGGTGGCGTCCTCAAAGCGCTGCAAGTCCCGCAGGAGCATCCATGCGTAGGCCATCAGCGCGTGGCCGAAGGTGATGGGCTGGGCCCGCTGCAAATGGGTGTAGCCGGGCATGACGGCGGTGGTGTTCTCCGCCGCCTTCTTGCAGATGACCTGCACCAGCTCGACGATGCGGCCCTGCAGCATCTTGCTGTAGTCCCGCAGGGTCAGGCGGATATCCAGCGCCACCTGATCGTTCCGGCTGCGGCCGGTGTGCAGCCGCTTGCCCGCGTCGCCGATGCGGGCGGTCAGGGTCTGCTCCACAAAGGTGTGGACGTCCTCGGCGTTGGGGTCGATCTCCAGCTTGCCGGAAGCCAGATCATCCGCGATGGAAGCCAGACCGTTGAGGATGTCCTCGCAGTCCTTCTCGGAGATGATGCCCTGCTTTGCCAGCATGGCGGCATGGACGCCGCTGCCGCGCATATCCTGCGCGATCATCCGCTGGTCAAAGCGGATGGAAGTATCCATCAAGCTTCACCCGGCTGCCAAGGCCTCCCCTATTAGGGGAGGTGGCAATGCGAAGCATTGACGGAGAGGTTTCTTCCTAAAAACGGCAAAGCCGCCGCAGAGGAAAACGCTCCTGCGGCGGTGCCGCCGGCAACCATGCCGGTTTTAGAACCGCTGTGTGAAAGTGTAGAAAACACGCAGCGGGGAAAGTTGGCTTTGTGTACCGCTTAGCCCTCGATCTTCGGCCAGCTCTTCGAGAGCTTTGCACGCTCCTTGATGGACAGGCCGAACAGGTTGATGAAGCCGGTGGCATCGGACTGGTCGTAGTCCTTATCGACACCGAAGGAAGCAGTCTGCTCATCGTACAGGGTGAACGGAGAGGTCACACCGGCGTTGATCATGTTGCCCTTGTAGAGCTTCAGCTTGACATCGCCGGTCACGGTCTTCTCAAGGCTGTTGGCGAAGGCATCCAGCGCCTCCCGCAGCGGGGTGAACCACTGGCCGTTGTAGACGATATCGGCGTACTTCTGCGCCAGCTGTGCCTTGAAGTGTGCGCTCTCCTTATCGAGGGTGATGGTCTCCAGCACGTTGATGGCCTTGTACAGGATGGCGCCGCCGGGGGTCTCGTAGACGCCGCGGCTCTTCATGCCCACCAGACGGTTCTCGACGATGTCCAGCAGACCGATGCCGTTCTCGCCGCCCACCTTGTTCAGGTACTCCACCAGCTCCACAGCGCCCATCTCCTTGCCGTCCACGGCGGTGGGGATGCCCTGCTCAAAGTGGAGGGTGAGGTAGGTCGGGGTGTCGGGAGCCTGCTCCGGGGACACGCCCAGTTCGAGGAAGCCGGGCTTGTTGTACTGCGGCTCGTTGGCGGGGTTCTCCAGATCCAGACCTTCGTGGCTCAGGTGCCACAGGTTCTTGTCCTTGGAGTAGTTGGTCTCACGGTTGATCTTCAGGGGGATGTTGTGGGCCTCGGCGTAGTCGATCTCCTCATCACGGCTCTCGATGTCCCACTCACGCCACGGAGCGATGATGGCCATATCGGGGCAGAGGGCCTTCAGGGTCAGCTCAAAACGGACCTGATCGTTGCCCTTGCCGGTGCAGCCGTGGCAGATGGCGTCTGCGCCTTCCTTGATGGCGATATCGGCCAGAGCCTTTGCGATGCAGGGGCGGGCGAAGCTGGTGCCCAGCAGATAATCCTCATACTTGGCGCCGAACTTCAGGGTGGGGAAGATGTAGTTCTCCACGAAGTCCTTCTTCAGGTCGAGGATGTACAGCTTGGAAGCGCCGGTCTTCTTGGCCTTCTCTTCCAGACCGTCCAGCTCGGTGCCCTGACCCACATCGCCGGAAACGGCCACGACTTCGCAGTTGTTGTAGTTTTCCTTCAGCCAAGGAATGATGATGGAGGTATCCAGACCACCGGAGTAGGCCAGAACGACTTTTTTGATGTCTTCCTTTTTCATGATGAACGCTCCTTTGTTTTCATGATTACACTTTTGTTTTTCTGCACCGGGCATCCCTCCCGGCACGCTCGATTCATCGCTTGCTTATCACGCTTTTTATTATACGCCGTGCGGCTTTTCCGTCAATGCCGAAAACCGCCAAACCTTCTGCCCGTTTCCGGTGCGGTTTCTGTCAATTTGTATGTTTATGCAAATATTTTGTAAATTATACAATTTTTATGCAATCATACTGCATATATGCGGAGGCTTTTGCCGGGCATTTTCGGCCCCTTCGCGCCCCGGAACCGCCGTTCACGCACAAAACACCCCCATTCACGCAGGTTTTGTTTCTTTTTGACGCATTTTATGGTACAATCAGTTCAAGAAGATCGTCGTCTCTATGCAGCTACAAAACGGAAAGTGAGGCCCCTATGAAAAAACGCATTCTCGCCCTGCTTCTTGCCTTCAGCATGATGCTTTCCCTTTTGCCGGTATCTGCCCTCGCAGATACGGGGGGGGGTATCGATTTCGCCGCTTATGCGAGTAATGGTTCTTTGCCCAACCTTGTAATGGACAACAACACCGGAAAGCCCGATGTTTCTCAAATAGAACCGGATTCGAGGGGTGTTTATCAGGGCAACGGCTGGATGTATAACAAAAACAGCGACGCGCTGACGCTGAAAAGCGGCAAGTACGATTTTAATTATACTTTTCCCGGATTCAGCGACAGCAAACACTACGACGATTGCGACCACCTCAACTGCGTCAATGTGAACCATATCGTTGTCCAGCCGGACGCAACGATCGTCGGCGGTAATTTCTGGGAACAAAGCCTTTCGAACTATGGCACCGTTACAAACGGTCTGTTCAAAGGAACCTCTGTCACAAACCACGGCACTCTGAACTGTCTGTTCCCTCCCAATCCCGACAACTCAAAACCTACCGGCATAGGCACCATTGAATGTCACTCGCTGACAGCTGCGGACAACTCAACCGTCGAGGTGTTACTTTATTCATCCACATTCGGAAACACAACAACTACGTACAGCGAGGGTACATTTTATTTTACCGGAACTCCGACTCTTGAAGTAAAACTTTCATCGAATGAAGAAATCACCTGCATCAACGGCGAAAAGCTTTACGGCGGCCTGACTAAACCGGATTGGAAGGGTTACCAGACGTTTACTCCCAAAGCGGGCGAAGATGTTGTGCTGAACCGCGAGCCTTACGCCACCGACCTCGTAATCACCGAAGGCGGCTTCCCCGACACCGAAGGGCGTGAACCGATCTATCAAGATAACGACCCCACGAAACAAGTCATCGGCTGCAAGGGCAACGGCTGGAAGTATGAAATTGGAAATGTCAGCAACACGCTGACGCTGGAAAGCGGGAGCTATGACTTCACCAACACCAAGCCCATCACCAAGGATGGTGACCCCCTCGAATATCTCAATGTCGATCTCATCGTAAATGAAGGTGTAACGATTACCGGCGGCATTTTTTGGTTGCCAGTTGTCTCCAACTCTTGTACAATCCAAAATTCTTCCTTTTTAAAGTCCTTCGAGAATCATGGCGGCACCGTAACGAACAGCATCTTCTTATTACAACCTACCGGCGTTGAATGTTGCACCCTGTCTGCCGTAGATGGCAGTCCTATCACCTTCGTACCAAATTATCCATCTCCGGTTATCGACTACATAATATGTAACCGCTCAACATACTACTTTACCGGAACTCCAAAGTTCACTGTAAGGCTTGAAAATTCCACGATCCACCACATCAACGGCAGAGCCGATTACGGCGGCCTGAAGAAGGAGCCGGATTCGAATTACTACACGTTTACCCCCGAAAAAGAAGAAGACATCGTGCTGAACCGCGAGCCTTACGTTACCGACCTTGTGATGACTCCCGGCGGCTTCCCTGACACGACCGGGCGTGAGCCGATCTATCAAGATAACGACCCCACGAAACAAGTCATCGGCTGGAAGGGCAATGACTGGAAGTATGAAAACGACACGCTGACGCTGGAAAACGGGAGCTATGACTTTACTTATACTAAACCTAGCGACGCTACCAGCACGCGCTATAGCAACACTGTCAGGTGCAACGTTGTTGTGAACAAGGGTGCGGCGATCACCGGCGGCAAATTTTCCGGAGATACCTTCTCCAATTCTGGTACAGTGAAAGACATCCTGTTCATGGGAAAATGGATCACAAACAACGGCACTCTGAGCTGTTTGTTTGGCCTACGGTCGCCCTCTGGCACTGGTTTTACACGCCATACAATGACGGCCGTAGATGGCGGCAGAATCTTCTATACGGTAAACCAGCATCTATCTCATGGCGGCGTATACCCACTTTACTTTACCGGAACTCCAAAGTTCACTGTAAAGCTTGAAAATTCCACGATCCACCACATCAACGGCAGAGCCGATTACGGCGGCCTGAAGAAGGAGCCGGATTCGGATTACTACACGTTTACTCCCCCGGAAGAAGAAGATATCGTGCTGAACGACACGATCATTCATGAACCCTTCACCATGACCAATGGCTACCCCACCGCATCCAACGGCGGAAAGACCGCTTGCAAGGGTGAAGGCTGGGAGTACATCCTCGGCGACCCGGAACACGGTGATTTCCTGTTCCTGTCGGATGCGCAGATCGATTTCAGCAAAATCTCCGACGGTTCTCCCGTAGAGTGCAAGCTGTTCATCGGCCACGGCGTTGCCGTGCAGGGTGGCACTTTCAACGGAGATGTCATCAACAACGGCGGCGGCATTCTGGGCGGCACCTTCAACGGCACTGTTGAGAACCACGGCACCATCAAAAATGGCGTGTTCAACGGCGCTGTTGAGAACCACGGCACCATCGAAAATGGCGTGTTCAATGGCGCTGTCACCAACATTGACCCCGGCACGGTCAGCAATTCCATCACCGGCACCGGCACGCTCAATGGCAAGCCCATCACTCCGAACGCCTACACCCTCACCGTGACCGGCGGCGGGCTTGTGAACGGCAAGACCAGCGCGGTGGTGGAGGCAGGCAAGGAAGTGCGCCTGACCACGGGCGAGATGCAGGAGGGCATGAGCTTCAACTATTGGGACCTGCCCACCCCGCTGCTCAAAGCGCTGACGGACGAGGATTCCACCTTCAGCAATAAGGTCGAGTCCCTGACCTTTACCATGCCCGACCTGAGCAAGTACACCGAGGACACGCGCTTCACCATCCGGCTGGACATCCGCCCGGCGGAGCTGCCGGACGATGACGACGGCCCGTCGGTGCTGGGCACCATGGCCACCGTGGCCGTGGGCGGCGCAGCGGCTGGCATCTTGGTGTGGCAGGGCGTGAGCCTCGGCGTGGACAGCTATTTGCAGCTCTCCCTGCCCGACGGCGTGCCAGTCCCGGCCAACCGCATTGAGCTGGTGAAGCTGCTGTGGGAGACGGCGGGCAAACCCGACGTGGTGCTCCCGGCGCTGTACGGCGATGTTTCCGCCGAGGACGCCGAGCTGCAGAAGGCGACCCGCTGGGCCATCGACAACGGCCTTGTGAAGCCCGCCGACGAGAGCGACGCCTCCCGCTTTGACCCCGACCGCAGCGTTTCCAAGTATGAAGTGGCGCGGGCGTGGTTCAAGGTCCAGCAGATGCTGAAATAACTCCCCCAGTCCTCTTCGATGGCTCCCTCCTTGAGGGAGCTGGCGCGTGAGCGCCTGAGGGAGTCCCCCTTACAAACGCAAGAGCCTCCCGGCGTGAAAACCGGGAGGCTCTTGCGTTATATGCTGCCGTATTTTTTCAGGATGGCGGCGGTCTCTTCGGGGGATGCGAGCCGGATGGGGGCGGGCTTTTCGCTGCCGGAGCGCAGCGCCAGCCACCACGTCGAAAGCCCCAGCCAGCCCCACTTATAGGCCGTGTGGGGGGTGCGCCCCACGCAGGAGAAGCCCAGCCGCTGGTGGATGTGCTCGCTGGCGGGGTTGGGGTCAGCCACAAGGGCGTAGACGTTCCAGTAGCCGCAGACATCCAGCACTTCCAGCAGGGCGCGGTAGAGCAGGGTGCCCACACCGAGGCCGCGGGCATCCGGGGCGCAGTAGATGGTGCTCTCCACCGACCAGTCGTAGGCTTCCCGCGGGTGCCACCGGTGGGCACAGGCGTAGCCCAGCAGCTTGCCCTCGGCGTCCCGCGCCAGCAGCAGCGGGGCCACCTTCCGGGTGTTGTCCACCCAGTCCTCGTACTCTTCCAGTGTGGAGGGCGTGACCTGAAAGGTCGCCGTGTGGTTCAGCACGTACCAGTTGTAAATTTCAAGGATGTCGGCCGCATCCGCGCGGGTCGCCACCGACAGCCGGGGCAGATTCTTCCCTTCCCATTCCGCGCACAGGGCCTCTTTTTTCGCCTTGGGCAGCTTTTTCAGGGCCGCTTCGCGGCGCAGGGCGTCGGATCTGTCGGCACAGCGCTCCAAGTAGGCGAACCGCTTAGCCCCCATGGCCCGCGTCGCCTTGGCCCCTTTGCCGGTCTTGTGGGCGTGGAGCCGGGCACCGGGGTCGTTGGTCCAGCCCGTGTAGAGCTGGCCGCCCGCGCACCGCACCATATAGACGTAGGCCCGTTCTTCGTGTTCCGCTTCGCCGCTCATCTTACAGTCTCCCGTTGTTTTTCAGCACCTGACGACAGGCCGCAAGGGCGGTCTCCTTGTCCTTGGCCGTGATGAGGAAGCGGCTGGCATGGCAAAAGCTGATGCCCTCGATGCCGCTCTTCTGCTCGATGACCTCCTGCGGCTGGCCCGCCCACGACTGGGGGAAGGGGAGCTTAGGCTTTTTGGTCTTGTGGTCGGTCACGCACTGGGCGCTCCAGCCGCCGCGCTGGCTGGGGTAGACCACGAAGAGGGCATCCGTCCGGTACAGGCCGTTCTTCCACGGCAGGTAGCAGGGCAGGACCACGATGCCGTCGCGGGAGTTTTTGTAGGCTTGCTGGACCTTTTCATCCGCACGGTTCACGGCGTTGGCGCTGGCGATCTGGTTTTCCAAGATCTGCTTCGCCACGGCCACCGCCTTGAAGAAGCAGGTATCCTGATCTTCCTTCGAGTCCCACACCGGGTTGAAGAAGCCGATGGCGTCGCACAGGCTGTTCTGCTCGCCGGTGTTGTCGTTCAGATCGAGGGGCTGGATGAAGTTTTCGTCGATGAGCCGCGCCTGACGCTCGCCCACAAGGCCGGGCCCCAGCACCCGCCACAGCAGACCGAAGGCTGCGTAGGGGACGCCGTTGGCCCGCACTTCCCGCGGCTCCTGATGGTGGTCGAACATGCCGAAGCCGATATCGTACACGATGCCGTCGAAATCGTCCGGCACCACAAAGCCGCGGGTGATCTTGATGTCCGGGCGGATGATCTGCAGCAGCGCCGTCGCAAAGACATCATCCGCGTGGAACTTGCCCGCATGTGTAAAACCATTTGCAGGAATTTTCATATCTGTACCTCATTCTCAACAGTGTCTTTGAGGACAGTATAGCACATTCTGCCGAGCGGGACAAACCCCGCTTTTTGCCCTTCTAAAACGTATTGCACATCGCCATACAACATGGTACAATAGTGGAAACAGGAGGCGATCACAATGTCCGCAAAAACCGCAAATGTCACCGCACGCATCCAGCCCGAAGTCAAAGAACAGGCCGAAGCGATCCTTTCCCAGCTCGGCATTCCGGTTTCCGTCTTCATCGACATGGCCTACCGGCAGGTCATTCTGCGGGACGGCATTCCGTTCTCGCTGGAGCTATCCGCAAAACTTCCCACCCGCGACACCATGACCCGCAGCGAATTTGACGCCATGATGCAGACCGGCCTTGACCAAGCCAAGCGCGGCGAGTCGTCGCCGCTGGACGAAGCCTTCGCCCGGCTCCGCGCGGAGATTTAAGCCATGGAAGAATATCTTGTCCAGCTTACTCCGCAAGCGGAACAGCAGCTCCGTGCCATCGTGCATCACATCTCCCACGAGCTGTTGGAGCCTGACACCGCAGCCGCCCTTCTCTCTGCCCTTGAACAGGCAATGGCATCGCTCCATATTCTGCCGCAGCGTGCACCTTTGGTCGAAGAAGAACCGTGGCATACGCAGGGCATCCGAAAGCTTTTGTGCAGGAACTTTCTGATCTACCTTTGGGTCGATACCAGCGCTTACCGTGTGCAGATCCTTGCTGTAGTCTATGCGCGGCGCGACCAGTTGAAACAGCTTCGGAATATAACGAGCCTTTCTTAAAACGCAGACCAGCCCCGGAAACGATGCCGTTCAGGCCGTTTCCGGGGCTGGTCATTTATTTAGCTCGCTTGTTGAAAATCTTCCGGAATCTTCAGCAATTCATTATTCGGTGTTCCCGAAATCTTTATGATTGTAAACTTTACTGACTGTTCCGGAGTTCCAGCCTTTCTTACAATTTGCTTCAAAGTTCCGTCCTTATAATAGTAATCAAACTCGGCCTGTCCAAGCAGCGCCATGCGTACCATAAACCGTTCAATGCGATAGCCCTCGTCATCATATTCAGTACTTAGATAGTCTGAATTGCTCGCCGTCGGAACCACAAAGCTGAATCCGGCTGTTGTAATCTCTGCAATCTGTTCTGACGTAGCTTTATACGGGCCAACATACGTTTTTTTGCCGTAATCGAGTTGATAATAGGAAGAACCTTTGATCAGTCTGCAATTCTCATAAAATGGAGCTCCAGACGGATATTCAAAGCCAGTTTGTTCTGCATAAAAGGCATCATTATTATTTACCGTTGCAACCAAGGGGTGAAACGTCTCAAACGGACTGCAGTTTTTATACTCCAGATAAAAATGATCATTGGTCACATTAAGGCTTTCAAAATACCTTTTTGTATAGGAATTCAGCCATCCTGTCGGAACTTTCAAAGAAGAATCATCCTCTTTGTCCTCCTTCGGGGGCTCCGTATTTTCAGCATTCGAAGTGCTCGGCGAAGGTTGAGGTGTACTCGGCCCTTGACTGTCTCCGCAAGCAGTCAAAACCAGTGCCGCAATCATTATCAGTACAAGTATTTCCGCAAATTTTTTCCACTTTTTCATAAATTCCTCCACAGTTCTCACTTCTTCCGGCTGTCCGTCTTGGTGACGGCCTTGGTCGTGGTCTTTGTCACGGCCGTGGTGGGCCTGACGGCGGGGGAGAGGATAGGCTTTTGGATGAGGGCCTTGGTGGCGGGCTCGCCGAGAGCCAGCACGTTCACCAACTCCTGCTGGATGGCGTCGTTGTTCTCGTCGGTGACGGCGAGGACATCGGCGTAGAACTGCTCCATCTCCTCAAAGGTGGGGAAGGTGGCCACGTACATCTGGTTGCCCATGGCGCCGGAGAGGGCGTCGGGGATGCGGTCCACCATCCGCATATTGTCCTGATACTTCTGCATCAGCTGCTCGTGGCTGTAGACGAAGTGCTTGCCGTCGCGGCGGCCCGCAAAGGGGCAGTAGAAGTGCTCGCCGACGGGCATATCGGTGCCGCCAAAGGCGATCATGTCGGCCCAGATCTTGTACACGTTGGTGGAGCGTGCAAAGTTGATCATGTCGGGCGTGAAGCCGCCGCAGGGGCGCATGTTGACTTCCAGCGCAACGATCTGGCCCTTTTGGCCCATGCTGTCCTGATCCTCGCTCATCCGGAAGAACTCGAAGTGGACGAAGCGGCTCTTGACGCCGAAGCTCTTGACGACGGCGCGGCCCGCGGCGCGGGTGTCGTCGGGCAGGTCCTTGATGATGTAGTAGATGGAGTTGTCGTTGTCGTTCACGATGTCCATGATGGACATGGGGCTGACATTGCCCGCCTCGAAGATGGGGTTGCCGCTGCCGTCGATGATGGCGTCGTAGCTGTTGACCTCGGCGCGGACGAACTCCTCCATGATGTAGGAAACATCCGGGTGATGGATGCTCTTGTAGGTCAGGAAGGTGCGCAGCTCCTCGTCATTGGACAGCCTGTGGGTGTCGGAAGCGCCCACGCCGTTGTCGGGCTTGACGACCACCGGGTAGCCCACCTCTTCGATGAATTTCTTGCAGCCCTCAAAGTCATCCACCATGTGATAGCGGGCGGTGGCGATGCCGGCCTTCTGGTAATACTCCTTCATCTTGCTCTTGTACTTGATGCGGGGCATGTCCTCGGTCTGGAAGCCGCTGGTGATGTGGAAATCGGTGCGCAGAGCGGCATCCCGCTCCAGCCAGTATTCGTTGTTGGACTCCAGCCAGTCGATGCGGCCATACTTGAAGGTGAAGAAGGCCACGGCGCGGTAGACCTCGTCATAATTTTCGAGGCTGCCGACCTTGTAATACTCGTTCAGGCTGTCCTTCAACTCCGGCTTCAGCTCATCGTAGGGTTGGTCGCCGATGCCGAGGACGTTCATGCCGTCGTTCTTCAGCTCCCGGCAGAACTGCCAGTAGTTCGTCGGGAAGTTCGGAGAGATAAAGATAAAATTGCTCATGGTTTTGTTGATTCCTCTTTGTTTAGCCTAAAATATAAGGCATATAATACACGACCTGCTGATACCACCAGTTCCAGTCATGGTTGACATCGTGGCCCCACAGATCGACCCAGATGGGGATGTGCTTGGCCTCGAAGATGCGCTTGAGATACCACGTGGTGTCCGGCTGCTCCCAATCGCCCTGACCGCAGCAAATGACGGCCTTCTGGTTCCGGAACAGCTCCATATAGGGGTGATTCTCCGGGAAATTGACCATGTAATCCACCGGGGAGTTCATATAGACCAGCTCGTCCATATAGTTGCCGAAGCCGTAGTGGGCGGTATAGATGCCGCTGAGGGCCATGCAGCCGCAGAAGATGTTCGGGAAGCGCAGATACAGGTTGACCGCATGGGTCGCGCCGAGGCTGCACCCGAAGGCGATGACGCCGGGCGCGCCGTCCCAGCCGTTCCGCTCGCGGGCGATTTGCTGGATCTTGGGCACGGCCTCCTCCACGATGTAACGGATCCACTGCTCGTAGCGGCGGATGCGCCAGTAGGGGTCGCCGCTGGAGTCCGACCACGTTTCCTTGTCGATGGTGTCGATGGAAATGACCATCACCTGACCGGACTCGATCCACGGGGCCAGCGTATCGGCCATGTGGAAATCCTCAAAGTCGAAGAAGCGGCCGTCCTGACAGGGGATGTAAAGCATCGGGCGGCCCCCATGGCCGTAGACCTTGCACTCCATCTCGCGGCCGAGAGCGGGGCTGTAATCCTTAAAATACTGCATTTCCATCGTTGATTCCTCCTTTTGTTAACTCCTTCCGTCATCGCTGCGCGATGCCACCTCCCTCCCGGAGGGAGGCTTTCACAGCTTGCCGTTACGCCAAGGCTCCCTCCCAGAGGGAGCTGGCGCGGCGTAAGCCGTGACTGAGGGAGTTTTCATCAATCCAGTTCGTACATCAGGGTGTGGATCACAAAGGGCAGCTGCTTTTCCCAGCTGGCTTCGCTGTGGGTGCCACCGGGCACCAGACGGGACGTCAGATGGATGCCGCGGATCATGATCTTGCTGCACATCTCCGCAAAGCCCTTGCGCATCCCGTCGTGGTTGCCCATCTCGCGGGAACCGTAGTCCATGTAAAGCACCGTGCCCGGTTCGAGCTTGGCGCGGCCCACAAGGCCGCCGAGCTTTTCCGGCGAGACCCAGATGGAGGGCGACAGCGCCGCCGCCCGGCTGAAGACGTCGTTGTGGTTGAGCAGGGCGTACAGGCTCATCAGGCCGCCCATGGAGCTGCCGCCGATGAAGGTGTGCCCTCGGTCGGGCAGGGTGCGGAAATTGTGGTCGATGAAGGGCTTGAACCGGTGGATGAACCAGCTCATCGTGGCTGCGCCCTTGCCGTCAAAGTGGCCGTACTGGGGGTCATCGAAGCGGTAGGGCGAATATTCCACCAGCCGCTCGTTGTTCGGCCCCGCATTGCACTCCACCGCCGCCACGATGAGCGGCGTGTCGGTGTAGTCCAGATAATCCGCCATGCCCCAGCTCTTGCCGTAGGTAGCGTCCTCATCGAAGAAGACGTTCTGGCCGTCGAACATATACAGCACCGGATACCGGCGGTCCGGCTCGGCCTCGTACATGGTGGGTAGGTAGACATAGACCCGCCGCTGCTCCGTGCCGTTCACTGCCGGGTAGCTCACGCTCCATTTTTTGATCATTTCCAGTTCCCTCTCAATCCTGTTACTGTGCTTTTAGTCTAGCACCAATAGGGAAGAATTGCAATTGTATGGAACGCAATCCATTCCGCCAGCGGGCTTGCCCTCTCCGTCATCGCTAACGCGATGCCACCTCCCCCAAAGTGGGAGGTTTTTCGCAATACCGGCAAGTTCATCTTCTCGGAAAGCTCCCCCTTTGGGGGAGCTGGCAAAGCCGACAGGCTTTGACTGAGAGGGCAAAGCCGTTGGGGTTATACAGCAAACGCCGTCCGGTGAGCTGCCGGACGGCGCTTGCAAAAATTCCGAACGATCGGGGGAAAGGAGCTGCTTAGTACTTCTTCTCCACGGGCACGATCCAGCCCTTCGTATCGGGGATCTTGCCCCACTGCATACCGGTCATGGTATCGTACAGCTTCTGGGTGACAGCGCCGATCTTGCCGTCGCCGATGTAAGCGTGCTCGCCTTTCCAGACCAGCTCCTTGACGGGGGAGACGACAGCGGCGGTGCCGGTGCCGAAGACTTCCTCCAGCTTGCCCTCGCGGGCAGCCTGCATGATGTCGGCGATGGCCAGCTTGCCCTCGATGACCTCATAGCCCCAATCCTTCAGCAGTTCGATGCAACTGCGGCGGGTGACGCCGGGCAGAACCGTGCCGACGGTAGCGGCGGTGTACACCTTGCCGTCGATCTTAAACATGATGTTCATGCTGCCGACTTCCTCGACGTACTTCTTCTCAACGCCGTCCAGCCACAGCACCTGTGCATAGCCCTGCTCCTCGGCCAGCTCGCCAGCCTTGATGGAAGCAGCGTAGTTGCCGCCGCACTTGGTAAAGCCGGTCAGGCCGGGAGCGGCACGGATGTACTCGTCCTCCACATAGATGCGGACAGGGTTGATGCCCTCGGCATAGTAAGCGCCCGACGGTGCGCAGATGATGCAGAAGATGTAGTGCTTGGAAGCGTGGACGCCCAGACCCACATCGTTTGCAAAGATGAAGGGGCGGATGTACAGGGAGGCACCATCGGAGTGGGGCACCCAGTCGCGGTCCACATCCACCAGAGCCTCAACGGCCTGAATGTAATCCTCCACGGGGATCTTAGGGATGCACAGACGGTCGGCAGAATCTTGGAAGCGCTTTGCGTTGCACTCCGGGCGGAACAGCTGCACGGTGTCGTCCGCAGTGCGGTAAGCCTTCATGCCCTCAAAGATCTCCTGTGCGTAGTGGAACACGACAGTGGCCGGGTCCAGCGGGAACGGAGCATAGGGGACGATGCGGGCATCGTGCCAGCCCTCGCCCTCGGTGTAGTCCATAACGAACATATGGTCGGTGAACTTCTTGCCGAAGCCGAGCTTCGTCTCGTCCTGCGGCTTCTCCTTCGGATGGGTAGTCCGGGTGATCTTGATATCCAACATGATAAATTTTCCCTCTTTTCTTGACACGCGCGGCTCCTCCCGCGCCTGAAAATGCCGAATGTTGTCTTCTATTATAATAACATGAGCACATTTTTCAAGGAAACACAAAATCTTTCATGTTTGGGGGCTGTAAGTTGCCGGGAATTGTGATATTATTTGGAAAGGGATTAACCTCTCAGTCTCGCCCACGGCTCGCCAGTCGTCCTCCCTCTGTCGCGTACGCGACATCTCCCTCCGGCCGGAGGGAGTCTTTCCTAGTAGGGGAGCCTCTGGCGAAACCGGGAACTCTGCGAGGACTGCCAAGGCCTCCCCTACAAGGGGAGGTGGCATTGCGAAGCAATGACGGAGAGGTTGTACGAAGGACAAGTATGCAATCAGAGGGACAAAACAGATGATTCAAGGTGTCATTTTTGATATGGACGGCCTGATGTTCGACACGGAGCGGATGTGGGCAACATTCTGGGAACCGGCGCTTGCGGCGCTGGGGCTTCCTTATAAAGAGGGGCTGGCGGAAGCCGAGCGGGGCACCGCAGGGGAAACTTCGCGGAATATCGTCCGTAGTTTCTACGGAGAGGAATGCGACGCCAACGCCATCATCGACAGTCTGCACCGGGTGGCGGACGAAGCGTTCCAGAAGCCGGTGCCCAAAAAGCCGGGTCTGGATGAGCTGCTGGCGTGGCTGGACGAGCAGCACATCCCCATGGCAGTGGCTTCCTCCAGCCGGATGCACATCATCCAGCGCAACCTCGACAATTGGGGCCTGACCCACTACTTCAAGACGCTGGCGTCCGGCCAGCAGGTCACCCACTCCAAGCCCGACCCGGAAATCTTCCTCTTGGCGGCACAGCAGCTGGGCGTGGAACCGGCCCGCTGCCTTGTATTGGAGGACAGCTACAACGGCGTCCGCGCCGGGGCGGCGGGCGGCTTCGTCACCGTGATGGTGCCCGACCTGCTCCCCGCCGACGACGAGATGCGCAGCCTGTACACGGCAGAGTGCAAGAGCCTGACCGAGGTGCTGGAGCGTCTGAAAGCAAACGAATTCTAAGCAAAAAACCACCGGTGCTCCGGTGGTTTTTTGCTGTCTGCTTATTTGCAGCCGACCATGATATCGATGATCTCGCGGTTGGTCTCCTTCATGCCCTGTTTACCGAGACGGCCTACGTTCCGCAGGGAGTCTTCGACGCCCTTGGCCACAATGCCGTCGCCGCCGCGGAACTGCTGGCCCCGGATGTACATATTATAGCCGAGCAGTCCGGCTTCCACCGCCGTGGCGATCTTAGCGGCGCAGGACGCCTTGGCACCATCGCAGATGACGCCGGACACCACGGCCAGCGCATTGACGACGGTGTGGATGACGGCTTCGTACCCGCCGCCGCAGAGGTAAGCGATGCCCGCACCGGCCCCCGCCCCCGCGCTGATGGCCCCGCAGTAGGCCGACAGGCGGCCGATGGGGGTCTTTTCGTGGATGGTGGTCAGGTTGGAGAGGGTCAAGGCCCGGTAAAGCTGCTCGTCGCCGGCCTTCAGCTCCCGCGCATAGACAATGACCGGCACCGAGGTGGTGATGCCCTGATTGCCGCTGCCGGAGTTGATGACCACGGGCTGCTCGCAGCCGTTCATCCGGGCGTCAGAACCGGCGGCGGCGTAGGCTTTGGCCCGGACACGGACGTTGTCGCCCTCCATATCCAGCAGGACGCTGCCGATGTTCGCGCCGTAATCGCCCCGCAAGCCTTCCTCGGCAATGGCCATATTGTATTTGATCTGGGGATCCAGAATGGGCTTCACGTCCTCGATGTCCACCGTGTTGGCGAAGTCCCAGATGTGCTCCATATCCAGCAGACTGCGGTCGGTCAGATTTTCCTCGTCGTCGCCGTGAACGGGCAGGTCCAGCAGCACTTCGCCGTCCTTTTCCATGTGGACGATGTTGGTGTGGAAGACTGCGATCCGCACTTGGGCCGAATGCCCGCCCTTCCAGACTGTCACGATGATGTCGAAGGTCACGCCATTCTCCACATGCTCGACCGTGATCTCGGTCTGGTCCAGATAGGCAAGGATGGCTTTCGTTTCCTCCGGCGTCACGTCGGCGATGACCTCCAGCTTCTGTTCCGGGCGGCCCGCCACGATGCCCGCAGCGGCCGCAGCTTCCAGACCTTTACGGTTGTCGGTGTTGGGCACGATGACTGACTTCACGTTCTTGATCATGCTGCCGCTGGCCCCGACGCACACACGCTCCGGCACGGCCCCCAGCGTCTTCCGGGCCACGGCGGCGGCATAGGCCACCGCAATGGGTTCGGTGCAGCCCATGGCAGGGATAAGTTCTTCCTTCAAGATCTGAAGATAGGCCTGATATCGCAGTTCTGTTTTTTCCATTCCAAATGTCCTTTATCGTTGTTGTGAGTCGCTTTGCTTCATTGTACAAAAAACGCCCCCAAAAAACAAGGTTTCTTAGCGGCACTTTCGCCAAACATCAGCTTTATGGAAATGAAGTCCGCTAAAAAACAACCTCCCTTCTGACACTGTGATCGTCGGAAGGGAGGTTGCCTTTTAAGGAGAATGGGTTGATGAAGAAAAAAGAAGAGAGAAAATAGCAAGTAGATTTTAGTGGCAGATTATCCCATCAGTGCAGTCCATGCGCTTGAGATCAGGAAAATCAGGATAAGCGCAGGCAGCAGGTTCAGAACCTTCATATCCTTTTTGATACCGGCTAGGCTGAGACCGGCACAAAGGGTAATGATACCGCCCGTTGCGGAAAAGTCTGCAATGATATCTGGCGTAATAAAGGATTGCACTGCACCGGATACCAAAAACAGTGCGCCGTAGATGATGGCCTGCGGAATGCAGAGCATCGGAACGATTTTTCCAAGAATAGAGCCGAAGATGCAGGCCGTGACAAAATCCAGAATGGATTTCGTGATGAGGATGCTTCCATCACCAGTCAGACCCTCATTCAATGCACCGTACCAGCCTGTGCCGCCGCAGCAGAACAGGATAACAACTGCACTGACCTGAGCAAGAAACTGCTCATCTGCGGCTGCGCCGTTCATCAGCTTATGCACGACTCCGGTCACAAGCTTTCGGATGCGGTCATCCAGCATCACAAGCTCGCCCAGAATACTGCCGATCACCAATGTCAGAACAACGGCAGAAAGGTTCTTTACTTTCAGAATCAGAACGATGCCCATTGCAATGGCTGCGATTCCAAGGGTATTGTTCAGAGCTTTTTTCAGAGAATCCGGCAGACGAGTTCCAAGTACAACACCCAGAACTGCGCCAAGACAGGTAATCAAAACATCCGTTGTAATTCCTATGGGCATAGTTAATGTAATGTGCCTCCTTTTTTCTGGAACAAGCCAGTAAAAGTCTCGATATGCTTCAGCTCATCGTAGTGGCCGTTTTTCATTCGTTATTTATGTATCAGAGCGGATAGATCGTCATGACCCAGAGGATATTTGCAACGGACAGCAAAATTGCAGGCAGGATAGACTGCTTAATGTTGCTCTTCATATCATAGCCGCCGATGCCCATAACCATAGGAACGGTAGGCGTTGCCATCGGGGTCATGAAAGCGGTGCAGCAGGCAGAGGCGACCAGCAGCAGAGGGCCGGTGCAGTCTGCGCCCATGCTCTTGCAGGCCAGAATCGCGATGGGAGCAAAAATCGCCATAACGGTACGATTCTGCATGATCTGGGTCAGGAAGAAGGGGATCAGATAGAACAGTGCACCGATGAGGTAGGGATTGCCAAGGCTGGATGCCGTATTTGCGATAGCGTTGCCGATCAAGTCACCTGCACCGGTGTTTGCCAGCGCAGAACCCATGCACAGACCGCCAGCGACCATCAGGGTCAGATCGATCGGCATGGAAGCGCAAGCTTCCTTAGAAGGCAGAACGCCGGTGGCAACGGTTGCAACGGCACCGATAAAGGAAATTTCCCAAGCAGCCAGATTCGGACCGCCGATTGCAGCCAGCACATTGTTCAGCGGAGTATTGAAGATCAGGCAGAGAGAAACGAGGCAGAAAATTGCGATCGCAGAGATCTCCTGCGGCCGTTTCAGCGGCTCGTGATGTACAACGCGCTTGGAAAGTTCAGAGCTGTCCTTGCTTGCAACAACCGGTTTTTCAGGGGCAAAACGGAAACCAACAAAAGTGGTGTAAAGCATCAGGACCAGCAGGCTCATGCCACGACCTTTGAACAGACCCATTGCCTCCATGGTGTACTGCTCGTAACCATTCGCTGCAATGTAGCCGTTCAGCTCAGCCAGCATTGCCAGAGAGCCGCCGACCGGGATAATTGCACAGGCTGCGATACTGACAAGGCCGACGCTGAAGATGGTCTTGCTGATGCTGATGTTCATTTCTTCACAGGTTGCAGTAACGATAGGAGCCACAATGCAGAACGCTGCAACTGCGCTGCCGGTAAAGGTAGCCGCCATAACAGTCGCCAGTGTAAAGCCCAGCATGACCATGACCATGCTGCCCTTCGAGATTTTTTTGACGGTGCTTGCTACCAGATGGATGGCCTTCGTACGCTTGAAACCTTCCGAGATGACAAACATACTGGTGATCATCACGAGGTTTGCGTTGCCGATATTGCCCAGAATATCTTTCGGGCCAATGCAGCCGGTCAGCAGGAAGAGAACGATGCCGATACAACCCACGGTACCGACGGAGAGCTTATTCCAGATATAACCTGCAATCACAACAGCACTGATTGCAAAGCAAATGATCATTTGAGTCGTCATTTGTTATTCCTCCACTCGAACGTCTTAAACGTCTGATTCATTGACGGGACGGCCACGGTAATACAGCGTACCGTCTTCGCTGCGATGAAACTGGCTGAGGAACTGGTCATAGCTGATCCAGCTCTCTTCCGGGTAATTTGCGTGGACCATGTTGTCCACACGTCCGATCACGACCATCGGCACGCCCTGTTTGTCCGGGAAAGCATACCATGTGATCGGCTCTGTTTTCCAAGTCTCCACATTGGCCGGGTCCAGATGATACGTTTCCAGCTTCTCCATCAGAGTTGCACGCAGCTCATCCGAGAGGCAGAATGGCAGCACCGGGTCTTCCCCATGACCAGCGGTGAGGAAGTCCTGATCGCCGTAGATCATCATTGTAGGAACGTGCTGCTCGCAGGCAGGCCACTCACGATACATCTTGCTGGGGCAGCGCAGTGCAGACCACGGAGCAACCGCAGCGAAAATGTCGCCAGCGGTATAAGCCAGCAGGTCGCTCATCATACCGCCGCTGGATTGACCCATTGCATAGACACGGCTCTTATCCACCGAATGACGGCTCTCTACATCTGCCACCAGTTCCCGGATAAACTTCACATCGTCCACCGGAGTATCCTGATAAATGCCGCACCACAGGAGGACATTGCGCAGACCGTTCGGCTTCTGCTGATAGACGCCAGCTTCGGGAACGACCGCAATAAAGTGACGTTCCTCTGCAACGGTGGAAACACAGCTCAGATCAAAGAACGTCTCTGCTGTGCCTCCGCGACCGTGGAACACAACGACCAGCGGCCATTTCTTATCCGGAGTGCAGCTCTTCGGCACATACTCGTACCAAGTGCGTGTTATGCCGTCCACTTCCATGGTCTTCTTTTCCGCGCCACAAGCGATCGGCTCTTTGAAATAGCGCAGCTGCTTCTTGCCGGGACCTCTGTGACGACGTGCAAGGCTGATATAACTCCATGCTGCTTCCATCTGTTCCTTCGTAAAAGGATTTTTACGAACGGCCAGACGAACCTGTGCGATCTGCTCCTCATTGACTTCGCTCAGAACGCGCACCGGAGTCGGCATCCAGATCTCATCTGCGCCTTCTCCGGACAGCGGTGCACCGACAACATGGTTCTGCTCTTTCCAGAAGTCAACAGCAGCGGTGTTGTCTGCGTTTTTTGCGGTCATACTCATCCAGACGGGGAGCTGTGCAGCCATACCCATGACTTTCAGCTCTACTTCACCCTGATCGGACTCGCCGCGTAGAGCGGTATGTTCTGCGTTCAGATCACCGTTCAGGTCGCCGAACGTCATCAGTCCGCTCCACTCGCTTGCCATCCGGCGTGCAGCCTGATGTGCGGCAAAGCTGCCATCACCGATGCCGCAGAGATAGATGTTGTCCTGCATGGTGATATAAAAATCGCGTGCCTGAATCGCAACGTAAATGGCGTTCAGATAATCGGCATCACTGCCGTCCGTGTTCCATGCAGTCTCCGGCGTTGCCAGATGCAGGAACAGCTTTTTGTCCTCTGCGAAAGCTTTCAGACCGGAAGTTTCCAGATACTCTTCCGGCTTCTCACCGGAAGGGATCGCAGCGACCAGACAGGGCTGGCAGTAATCCAGACCTTCCGGAATATAGGTCAAAAATTTGCGAGGCTGTCCGCCGGCCTTTGCAGTCTCCTGAAAGAGACCGGAAATCAGCGTACGCTTGGGATTGGAAAAGTCGATAGGAAGGTCTCCCATCTTTTCCGGGAATCGTTTGATATCCATTTGTGATCCTCCCGCAGTTGACGCAATTACACGAAGCGACAGACGTGATCGACTGCAATATCCGAGAAGCCGAACGCTTCTGCCTTGGTCATCTTACCGTTGCAGATATCCTGAATGTTGTTCAGCATCTCTGCGCCCATCTCCTGATAGGTCTTTTCGCCGCGTACGATGGGGCTGAGGTCAACATCCATGTTGTCCTCCATGTGCTGATAAGTACGAGCATTTGCCGTGACCTTCAGAACGGGGACGATGGCATTGCCGGTGCAGGTGCCGCGGCCCGTGGTGAAGATGACTGCGTTGCAGCCTGCAGCGACCATCGAGGTGACAGAGGAAATATCATAGCCAGCGGTATCCATAACGACTGCGCCGCGCTTCGTGGGAGGAACAGCCTGTTCCAGAACCTCGACGATGGGACGGGTGCCGCCCTTGCGGATGCAGCCAAGGCTCTTCTCGTCCAGAGTGGACAGGCCGCCTGCCTTGTTGCCGGGGGTGGGCTGACCGGCGCGGCAGTCCTGACCAGCGGATTTCAGATGAGCTTCGTAGTCCTTGCAGACCTGAATGATCTGGTTGTGGATGGCCGGGGTAGCCGCACGCTTTGCCAGCAGATGCTCGCCGCCGATCCATTCGATGGACTCGCTCATCATGGTAGTTGCGCCCAGATCGACCAGCAGATCGCTTAGTTCGCCGACTGCCGGGTTGCTGGCAATGCCGGAAGTGGCGTCCGAACCGCCGCACTCGATGCCCAGCATCAGCTCGGAGATATCGCACAGTTCCTTCGGCTGCATGGCGGCTTCCGCTGCCATCTTGCTGGCGGCGCGAACCGCCTTCTCAATGGTCTTGAGGGTACCGCCCTCTTCCTGAATGCCAAAGGAAACGACCGGCTTGCTGGTCATGGCCTGAATCTTCTCACGCAGCTTTGCGTGGGGAACGGTCTCACAGCCCAGACCGATGATAACGACGCCGTAAACGTTCGGGTTGCAGGCAAAGCCCGTCAGGACTTTCTGCGACATGGCGGTGTTGGCAGCAACATCGGAGCAGCCGGTGTTGAACACGATGTTGACCGCACCGCGCACCTGACTTGCCACGATCCGGCAGCTCTCACTGCCACAGGCGCAGGTGGGAAGGATCAGGACATGGTTGCGGATCCCTGCACGGCCTTCTTTGCGTTTATAACCCCAGAATTGCATCTCCGATTCCTCCTTATTCCTGTACCATTTCGCTGTCATAGTCACGCGGCACGCTGACCAGATTGTTGTGGGAGACCCAGTGGCCCTTTGCGGCGTCCTCGGTCATTACACCAAGGCTCTCGCCGTACTTGATGACCTCGTCGCCCTTCTTCAGATCGACCAATGCGACCTTGTGGCAGTAAGGGATGTTCTCCTCTGCTTTCACGGTGCAGAACTCCTGCCCCTTGCGGTAGACAACATCTTGTCCGGCGGCAACTTCTGTCACGCAAGTCACAACATTGTCTTTTTCGTCCATGAGCAATGCGTTGATTTCCATGTTCATTCTCCTTTCGACATGGCGTACTCTCTTTGTGACTTTACAATACCACCAGTGTGCAGTATAATCAATTTTATAGATTTTATAAAGCTATAAGCAATTTTTATAATACAGCAGGGTGAACGTTATGAAGCAGGAGATGCAGTATATCTACCAAGTCTATCAATCCGGGAGTTTTTCCAAAGCAGCGCAGGCTCTCTATTTAACGCAGCCCGCTCTGAGCATCGCCATCCAGAAAGTCGAAGCGGAGATTGGGATGCCGCTGTTCATTCGGGATAAAAAGCCGTTGGAATTGACCGATGCCGGAAAAGTCTACATCGAAAAGGTCAAGGAGATCCTGCACCTTGAAGCGGAGCTGTCCAAAGAGCTGAGCGATCTTTCCAACCTGAACACCGGCAGTCTCGTTTTGGGCGGGACCCATTATCTGAACTCCTATATCCTGCCGCCTGTGCTGACGACTTTTCAAAAGCAATATCCGGGTGTCCATCTGGAGTTGGTGGAAGCCAGTTCCAACGAACTTATCGAAATGCTGCGCGAAAATAAAATCGACCTGACCTTTAACTGTATTCCAAACCCGAAGGACAATTTCCGGCGAACCCCCATTTTCAAGGACAATGTTCTAGTCGCCGTCCCGACCTCTTATCCCATCAACAAAACTCTGAAGAATTACGCATTGACCGCAAGAGACATTATGTTCCGCCGCAATCTCATGCCGGATTGTCCGGCGATCACCTCGCTTGCTCCCTTTGCGGATGTGCCGTTTATCCTATTGACCAAGGGCAACAACCTGTACAGCCGCTCTGTTGCGTTGTTTGAGGATGCCAAGATCGACCCCATCGTCCGGCTTCAGGTGTCACAGCTTGTGACGGCGTATCATCTGGTCTGTTCCGGCCTTGGTGCTGCCTTCATCAGCGACTGGATGGTTTTATATGACCACGACGATATGCGCTACTATAAAATAGCGCATCCGCTGGCCGTTCGTCAATTTGATGTGGTGTCTTCCAGCCGGAATTATCTTTCCAAACCGCAGAAGGCGTTTATTGAATCAATCAGCAGCTATTATCATCCATATCTCTAAGCCTGATTCGAGCCAAAGCCCAGAAACACCCCGAACTGACCGATATTGTGGTCGCTCTGATTGACAGTGTACGTCACCTTTACGGTTGTGACTTTCGTGATACGATTTTTTGATGCTGATCGCACACAAAACGAAGTTTTGGGTGCCTACCGCATTGAGAGCCGGTATCGGCTCTCAACTGCCTAGTCATCCTCTGCAAAGAGGATGGCTATAAGGTTTTGGGCACACAGCCGCCGGGAAGGAGCCGGAGCTTGTCGGGGCGAGGCCCTTCCATCTTGCTGGCGCAAGACCACTCTGCCGCTTAAAAGCCCCACTGGGGATTTCATTGCTGCGCAACCGCGGCATCCTGCTTTCCGAAGAAAACAAAAAATCCGAACCCCTCTCCTATCGAGAAAAAGTTCGGATTTTCATTCTTTAGTGCGATGGAAGGGACTCGAACCCCCGGCCTACTGATTCGTAGCGCACGCCGGGCGATTCCCTCAATTTTTGGAAGTTA
>PPYF01370226.1_pt1 | contig 66596 bp, 61 predicted proteins | sample 1559871 | NCBI WGS metagenome assembly PPYF01 (sample SAMN08240021, study PRJNA423297) | Human gut metagenome, whole genome shotgun sequencing project. | reverse complement strand
TTCACGGACTACGGCGGGGCGTGGGATAGTGGCTTTGCGCCGGAGAATCTGCACGGCAGCGTCGGCGTCGGGCTCGGTCTCAACACGCCGATTGGTCCGCTGCGTCTGGACTACGGCCGTGGGTCGCAGGGCGGACGCGTCCACTTCCGCGTCGGCGGCACATTCTGATGCGGCAGGGCATCTCCCTGCTGTGCACTGTGCGTCTGTCGCTCGTGCTGCTTGGCATTCTTGCTGCATGCGCAATCGTTTCTCCTGTTTATGCCGCAGAGACCTCCCGCGTGGAGGAAACTGCGGCTATTGTCGTAGGAGATCAGCCGATCCCGCCCATTGTGCGTGCGCGCATGGAGCGCACGGTCGCTGCGATTGCGGCAGAGCGCATGGAGGGCCGGCGCACGGCGGACATCGCGGCCGGGGAGGAAGCGGAAATCATCGGGGCGGTGTTTGACCGTCTGCTCGTCGGCTACGCGGTGACACGCGTGACGGTGACGCCGGCGGTGCGGACGACGGTGGAGATTCACCTTGCTCCGTGGGCGGATACGATTCGGAGCGTTGCCGTTGTGTCCGAGGTGGAGGGCATGCCGCCCGCGATTGAGGCACTCGTGCGCACGGATCTCGCGGGGGCGGAGCGGGTGTTTTCCGATGCACTCGTCGGCCTGCCCGTCGCGGCAACGGACTGGGCATCGGGGGCACTAAAGCGTCAGCTTGCCGCCTATATGGAGGAGCATCTGCCAGAGTTCCGCGCGGACTACGATGTCGATGTGGCGCCGACGGCAACGGTGCGGCTGACGGTCTATCCGCGCCTGCCGGTCGTGCGGACGGTCGATCTCTCGATGCGCTCGGATACCGTTCCCAATGCCGCACTGCTTTCCCAGCGTACGGCAATGGAGACGGAGGTGAACCGCCTCGTCGGCGTGCCCGTCCCGTTCGTCGCGCGTCACCGTGCGGCGCTTGAGGAACGTCTCGGCACGCAGCTTGACGCCATGCCTGCCCTACGCAGTCTGCATCTCACGTCGCACGTGACGATCACGCCGGGCGAGCGGATGGCGGTCATGAGCCGCAGCGATACGACGCGCTACCGCCTGCGACTCACGGGCTGGCTCGATGTCGGGCGCAGTGCCAAGGACACCCATGGGGAGCGCCGCGATCTCCGTGCGCGGCTGCACGCAGGGCGGATGCTCAGTCCGCGCGATGAACTCTATGCGGAGATGGATGCCGCTCCCGAGGATGTGCGCTTTTCGTGGCGTGTCGGCTATGCCCGCACGCTGCTGTCGCGCCTCACGGGGGAACTGCGCTGGGATGTGACGGACGGCCGGTTCTCGGTGGCGGGCAGCTACGCTTTTCACCCGCGCTGGCTGCTCCGCTATGAGCATTGGACCGATGAGGGTACGGGCGAGTGGGAGCTGCGCTACAAGCTGCACGACTTCCTCAGCATCGCGGGGCTCATCGATCGGGACGATCGGTGGCTGCGTTTGATCGGGAATTTTTAGAAATTATCATAAGGGGACGTGGGAGACATCGTGAAACGCATTTCAATCGTTGTTCCGGTCTACAACGAGGAGGAGAACATCGCGCATTTTGCGGCGGCGGTGGAGGAGGTGATGGGGCGTCTGCCCTATGACTATGAGCTGCTCTTCATCGACGACGGTTCCTCCGACCGCAGCCGTGAGATCCTGCGCATGCTGGGTGAGCGAGATGGTCGCATCGGCTCGATTTTTCTCGCACGCAACTATGGGCATCAGCTTGCTCTGACCTGCGGCATCGATCATGCGGACGGCGATGCGGTCATCACGATGGACGGGGATATGCAGCATCCGCCCGAGCTCCTGCCGCAGCTCCTCGAAAAATGGGAGGAGGGCTTTGACATCGTGCAGACCGTGCGCCTGACGACGGAGGGGGTCTCCGTCTTTAAGCGCATGACCTCTACCTACTACTACCGTCTCCTGAACCTGCTGACGGATGTGGAGATTCAGGAGGGTGGATCGGATTTCCGCCTGATGGACCGCAAGGCTACGCTCGCACTGCGCCGCTACCGCGAGCACGCGCGCTTTATCCGCGGCATCGTCTGCTCGCTCGGCTTTCGGCGGACGACGGTGGACTTCGTCGCGCAGGCGCGCTATGCGGGCAGCTCGAAGTTCTCGCTGCGGCGCATGATTTCGTTCGCCCTCGACGGCATCCTTGCCTACTCGGTGCAGCCGCTGCGCGCGGGGCTCTATGTGGGGCTGATGTCCGCGCTGCTGGCCGTGGTGCTCTTCCTCCACGTCCTCTTTGAGACGCTGCGCGGGGAGACTGTGCCGGGCTGGTCGACCATCGTCGTATGCAGCCTGTTCTTCGGCGGGATGCAGATGATGATGCTCGGCGTGTGCGGGGAGTATATCGCACGGATTTTGCAGGAGGTCAAGGATCGCCCGCTCTACTTGATTGCGTGTGACAACAGGCCACAGGCGGCGGAAAAGGAGGCGCACGATGGATGATCGGATGCGGCTGGGGGCGGTGCTGCTCTTTTTCACCGCCCTTTTTTTCTGGGGAAATGCAGCTCTTCCCGTGACGGCACCCGTCGAGGTGAACTACGCGCAGACGGCAAAGGAGATGCTCGCGGCGGGGAATTATCTCTCGCCGCAGATCTACGGAAATTACTGGTACGATAAACCCATCTTCTTCTACTGGGAACTGATCGCTGCGTTCTCCGTCTTCGGTGTGACGGACTTTGCCGCACGATTTTTCCCTGCGCTCTTTGCATCGGCGGGACTGCTCCTCACCTACGCGCTCGCGCGGCGGCTCTATGATGCGCGGACGGCGTTCTGGTCGGTGGTCATTCTCGGCTCGTGCGTGCTCTATGGATTCCTTGCCAAACTCATCTTGACCGATCTGACGCTCTTCGTGTTCTTCGGCGGGACGCTCGGCGCGTTCTGCCTCGGCTATCGGGACGGGCGGCGCGGCTATTTCTATCTCGCCTATGCGTGTGCGGGGCTCGGCGTGCTGACGAAGGGGCCTGTCGGCTTTCTCCTGCCGGGGCTCGTGATCCTCGTCTATCTCGCTGTGCGTCGCGATCTGCGCGCGCTCGGACGGATCGCCCTGCCGACGGGGCTGCTCGTGCTCGCAGCAGTCTGTGCGCCGTGGTACATCTATATGTATTTGGCGCATGGGGCAGACTTTGTGAACACCTTCCTCGGGATTCACAATGTCCTGCGTGCAACGGTCTCAGAGCACGCGCAGTGGAATGTGTGGTACTTCTATCTCGGTATCTACTTCCTCGGGATGTTCCCGTGGAGTTTTGCCCTGCCGCTCGCGCTTCTGCGGGCGTGGCGCACACGTCCCGTTCTCGATGCGGGGACGCAGTTTCTCCTCGTCTGGGCGATCGTCGTGTCCGTGTTTTTTCAGCTCATGGCGACGAAGTACCCAACCTACAGTTTTCCCGCCTTCCTGCCGACGGCGATCCTGACGGCACATCTCCTTCGCGAGAATACGCGCGTGCTGCGTGCGGGGGCGCTCCTCGGCGGCGTGCTCTATCTCGCCGTCGTGTTCGGCGCTGTGCACTATGCGCCGCGCGACGGGCATTTCAGCGGCAAGGCGGCGGCGGAACTCCTCATGCAGACGATGCAGGAGGAGGATCTCCTCGTCTCCTGCGGCGACTATACGGCGACGGTTCCCTACTACACGGGACATCCGATGTACGCGCTCGCGACGCGTGAGGAGATCGCCGCGCGTGCGCCGAAGGCGATGAGCTGGAACAGCAAGAATGTCATGCCGTTCCTCCCCCTCAACGAACTGCCGCAGGACCGGACGGTGTACCTCGTCGTGGAGCGGCACGCCTTCGCCACGTTCGATGAGACGATGGCAGACGGACGATGGGAGCTGCTCGGCACGATGCCGACGGAGGGCCGTGAAAAACTGCGCGTCTATCGGCGCGTACCGTAATCCTCTCTTCCCCGTGCGGCACTGGAACGAAAGCCGCGGCATGGTGGTGGCACATGCGCGAGCACAGCTTTTGACAGAGAGCCTTCGTCGGGGACGCCTTGAATGTTGGCGTCGATTGGTGTATGATAGGATATAGTGATCTTGCCGCCGGGGGCGGCTTGGTGGAGAAAGAGGGAGAGTACTATGCTGAATAGGAAGAAAATCGGACTTGCCGCGGCGGCCGTCGCCGCATCGGCGGTTCTTGCCGCGGGCTGCGGCAGCCAGCAGACCGCAAACCGTGCACCGATCAACGGCGCACTGCAGGGGGAGCGCGACCATCAGGAGGTCATCACGGCGGATAACTTCGATTCGATCGCGCCGGGCTCCAGCGTCGCCGATGTCGCTGCACTCTACGGCAAGGAGGGCAAGCTCATCCATCAGAGCATCGTCAACGGTATCTATACCTATACCTATCGCTGGCAGAACGGTACGTACAAGGTGGTGGACTGCACCTTTACGGGAAACAACTGCCTGAACGATCCGCTCAGCGGACTCCGCCTGACGCGCAAGGAGCTGCGTGCCTCTGACGCCATTGCTGAGGGCTCGGTCAGCAGCCCTGTGACGAAGGATGCGTGCCGCGATCTCAGCTACGGCATGAGCCTTGCGGAGGCGCAGGCAGTGCTCGGCGGGGTCGGTGAGCAGATCGGCTGGGATGTTATGCCGGGACAGGAGACGGTGACCTACGGATGGCCGATTCGTGACGGCTATGTCGCACGTCTGCGCTTCCAGAACGATGTCCTGGTTGATGTCAACCTCGATACCGGCATCACGCTCGTGGCGATGGATCCCGCTCTCTCGAACGTGCGTCTCGACCCCACGCTGGTTGGCTATCGCGTTGTCAAGTAACAGGATGCGTATTTTATCAGCAAATCTTCATTGAACTATTGTACGCTCTTTGCTATAATGGGGGCGTTCGGTCGAAGGATTGAACATCTTTAGGAGAAAAGGAGAATTCATTCATGATCAAACTCGAACAGAAGCAGGTTAAGATTATCAGCATCCTCATCGCGGTTGTCTTTGTCGGCTCGGTTGTCGCGCTTGCACTGACGCAGAGTGGCTCGGGCATCGCCTCGGCGGCGTCGTCCTCCGTTGGCGTTGTGGACTACCGTCAGGTCGGCAGCCAGCATCCGCAGCTCGCTGCAGCGAACGCCGAGATGCAGAAGGCGTCGCAGGAGGCACAGGCGGATTTTGAGACGAAGTCTGCATCGATGAACGATCAGGAGAAGTCGGATTACTATCAGCAGACGATGCAGCGCCTCCAGCAGAAGAATGAGGAGCTGATGGAGCCGATCGAGAACAGCATTCAGGATGCCGTTAAGAAGGTCGCCGAGAAGAAGGGGCTTTCCGTCGTCATCGAGAAGGGTGCTGTCGTCTATGGCGGACAGGACGTGACGCAGGACGTCATCAAGGAACTGGGCAGCAGCAAGTAAATCGCCGCGACCAGCTATATGTAGCGGACAGAACGATGCCCGGTACATTTTAGGAATCACTGATAAAAGGAAGTCCCTCGGACTGGCGTAAAAGAAGCGTCGGGATGCTGTGACGGATTTTATCAGTGATTCCTTTGTATGAAGTCGCTGTTTCATATGGCAATTTCGTCACGGAGGGAGATGCATGGAGCTCTGGAAGACGCGGCGCAGAGAGATTCTGGCAGGGGGCATCGTGCTCCTCGTGATTGCCGCCGTGTGCTATTTCCTGCCCGCGCAGGAGCAGCCCCGTGCGGCGGAGGATATTGCCGTCATGCGCATCTCCGAGGTGCTCGCTGCGCATCCCTCCTATGCGCGCCTAATGGAGCTGCGCGCCGAGGAGGCGACCCTTGCTCTTGCGGTGAGGGATGTCCCGGAGGTGTTTTCTCTGACGCCGCCGGCAGCGGACGATGAACCGTTTCAGGACTCCGTCTGGCAGAAGAATGCGCAGACCGTGATCGGCGCACGCGTAGAGCTTGAGCGTGAGCGCAAACGCCTGACCGAGGTCTACCGCAAACAGACAGAGGACGACTACGAGCGGCGGAAGAAGCAGATCGACGACGAGTATCAAAATGCGATCACAAACATCAACCTGAAGATCGATAATCAGCGCGCGATGCACGGGCCGCGCGTCTCTGAGGATGAACTGGCGCAGGAGCGTGCAGGGCTTGAGGCGCAGCGTGAGGCGCTGCGGCAGGAGCGCGGCGCACGTCAGGCGGAGCTCTACCGCACATGGCAGGAGGAGATCCGCGCCCGCGTCGCCGCGCGCATCGAGCCGCAGCAGGCGACGTGGACGGCAAAGGCAAAGGCAGCCATCGATGCACAGAAGGCGGAGGCGGATCGCCAGAAGGCGGAGGCGGAGGAACGCAACGCCGCTGCGATGGAACGCGCTGCAAAGGCGCAGGACGCACATGCCGCCGCCGCGAGGCGCGCGGCGCGCCTGGCGCAGGTGCGCCGCGATGCAGATGCACTCGAGGAAGCCATCTGGCGGGATGTGCGCAGCCGTGCGGCAAAGATCGCACTGATGCAGCACCTTTCCCTCATCCTCACCGCCCCGCAGGCGGACGATGCGGCGCATCTTGCTCCCGCACGCCCCTTCGTTCAGCGTCGCTATATGCCGCCCGTTACAGCGGATGCGGCACGGGATGTGACGGCAGATATGGTGCGTGAGATGCAGAGCATTACGACGGAACAGACAACGCGGGAATGAAAGGATATGGATCGATGAAGTATTTCAATAAAGCAGCGGCAGCGCTCCTCCTCGTGGGCAGTACGGTACTGGCGGGCTGCGGTCAGGTGCACGTCGGCACCGTTGACCGTGCGCGCGTCCAGGAGGAAGCTCCGCAGCTGAAGAGTGTGGTCGACGAGGCGAACACGAAGCTCATGGAGGCGCAGCAGGACGCACAGAGCAAGTTCACCGCGAATCCGAACATGACGGCGGAGGAGTCGCAGCAGCTCCAGATGGATACCCAGCGCAAGATGGCGGGGCTGCAGCAGATGTATAGCATCCAGCTCGAACAGAAGCTGAACGCCGCAATGCAGGATATTGTCAAGGAGAAGAAGCTGGACGTCGTCCTAGATAGCTCGAAGAAGTATCCGAGCGTCCTCTCGGGCGGCGTGGACGTCACGGATGAAGTCATCGGCAAACTCCAGTAAGAGGGTAGGGCATGGAAAAGACAGTCAATGAGATCGCACAGCTTGTCGGCGGAACGGTCGGCAGCGGCGGCAGCACGGTCGTTCATCGGCTCGCTTCGCTGGACGAGGCGGGGGCGGGGGATCTCGCCTTTGCCGTTCCACCCCACATCGACGCGGCGCGCGCCGCATCTGCGGCGGCGCTCCTTCTGCCGACGGGAACGGAGGGCTTTTCGTGCCCGCATATCTTCGTCGATGATCCGAAGGCGGCGTTTGCACGTCTCCTCATGATCTTTACCCCTGCCATCGAACACGCTGCCGGGGTCAGTGACGAGGCGTATATCGGTGCAGATGTGCGCATCGGCACGGGAGTGACGGTGCTGCCCTTTGCCTATGTGGACGATCATGCGGTGCTCGGCGACGGTGTGACGATCTATCCGCATGCCTATGTGGGGCAGTACAGTGTGATCGGCGATCATACGGTGCTCTATTCGAATGCAGTCGTGCGCGAGCACTGCCGCATCGGTGCGCGCTGCACGATCCACAGCTGCGCCGTAATCGGGGCGGACGGGTTCGGCTTTACGACCGAGGCGGGGGTGCATACCAAGGTGCCGCAGGTCGGCGGCGTCGTCGTGGAGGACGACGTGGAGATCGGCGCTCATGTCGGAATCGACCGCGCTACCCTCGGGGCAACGGTGATCGGCAAGGGGACGAAGATCGACAACCTCGTCCACATCGGGCATAACTGCCGCATCGGAGAGAACTGCCTCATCGTCGCGCAGACGGGGATCTCCGGCTCGACCAAGGTCGGACATAACGTCACCTTTGGCGGGCAGGTCGGAACGGTCGGACATATCTCCATCGGCGCGAACTCCGTCTATGCGGCGCGCTCCGGCATCATCGGCGATATGCCTGAGGGGGTGTTCTGTGCGGGCTTCCCCGTTCAGTCCCACGCTGAGTGGTTGCGCGTACAGGCGGCGATGCGCCGTCTGCCCGAGATGGTGAAGAAGGTCAAAGCCCTCGAAAAGACCATCGAAGAACTGCGCGGAAAGAGCTGAGATGCTGTCTTACTGGGCGGTCAAACTTCTCAGTCATTTCGTCTGCCTCCTGCCGCACCGCGCCGCCATGATGATCGGCGCGGGACTGGCGCGCCTCCTTTGGCCGTTTATCCCCGCGCGGCGCAAGCGGCTCGCGCAGACGCAGATCGAGCGTTGCCTTCACGTATCGACCGCAGAGGCAGAGCGCATCGCGCGGGAGAGTACACTGCGCTTTGGACCGATGCTGATGGAGGTGCTGCGCTTTCCCGTCCTGCGCCGTCATATTGAGGACTACGTGACGATCACGGGGGCGCTGGATACGATGCGCGCGGCACTGGCGCAGGGCGAGGGAGCAATCATTGCAACCTCGCACAGCGGCAACTGGGAGCTCATGGGCGGTGCGCTCGCCTTGGCAGGACTGCCGATTGTCGGCGTGGCAAAACGGCAGAGTGCAGCGGGGATGGATCGCTTCATCAATGAGTACCGCATGCTTGTCGGGATGCACGTCACCTATCGTTCGAGCGTGCGCGAGATGTTCCGCATGATCGATCAGGGCTGGATCATCGGGCTGCTCAGCGATCAGGATCCGTCGCGCCGCGACGGCGTCGTCGTCGATTTCTTCGGACAGGAGACGAATGCCTTTACGGGGGCGGCGGCGATTGCGCGCCGCTGCAGTGTGCCAATTTTCCCCGTCTTTATGCACCGCCGCGCGGACGGACATCATGAGCTTACCATCGAGAAACCGCTCTATGTGGAAAAGACAGATGACCGCGCTGCCGACGTCCTGCGTGTGACGCAGGAGGTGAGTGCGCACATCGAGGCGTGGATTCGCCGCTATCCCGACGAGTGGTTCTGGCTGCATGATCGCTGGAAGTCCATGCGAAAGGAATGACGAAAAAAGGGGCTCTGCACGAAGGAAAAACTTCGTGCAGAGCCCCTTTTTCTATCTATTCAATCAATCGTAGCGCATCAGCGACTCTACGGTGATCGCTGTGCCTGTGTGCGGTGCCTCTTGAGCGCTTGGTGTTGTCGTATTCTGCGGGGATGGCGGAACGCTTTGATCCCCAGTATTGGCGGCCGGCACAGTGCCGCTCTCCGTCGTTTCGGTCGATGCGTCGAAGAGCGCCGACCCATCCGCGGCCTGTGCCGCACGCGCTGCGATCCCCGAGAGGATCGTGCTCGCTGCGGGAGCAGCGGGATCATCGGCGGGTTTTCCCGTCGTCGCAGAGGCGGATGCAGACGATGTGGGCGGTGCATCAATCGGCGTGAGTACGACCTCCAGCGTGTCCCCTGTGTGGATGGGGCTCGTGAAGTCCGCACGTACCCCGTTGACGAGAATTGCGAAGGTGACGCGGCTGGTCGCGGGCGGCGGGGTAAAGCCAACGGCGAGCAGCGCCTCGCTGACGTTCGCCGTCCCCCGTCCTTTCTGATAGGCGATGATAGCACCGTCCTCGACGATGGTGCCGGGCGATGCCTCACGCCCGTTGATGGTGAGTACCTGCCCCGCCGCAGGAACGCTATGCTCCTTTCCCTCGTAGGTGATGGTCGCATACGAGGCCAGCGAGGAGAGATCGAGCACGGTCTCGAGCGTCGGGATGGCAGTCTCCTCGTAGTCGATGACATCGCCCTCACGCAGGATGGTGGAGAGCGCGGCGGGCGCATCGTTCAGCGTGATTTTCGGGAGGGCGGAGAAGCGGCGTGCCTCCCCGTTCAGCGTGTAGGAGATGCGTCGTCCCGTCGGCGGGAGATGCGCTGCGCGCAACACCTCACCGAGGGTGCGGTCGCGGCGCGAGACGACGGTGTCGCCGTCTCGCAGAATCGGGTCGCCCTCAGGTACAGCGTCGTTGATGAGAATGCTCGCGGGGACGGAGGTCTCCTCTCCGTTGAGCACGACATTGTAGCCACTCGTGCTGCCGATCACGTCGCTGAGACGCACGGTCGGCTGGGTTCCGTTCTCCCCTGCGACGAGCTTGATGCGGCAGTCGTCGTGAATGGGGGAGTCGAGGCTCGCGCTCTTGCCGTCGATGGTGATCTGGGCGAGCGTTCCCATCGTCCCCGGAAAGCTCCGCCGCTCGCTGTTCACGGTCAGCATCAGCCCCATGCCGGGACGTCCGTTGTACTTGCGCAGGCTGATGCCCGCCGCGAGGAGGGCGTCGGAGACGTTGAGCTCGCGGAAGTTGAAGAGACTGTACTCGATGTCGTTGATCCAGACCGCGAGGAAATGTAGTGTGTTGATCGAAGCGATCTTCAGGATGCCGAGCGGCGTGACTGCGTCGGGGGCGCGCAGCTCCTCGGGCAGATCGGCGACGCCGTCCACCGTGTCGGGATGACGCACGGCGACGCGGCCGGCGGGGATGCCGAGAGCCTCTGCTACGAGCTCCGTCATCATCGGTGTGCGTGCACCGCCGCCGACCAGCATGACCGCCTGCGGCGGTTCGCCGTTCAGTTCGAGGATCTGCTTGCCGATCGCCTTCGCGAGATGTTCGACCCCGGGCTTTATGGCGGCGAGCACCTGCTCGGCGGTGAGCGAGAGCTTCATGCCGAGGATGTCGGTAAAGGAGACATCCTGTCCGTCCGCCGCCTTGCGCTTGATGTCCTCGGCGATGTTGAAGTCGAGGAGGTACTCACGCGAGATGGACTCGGTGATCTCGTCGCCTGCCATCGGAACCATGCCGTAGGCGATGACTGAGCCGTTGCGCGTGATGGCGACGTCCGATGTGCCCGCGCCGATATCGACGAGCACGAGATTCAGATGTCGCATCGTCGGTGGGATGAGGACGTTGATGCCCGCAATCGGCTCGAGCGTGAGGGCGCGCATCTCGAGGTGCGTCTCGCGCAGTGCCGACTGCATGGAGTCCACGACTTGCCGCGGCAGAAAGGTTGCGATGACGGTCGCCGTCGCCTTGCGCCCGCGCTGTCCGATGAGCGTCTTGAGCTCGTTGCCGTCGAGCGTATAGCGGATCGTGCTGTAGCCGACGCAGTAGTAACGCGTTGGATCATCGACCGTGTGGGAGTGAGCCAGTTTTTTCTGTGCCTCCTGCACACCTGCAAAGTCGAGGTCGCGCTGCTGTGCAGGTGTAATCGTGCCCGTGAAGTCCTGCTCGGCATCCGCTGTCATCGTGTAGAGAGCACGCCCTGCCGCTGCCACAGCAGCACTGGTCAACGGCCCTGTACGCTCCATGAGGCGGTGCTTGACCTCGCGGATGATGGCAGCGACCTGCGGCACATCGTGAATCTGCCCGTCGAGCATGGCACGCGTGCGGTGCTCGAGGCGGTCGGTCGCCAGGATGTGCAGCAGCCCGTCGCGCTGTTCGGCGACAATGCCGATCACGCTGCGCGTCCCGATATCGAGCGCGAAGACTAGCTCCTTCGGACGCTCGCGGCGTGTCGGTGCTGTCTGTTCGGCTTTCTTCGGACGGCCGCGTTTCTTTGCCGCCGTTTCCGGCCCCTCCTGCACACGTTTTTTGGGGCGGCCGCGCCGCTTTGCGGGTGCAGATGCGGCGGCGGAATCTTCGTTCGTTGTATCCAGATCCGACATTTCGATCTCCCTTGTCAAACACATAGTATATTATCTATATTTTTATTCGTGTTATTTTGGAAAATTCCTGCCGTTCCTCACGGGGGAAATATACGACAAAAAAGGTCAGAACAAAGCTGCCGTATGGCAGTTCCGCTCTGACCGGAAGAGAGGGGTCTGAAATGCCGTACGCCCTATATGTCTATACCTGCGTAAAGCAGGTGGGTACCCTAAGTTCGGCTTCCGCGTTCACCGAAGTGTTTCACTTTGACCGAAATCAAATCGGATTCCCTAGAAAATCTGTAGGTTAGACATTAATAAGACATACGCACACCTAAGGCGCACCTTCTTGGTCTTTATGATAACATAAAAAAAAATACGTCGCAAGACTTGACAAATCGGGGAATATAATAAATATATCGCAGGACGCATGGATGCACTCAGTGATATAATTTTTTCGATCATTGCCGAGAAAACGATGTGTTAAGATGGCGGTGCTGAATTTATCCGTGCTTCCTTAAAATGTGTCTCTCCTCTTTTCCTATGGAGAATACCGTGCTATAATGCTAATGAGAATATGGGAGTAATGTATGGAATGTACTGGCAGGCTCAGTACATTGACAACAGGGAAAGACGGTGCAGACAATGGCAAACATACGTGATGCCGTAGATGCAGTGATTGCTGCCATCATGGCACAGAAGGACTATCTGACGGCAGTGGACGCCAAGACGGGAGACGGCGACCACGGTCTTAACATGGCGCGCGGCTTTACGGCGGCGGAGGAACGTCTCGCAGAGCTGCCGGTGGACGCGCCGCTCGCAGAGGTGCTTCACGAGATCGGGCGTGCGTTCATTGAGAATGTCGGCGGAGCGGCGGGACCGCTCTACGGGATTGCCTTTGTACGCGCGGGCGAGGCGGTCGGCGCAAAGACGCGGCTCGATGTGGCGAGCTTTGAAAAGCTGTTCTCTGCCGGCATCGACGCGATCCAGCGGCGCGGAAAGGCCGTGCGCGGGGATAAGACGATGCTCGATACACTGATCCCGATTCGCGACGCATTCCTGCCGGAGAACGCGGAGGGCAAGAGCCTGCGCGAGTGTCTGGAGGATGCACTCGAGGCGGGACGTGCGGGCGCGGAGTATACGAAGACCATCGCCGCACGGCGCGGACGTGCGGCACTCATCGGTACGCGCAGCATCGGCATCGAGGATCCGGGCGCGATGAGTTCGCTCATTATGTTCCGTGCGCTCTGCGGCTATCTGCGCGGCTGAGCGAAATAACGCAGTCGATTCGTGCCGCCCTGTGACGGCACGATTGTTTTTTGGAGGAAAGTATTTTGGCACAGACGGAAATTCGCACGCGTTTTGCACCCAGCCCGACGGGCTATATGCACATCGGCAATCTGCGCACCGCGCTCTACGGCTATCTGTTCGCGCGCGCGAATGACGGCACATTCATCCTGCGCATCGAGGATACCGACCGCAGCCGCTACGTCGCGGATGCGGTGGACTTCATCCGCCGCACGCTCGACGCGGCGGGCATCATCCCCGACGAGGGACCCGATGAGATCGGCGGAGACTTCGGTCCATACGTGCAGAGCGAGCGCATGGCGATCTACAAGCAGTACGCCGAGCAGCTCGTGGCGGAGGGGCATGCCTATCGCTGCTTCTGCCATCAGACGGAGGAGGCAGAACCGGCAGAGGATGGGAAGTCCTACGGCGGCTACCCTCGTACCTGCCGCGACCTCACGCCCGAGGAGGTGCAGGCGCATCTCGACCGGGGCGACGCGTACGTCATTCGGCAGAAGATGCCGCTCGTCGGTGAGACGACGTTCTACGACGTGCTGCACGGGAGCGTAACGATCCCGAACACGGAGCTCGAGGATCAGGTGCTCCTCAAGCGCGACGGGATGCCGACATATAACTTTGCCAATGTCATCGACGATCATCTGATGAAGGTGTCGCATATCATTCGCGGGGCGGAGTTCATCACCTCCACGCCGAAGCACGTCCTCCTCTACGAGGCGTTCGGCTGGGAGCTGCCCGTATTCGTTCATCTCGCGCCCGTCATGGGGCGGGACGACGCAACGGGCAAGACGAGCAAGCTCTCCAAGCGGCATGGGGCGACGAGCTTTGATGATCTCGTGAAGATGGGCTATCCTGCCGCCGCGATCGTCAACTACGTCGCGCTTCTCGGCTGGAGCCCGAAGACGACGAATCAGGAAATTTTCTCGATGGACGAGCTGATCGAGGCGTTCTCACTGGAGGGGCTGTCGAAGTCTCCCGCCGTGTTCGACTACGATAAGCTCGGCTGGATGAGCGGCGAATACTTCAAGGCGATGACGGATGCGGCGTTTGCCGAAGCGGCGCGCCCCTATGCGGGCGAGCTTCCCGCGTCGGTCGAGGCGCAGTGGAATGCAATGGCGCGTCTCCTGCGTACGCGCGTCACACGGCTCAGCGATGTGCGTGCGGAGATTGAGTTCTTCGTGACACTGCCGCCCTTTGACGCATCGCTCTATGAGAACAAGCGCAACAAGGTCACACCGGCGGCGGCAGCGGAGCTCCTGCCCGAGCTGATCGGCATCCTCGACGCCCTCGACGGGGATCACTGGGATAATGATCTCCTCTATGCGCTCCTTGAGGAGTGTATCGAGCGTGAGGGCTGGAAGAAAGGCACAGTCATGTGGGTGCTGCGCATCGCGGCGGCAGGGCAGAAGGTCACGCCGGGCGGCGCGACGGAGATCCTCGCCATCCTCGGCAAGGAGGAGAGCCTGCGCCGTCTGCGTGAGGCACAGCGGCAGCTGGCGGAGTGCTGAGGGGATGGATTTCTGCCTTGCAAATTTTGGACTTGACAGCGGCACGGTTTATCGCTATACTGTCTAAGTGTCGCGTCACTGCGGCGCGGGAAGATCATCTGCGGAAGTAGCTCAGTGGTAGAGCACCACCTTGCCAAGGTGGGGGTCGCGAGTTCGAGCCTCGTTTTCCGCTCCATCTTTCGGCGACATAGCCAAGTGGTAAGGCCGAGGTCTGCAAAACCTTTATCCCCAGTTCGATTCTGGGTGTCGCCTCCAATATGAAATGCGGTCTGGAAGGATTCCTTCCAGACTTTTTATGTTATTATGTTATATGCTGCGAAAGGGAAATGAATGCGGGGACGGTATAAAATCCTAGTCTATGGCTGTCAGATGAATGTCGCCGATGCAGAGCGTATGGAGGGACAGCTGCAGGCGGCGGGCTATGTGCGGACGGAGAAGACGGCGGATGCCGATGTCATCCTCATCAATACGTGCTGTGTGCGCGAGACGGCAGAGGACAAGGTCTACGGGAAGATCGGCGAGATCAAGAAGGTCAAGGAACATCATCCACAGCTGATCTTTGGGATTACGGGCTGCATGGCGCAGAAGGAGGGGGAGAACCTCATGCGCCGCGCACCGCACATCGACTTTGTGCTCGGCACGGGCAAGGTGCAGGAGCTGGGACGCATTGTCGCGGAGATCGCGGCGGAGCGCGCGCCCGTGGTGGATGTTGCGCTCGATGCGCACGCGGTGGAGGAGGATCTGCCTATCGCGCGCGGCGGGACACTCTCGGCGTGGGTGCCGATCATGTATGGGTGCAATAATTACTGTACGTACTGCATCGTCCCCTACGTGCGCGGACGTGAGCGCAGCCGCATGCCCGAGGAGGTCGTGGCGGAGGTGCGCCGTGCAGCGGCGGACGGCTATCGCGAGGTGACCCTCCTCGGGCAGAATGTCAACTCCTACGGGAAAGATCATGGACAGGCGGATTTTGCCGATCTCCTGCGCATGGTGGATGCGGTGGAGGGGATTCGCCGCGTGCGCTTTATGACGTCGCATCCGAAGGACATCAGCGATAAGCTGATCGACACGATCAAAAACGGCACGCATATCTGCGAGCACATTCATCTGCCTGTGCAGTACGGGAGCAACCGCATCCTGAAGGCGATGAACCGTGTCTATACAGTGGAGCAGTACCGTGAGCGCGCACGGCGCGTGCGCGAGGCCCTGCCGGGGGCGAGCCTCACGACGGATCTCATCGTGGGATTCCCGGGGGAGACGGAGGAGGACTTCGCAGAGACACTGGATTTCCTGCGCGAGATGCGCTATGACGCGGCGTATACGTTTCTCTACTCGAAGCGCTCGGGCACGCCTGCCGCAGCAATGGCGGCGCAGGTGCCGGACGAGGTGAAGCACGCACGTCTGGAGCGCTTGATGGCAGTGCAGAACGAGATCAGCCGAGCGATCAATGAGGGGCTGCGCAGTGCGCAGGCCGAGGTGATGGTCGAGGGCGCGAGCAAGAACGATCCCGCCGTGTGGAGCGGGCGCACGCGCACGAATAAGATTGTCCTCTTTCCGCATGGGGCGGAGCGCGTGGGCGATTTTGTGCAGGTGAAGATCACGCAGCCGCAGACCTGGGTGCTGAAGGGCGAGGTTGTACGGTAGTCTTTTGATAGTCTTTCGGTACAGGAGGCGGGTTCTACGCGAACACTTTTCCTCATGGGGCGGAGCGCGTAGGCAAGGTTGTTCGGTAGATTTGCTTATATGGTGTAGCGCTCCAGAGCGAACCCTAGTGGAGCAAGTGAGTAAAGTGTGCGTTTCGCCCCCTGCGGATTTTATTCGTTCAAGCGAAGCGCGTTTGGAATCCGCAGGTATTTAGGCGAATAAGCACACGATCACTTGCGCAAATAAGCGTTCGCGAGGAGCGTTATATCGTTAACTGTTATGTTGTTAGCTTTAGGAGGTTTGTGATGGACGCGCAGAATGTGACGCCGATGATGCAGCAGTATCTCGCCGCGAAAGAGGCGCATCCGGGCGAGCTCCTTTTCTTTCGTCTGGGCGATTTCTACGAGATGTTCTTCGACGATGCGAAGGTGGCGGCGAAGGAGCTCGGGCTGACGCTGACGAGCCGCAGCGGCGATCTCGAGAAGAATCCCATGTGCGGCGTTCCCTATCATGCGGCGGACAGCTATATCGCGCGCCTCGTCGCAAAGGGATTTAAGGTAGCGATTGCCGAACAGATCGGCGACCCGAAGGCAAAGGGGTTGACGCACCGCGAAGTAGTGAAGGTGGTCACGCCGGGCACGGCGCTCTCCGATGAGGCACTGCGGGATGCGTCCAATATCTACATCGTGCTCCTGCATGAGCCTGCGCCGGGACAGTTCGTCCTCGCGGGCGCGGACATCACGACGGGTGAGGCGTTCTATGCCGTCTACGCGGGCGAGCATGCGGCGCAGCAGATCATGGATGAGCTCTATCGCCGTATGGCGGCAGAGCTGCTCCTGACGGAGGGCTTTTCCCTCGCCGATGAGGTGCGGGCTTTTCTTGCGCACCGTCTGCCGCACTGCGCCGTCTCCGTTGTCAGCAGGGAGGCGGATGCGGCACTTCCCGCGCAGCATTTCCCTGCGGAGGAGATTCCGTGCGATGCGGGGGCGCGGGCGGCACTCGCGGCGCTCCTCACCTATCTGCATGAGACGGTGATGGCGGATCTCTCGCAGATCAATCGCCTCGCCTTCCTCGATGCGGCGGAGACGATGCAGCTCGACACCTATACGCTGCGCAACCTAGAGATCACGCGCAGTCTGCGCGACGGAGGGAAAAAGAACACCCTCTTTGATGTGCTCGACTTTACGCGCACGCCGATGGGAACGCGTCTTCTCAAGGCGTGGCTGGAACATCCTCTGCTTACGCCGCACCGCATTGATGCACGACTGGATGCGGTGGCAGAGCTGGTGGAAAAGAGTACGCTGCGCGATGCCCTGCGCGATGCCCTGCATACGGTCTATGACTTCGAGCGGCTCCTGACGCGGATTGAGACGCAGACGGCGAACGCACGCGATCTCGTCGCCCTGCGCATCTCGCTCGCCGCTCTGCCCGCCGTGCGCGCGTGTCTCACAGCGGCAGCGAGCCGCCTCCTTGTGCGTGCAGCAGGGGAGATAGAGACCTTTGATGCTCTGCGTGACGAGCTCACGCGTGCGCTCGTGGATGAGCCGGGGCTCTCGGTGCGCGAGGGCGGCATGATCCGTGCGGGCTATGATGCCGATCTCGACGAACTCCGCCGTTTTTCCCATGACAGCAAGTCCCTCCTGCAGGAGATGGAGGAACGTGAGCGCACGCGGACGGGCATCAAGACGCTCAAGATCGGCTACAACAAGGTGTTCGGCTACTACATCGAGGTGCGCCACAGCGGGCGCGATCAGGTGCCTGAGGGCTATATCCGCAAGCAGACGCTCGCGAATACGGAGCGCTTTATCACGGAGGAGCTGAAGAACTTCGAGGCGAAGATTCTCGGCGCAGAGGAGAAGATCACCGCCCTTGAGTATCATCTCTTCACAGAGCTGCGCGAACGCGTACGCGAGCAGCTCGTGCCGATTCAAGGCGTCGCCCGTGCGATTGCGCGCGTTGATGTCCTGCAGAGCCTTGCGGCGGCGGCGGCATCGTACCGCTATGTCCGCCCGACCGTGGGCGCGGACGGCGGCATCCGCATCCGCGACGGGCGGCATCCGCTTGTCGAGCGCATTCTGCAGCGCGATGTGTTCGTCCCAAACGATACGGAACTCAGCCACGGCGGAACAGAGACGATGCTCATCACGGGACCGAATATGGCGGGGAAATCCACCTATATGCGACAGGTTGCCCTCCTCACGCTCATGGCGCAGGCCGGCAGCTTCGTCCCTGCACGTACGGCGGAGATCGCACCCGTCGATCGCATCTTTACGCGCATCGGCGCGAGCGACGACCTCGTGAGCGGGCAGAGCACCTTCATGGTGGAGATGAACGAGGTCGCACAGATCCTGCGCGAGGCGACGAGGGACAGCCTCGTGATTCTCGACGAGATCGGGCGCGGCACGAGCACCTTTGACGGCATGAGCATCGCGCGCGCGGTGGTGGAGCATATTGACGGACGCATCCACGCCAAGACGCTGTTTGCGACGCATTACCATGAGCTGACGGAGATGGAGAACGAGCGCATCCGCAACTACTGTATTGCCGTGCGCGAAAAGGGGAAAAATGTCGTATTCCTGCGGCGCATCGTCGCAGGGGCGGCGGACAAGTCCTACGGCATCCATGTTGCACGCCTCGCGGGTCTGCCGCAGCGCGTGACGGAGCGCGCGGAGGAGATCCTGCACGCATTGGAGGCGGCTGCGCCGCAGAGCGCACCGCAGGAGACGTCGGTACAGAAGACATCCGATGCGGGGATGGCGTCGCTCTTTGCGGGCGGGACGCTCGACGAGCTGCGTGCGCTCGATGTGATGACGATGACGCCGCTTGAGGCACTGAATACACTCTATCGTCTGCAGGAACAGGCGCGAAAGGAGGAGGGTGAGGGATGACACGGATTCACGTATTGGACGATGCAACCATCAACAAGATCGCGGCAGGCGAGGTGGTTGAGCGGCCTGCCTCTGTCGTAAAGGAGCTGGTCGAGAACGCGATGGATGCGGGTGCGACAGCGGTCGAGGTCGAGATCATGGGCGGCGGCACGAGCTTTATCCGCGTGACGGACAACGGACGCGGCATGACCGGAGAGGATGCGCGCGCGGCGATTCTGCGCCATGCGACGAGCAAGATTGCCGCCGCCTCCGATCTCGAGACGATTGCGACCCTCGGCTTTCGCGGCGAGGCGCTGCCGACGATCGCGTCCGTGTCACATTTTTCTCTCCTGACGCGGCAGGCGGCGGATGATCTCGGCACGCGCGTTGACATCAGCGGCGGCGGTACGCCCATGATTGAGGACGCGGGCTGTGCGGTCGGGACGAGTGTGCGCGTCGAGGATCTTTTCTTCAACACACCCGCGCGCAAGAAATTTCTCAAGACGAATGCGACCGAGGCGGGGAAGATCAGCGATTACGTGATCCGCCTCGCACTCTCACGCCCCGACATCGCGTTCCGCTTCATCAACAACAACCGCATGACCATCATGACGGCGGGAGACGGAGACCTCGCCCGTACGATTGGGAGCATCTACGGCGGCGATGCGGCGAGCGCACTGATTCCGCTGGATTTTTACGACGATGCGGCGGATATCCGCATCACGGGCTATATCTCGAAGCCGTCGCTGATTCGCAGCAGCCGCGCGTGGCAGACCTACATCGTCAACGGGCGGACGATCCAGAACCGCGCGATTGCGAAGGCGATCGACAATGTGTACCGTTCCCTCGTGCCGAAGATGGGCTTCCCGCTCGCCGTCATCGTCATCACCGTGCCGCAGCGCACGATTGATGTGAATGTGCATCCGCAGAAAACGGAGATGAAGTTCGAGGATGAGGGGCGTATTTTTAAGGCAGTCTACAAGGCGGTGCTCGACGCCATTCGCGGCGCGGCAGGAGAGACGACGGGGATTGCCGCCGCCGTGGAAAAGCCGAAGTTCCACTACGAAGCAGTGCCGCTCGATGTGAGCACGCCGTCCGCATCACCTGTCTCTGCCCCGGCACGCGGCTATGCCGCTCCGACGCCGCACCCGCAGACCGTCCACGAGGCGGTGCAGTGGGCAGGCGCACGCGTCGATCTGCGTACGGCACAGGATGCTGTGCAGGAGGTCCGCGCACAGGAGCGTGCGGCGTTCTCGGACGTACCGTCTGCACTGCGGGCGGCGCAGGGGGACGATATCTCCATGGAGGAGCGAATGCTTCCCATCGGGCAGGTCGACCTTACCTACATTATCGCTCAGAGCACTGCGACGCTCTACATCATCGATCAGCATGCGGCGCATGAGCGCATCCTCTTTGACCGTTTTTCGGCGCAGACGGATGGGATTCCCTCCCAGCAGATGCTCGTGCATGCCATTCTTTCATTTGATGTACACGAGGCGCAATATATTGAAGAGAATGCGGAGCTCTTTGACCGTCTCGGCTTTCATCTGGAGGCGGCGGGGGAGCGCACCTACCGCCTGACGGAGACGCCCGCCGACGTCCCGACGGAGGAGGCAGAGGGCATCATTCGTGAGATCCTCGCATCCCTCGGCGACCTGCACACAGCGACCCCTGCGAATCTGCGCGAGGCGGGGATTGCGACGATGGCGTGCCGTGCAGCGATCAAGGCGGGCGAGGAACTGAGCATCCGCCAGATGGAGATCCTCTTGGAGGAGCTGCGGGCAACGCCGTTTCCCTTTACCTGTCCGCATGGGCGTCCGACGATCCTGAAGTTCGGTACACACGACCTCGCGAAGATGTTCAAGCGCACGGGGTTTGGTCTGTGACGCGCGGGACGGTCAGTGCCGTCGTGACGACCGTGCGGCGCGGGCAGAAATACGCCGCAGCAAATCGTGCACTTGCGGCGCGGACGGCGGCGCAGCTCGGTATTCCAAACGTCCCGCGCGGCAGTGACTCGCTCGATGAGATGCGAACAGCGTACGGTGTGGATGCCGTGCTCGTCGCGCGGCGCGGTCTCTTGACGGCGGTGACGGCAGAGGGGCAACTGTTCTTTCATCCCGGCATGGCGCATCTGCGCATCAAGAATCTGCGAAGCGGACAGGGAGACCATCTCGTCCATGCGCTCGGCCTCACGGAGGGGATGCGCGTCCTCGACTGCACGCTCGGCACAGGCGCGGATGCCATCATCGAAAGTTTTGCCGTCGGGGCCGCGGGTGCCGTGACGGCACTCGAGGCGAATCCCATCATCGCGGCGGTAATCGGCGACGGACTCGCACACGCGACGGGGGACAACTACGAGATGCACGCGGCGATGCGGCGCATCAGCGTCCATGCGGCAGATGCGCTGGACTATCTGCGCGCACAGGCGGACGGGAGCTATGACGCCGTCTACTTTGACCCGATGTTCCGCCGCCCCGTTCATGAGAGCGAGGGGATGAATGCCCTGCGCACCCTCGCCGATGCGCGTGCCCTCACCGCGGAAGTGATCGCCGAGGCGCGGCGCGTCGCACGCTGCCGCGTCGTCATGAAGGAGCGGCAGGGGAGCAGGGAGTTCGCCCGTCTCGGATTCACTGACCTCGCGGGCGGCAAGTACAGCCGCGTCGCCTACGGCGTGATGGAGGTATGATTCCTTAAACTCCGCCAAATAATTTCATAAGTTGTACTTAAGTTTCTTTTATGTTCTGCCGATATACAAGGTGGAACATTTTATTTTTGTGCAAAAAAGGAGGTGAGGCAATGAGAATTGCAGACGATTCGATGGCGCTGGTCGGGCAGGGAAGCAGGGGGACCGACCATGGACGAAGAGCGATGGGCAGCAGCGGCGCATCGTTTGCACAGGTACTAAAAGGGGCGAAAGAACGCGTTCGCTTTTCGCAGCATGCGGAGGAGCGGCTGCAGCGGCGCGGTGTGACGCTCACGAACACGGAGCTCGAGAAACTGGGCAGTACGATTGACCGCATGAGGGAAAAGGGGGCGCGCGAAGCGCTCATCTACATGAAGGACAGTACGGCGATGGTCGTCTCCGTGACAAACCGCACCGTCATCACGGCACTTGACGACGTGACGGCGGCAGACAGTATTTTCACGAACATTGACAGTGCAGCCATCATCTGACGAAGCCGGACCTACGGGAGGCTTTTGACCGCGCGCGACTGGTGCGGTCAGCGGGATGCGGGGGCATCCCCATCTGTGCATTTCCTCAGGGAGGAGTGTACGCATATCACAGAGATGGCTCTTCCTTTGCGCTGTCAGACTGGCAAAGGAGAGATTCATTATGATCCGTTCCATGTTTTCGGCTGTTTCCGGCCTCAAAGGCCATCAGACCCGCATGGATGTTGTCGGCAACAACATTGCGAACGTCAACACGACAGGCTTCAAGGCGAGCCGCGTTACGTTCGCAGATATGATCTCGCAGAACCTCTCGGGTGCATCCTCGCCGAACGGCACGATCGGCGGCGTGAACCCGAAGCAGGTCGGTCTCGGCATGAGCGTGGCGAGCACAGACCTCATCTACACGAACGGCTCCGTCCAGCAGACGGGCAAGAACACGGACGTTGCGATTTCGCGCGGCGACGGGCTCTTTGTCGTCAAGCGCGGCAATCAGCAGTTCTATACGCGCAACGGCGCGTTCTCATTTGATGCGGAGGGGAACCTCACCATCCCAAGCACGGGTCTCTACGTGCAGGGCTATATGGCGAACAACGGCGTCCTCAATGTCGCGGGGGACAATACGACGAAGATCCAGATCCCCGCAGGCAAGTCCATGGAGGCAGCGACAACTGCAACGGCATCCTATACAAAAAACCTCAATGCGTCAACGCCTGGGTATGAGGTGGCAAACACTCTTGTGAAATATGCGGACGGCACCTCAGAGACGGTTGCGAACTATACCCCGACGGAAACGGGGCGCATCTCGCTGACGCTCTCGACGGGTGAGACCGTCACACTGGACGGCACAGCAACCTATCCGTTCGATACGGCAACTCCTGTGAACGGCAAGACACTCTACACGTCTAAGATTTCCAACATCACGGCATCGGCTACGGGCAAGGTGGATCTCAAGCTGGGGATTGATCCCACAAACGCTTCCAGCCCCAAAAAGATTGCAGGCGCCACGGCGGATATCTCTCTCACAGGGCTTGAAAGTGGTACCTATGCCTATGGCGGGACGTATAATATCAGCGGAACGATTAGGAAAGTAACGACGGTCGGTACGAATGAAATCGAGCTGGAACTGGCTGCGGACAACAACTTTACCAATCCGAAGACGGTGACCACGGTCACCGTTCCGAGCCCGACAACCTTCACCTACAAGGTCGGTGACACCTACAACGGACAGCTCAAGATCAAAGAGGTAAAGGGGCAGCCTGGATCAATTCTGGCGACGGCGGACGGCAATAAGGCGAAACTCGCCGCCGCTGAGACCGTGACGAGTGCGACGCAGACCTTCGCGCGCGTGGCCACGGCTGCAGACGGCAACGTTGCATCGACTTCGCGTGTCTCTGTCTATGAGTACAACAACAAGACGGTCTCAGGGGTAGTGCTCAATACAAAAAGCGGCACATCCATCGACGGACTTGTGGCAAAGAGCTATGGGACAGGAGATACGTTCTATCCTTCTGTGGCAACGACGATCACCGTGTATGATTCGCTCGGTGCAAAGCATTCGGTTCCTGTTGTTTATACGAAGGCAGAGAACAATAAATGGACCATCTCCCTTGGCAGCGGCGGAGACTCCTATACCATCAAGGAGGCGGATGGCACAACGACGACTGTTGCGCTCACGAAGACCGACCTCAACTTTGATACGGCGGGTGGGTATGTCAGCGGATCGGCATCGTTGAACCTCACCTATACGAACGGTGCGGCGCCGCAGCAGGTCTCTATGAACCTCGCGGCAATCACTCAGTACTCAGGCACGTCGACGATCTCGGCGACTTCGGACGGCAATGCGGCAGGCACGCTCTCGAGCGTCGATATTGACAGTACGGGCGTGATCACGGGGACGTACACGAACGGCGTCCGCCAGAAGGAAGCCCAGATCGCGATGGCGCAGTTCAACAACCCCTCGGGTCTCACGAAGCTCGGCGGCAACCTCTATCAGGAGTCGAACAACACCGGTACGCGTACGATCAGCGGCGCGGCGGACATCGGCACGGAGCTGACGACCTCGGCACTCGAGATGGCGAACGTCGATCTCGCCGATCAGTTCTCCGACATGATCATCACCCAGCGCGGCTTCCAGTCGAACTCGAAGATGATTACGGTCTCGGATGAGATGCTTGAGACGCTGATCAATATGAAGCGGTAAAGCCATATAGCTAGGCGGAGAGTCATCTGTATAGATGACTCTTTTCTATTTCGCTGTGTTTCCGCTGCGGCCCGTTTTCCGCTTCGTTTGGACGAAAAATCTACGCTAATCTGACGAAGTTCATTTTATCAGTGAGTCCTTAACAAAGAAAGATAGTTTTCCCCTATAAAACTTAGACTTTACTAATGATGTATACATGATGTATAATAAGACACGTTGTTATTATACCTGTGCAGAGTTGGGACTCTGCGCAGCAGAATGGGGGAGTTGTTTTCATGGAAATGATGCTGGGATTCATCGTCCTGCTCGTCTGCCTGATCGTCGGCGTGCGGCATGGTGGATTGGGACTGGCGGTGATCAGCGGCTTCGGCCTCGTGATCTACACGTTTATCTTCGGCTATCAGCCGGGGAAGCCGCCGATCGATGTGATGCTGATCATCCTCGCGGTGGTCACCTGCGCAGGCTTCCTGCAGACCTCGGGCGGACTGACGGTCATGCTGAAGTACGCGGAGAAGTTCCTGCGCAATAACCCAAAGCACGTCACGATTCTCGCGCCGTTGACGACGTGGTTTCTGACGGTGCTCTGCGGTACGGGGCACGTCGTCTATACGATGTTCCCGATCATCTATGATATTGCCATCAAGCAGGGCATCCGCCCTGAGCGTCCGATGGCCGTCTCGTCCGTCGCGTCGCAGATGGGCATCTGTGCATCGCCGGTTTCGGTTGCCGTCGTCTCGATGGTGGCATTTCTCTCCGTGTCGGGACACGACTTTACCGTGTTCCAGGTGCTCTCGGTGTCCATCCCTGCCACGGGGCTTGGTGTGTTCTTTGCGGCGCTGTGGAGCTATCGCCGCGGCAAGGATCTTGACCAGGATGAGCGCTTCCAGGAGTTCATCCGTGATCCGGAGAACAAGCAGTATGTCTACGGTGACTCGGAGAGCCTCCTCGATAAGGAGCTGCCGAAGGAATACTACCGTGCGATGATTATCTTCTTCATCGGCATCATTGCGATTGCTGTGCTCGGCAACTTCCCGGAGCTTCTGCCGAAATTCCCGCCGAAACCGGATGCCGCGCCGAAGGCGATCTCGATGGTTGTCGTCATTCAGATGGTCATGCTGCTCGTCGGTGCGACGATTCTCGTCTCCTGCAAGGTCAAGGCAAAGGATGTCGGCAACTCACAGGTCTTCCGTTCGGGTGTCGTTGCTCTCGTCTCGGTTTACGGTGTCGCATGGATGGCAGATACCTATTTCATGAATCACATTGCCTTCCTCAAGCAGTTCCTCGGCGCTGCGGTGCAGTCCTATCCGTGGGCGTACGCCGTGCTGGCGTTCCTCACGTCGAAATTGGTGAACTCGCAGGGGGCGGCAATTGCGATTGTCGTGCCGATGGCGATCAACGTCGGGGTTGACCCGATCCTCATCCTTTCGTTCATCTCGGCATGCTACGGCTACTTCTTCCTGCCGACCTATCCGTCTGATCTTGCGTGCATCGGGTTTGACCGCTCGGGTACGACGCGTATCGGCAAGTACATCCTGAACCATTCGTTCATGATCCCCGGACTGATCGGGGTCTCCTCGGGATGCTGCGTCGGCTACGTGATCGCACATCTGCTCTTTTAACAGGAGCTGCTGCATATCCTCGAAGCTGCTATGCCGGTATTCCCCAAGCCTTCCCCGTTATCATGGGGAAGGGGGACCGCGTAAGCGGTGGAAGGGGCACAAAGAGGGCGTTGTACGAAGCTTTTAGCTTCGTACAACGCCCCTTTTCTTTGAATATGATGTTACTCCGTATGTGATGCGTCGTCCCTGTGGCGGAGGATGTCCTTGCTGAAGTCGATGAAGGACTGCGCGGCGTTTGAGATGTAGCGGTCGCGCTTCCACGCAAGTCCCACGTCGACGTAGACGGGATTGGCGAGCGGGAGGGCGCGGATGCCGTGCGCGCTGCTGGCAATCATGTCGAGCAGGAAGGCGTTGCCGACACCGCTCGCGACGAGCCCCATAATGGTGACCACCTGATTCGACTCGAGCACGATATTCGGTGTGATGCCTGCCGCAGCCATCTTTTGCAGCATGGTCTGCCGCAGGAAGGAGCCCTCCTTCAGCATGATGAGGTTGTGGTCCGCGACGTCCTGCAGGGTGATCGCCTTGCGTGCAGCAAGGTCGCCGTGCTCGGGCACGCAGCAGACGATCTGACGGCGTGCCATCGGCAGGAGCTGCAGATTGGGTGCGGCCTCGGGGATGATGATGATGCCGAAGTCCAGCTCGTCGCGCTCCAGCTGTTCGCGGATGGCGACCGAACCCTCCTCGTGGAGGTAGACGTCGAGATGCGGGTAGCGCCGCTGAAAGCTGGAGAAGATCTCGGGAAACAGATATGCGCCCATCATCGGCGGGATGCCGATTTTGATCGTTCCCTTCAGCAGCTGCTTGTAGTCGTTGATCTCGAGGACGGCATCCTGTATGTTGCGCAGCGCCACTTCGACGCGCTCTAAAAAGACTGCGCCCTCGGGGGTCAGCGAGAGCTGTTTCTGGCTGCGGTCAAAGAGCTGGATGCCAAGTTCGCTTTCGAGCTTTTTTATCGCGACAGTGATGTTCGGCTGGGAGACGCGCAGGCGTTCGGCGGCACGCGTGATGTTTTTCAGACGGCTCGCCATTTGGAAGTACTCGAGCTGTCGCAGTTCCATGAGATCACCCTCCAATAAACTTTTTTTATACGTACTACATTATATCATACTTTCAACCAATATATGATAGGATAAGAAAAATTTATCGAAAAATTTTTCTTTGTTTTTTTTAAGATTTTTTAAAAAGGAGGTAGGATTTTTCCTTGCGTTATGGAATAATATAGGAAGATGTTGACGTGTGTCTGACGGATCAGACGGGTATGCGTTCGGCGACGGCGAGAAATGGAATGGGGGCCTTTGTTTTGGAAAAATCAACAGTCATCGGGCTTGTCATGGGCGTGATCTCGATCTTTGTTGGTATGATTTTGAAGGGAGCACCGCTGACGGCACTCAACAACCCTGCGGCGTTCCTGATCATCATCGGCGGTACGTTTTCGTGTTTGTTCATCGGATTTCGGATGGAACAGCTGGGGAACTTTACCAAACTGATCAAGAAAACCTGTCAAGTCCCGCAGCTCCAGGAGAAGGGGCAGCTCGTACAGCAGTTCATCGAGCTGTCACAGATTGCGCGCCGTGAGGGTATCCTCGCCCTCGAGAGCAAGGCGCAGGAGATCCAGGATCCGTTCTTCCGCACGGGTCTTGGCATGGTCATCGACGGCATGGATCCGGACTTCGTCGGCGATGTTCTCGATGCGGAGCTGGCGATCATGCAGGAGCGTCATGCAGAGGGGCGCTCGATGTTCACGCAGGCCGGTACATACGCACCGACGCTGGGCGTTCTGGGCGCGGTTGTCGGTCTGATCGCGGCACTCGGCAACCTGAATGATATCGACAAGCTCGGACATTCGATCGCAGCGGCGTTCGTTGCAACGATTCTGGGTATCTTTACGGGATACGTTCTCTGGATGCCGTTCGCGAATAAGCTGAAGATTATGTCGGAGCAGGAAGTCAGCCAGAAACGCATGATCATCGAAGGGATTCTCTCACTCCAGGCAGGCGACTCGCCGACGGCCATCGAGGCGAAGCTCATGGTGTTCATCCCGCAGACGGAGCGTGAGGCACTGAAGGGAGAGGGCTGATATGGCACGTAAAAAGCATGCAAAGCCCCATGAAGAGGAAGCGGGCGAGGCTTGGCTCCTGCCGTATTCCGACCTCATGACACTCCTCCTGGCGCTCTTCATCGCACTCTTCGCGATGTCGCAGACGGATGCATCGAAGATGCAGGCACTCGCGCAGGCGTTCACGGCGGCGTTCAATATGGGCGGTCCGTCGTTCTTTAGTGGGATGGGGCCATCGACAGCGCCCAGTCCTCCAACGATGACGAACGGTGCCAATACGGCAGACGCCGCCTACATGAAGGAGAATCAGGATCTCTCAGAGGCACAAAAGAAGCTGGACCAATATATTAAGGACAATAATCTGCAGGATCAGGTGAGCACGGAACTAACCGAAGAAGGATTAATGGTTCGCTTGAAGGAGAAGGCGCTCTTCTCCTCCGGGTCTGCTGTCCTTCAAGGAGACGCGGAAAAGATTGTTCCTGTCATTGCCGGGGTGCTCGCTTCGCTTCCCGAGCGCGTAACGATCTCCGGTCACACGGACAATGTGCCGATTGCAACGGCACAGTATCCGTCGAACTGGGAGCTGAGCTCGGCGCGTGCCGTCAGCCTGATGCGCGGCGTGATGGCAGTGCAGCCCTCGCTGAACCCGGCGCGGTTCAGTGCGCTCGGCTACAGCGAGTATCGTCCGATTGCGTCGAACGATACGGAGGAGGGGCGTGCGCAGAACCGCCGCGTTGAGGTGTTCATCGCGCGCAGTATGCGCTTCTCCGGTGCATCGACCGATGGCAGCGACAATGAGCCAAAGACGGGGACGACGGCACCGACAACGGCTGCGCCTGCAGCGGGCAGCGCGGGAGCGTCCGGCGACGCGTACAAGCTGTCGACGGATATGCGCCCGGCACCGCAGTCGCCCGGCGTCGTGCCCGAGCCGCTGCGTCACTGACAGGCACGGCAGGGATGTATCCATGAATTTTGAAGGGATTATTGCGTGGCGCAATAATCCCTTTTCTGTTATGATAGAGGAGATGTCATGATTCTGGGGGTCGGCTGTGATATTATCCGCGTGGCACGCGTGGCGCGTGCGGCAGAGAAGGAGCATTTCCTCACGCGCGTCTATACGCCCGCTGAACGTGCCTACGCCATGCAGCGCGGCGCAGGGTGCGCTGCAAGTCTCGCCGCGCGATTTGCGGGCAAGGAGGCGGTGCTGAAGGCGTTTGGCACGGGGCTGCGCGGTGGTACGCTCCACGATGTGGAGATTCTGCCCGATGCGCTCGGTGCGCCCAAGGTGCATCTTCACGGATTCTTCGCGGCGCGTGCGGCGGAGATGGGCGTGACGCGCGTCTGGGTTACGCTCAGTCACGAGAAGGAATATGCGACGGCTTACTGTATATTGGAGGGTCAGTGATGAACGTATCGTTTGCAGAGGATATGCGTCGGATCGACGGCGCAGTGGAGGAGAGCTACGGGCTGCCTGCTGCTGCCCTGATGGAGAATGCGGGGCGGCGCTCAGCCGAGGAGGCAGCGCAGTTGATCGGCGGCGCGGCAGGCAAGGTGTTCGCTGTCTTTGCGGGCGGCGGCAATAACGGCGGTGACGCCTTTGCTGCGGCGCGACATCTCATCAATATGGGCGCGCGCGTGAAGATGTTCTTCATTGGGGCAGAGGAGCGTCTCAGTCCTGCGGCTCACGCGATGCACAGCGCGCTGCGGGCGATGGGCATAGAGATTCGTCCTCTTGCGGGTGACCGCGATTGGGATCGTCTGCGCGTTTCGCTGCGCTTTGCCGATGCGGTGGTGGATGGTATCCTCGGCACGGGCGTCAAGGGAGAGCTCCGCAAGACGGCACTGCGCCTGATCGAGGAGATCAATGCAGCGGGCAAGCCAACGCTTGCCATCGATATTCCGAGCGGAGTGGAGGCGGATACGGGTCGGATCGCCTCCATCGCCGTCCGCGCCGATCGGACGCTCGCCCTCGGCCTGCCGAAGGTGGGGCACTTCCTCGGTCAGGGAGCGAATGCGGCGGGCGAGCTGCTCGTCGATGACATCGGCATCCCTCATGCCCTTCTTGCCGGTGAGGGGATGCGGCAGTCGCTCATCACACAGGATGCAGCGGCAAAGCTGCTGCCGCCGCGTGCGCGTGACGTACACAAGGGGACGTGCGGACGTATTCTCGTGCTCGCCGGTTCGCTCGGCATGACGGGGGCGGCGGCACTCGCAGCAGAGGCGGCACTGCGCGTCGGCGCGGGGCTCGTGACGCTCGCCGTGCCCGAGCGCATCTATCCTGTTCTGGCTGCGAAGCTGACCGAGGTGATGGTCGTTCCGCTGCCCGATGAGGGCATGGGCTATTTCGGTGGAGAGGATGCGCGGCAGAAGGCGCTCTCGCTCGCGGCGCGTGCGGATGCCGTGCTCATCGGTCCCGGCATTGGGCGTGCGGTGGAGACGGGTGAGTTTGTGCGGCTCTTTGCCGCGGAGGTCAAGGCTCCGCTTGTGATGGATGCGGATGCGATCGCAGCGTTCACGGGGCATCTCGATGCACTGCGCGATCTGCCGCAGGTGCCGATTCTGACGCCGCATCTCGGCGAGTTTTCCGCGCTCCTCGGCGTGGAGACGGAGGAGGTGTCAGAGGATCTGCTCCGCATGGCACGGGACGCGGCACGTGATCATCAGGCGGTGTTTGTGGTCAAGGGGGCGTGCACCATTGTGGTCTATCCCGATGGCGATGCGTTCTTTACGACCTGCGGCAATGCGGGCATGGCGACGGCGGGCGCAGGTGATGTGCTCGCGGGCGCGATTGTCGGGCTGATGCGCCAGATGGAGAGCGGGATGACGCCGATTGTGGGCGTGTGGCTGCACGGATATGCGGGAGATCGCGCCTACGAGAAGCGCGGAAACGGTCTGATCGCGGGCGATATTCTAAAGCGTCTGCCGCGTGCACGCAGGGAGCTGGATGCGGCGGCGCGGTAAATCCATTTGACAAGGACGGATGATGGTACTATGATAGGACGTACATTTTGAAAGAAGGGGGCACTTTTTATGGCAAAGGCGGATTTGGACTGGGAGAATTTGGGATTTGCCTATCGTTCTCTGCCGCAGCGTTATGTGTCGAACTATGCGAATGGGACGTGGGACGAGGGAGGTCTGACCTCCGACGCAACGGTCGCGATCAGCGAGTGTGCGGGGATTCTGCAGTACTGCCAGGAGGTCTTTGAGGGGCTGAAGGCCTATGAGACGGTGGACGGGCATATTGTGACGTTCCGTCCTGATCTCAATGCAGCGCGCATGTATGACTCGGCAGCGTATCTGGAGATGCCGTCCTTTCCGAAGGAGCGCTTCCTAGAGGCGGTCGATGCGGTGGTCAAGGCGAACCGTGACTACGTTCCGCCCTACGGTACGGACGCGTCGCTCTACCTGCGCCCCTTTATCTTCGCGTCGGGCGAGGTCATCGGTGTAAAGCCCGCCGATGAATATCAGTTTCGCCTTTTCGCGACGCCCGTGGGCTCGTACTTCAAGGGCGGCATCAAGCCGATCCGCCTCTGCGTGAGTGCGTTTGACCGTGCGGCTCCCCATGGCACGGGCCATATCAAGGCGGGGCTGAACTATGCGATGAGCCTGCACGCCTATATGGCCGCACATGCGGCAGGGTTCGACGAGAATATGTTCCTCGATGCGGCGACACGCACGCATGTCGAGGAGACGGGCGGAGCAAACTTCCTCTTCATCAAGAAGGACGGCACAGTGGTGACGCCGAAGTCACCGTCGATCCTGCCGTCTGTGACGCGCCGCTCGCTCGTCTACATCGCAGAGCACGTGCTCGGGCTGAAGGTGGAGCATCGCCCCGTGGCGTTCGAGGAGCTGAATGACTTTGCAGAGTGCGGGCTCTGCGGTACGGCGGCAGTGATCTCTCCCGTCGGCTCGGTGACGCACGGCGACCAGGTGATCGCATTCCCGAGCGGCATGGAGCACATGGGGCCCGTGCTGCAGAAGCTCTACGATACGCTGCGCGGCATTCAGCTCGGTACGGTGGAGGCACCGGAGGGGTGGATCCGCAAGATCTGCTAATTTTAGGAAGCACGGATAAATTCAGCACCAATCTGACGGATTTCATTTTATCAGCATTTCCTTGAATATGTTTCGGGACGGATGTATGTGGAGGCAATTCTACACGCACCGTCCCGAAATTTTTTTTTGAGGGCCCCTCAGGTCACAAGGATTTTTCCCATTCGGCTAGAAGTGTTAATATATACAGAAATGGGATGCAAATGGAATGGGATGCTTGGAACGTGGGGGGTTGCTATGCCACTTGATTTTACGATGCCGACGCAGTTTCGCGGCATCCTTTCGACCATCACGCTGCTGGATGTACTGGACATCCTGATCGTGGCGGTCATTCTCTATCGTGTCTATGTGATGCTGAAGGATACGCGCGCCATTACGCTCGGCAAGGGCATTCTCGTCCTGCTCGGTGTAACGGTTGTGGCGAATTATCTGAATCTGCACGTGATCTCGTGGCTGCTGCAAAAGGCGGTGACGCTGCTCTTTGTCGCGCTCCCGATTGTCTTTCAGCCGGAGCTGCGCCGCGCGCTGGAGCATCTCGGTCAGGGCAAGTTTTTCCGCCCCGGTACGCTCCTCGACGATGAGGAGGCGCAGAGCACGATCCGCGAGATTCGCAGCGCGGTAAAGATTCTCTCGGCGAATAAGATCGGCGCACTGCTCGTCATCGAGCGCGACATGGGGCTGAATGATATCAGTGCGACGGGCATCCAGATCGACGGTCTCATCACGTCGGATTTTCTGATGAATGTGTTCATTCCGAATACGCCGCTGCATGACGGTGCGGCGGTCATTCGCGGCAAGCGGCTGATCGCGGCGGGCTGTCTCCTGCCGCTGACAGAGAATCGCTCGCTCTCGACGGAGCTCGGCACGCGCCATCGTGCGGCCATCGGACTCTCGGAGCAGTGCGATGCCCTTATCGTCGTGGTGAGTGAGGAGACGGGGACGATCTCGATCGCGGAGAACGGGCATCTCCACCGCCATCTGGACGGTGAACAGCTGACACATATCCTGACACCTGCGTTTGCCTACAGTTCGCGTTCGTCGATTCTGGATACGATTCGGAGCTGGAGGGAGAAATCATGAGCAGACTTCGCAGCCTTGTGCAGCATAATTTGCTCGCCAGGATCGCGGCACTTATTGTGGCCGTGGTGCTCTGGCTCTATGTGATGAACGATCAGAATCCATCCATGGAGGCGTCCTATACCGTCCCCGTGGTGATGGAGCATGTGCCGGATGGCTATCAGATGCATGCCGCAGCCGATACGGTGACGCTGCGTGTGCGTGGGGCACGTTCAGCTTTTGTGACAGCGGATAACAGTGATTTCCGTGCGCGTGTGAATTTGTCCGACTTTGCGGAGGGCGATCGGCTCTACGCAGTGGAGACGTCGATCCCGTACGGATTTGAGCTGATCAGTGTGTCTCCTGACCGGATCGACGTGACGCTAGACCGCATCATTCAGCGCGTGTTCTCGGTGCTGTTGACGGTCAACGGCACGCCGGCGGAGGGCTTCACGGTGGATCGCGTCCGCCAGTCCGTCGAAAAGGCGACGATCGAAGGACCGCGCTCCCTCGTCGATCAGGTCGCCTCCGTCGCCGCCTATTTCAATATGAATGGGCGCAAGGAGGACGTGACGATGGGGATTCCATTGGTCGCGTTGAATACGGACGGAAAAGAAGTGCAGGGGCTGACGATGCATCCGGACACGATGGAGATCTCGGTCAAGCTGACGCGCGGTCTCCAGCATAAGGTGGTGGAGGTGCAGGCAAAGCCGCGCAGTGATCTGCCGCCGCAGCTGAAGCTCGAGAGCGTGACGGTGCAGCCGGCGCGCATCGAGATCACGGGAACGAAGGAGGCGCTCGATAAGGTGACGGGAATCGAAACGGAGGAGTTCTCCCTCGCGGATGTGAAGGAGAGCGGTACGCAGCAGGTAAAGCTGCATCTGCCCGCCGGCGTGACGGCGACGAATCCGACGGTGACGGTGGAGATCAAGGTTGGGCCGATGCAATGATACGCATTAAGAATCTCTCTGTGCCGTATGATGAGACACGCATCCTCACAGAGCTTGCCGCAGAGCGACTCGGTGTATCACCCTGTGCAGTGCACGGGGTGATTGTCGTTCATAAGGCGCTGGATGCACGGCGCAGGAATGGGGCGCCGATTCGGTGGAACTATACGCTCGATGTGACGGCAGACGGCGCGCGCGGCATCCTCACGCGTCTGCGTCGCGACGCGCAGGTCGGGCGAGCAGAGGAGCACGGTCCACTCCGTGTTCCACCCTATACGCCGCAAGAAGGACGTGAGCGCCCCGTCGTCGTGGGGTTCGGCCCCGCGGGGATCTTTGCCGCGTGGCTGCTTGCGCGTGCGGGGGCGGCACCGCTCGTCCTCGAGCGTGGGCAGGATGTGGATCGGCGTACGCGTGATGTGGCGCAGTTTTGGCGGACGGGGCGGCTCGATCCCACGTCAAATGTCCAGTTCGGCGAGGGCGGTGCGGGAACGTTCTCCGACGGGAAGCTGACGGCGCGCAATCGCGATCCACGGATGAACGAGATCATCGAGGCGTTCGTCGCGGCAGGTGCGCCCGAGGAGATACGGTATCTGCAAAAGCCGCATATCGGGACGGATGTGCTGCGCACGGTGGTGAAGCGCCTGCGCGAGAAGATCATCGCGATGGGCGGCGAGGTACGCTTTGGCACACAGGTGACGGACATCACGATGACTGCGGGGCGGATCGCCACGCTCACGGTGAATGGGGCAGAGCAGATCCCCGCACGCGCGGTGTTTCTCGGTATCGGGCACTCGGCGCGTGACACGTATGCGATGCTCCATGGAGCGGGTGTGCGCATGGAGGCGAAGGCGTTTGCCGTCGGAGTGCGCATCGAGCATCCACAGGACTTCGTGGATCGGATGCAGTACGGCGCAGCGGCGGGGAGCCCGTTCCTGCCGACGGCGGACTATGCGTTGACCTATCGGGATGAGGAGGGCGGCCGCGGGGTCTACTCCTTCTGCATGTGTCCCGGCGGTCTGGTGGTCGCAGCGGCGTCGGAGGAGGGGCATCTCGTGACGAATGGGATGAGCAACTACCGTCGCGACGCAGGGACGGCGAACAGTGCCCTCCTGGTGCAGGTCACCCCCGCCGATTTCGGCGGGGCGGTGCTCGGCGGGATCGCTTTTCAGCGAGAGCTGGAGCGGCGCGCTTTCTCTGCGGGCGGCGGAGACTACCGTGCGCCCGTGCAGGCGGTGGGCGATTTCCTGAGCGGGCGGACGGGGACGATGGATTTTGCGGTTGCTCCGACGTACATGCCGGGGGTGCGCCCTGCTGCCTTGGGTACGATCCTGCCCGATGCGTGCAGCGCATCCCTGTCACGTGCCCTGCGCCACTGGGAGCAGCGCGTGCCGGGCTTTGGTGCGGCGGATGTGCCGCTGACGGGCGTGGAGGCACGCTCCTCTGCGCCCTGCCGCATTCTACGCGACGCAGTGACGATGCAGTCGATCAGCGCAGCGGGGCTCTACCCAATCGGCGAGGGCGCAGGCTATGCGGGCGGCATCATGAGTGCCGCACTTGACGGCATGAAAGCCGCACTTGCTTTTTTGGAGCGAATACAGTAGATTATGGTGAGGATAAAGGGAATGTGACTGTGTGGGGATCCGCACATTCCGATGCACAGCAGATGATGCTGAAGATACACAGGAGGCTGTTATTGTGAGACTTTTTGGGACGGATGGTGTGCGAGGCGTCGCAAATACAGAGCTTACACCGGAGCTGGCATATCAGCTCGGACGCGCGGCGACACTTTATTTCGGTGCACATTCCAAGGCGCGTCCGCGTATTCTGATCGGGCGCGATACGCGTGTCTCGGGTGAGATGTTCGAGGCGGCACTGACGGCAGGCATCTGCTCGGCAGGAGGAGTCGCTCTTCTTGCGGGGGTTATGCCAACTCCTGCGATTGCCTACCTTGCGCGGGAACACAAGACCAGTGCAGGCATTGTCATCTCGGCATCGCATAACCCGTTTCACGATAACGGAATCAAGTTCTTTGGCGGGGATGGTTACAAACTGCCCGATGCAGTGGAAGATGAACTGGAATCACTCGTCCGCGGTCTTCAGAGCGGCGACCATGAGGCACGTCCGACGGGGAAGGATGTCGGCGTGGTGGAGTACCGTGACGATCTGCTGAATCAGTACATCGACTATGTTGTGAGTACGTGCACAGAGCGTTTTGATGGGATGAAAATCGTCCTCGACTGTGCGAACGGTGCGGCGTATGAGGCAATGCCGAAGGTCCTGCGCCGCCTCGGTGCCGACGTCAAAGTGATCCACGCGCTCCCCAATGGTGTGAACATCAATGACGGATGCGGATCAACGCATCTGGACTCGCTGTGCCGCACGGTACTCGAATGCGGTGCAGATATCGGCATTGCCCATGACGGCGACGCTGACCGCTGCCTCTGTATTGATGAGACAGGCACGCTGATCGATGGAGACCACATTCTTGTCGCCTGTGCAGCAGAGATGATGCGCACGGGGCATCTGCCGCACAAGACAGTGGTGACGACAGTGATGGCAAACATCGGCTTCCACAAGGCGATTGCGGCACTCGGCGGACGCGTTGAGGTGACGGCGGTCGGAGACCGCTACGTGCTTGAGGCAATGCGCCGCAGCGGCTATGCGATCGGCGGTGAGCAGTCGGGGCATATCATCTTTGCGGAACATGCGACAACGGGCGACGGCCTCGTCACGGCACTGCAGGTGCTCTCAGCACTGCACCGCAGCGGGAAAAAGGCGTCCGAACTGAACGCCATGATGACAACCTATCCGCAGCTCCTCGTTAATGTGCACGTTAAGAGCAAGGAGGGATGGGAGAAAAATCCTGCCATCTGTGATGCAATTGCCGAAGGGAAACGCATTCTCGGCAGTGAGGGTCGCGTTCTCGTGCGCCCCTCGGGCACAGAGCCGCTCATCCGCGTGATGGCGGAGGGCAGTGACCAGAAGCAGTTGGAGGAAGTCTGTACGGCGATTGCTGATGTGGTGAAGCGGGAGCAGGGGGAGGCCTGAGCGCGATGTCGCACGTCTCGGCGGTGCTTCTCGTCCTGCTTGCCGGGACGATGTGGGCGGCGAGCGGGACGGCGGCACAGGATTTTTATGCCCAGTCACATCATCTCCCTGTGGAGCTGACGCAGGTGCGGCTCTTCCTTTCGAGCGGGCTGTTCTTCCTGCTCGCGTGGTGGAGCGGCGGACTGCAGCGCGGCGTACGTACCCTGCGCCACAGCCCGCGTCTGCTCCTGCGCATGGCGGTGCACGGCATCCTGGGCATCATGATCGTGCAGTTCTCGTATTTCAAGGGGATTGCGGCGGGGGATGCGGCGGCGACGACGGTGATTTGCTCGACGAGCCCCGCACTGATGATCCTCTATCTCGCCGCGCGCCATCGGCGGCTGCCGCGTATGGCAGAGATGCTGACCGTGGCCGCCGCCGTGGCGGGGGTGTTCCTCCTCGTGACGGGCGGCGATCTCACGCGGCTCTCTGTCCCCTCGGACTGCGTCGTTTGGAGTCTCATCTCAGGGGCGACGTTTGTCTTTGCGATGATCTATCCCGTACATCTTCTGCGGCGCTTTGACCGCTTCTTCCTGCTTGCTGTCTGCATGCTTTTCGGGGGGATTGCCCTGCTGCCCGCGACGCAGGCGATCGCAGATGTCGGCGCGTTCTTTACGGCGCAGACATGGTTTGATCTCTTTGTGATCATCGGACTTGGAACGGTGGTCGCCTTCTTTGCGTTCGCCTTGGGGCTGCGCTGGCTCAGCCCAGCGGAGACGGCGATCACGGCGACAATCGAGCCGGTTGCGAGCGTTTCCTTTGCATGGCTGATCTTTGGCACGCATTTTTCCCCCGTGCAGGCGGGCGGGATTGTGCTCGTCATCCTCGCAATCCTGACGCCGAATCTCCTGCGGAAAGGGGGGTATACATGAAGATTCCTCTGCGCTATCAAATGTCGGAGTACGACTGCGGCCCGACAGCGCTGCTCGACGCGATGAGCTATCTCTTTCCGCGTGCTGAGATCCCGCCCGAGGTCATCCGCAGCGTCATGCTCTACTCCCTCGATTGCTACGGGATGGATGGCACGGCATGCAAGGAGGGGACCTCGCGCATGGCGATGATGTACCTCGCGAACTGGCTTGAAGGGTTCTCGCGTGCTACGCAGTTCCCCCTGACCTGCCAGTATATTGCGGGGCACAGCGTGCGCATCGACGCGCACGGCCACGTCAACGATGCGCTCGTGCGCGGTGGCGTCGCGGTCGTGCGCCTCTTTTACGAGGTCGAGCACTATGCGCTTCTCACGGGCGTGACGGGGGATCGCATCCGTCTTTTTGACCCGTACTATGTGAAGGAGACAGAGCCTGCCTTTGCGCGCGAGGGCATCGAGGTGACGTGCGAACATCCGCATGAGTACAACCGCGTCGTGCCCTTTTCCTGCTTCAACCGCGAGACGAAGGAGCTGTACGCGCTCGGTCCCGTGGCATCGCGTGAGGCGGTGCTGCTCTTTGACCTGCGGACAAGACGCACGGCGGACACGACCATCGAGTATTTTATATAGGAGAGACTGCCTTTGGCGGAGACGACAGATATCATCGAATTTAAGGATCAGCAGGAGGCGTATGCGATTCTCGGCGATCGCGACGCCTTCCTGCAAATCATGCAGGAGGACTTCTCCTGCCGCATGGTGAGCCGCGGCAACAGCATTGCGGTGACGGGCGCAGAAGCGGATGTCGCCGCGGTGCGGACGCTCATCGGCGAGCTGCTCTTCTGCCATCGGCAGGGGATGCGCCTGACGACGCATGAGGTGCACTACGGGGCACGCATGGTGCGGACAGGACGCACGGAGGAGCTGCATGGCCTCCACTTCGAGGTGCTGCTCGTGACGGCAAAGGGGCGGGAGGTGCGCGCGAAGACCGTCGGCCAGCGCGACTATCTTGCGGCGATCCGTCGGAATGCCGTGACGCTCGGCGTGGGGCCTGCGGGAACGGGAAAAACCTATCTCGCCGTCGTCATGGCAGTGGCGGCACTCCGCAACCGTGAGGTCAGCCGCATCATCCTCACGCGCCCTGCGGTGGAGGCGGGGGAACATCTTGGCTTCCTGCCGGGGGATCTGACGGAGAAGATCAACCCCTACCTGCGCCCGCTCTACGATGCCCTGCAGGACATCCTCGGGACGGAGGGCTATCAGAAGATGATGAGCCGTCAGCTGATCGAGGTGGCGCCGCTCGCCTACATGCGCGGGCGTACACTTGAGGACGCATTCGTCATCCTCGACGAGGCGCAGAATACGACGGGTGCGCAGATGAAGATGTTCCTCACGCGCCTCGGCTTCGGATCGCGCATGGTCGTGACGGGGGACCTCGAGCAGGTCGATTTGCCGCGCGGTACGGTCTCCGGGCTGCGGCAGGCGTGTCAGATCCTGCGGGGTGTGAAGGGCGTCAGTGTCGTGCGCCTTGAGCCAGTCGACATCATCCGCCACGAGGTCGTCACGCGGATCGTTGAGGCGTACGGTGCATGGGAAAAGAGACGGGAGAAGCACGATGGAGATCACGATCGGACGAGAGCCGGAAAATCTTGACGTACCACAGGAAGCTCTGGACGCTGTGCGCCGTGCCGTGCTGACGGTCGGAGAGCTGTACGGCGTAATGGATGCAGAGGTCAGTGTGACGCTGACGGATGATGCGCACATCCACGTGCTCAACCGTGACTATCGCAGTGTAGATCGTCCGACGGATGTCCTCTCCTTTGCCCTTACGGAGAGCGAGGAACCCGCGATCCTCGACGCGCCGTACGGCGTGGTGCTCGGCGATCTCGTGATCTCACTTGAGCGTGTGGCGGCACAGGCGGAGGAGTATGGACACAGCGTTCTGCGGGAGCTTTCCTTTCTCACGGTGCACGGGATGCTGCACCTCCTCGGCTATGACCATATCGAGGAGGAAGATCGGGTGGAAATGGAAGAGGAGCAGAGGCATGTGATGGATGTACTGGGGATTGCACGATGAGCACACATAAATCGGGATTTGTCGCCGTCGTCGGACGGCCGAATGTCGGGAAGTCCACGCTGATCAACGCACTGATCGGGCAGAAGATCGCGATCATGAGCGATAAGCCACAGACGACGCGCAGCCGCATCCTCTGCATCCTGACGGAGAAGGACGCACAGATCATCTTCCTCGATACGCCCGGCATCCACAAGCCGCAGGATGCGCTTGGCAGCTATATGGCGAAGGCGACGGAGGGAGCTCTGCGCGGCGTGGATGTCGTCGTCTTCGTCGTGGATGTGACGGAGAAGATGGGGGCAGGCGAGCGCTATATCCTCGCACAGCTTGCACAGGTACACGCGCCCGTTCTTCTCGCCGTAAACAAGATCGACCGCATCCCACGTGAGGAGAGCTTGCCCGTGATCGCCTCCTATGCGAAGGCGTATGATTTTGCAGCGATTGTCCCGATCTCGGCGCGCGAGGAGGAGAATCTCACAGGGCTGGTCGATGAGATCAAGGCAAAACTTCCCGAGGGGCCGCAGTACTACCCCGAGGACATGGTGACCGATCAGCCCGAGCGGCTGATTATTGCGGAACTCGTGCGTGAAAAGGTGCTCGAACTGACGCGGGACGAGGTGCCCCATGCCGTCGCCGTGGACATCGAGGAGATGACGACGCGCCCTAAGGGGGATGTCTACATCCGTGCCGTGATCTACGTCGAGCGCAGCTCACAGAAGGGGATTATCATCGGGGCGCGCGGCGCACTGCTGCGGACGATCGGGCAGCGGGCACGTGCGGATGTCGAGACGCTGCTCGGCGCGAAGGCCTATCTCGATCTCTGGGTCAAGGTGCGCAAGGACTGGCGCAGCAAGACGGGAGCGCTGCGCGACTTCGGCTTTGCCGAGGAGGACTGACCGCCGCGCCGCATGAGAAGGAAAGGGGGCGGAAGCGATGAGAGGCCAGCTGGGACATATCTATCGGCGCGCGATGCGGCGTATCTCGCGCCGCTTTGTCAACGGGCTGCTCGTGCTCGTCCCTGTTGTCATCACGGCGTTCGTCATCGAGTGGACGCTGCGATTCACCGAGGGGGTACTTGGGCAGTATTTGCCGTTCTACTTTCCGGGCATGGGGATCATCACGCTCATGGCAGTGATCTATCTCGTCGGTTGGGGCTCGACGAACTGGGCGCTCGCGAAGCTGATCTCTCTCGGCGAGACGATGATCGGGACGATCCCGTTCGTCAAATTTATCTATACGAGTGTCAAGCGGCTCTCCGAGGCGGTGCTCGACTCGAGCAGTAATTTCACGCATGTCGTTCATGTGCCGTACATGGGCGGGCGCGCCCTCGGCTTCGTTATGGCGGATCTGCCGCCGCGCTTTCAGGAGGCACTGGGCGGCGGCTATCTCTGCGTCTTTATCCCGTGGAGCCTCAATATGACCTCGGGGACGACGCTCCTCGTGCGTGAGGAGGATGCCGTGACGATCAACATATCGAAGGAGGAGGCGCTCCAGTATATGCTGACGGCGGGGGCGGTGATGCCGATGGCGGAGCGAAAAAAGGACATCACACAGAAGAATGTCCGCAAGACGCCTGCTGCGATGGACGACGGACCGGAGAGGCACGCGTAGATGGCAATCTACGGAGCGGAGGGGATCGTCCTCGGTACACGCAGCTGGGGCGAGGCGGACAAGGTCGTGACGCTATATACGAAGGAACATGGGCTCGTGCGCGCGGCGGCATTCGGCTGCCGCCGCCCGCGCAGCCCACTGGCCGGGGCAATGCAGCTGTTCGTCCATGCGGATCTGCAGCTCGCGGAGGGGACGCGGCTTGAGACGGTCAAGACGGCCTCCGTACGCGCTTCTCACCATCGGATCGCGGATGATCTCGCGGCGCTCGCCTATGCGACCTTTACAGCGGAGGTCGTCTGTGCGTTCATGCCCGAGGGCGTAGAAGATGAGACGTTTTTCGATGCACTCGCGCAGATCATGACGGCGTTTGAGACGCGGCAGCCGCGTGTTACCGCGCTTGCTGCCGTGCTGCGCACGCTGGATGCGGCAGGGCTGCAGCAGACCTATGATCACTGCCTTCACTGCGGCACTAAAATCTCAGGCGATGCGTTCTTTCACGCAGCGGAGGGCGGCGCGCTCTGCGCGGACTGTGCGGGGGAGGGAGCCATGCCGTTTTCCGCACAGCTGCGCACGCTGCTCACGGAACTACGGCAGATTGACTGGAAGCATCCCGCGCCGCTGCGTGTGCGCGGGGGCACACTGATGGCGGCGGAGAGTCTGGTGCTCGCCCATGTGCAGGAACTCGTCGGCCGACCGCTTCGCTCATTGGCATTTCTCGCGCAGCTCGGATGATTTTTTTGGCGATATATTTTTTTGTTAAAAATTTAAGCTGTGATGAAAAAAACGTCGTAAAAAAAAAGGAAAAGTGAAGACGACGGCGAAAGTATATCAGGTAGAGTTTTCAATGCTTTTTCTGTACGTAGGGAAGACTGAAAAAAGGGAATGGAGGGGAAGCCTGTCATGATCATGCTGACGAAGTTCAACTCCAAGACGAACAAGAAGGGCGAGTTTGTCCTCAATGCAGAGATCATCGAAAGCATCGAGGAGACACCGGACACGGTCATCACACTCACCAACGGAAAAAAGCTGATCGTCGAGGAGCCGATGGAGGAAATCGTGCGCCGCACGGTAAAGTATCGGCGTGCGCTCTATCAAAATTAGTTGGCGAATTTCTATTCCTTTGCTATAATGAAAGAACAGTGTTCTTCTATGCGGCAAGGGAGTGCCCCGGTGTGGAGCCGCTGCGGCTTCGTAGTCATTTTTAGGGAGGGAATTTACTCATGGCGGAGGAAAAGGAAGAGCAGGTAGCAGAACAGCCGAAGCAGAAATCACCGATGTTGATGATGATCGTCGTGGTGGTTGTGGCGGTTCTCGTTGCAGTGGCAGCAGCCGGAGGGATCTCATACTACATCTTCTCACAGGCGGAGTCCCCGTCTCATGCGGAGGATGGAGGCAGCAGCAAGGCGAGCCATGATCCGGGCGTGTTCTACAAGCTCGGCGATCCGAAGGAAGGCATCCTGGTCAATGTTGGCGGCGGTCGTGCCGGCAAGTATCTCAAGGCGGGCATTGTCATGGAGCTCAATCCCGGCAAGTCCGATGTGGTGAAGGACGGCAAGGTCAACCCCGTCGCGGAGACGAAGATTCTCGATACGACGATGCAGTTCCTGCGTGCTGCGCCGCTTGAGGAGTTCGACGCAACCAAGCAGGACGCGCTGAAGAAGCAGCTGAAAGATGCCCTGAATGACCGCCTTGGACAGGGATCGGTCTACGATGTTTACATCACGAGCTTCCTGCTGCAGTAAGTTCGATGAAGTGCTGCACAAAGGGAAGGGGGAAGAGTCTTGGCTGAGGACGTACTGTCTCAATCCGAAATAGACAAGCTTCTTTCGGCACTTTCGGATGGCTCGGTTTCCGCCGAGGAAGTCAAGGCGGAGGAAGAGGAACGCAAGGTCAAGGTCTACGACTTCAAACGGCCGGACAGGTTCTCCAAGGATCAGATGCGGACACTGTTCATGCTGCATGAGAGTTTTTCGCGTCTGCTGAATACCTATCTGTCGGCGAGCCTGCGCACGATGATCGACATCGAGGTGCTGTCCGTCGAGCAGATGACGTATCAGGAATTCGTTCAATCCATGGCGAACCCGTCCGTGATCGGCATCCTTGCACTGCCGCCGCTGAAGGGAAACATCATCATCGAGCTCAGTACGGACATTTCGCTTGCCTACATCGACCGCATCTTCGGTGGTGAGGGCAGGCCGGGCGTGAAGCCCCGCGTGCTGACGGATATTGAGGCGGCGGTGATGCGCCGGTTCATCGATACGGTGACGAACTATTTTCGAGAGGCGTGGAGCAACGTCGTGGAGTTCCGTCCGAACTTCGAGACGATGGAGACGAATCCACAGTTTGCCCAGATCGTTCCGCCGAGCGATATGGTCGTGCTCATCACAATCCATATCAAGATGGGCGAGGTCGAGGGCATGATGAACATCTGTATCCCATATCTGGTGCTCGAACCGGTGATGTCGAAGCTGACGACATCGTTCTGGGTGGCATCCTCCATGGATCGTGAGAGCTCGCCGGAACAGGTTGCGGAACTGCAGCGCAAGATTGAGCGCACCTCTGTGCCGTTCACAGTGCAGCTCGGTGAGATCCACGTGACAATCAACGAGTTCCTGACTCTTGGGTTTGGTGATGTTCTCCAGCTCGATACCCTGACAAAGGATGAGCTGGTCTGCTACGTCGGGTCGAATCCAAAGTTCCTCGCGCGTCCGGGTACGGCCGGAAAGCGCATGGCCGTACAGATTTCCGGGATTATAGAAGGGGAGGACGACGCGAATGAGTGACGATATGATCTCACAGGAGGAGATAGACGCCCTCCTGAGCGGTGGAGGCGGCGATGATGCGCCTGCGGATGACGCGGCAGCCTCTGACGACGCATCTGCTGCAGGTGCGTCTCCCACCGGAGATACGATAACGGATATGGAGCGGGATGCCCTCGGTGAGATCGGCAATATCTCCATGGGCGGCGCGGCGACGACACTCTCCGTCCTCCTTGGACGCAAGGTGTCAATCACGACGCCGACGGTCTCCATCTCCAACATGCGCCAGCTGAAGGAGAAGTACCCCGTCCCATTCCTCGTGGTCGAGGTCGGCTACAGCATCGGCATCGAGGGCAACAATGTTCTCTGCATCCAGGCAAAGGACGCGGCGATCATTGCCGATCTGATGATGGGCAACGACGGGACAAACCCCGACGAGGAACTCAGCGAGATTCACATGAGTGCGGTCAGCGAGTCCATGAATCAGATGATGGGCAGCGTCGCGACCGCGCTCTCCTCGATGTTCAACAAGAAGGTGGATATCACTCCACCCGTTGTGACACTCGTTGATCTCGGGACGGAGGAAGTCGTCTCAAAGCTGCTTGACAAGGCGGATCCCATCGTGCAGGCATCGTTCCGCATGGAGGTGGATGGCCTCATCGACAGCGAGATCATGCAGCTGCTGCCGCTCGATGTCGCGCGTGAGATGGTTGATGCGCTGATGAACCAGCAGCCCGATGTTGATAATGAGGAAGAAGCCATCGCAGCTGCTGCGGCACCGCCGCCGGCGGCACCTGCCGCAGCACCCGCTTCGGCACCGGCAGCAGCTGCTGCGGCGCCGGCAAGTAATGGATATGGAGCACAGCCTATGCAGCCACATGTCGCATCGAATGTCCCCGTACAGTCTGCGCAGTTTACGCCGCTCAGCACGGTACCCGTACAGGTCAATGATGCCAATATCGGCCTAATTCTCGACGTACCTCTGCAGGTCAATGTTGAGCTCGGCCGTACAAAGAAGTCCATCAAGGAGATCCTCGATCTGACGAAGGGGTCGATCGTGGAGCTTGATAAACTTGCCGGAGAGACCGTGGACATCATGGTCAACGGAAAGTATCTGGCAAAGGGGGAAGTTGTTGTCATCGACGAGAACTTCGGCGTCCGCATCACGGAGATTGTCAGCCCGCTTGAGCGTGCGGCACGTCTCCAGTGACGGAAAGAATGTCTTGAAGAAGTACGGACAGTCGTGCTGATCCGTATTCCCCGGGGAGTTGCGGCATAGTTATGCAATTTGCCGGAAAGAGAAGTGTAGAAAATCCTTGTCACCGAAGGCATATTTCGCTATAATGAGAGCGATTCAGTAAGCACCGCTGTGTGCAGGTAATGCCCTTGGGAATAGGGGATGTTCTGTCGGATTAAGGAGAGATGAGAAAATGGCAACTCGCGTTCTGGTCGTTGATGATGCAGCTTTTATGCGAATGATGGTGAAGGACATCCTGTCGAAGAACGGTTATGAGATCGTTGGTGAGGCAGAGAACGGCATGAAGGCACTGGAGAAGTACCAGGAACTCAAGCCGGATCTCGTAACAATGGATATTACGATGCCGGAGATGGATGGCATCACAGCAGTCAAGGAGATCAAGAAGGTCGATCCGGGCGCCAAGGTTGTTATGTGCAGCGCGATGGGACAGCAGGCCATGGTTATTGAGGCCATCCAGGCGGGGGCACGCGACTTCATCGTGAAGCCGTTCCAGGCAGACCGCGTTCTGGAGGCAATCCGCAAAGCCGTCGGCTGATGCGTGCGTGGATATTGACTCTGTCCTTGCTGCTCGGATGCGTGCTCTTTGCTCTGTGTATAGGGGATGTGTCTGCCGCAGGTGAGACGGGCGGTGGATATTTAGCCGGATATCAAGAGGCTGACCCGCGCCCGTCGGCCGTATCATGGTGGTCGACGGTCGCCTATGTGGTCAGCCTTTTTGCTGTCTTTGCATTCGTGGTCATCCTCGCCTACCTCGTTGCACGCGCCTTTGGCAAGAGCTCCATGCGCACGCTTGCGGCGCGTGGCGGACAGGTCTACTTACAGCTGCCACTTGGTCCGAATCGGTCGGTCTGCGTGGTGGAGCTTTTCGGGCGTGTCTTCGTGCTCGGTGTGACGGATGCCAACATTCGTCTGATCACGGAGATCGACGACCCCGAGACACTTGAGGAGATCCGCAGTGCCGCTCCGATGGAGGGCGGCGTATTCAGCGAGCAGTTCGGATCTCTTTCGGATTTCGTGCAGAAAATCCCGCCGCTTTTCCGAAAGTAGGCGGACGGAGAGGAATGGGGGAAGGGAATTGGGGCGCATTTTTCCGATCTTGGGTGCTGCGGCGTTCCTGCTCCTCGGTGTGGGGCAGGCGTCTGCTGCCCCGCTGATCCCGACGGTCAACGTCGGGGTCGGAACGTCCAACAATCCGCAGGATGTTGCGACCAGCATGCAGGTGCTTGCCGTGCTCACGGTCATGTCGCTTGCGCCCGCAATCTTTGTCATGACGACGTCCTTTGTCCGCATCGTTGTGGTCATCGGCTTCCTGCGCAACGCACTCTCGACACAGAATGTGCCGCCGAATCAGGTGGTTATTGCACTATCGCTGTTTCTGACGTTCTACATCATGGCACCCTACTGGGGGCAGGCAAACGAGAACGGCATACAGCCCTATCTTGAGGGACAGATTACACAGGAGCAGGCGCTGGAGAACATCGTAGACCCAATGCGTGAATTCATGCTGCGTCAGACGCGGGAGTCTGATCTCGCACTCTTTGTCAACCTGTCGGATGCGCCGCGTCCTGATGGTCCGGAGGATGTGTCGACGTTTACGCTCATCCCCGCGTTCATCATCAGTGAGCTTAAGACAGCATTCCAGATCGGCTTTATGATCTATATTCCGTTTATCGTCATCGATATGATCGTCGCGAGTACCCTCATGTCCATGGGTATGATGATGCTGCCGCCGGTCATGATCTCCCTGCCGTTTAAGATTCTGCTGTTCGTTATGGTCGATGGGTGGCATCTCTTGATTCAGTCGCTCATCATGAGTTTCCGCTGATGGGGAGGCGCTGATATGTCCGGAGATTTGGTCATTCAGCTCGCACAGGAAGCTCTCATGATCGTCCTTCTGGTCTCCGCTCCGATGCTCGGGCTCGGTCTGATCGTCGGCCTCTTGGTCGCGGTGTTCCAGGCGACGACGTCGATTCAGGAGCAGACGCTGGCGTTCATTCCGAAGATTATTGCAGTGTTTGTCGCCATTTTGATCTTCGGCCCTTGGATGCTGCGCATCATGGTGGAGTACGTATCGAACGTCTTTATCAACCTCCCCATGTACCTGCGATGAGGAGGGCAGCACATGGATCTGTATGAGCTGCTTCAGGGACATATTGCCGTATTCCTGCTGATGCTTGTGCGGGTCAGCGGAATTTTCCTCATCTCGCCGTTCTTTGGCAGTATGAACATCTCCATCTATTTTCGCGTAGGTACGGCACTCGCCATCACGATCCTGCTCTTTCCGGTGGTGGATGGGCTGGGAACGCCCTATGTCCCGGAGAATGTCATCATGTTCGGCGTGACTGCCCTCGGTGAACTCTTTATCGGTTGGCTGATCGGCTTCGTGGCGTATATCTCCTTTGCCGCCATCACGATGGCGGGTAAGGTCATGGATATGCAGGTGGGGTTTGCCATCGTCAATGTTGTCGACCCGACTTCCGGTCAGCAGATACCGCTTATCGGAAGTTTTCTTTATAATTTGGCGGTGATCGTTCTCCTTGCGACGAACGGACATCACATGATTCTGGCGGCACTCGTTGAGAGCTTTCGCGTCGTTCCCATTGCAGGGATGGAGGGGAATCTGTCGCTGGCGATGCTCATAGCAAACTTCACGGGCACGATCTTTCTCACGGGCATGAAGATCGCCATGCCGATCACCTTCGCCATTCTTCTCACGAATGTGGGGCTTGGTATCCTCTCGCGTACGATGCCGCAGATGAACATCTTTGTTGTCGGCATTCCAATGCAGCTGATGATCGGCATCACCGTGCTCTCAATGATCATTCCGTTCTATGTCTTATTCCTGGATGTGCTGTTCAATGAAATGTATGGAAATATATCACTTGCGATACGCGCCCTCCAATAGGGCGACGTTCGTCTTCGACCTCCAGCGTTTCGCAGGCGGGGAAAAGACGGAAGAGCCGACGGCGAAGAAACGCGCCGACGCGCGAAAGAAGGGGCAGGTCGGACGCAGCCAGGAGCTGAACACGGCATTCGTACTGCTCGTAGGGTTCTTTACACTGAAGCTCCTGTGGGACTCGATCTATCTTTCGATTGCATCCTATACCACGTATGTGTTCACAAATCTGAACCAGAGCGTCGACACTGAGAACATTATTCACATCTTTATCGGCATCATTGTTGTGCTCGCCAAGACCGCTTTTCCCGTCATGTTTGCGATCATGCTGATCGGCTTGGCGATCAATTTCTTTCAGGTCGGGCTCACGTTCAACACCGAGTCCATTGAGTTCAAACTGGACAAGTTGAATCCAATCAACGGCTTCGGGCGCATCTTCTCCAAGCGTTCGCTCGTCGAGCTGGCGAAGTCATTCTTCAAGATTCTCGTCATTGGTTTTTTTCTCTACCGATTCATCCATGAACAGATTCTCGCGATGCCGCAGTTCATGTTCTTCGACCTGACAACGAGCCTTGCACTTGTGGCGGAGATCATCTTCCAGATGGCGTTCATCGTTATCGGTGTCATCATGATTATGGCGCTCATGGACTATGGCTACCAGAAGTGGCAGACGACGCAGGATCTCAAGATGACCAAACAGGAAGTCAAGGATGAGATGAAGCAGTCTGAAGGCGACCCGCAGATCAAGGGAAAGATTCGCCAGAAACAGCGGCAGATGGCGATGGCGCGTATGATGAAGGAAGTGCCAAAGGCGGATGTCATCGTCACAAACCCGACCCACTATGCGATTGCACTCTCCTATCAGCAGGGGATGTCGGCGCCGCTGGTCGTTGCGAAGGGACAGGATCTCGTTGCGCAGCGCATCAAGGAGATCGCACGTGAGGCGCGTGTCCCGATCATCGAGAACAAACCGCTCGCGCGTGCCATCTATGCGGCCGTGCAGATCGGTGATGCGATTCCGCAGGAGCTCTACCAAGCGGTCGCTGAAGTGCTGGCATACGTCTACCGCCTGAAGCATGCACGACGCGGAGCGTAAGGAAAACAGTGGAAGCAGAACGAACTTTTATGCCACTCGGACAGACTTTGATACACCTGTACAATCGGTGCTCTAAGAACACATTTATCATTTGACGAGATTTCAATATTTGATATAATGTTATATGGTGGATCATATATCCACGTAAGAGAAACGGGAACAAGGGGAGTGAGTAAGAGCATGGCAGCACCGCAGACCGGCAGTGTAAATCCTCTTTCGTCCGGCAGTTTCATACAGCGATACAGCGATGTTCTGATCGCCGTCGCCATCGTGACGATCGTCATTATGATGATCATTCCACTGCCGACGGTCTTATTGGATGTCCTGATCTGTCTCAATATCACCATTGCATTGCTCGTCGTCATGTCGGCGATCTACAATGTGGAGGCACTGGATCTATCCGTCTTTCCATCGCTCCTCCTCATTACGACGCTCTTTCGGCTGGCGCTGAATATCTCGTCAACGCGTCTGATTCTGCTCAATGCGAACGCCGGCGAGGTCATTACGGCATTCGGAAATTTTGTTGTCGGCGGCAATGCGGTCGTCGGCTTTATCGTGTTCGTTATCCTCGTCATTGTGAACTTCATCGTTATCACGAAGGGCTCGGAACGCGTTGCTGAGGTGTCGGCGCGCTTCACCCTCGATGCGATGCCAGGCAAACAGATGGCGATCGACGCGGATCTCAATCAAGGGGCAATTACAGATGCGGAGGCGAAGCGCCGCCGCGAGAAGGTGCAGCGCGAGTCGGACTTCTTCGGCGCAATGGACGGTGCATCGAAGTTTGTCAAGGGCGATGCCATCGCCGCCATTGTCATCATGATGATTAATATCGGCGGCGGTTTTGTCATTGGGATGCTCCAGCGCGATATGGATGCGGCGCAGGCACTCCAGACCTATACACTGCTGACTGTTGGTGAGGGGCTCGTCGCACAGATCCCTGCGCTCCTCATATCGACGGCAACCGGTATCATCGTCACGCGCTCGGCGGCAGAGGGGAACCTCGGCGGCGATCTCGTCAAGCAGCTCTTCCGCAACGCGCGCATCTTTATGATTCTCACGGGTGTGCTCCTTTTCCTCGCCATCATGCCGGGACTGCCGGGCATTCCGTTCTTTACCCTCGCGGCACTCTGCGGCTTCATCGCATGGAATCTCCATCGTGGTCAGGCGGTGGAGCAGGAAGTCCAGCAGGTCGAGCAGAAAGCCAAGGCAAAGAAGGAAGCAACGACGCCCGAAAATATCGTCTCGCTCCTGCAGGTTGATCCGATGGAGCTCGAGATCGGCTACAGCCTTATCCCGCTCGTCGATACGGGGCAGGGCGGCGATCTCCTCGACCGCATCGTCATGATTCGCCGCCAATGTGCACTGGAGCTCGGACTCGTCGTGCCGACCATCCGCATCCGCGACAATATCCAGATCAAACCCAATGCCTACATCATCAAGCTGAAGGGCGTGGAGATTGCGCGCGGCGAGCTGATGCTCGACCACTATCTCGCGATGAACTCGGGAACCGTCTTTGAGGAGGTGCCGGGCATCGAGACGACGGAGCCGGCGTTCGGTCTCCCCGCACTCTGGATCTCGGAGAACGAACGCGAGCAGGCGGAGCTGAACGGCTACACGGTCGTGGATGCGGTCTCCGTGCTCGCCACCCACCTGACGGAGATCATCAAGGAGCATGCGGCGGAGATCCTCGGGCGTCAGGAGACGCAGAACCTGCTCGACAATCTCCAGAAGACCAACGCGGCTCTCGTCGAGGAGGTCGTTCCGAATCTGCTCACCGTGGGCGAAGTGGAGAAGGTGCTCGCCAATCTCCTGAGCGAGCGCATCTCGATCCGCGATATGAGCACGATTCTGGAGGTGCTTGCCGACTACGCGCCAGCAACGAAGGATACGGACGTCCTGACGGAGTATGTCCGTCACGCCATGGCGCGGCAGATCACGCAGCAGAACGTCCAGAACGGGGTGCTCCCCTGCATTACGCTTGATCCTGCCATCGAGAACAAGATCGCGGGCAGCGTACAGCGGACCGAGCATGGCTCCTATGTCAGCCTCGACCCTGATACGATGCAGAAACTCCTTACGGCGCTGCAGGAACAGCTCCATAAGCTGACTGATCAGGGCTATCAGCCGATTGTGCTCACGAGTCCGACGGTGCGTCCGTATTTCCGTAATTTAGTTGAGCGCTCAATCGCGGGCCTCATTGTTCTCTCGCACGCGGAAATCGAACAGAATGTTGAAATTCAAATCCTTGGGGTGGTGAAGATCTAAGTGCAGGTTAAAACGGTACGCGCATCCTCGGTCAAGGAGGCCATGGAGCAGATCAAGGACGAACTCGGCAGTAATGCCGTGCTCCTCCACACGAAGAAATATCGTGAGGGGGGTGTTCTTGGCGGCGCGGAGATGATCGAGGTGACTGCTGCGGTGGATGAATCACAGCAGCGGGCGCCGCAGCCGTCTCCGGCCTATGTTCCCCCGGCATCGCCGATCCTGCCGACCAATGTGGTGAACCGATATCGGATGAATGAAACGGCAGGTTCAGAGGGAGGAGCCGCCCCTCAGGCGGGGCCCGTGTACGATGTCTACGCCCCCGACGTGGTGCAGCTGCCCTATGCAGCGCCGCCTGCTGCACCGGTGGAACCACCGGTACCCCCGGCACCCGCCTATCCGCAGGATGGCTATGTTCCGCCGGCACAGCCCCCTGTCGCTGCTCCGGCGCAGGCACCCGCCTATGAGACGGTGCCCCAGCCCACGCCTGTGGCAGAGCTGCCAGCAGCCCCGCCATCTGCCCCTGTGGCAGATGAGGACCGCTCGGCAGAGCGCATCCGCATGCTCGAGGATGAGCTTGCGCAGATGAAGACGATGCTCGCCTCCATGATGGCGGCAAACAAACCCAAAGAGGTGGTCTCCATCCGTGATGCGCTCGTCAAGCAGGATGTCCGTGAGGAACTGTGCGAGGATATGGCGGGGAAGATTCCCATCGCCGATGCGAATCTCGACAGCCTTGACCCCCGCGCTGCAGGTGTTTTGGCGGGCTACCTGTCACAGGTGATGCAGTTCACCGATGGACTGAAAACCGGGACGCACGGCGCGCGTGTCTATGCCTTCATCGGCACGACGGGCGTCGGTAAGACAACGACACTCGCAAAAATTGCCGCGCATTTTGTGCTGGAGCAGAATCTCAAGGGAGCGCTTATCACGGCAGATACCTATCGCATCTCGGCGGTGGAGCAGCTCAAAAAATATGCGGAGATTCTGGGGCTTCCCGTCGAGGTCGTCTACTCGGCAGCAGATCTCAAAAAGGCGATTGCGCGTCACCGCAGCAAGGATTTTGTCCTCGTGGATACGGCGGGGCGCAGCCAGTACAACGAATTCCAGATGGAGGAGCTGACCTCGCTGCTTGCCGCGTATGCGCGGATGGAGAAGCACCTCGTCGTCAGCGCGACGACGAAGGAGCAGGATGCCGTGCAGATCATTGAACGCTTTGCTCCGTGCAAACCCGACTGCATCATCTTTACGAAAATGGATGAGACGCAGACGTTCGGGATGGTGCTCAATCTTCTTGCCAACCGCGGACTGCCTCTTTCGTTTCTCTCCAACGGACAGAGCGTGCCGGACGACATCATTCCGGCGACAGCGGAGCGGCTGGCGGAACTGCTTTTGAGGGAATGATATGACAGATCAGGCAACGCGGCTGCGACAGATGGTCGGTGCCGAGGGAGAGCCTGCCCCCACGGAGGCGCAGCCGCCTCCCCCTGCGCAGCAGACAGTGCCGGAACGGCCGATGCTCTCGTCTGCTCAGGCGAAGGCATGGGCAGATGTACGCGTCGTTGCGATCACCAGCGGGAAGGGCGGTGTCGGAAAGACCAACATCGCCGTCAATCTGGCGATTGCAATGCGCGATAAGGGGTATCGCGTGCTCGTCATCGACGCCGACCTCGGAATGGCGAATGTCGACGTGATGCTCGGCACCTCGTCGCGGCGCCATCTGCTCGATCTCCTGCGGCCGGAGATCAAACTGGACGATGTGATCGTTGAGTCGCCGCATGGTGTTCAGTACATCTCGGGCGGCTCGGGCATTGAGAAGGCTCTGGAATATGATCGTGCGGAGAAGCTGCTCCTGCAGCAGAAGCTCGCCGACTGTGCCGCGCGTGCCGATGTGATCCTCGTTGACACAGGCGCGGGACTGGGGCGCAACGTGATGGACTTTATCCTCGCGGCGGACGAGGTGCTCCTCGTGACGACGCCGGAGCCGACCTCCCTGACGGATGCGTACGCTGTTATGAAAGCATACAGCATCTACGCCGCACAGAAGAATCTCCGCCTTGTCATCAACCGCGTCTACGAGCCGAAGGAGAGCCGTGAGGTTGCACTGAAACTCCAACGGGCCGCAGAGAAGTTCTTGCACATGCCCGTAGACTGCCTCGGCTATGTCTTTGAGGACGCCTCCGTGACGAAGGCGGTACGGCGCCAGCAGCCGCTCATCAAGGCGGCACCCGCATCTGCGGCCGCGCGCTGCATTGATGCGCTGGCAGAGGCAATTATCACCGGGGAAGAAATGAAAGTAAAAAGAGGCTGGAAAGGTTTTTTGCAACAAATTTTTAACTTTTCAGCTTAGCCAAGGAGGAAATTTTAGATGGCGGGCGAATTGGTAGATGCAAGGAGTATTTTATCCATCGGACAGCGATTGGAAATATTCTTTGAAAATACCGAGGAGGGGACTTCCGGATATACCAGCCGCGTGGAGGACATTGTCGGGGATGATCTCATCGTCGCGATGCCCGTGGATGAGCGGCTCGTTCCGATCATCCCCCGTGTCGGCGAGAATTTGTATGTACTTGCAGGGGGCGATGGCTGTCACTATCGCTTCTTTAGCGTACATCGCGGGCATGGGCGTCATGACGGGCGGATTCCGACGCTGCGTATTTCCATCCCTGAGTTTGTCGAGCGCTTCCAGAAGCGCGGGCTGTTCCGTACCAAGGTGAATCTTACGGCGACGATCCGCCACATCGACGCCGAGGGGACGATTGATGCGCCGACGAACGTGCCGATTGTCGATCTCAGCGGCAGCGGACTCTCGTTTGTTTGGCCGCGGCGTCTGCCCGTCGATACCGGCGTAGCACTCGATATCAACGATATTCCTGGCATTGGGACGATCGAGATGATGTCGAAGGTGATGCGCGTAACGCGCGTGGAGCGTGAGGACGATACGCCGATCTATCACATCGGCATCCAGTTTCTGGCAGTGTCACGCAGCATGAGGGATAAGATCATCCGCTATCTTTTCCAAGTGCAGCGTGCTCAAGTGGAGCGCGTGAGCAATGACTGATTTACAGCATTATGAGACCCATGTCCGCGGAGCCCCACAGAACCGTCGGATTGTCGCCATCGGCTCATCGACAGGCGGGCCACAGGCACTGCAGACGGTCATTACGGGGCTGTCGGAACATTTCCCCTGTCCTGTTGTCGTCGTTCAGCACATGCCGGCCGGATTCACGGGAGCGCTGGCGGAGCGCCTGAACGGAGTTGCCCGTGTTGAGGTTCGGGAGGCCTGCGACGGCGATGTGCTGCGGCCCGGCTGCGTCTATATCGCGCCGGGGAATCGGCAGCTGCGCGTTCGGCAGGAGGCGGGGGGACGGCGTATCGCACTCAGCGATGAGCCGCCCGTTGGAAATCACCGTCCTGCGGTGAATGTCATGTACGACTCTGTGGCGCATCTAGGGAACGATGTCGTCGCCGTCATCCTCACGGGGATGGGATGTGACGGTAGGGAAGGGATGCGCCGGATCAAGCAAAATGGCGGCTACTGCATTGCGCAGGATGAAGCGACCTGTGTCGTCTACGGAATGCCAAAATCTGTGGTCGATGCGGGGCTGGCCGATGAGATATGCCCATTGCCCAAGATCGCGGGAGCGATTCAGGCGGCTGTGAGAAGATAGGAAGTAGGGGGAATATCAATGGATAACCAGTATATGGATATGTTCCTGGATGAGTCGCATGAGCATCTGCAGTCCCTGAACGAAGGCCTTTTGCGTCTCGAAGAGAACATGGAGGAGATCAGTGTCGTCAACGACATCTTCCGCAACGCTCACACGCTGAAGGGCATGTCTGCGACGATGGGCTTCGCGAAGATCGCGGAGCTGACGCATGAGATGGAAGACGTCCTTGACCTTGTCCGCAAGGAAGAGCTGAAGCTCAACGAGGACATCATAGACACGCTCTTCAAGTGTCTTGACTCACTGGAGCAGATGGTGGATAGCGTCGGCAACGGTGAGGCGGAGGATGTCGTCGATGTCTCCGACCTCGTCGCTAAGCTCAGCTCTATCTCCAAGGGAACGCCTCCTCCGGCTGCAGCTCCTGCTGCAGGGGGAGCTTCGGCTGCCCCGGCGGCGGGTGATGCATCTGGCGGAGCGGGGGGCGATCTCGGCATTGATGACATTGACCTCGATGTCATGAAAAAGGCGAAGGACGCTGGGATGAACGTCTTCCATGTCAAGGTTACACTGATGGAGAGCTGTGTGCTCAAGGCAGCGCGTTCTGTCATGGTCATGCATGCATTGGATGAGATAGGTGATGTCATCAAGAGCGTTCCCTCGGCGGAGGATCTCGAGCAGGAGAAATTTGAGCGCAGCTTCGATATCGTACTCGCAACAGCAAGCGACGCTGAGGCTGTGACGAATGCCGTTGATACCGTCTCTGAGATCGAGGACATCGGTGTGGAGGAGCTCGATCCTGATGCGCTCGCCAAGCCGGCTGAGCCGGCTCCTGCCGCTCCGGCAGCTGCGGCAGCACCTGCGGCAAAGAAGGCGGCACCTCCGGCAAAGAAGGAAGGCGCAAAGGCGGCTCCGAAGAAGCAGCACCAGAGCCAGAGCGTTCGTGTCGACATCGAAAAGCTCGATACGCTCATGAACCTCATGGGCGAGCTGGTTATCAACAAGGTACGTCTTGAACAGATCGGACAGACCCATCGCATGAGTGACCTCATGGAGACACTCGAACAGATGGATCGTGTGACGGGTGATCTGCAGAACATCGTCATGAAGGTCCGCATGGTTCCAGTCAGTGCCGTGTTCAACCGCTTCCCGCGCATGGTGCGCGACGTATCGAAGGAACTGGGAAAGGAGATCAACCTCACCATCGAGGGCGAAGAGACGGAGCTTGATCGTACTGTTATCGACGAGATCGGCGATCCGATCATGCATCTTCTGCGCAACTCCCTCGACCATGGCGTTGAGAGCCCTGATGCGCGTGAGGCAAAGGGCAAGCCGCGCGTCGGTGAGGTCGGGCTGATTGCGCGTCACGAAGGCAATAACGTCGTCATCATGATTACGGATGACGGTGCGGGCATTGACGCCAATAAGATTCGCCGCAAAGCGGTCGAAAAGGGCATGATCACGCAGGATGAGGCAGACCGCCTCGACGATACAGATGCCGTCCGCCTCATCTTCCTGCCAGGATTCTCCACGGCGGAGCAGATCACCGATATCTCGGGTCGCGGCGTCGGCATGGACGTTGTGCGCAGCAAGATCGAGGCACTCTCCGGGCACGTCGATGTAGAGACGCATATCGACGAGGGATCCATCTTTAAGATCAAGCTCCCGCTGACGCTCGCGATCATCCAGGCGATGCTTGTCCGCGTACAGGAAGAGATGTACGCCATTCCGCTCACCTCCATCGACAGCACGGTCAACATCGAGCCGACGGATATCCAGACCATCCAGAACAAGGAGGTCATCGTCCTGCGCGGTGAGATCATCCCGATTGTCCGCATGGAGGAGGCACTGCAGGTTCCGCATGTGAAGGACTCCGAGGAGCTCTTTGTCGTCGTTGTCCATGCCGGCGAGGCGAAGGCAGGCATCGTGGTGGACAACCTCATCGGTCAGCAGGAAATCGTTATCAAGACACTGGGGAACCTCTTCGCCGGACTCAAGCTCTTCGGCGGAGCAACGGTGCTTGGCGACGGTAGAGTTGCACTCATTCTCGATGTCGCAACGATGATTCAGCAGTGAGCAGGGGAGGGAAAAGAAGATGGCAGAGGATATGAATCGGGGCGGCGCGCCGCAGAACAACCAGTACGTGGCATTCAACCTGCGTGATGAAGAATATGGTGTCAGCATTCTGAACGTGCAGGAGATCCGCAATCTCACCGATATCACCCGTGTCCCCTATGCGGCGGACTTCATCAAGGGTGTCATCAACCTGCGTGGTGCTGTTCTTCCGGTCATTGATCTCAAACAGCGCCTTGGTCTCGCGGAGACGCCGTATACCGACCGCACGCGTATTGTTACGGTATCTGTCGAGGATGTGCACGTCGGCATGCTCGTCGATGCAGTGACAGAGGTGCTGAGCCTAGAAAACGCGCCTATCGATACGAAGAAGGCAACCAATGCGCGCGAGAGCAGCAAGTTTATCAGCAGCATCGGAAATATCAGAGGACGACTGATCATTCTGCTCAATCTGGAGGAGATCGTCGGCCTCAAGGAGGCAAAATAACACAGGAGTGTGCAGTGAATCCTTGAGGAATTGCACCGCATGAGAAAAGGATTGAGTCGATGACTGTAGAAGGGGAAGACCTGACAGCTCTGTCGGATATGCAGCTCGATGTGCTGCAGGAGATCGGAAATGTCGGCGCGGGTAATTCCGCGACGGCACTTTCCCGTCTGATCCAGCATCGCATCGAGATGAATGTGCCGCAGGTGGCACTGGTTCCAATTGAAGATGTACCGGAATTTGTCGGCGGACCGGAACTCGTGGTCGTCGGTATTTTCCTGCGCGTTTACGGAAAAGCACCGAGTAACATCCTTTTTCTCATTCCGCGTGACAGCGCGTTTGCTCTCGCGGATACGATGTGCGGGCGTGAGGTCGGAACAACGACGACAGAGCTCAGCCCGATGGATGAATCCGCATTGATGGAGGTCGGAAACATTCTTGCTGGCTCATACCTCAATGCGTTCTATAGCTTTACGGGGATCAGCATGCTCCCGTCCGTGCCGGCACTTGCCGTGGACATGGCGGGGGCGATTCTCAATGTTGTTCTGGTTCAGCTCGGAGAGATGGGGGATCACGCACTTCTCATAGAGACGAATTTTGTCGCGGATGACCGCAGCATCAAGGGACATTTTTTCCTTGTCCCCGATCCGGGCTCACTGAGCAGCATTATGAATGCGGTAGGAGTTGTATGATATGCCGAATTTGATCAAAGTCGGCATGGCCGACTACAAGGTCGGTGCGGCTCCCGCCACACTCATCAGCTATGGACTGGGTTCCTGCATCGGCCTTTCACTATATGACCCTAAGGAAAAAGTGGGCGGCCTGCTCCACTATATGCTGCCGGACAGTAAGCAGGCACGCCCCTCCGATACACCGGCGAAGTTCATCGATACGGGATTTCCGCTCATGCTGGCGGACGTTCTGAAACTTGGGGGGGTAAAGTCCCGTCTCGTTGCAAAGATCGCGGGCGGAGCGCAGATGTTTGCGTTCTCCAACTCGACGAGCGTCATGCGCGTCGGCGAGCGAAATGCACAGGCGGCAAAGGATCTTCTGGCGGCACATGGCATCCGCCTCATCGCCGAGGATACGGGGCTCAACTATGGACGCACCGTATCCATCGACTTGAATGACGGTACGTATACCGTCAAGACCGTCAGCAAAGGGGATAAAACCATCTAGGGGGAAGGTGATTTCTTGTTCAAAGTGGGGATGGCGCTCGCATTTTCGGTGATCGCTGCTCTCGTCGTTTTTTTGACGGGGCTCTTTACCGATGCGCGTATTGGCACAGCATTTCTGCGCAGCCTCATCGCGTTCGTCTGTGCCGGTGCATTTACCTATCTTGTCACCTTCATTCTCGAGGCAAAAGGTTGGACAGCGTACGACAAGATGCCGGACGAGCGCATGGAAGATATGAAGAAGATCGTTTATGATGCCGATGACATCGACTTTGACGCAGAGGACGACGGCGCAGAGGATGCAATTGCCTTTGCTGAGCCCAAGGATTTCCGTCCGCTGTCGGCGGAGACGCTGACGCACATGACGTCACCGGATGAGGTGCATGAGCCGCCGGTGGCTGAGACGTCGACGGGTGAGGAACCCACAGCAGTGGCCCCGGCGTAGAGCTGGCGGATGCGCGGAGAGGAGATGATGCAGATGGCGGAGCCGATAGAAGAGGATATTGAGGCTCTGTGGAAGGCGTATGAGACGGAAAGGACCGTTGAGGTGCGAAACCGTATTGCCGAACACTATCTCCCTCTCGTACGCCTGGTTGCCGGACGCATCGCCATCAGCCTGCCACAGCACGTCGATCGGGAGGATCTTCTGAGCAGTGGGTTCTTTGGCCTGCTCGATGCGATCGAGCGATACGAGCTCACACGCGGCAATAAATTTGAGACCTATGCGGGCGTACGCGTACGCGGCGCGATCCTTGACCACCTGCGTGCAAAGGACTGGATTCCCGTCAGCGTACGTCAGAACATCAAGCGCTATGAAAAAGCTGTAGCTCATCTGGAAGGGACTCTTGGGCGTACGGCGACAGATCAGGAGCTGGCGGAGGAAATGGATCTCAGCATAGAGGAATTACATCGTCTTGAGAGCCAGGTCAGTGCAGCGACCGTGATCCCCCTTGAGGAGTATCTCCGCACCGATGCTCAGGCATCCCTCGAGGATGGTCCTGTGGAGCATGCAGAGTGGACGGAGATCAAGGAAACGCTTGCTGCTGCGATTGAAAAACTCCCCGAGAAGGAGCGGACGGTCGTGGCGCTCTACTATTATGACGAAATGACACTAAAGGAGATTGCGGCTGTTCTCCACCTGTCGGAGGCGCGCATTTCCCAGCTGCATACGAAGGCAATCTTCCGTATGCGGGGCTCTCTGGCACGGATGAATGATGTTGGTTAACCTGCGCATCGCCCCGACGAAAATCGTTGTAATCGAAGCGCAATTATGAAGGATCTGGAGTGGGACTTATGGAACGTATCGTTGGGGGAAGAAAAGAGGGCTTTCAACTTGCCCTGCGTGAGGATGGCGCCTACCTTACCGTTTATCCGGAGGAGCCGGATGCGGACGTCGTTGACCTGTCCGCTTTGCGTGAGAAGATCGAGGCGGCGGGCGTTACGGACTACGATGTCCTCCAGCTCGCGCATCTCGTGCGTGCGGCGGAGGGGGTTGAGGAAAAACTTAACGCTGCCGCTGAGAATGGGGAGGATAACCTCACCATCCCCTTTACCATCGAGATCCCGAACGATGCAATGTCGGCAGCAGTACGCTTCGACGATAAGAAGGGAAATCTACCGCCGTCCGTCGCGGATGTATTGGATGCGCTGAAGGAGAAGAAGGTCGTCTACGGCATTGACCGCGCAGCGATTGGGCGCGGCGTTGCGCGTCTCACTCCCTTTATGGCGGCGCGCGGGACAGCACCCGTCGCAGGCGAAGATGCACGGCTCGAAAAGAAATTCGACATGGGCGTCAAGGGGCGTCCCGCAGAGCGAGCCTTTGACCGCGTCGACTACAAGGACATGAACATCTTTCTTCGGGCGGCAATCGGTGATGTCCTTGTCGTCCGTATCCCGGAGACACAGGGCATCCCGGGGAAGAATGTATTCGGCGAGGAGGTTGCGTCGAGACCCGGAAAGCCGATCAATCTTCCACAGGGAAAGAATACCAAGGTGGTCAACAACGACGAGCTGGTCGCCGTCATCGATGGGCAGATCGTCGATGACGGGAAGAAGGTCAGTGTCGACCCACATCTTGTCATCGACAGCAGTGTCGATGTGGGCACGGGCAATATTGACTTTGCCGGCAGTGTGGAGATACGCGGTGACGTCGAGAGCGGCTTCTCCGTCAAGGCAGCGGGCGATGTTGAGATCAAGGGCATGATCGGCGGTGCGGAGGTCGAGGGGCGCAACGTCATCGTACACGGCGGCATCCGCGGCATGAACGTAGGGAAGATCCATGCGCGCGAGGATGTGAGCATTGCCTTCGTTGAGAATGCGAACATCACAGCAGAGCGCGATATCTTCGTCAATGATGTCGTGCTTCACTCGGTGATGCGCGCAGGGCACCATGTCACTGTTGAGGGGCAGCGCGGATTTATTACGGGCGGCTCCGTTGGGGCAGGGGAGTCCATACGCGCAAAAATCCTTGGGAATAACTTCTATGTGCAGACCAACATCAATGTCGGCATCGATCCGAATCTCAAGCACAAATACGACAACCTGCTGAAAGAATATCAGGCGGCGGATAAACAGCTGACCCAAGTGCGGCTTGCCCTTGAGACACTGAAAAAACAACCGCTCATGAGTCTGTCGGAACGCCGTCGAGAGCAGCTTGCCGAACTGACCCATGTGCAATTCCCGCTGGCGACCAAGATCAAGCGGATGAAGGAGGAGCTGGAGGAGATGCGCGAGGAGTTGGAGCAGATGAAAAACGGCTCCGTCGAGGCGTCGGATACCATTTTCCCGGGGGTCAACATCATCATCAGTGGGGTGAAAAAGACCGTGGACAGCGAACTGCGCCATGCTAAGCTGCAGGTTCTTGAAGGGGAAGTCGTCACAGGCATTCTGTAGAAAAGGAGACAGCACCATGAACGTCACGCCAATCAGCATGCAGATGATGATCCCGCAGTCCAATGAGGCGGGGAATGTTCAAAGCAATATGCAGAATCAGGTCAATGTTCAGCAGACCTTTGAATCCCTGCGCCAGAAACAGGATGCGGAGCTCGCACGTCAGCAGGTGCGTGCGAAGGAAAAGGCGAGTGACGACGCGCGTGTCAAGGACGATCCGGAACGAGAACGCCGTCAGGGACAGCGTGGAAGGGGACAGGGCGGACGAGAGCGGCGGGAGGATCATGGTGCAGAACTCCTTCAGCGGCTTGCTGCTGACCCCAATCGTGGCGTGCACCTCGATATTAGCTTGTAGGGAGGCGGCCTGTTATTATTTCCATCACCGAAATCCTAGGCGCACTCATCATACTGGGAGCTGTACTGCTCCTCATCGTGCGCTACATCATCCATCGCCGCCAGCGCAGCGAGGAAGATGATGAGGAACTGGCAGAATCCATCGAGAAACTAAAAAAAGAGCTCCGACAGTCGGCGGACACCATCATCAAGCGCCTAGGCACCCACGTGACAAAACTCGAAGGACTCCTGCGTGAGGCAGATCAGCGGTGCACGCAGCTGGAAACGCGTGTGGCGGATGCACAGCGCCTCGAGTGGGCACTCCAGCAACGTATCGAAGAACTCGAACGCCGTCTTCGCGACCTCGGCGGAACCGTGCCCCCTGCGGCCTATACCGCATCACGCGCGGGCACTGTTCCTCCGATGCCGCCTTCGGTTCAGCTGACGGAGGCGCAGCGCACGGACGGCGATGCCTTTGCCGCCGTCCTGCATCAGTCCATCCTGCGCGAGCAGATGCGCAGTACCGCTCCCGCAGCGATGCCCGCTGCACCGCATCCGCAGCAAACCATGCAGCCTGCGATGCAGGTACAGCCACAGGCACGTCCCGTTGCGCCTCCGCCACCTGTGCCGCAGCAGACGCCGGTTCCCGCACCACGGGAAGAGGACGGTATGCCGGAGGAAGAGATGCAGCCCGCCGCGCAGGAAGATGAGTCCATGGGCAAGGCACGCGCCCTCCTGCGCGCCGGACGCACCATCGAACAGGTTGCGCGTGAGACCGGTGTCGAGATCGGTGCGCTTCGCCTGATGAAGCAGATGACGCAAAAGGATTGAGAAAGAAACAAATCCGACACTTGACGGACTTCATTTTTATCGGCGATTCCTTGACAAGATGCGAAAAGGTCGGTATAATAGCCACTGTTCGGGACGTAGCTCAGCTTGGTAGAGCGCTTCCTTGGGGTGGAAGAGGCCGCAAGTTCAAATCTTGTCGTTCCGACCATTCATTGACCTATAAGGCTTTCGGGGGTTTCAGTGGGTAGACTGATACCTCCACTTTTTTTGTCTCCACGTCAAGCACGTGTTCTAAAAGTAGGACTTTACACCTAGGAATTATGCGGATATTTTGTCTAAGGCGTTGCACATCCCAGCACGTTCTTCATCCGAAAGCGTCTCACTGTATCCGTAAACGTCTAAGAGCGTGCTCAGGTCTTTGTGTCCTGTGATCTTTCTCAGCGTCTCAGGATTCATCCCAGAGCGCAAGAGCATTGACGCGCAATAATGACGCCCAGAATGCGGCGTGATGGAATCGGGAAGGCCGGCTTTCTTCCGCCATACGTTAAAGACTTTGCCCCGCAAGGTGTTAGGATTCATCCGCCGATCTTCACGAGACAGCGTAATGACATACGTTTTCCCTTTGCCCTCTTTGGCGCGGTACGCTTTCAGCATCTTGTAAAGCTCTTTCCCCATGGGAATAAAGCGCATCCCGCTTTCTGTCTTTGTTGTGTCTTTCACATAGCCGTATCCCTTGCCATTGTCTGCACTATATGTGCCGTGTACGTGGATATGGCGTGTCTTAAAGTCGATGTCCTCCCATGTGAGATAACACATTTCCCCGGGGCGTAGACCGGCGATAAAGAGCAGGGGAATCGCAATCCAGAGACGGTGAGAGTTGCTAACGGCGCGTAGCTTCAAGTACTGCTCCTTTGTTGGCGCGGCTTTCTTCTTCCTCACCATGCGTGGCATCTTCACGGCTTCACACGGATTGAAGGGGATAAGCCGATCACCTGCTGCTGTCTTTAGGATGGACGACAAAAGCCCCTTTATTGGCTTCATTGTCTCCATGCTATAGCCCGCCGCTGCCAGCTCATTCACAAAGTCTTGAATGTCTTGGCGCATGATGGCGGAAAGCTGCATCTCTCCAAAGGCAGGTAAGATGTGGTTACGATAAAGACTATCGCTTTTCGCATAGGCGGTATTGGATATTTCGTCCTTTTTGTCTTTCATGAACCTCGCGCCGAACTCCTTCAGCGTGATGTTATTCCCTTGTGTCTGCATGGCGGGAAGGCCCCCCAGCGCTCCTTTCAAGGCTTCCTGCACGGCACTATTCAGCTGTTCTTGTGTGATATTCATGGCGCTTTCTCCTTCTGTGAGAACGCCACATAGTAACGCATTCATCATAGCGCGTGGCGTTCATTCTGTAAATCCCTTGTTGTCTACCGCCGCGTTTGCGGCAAAATAGACACAAAAAAAGAGCCTCCCGAATGCTCGGAAAGCTCTCAGTTCACGTATACGATTTTTTGTCTAACGATAGGCGCTCACCTCCTTTGTTGTCTAATAGGCTGTATTATTTGATTTATGCCCCTTAAAATCATCGACGCATATAAAGTATTGCGTGAACGATTTCAATGTGCCAAACCAATGCTTCTTTATTGCGTAGAACGCATAGAATTGATTCTAAGCATTCCTTTCCCTCAGTTTTTTCATTCGCTCTGAACGAATGCGCTTTTGTTCATCCGTGAGTTGCTGTCTCACAATTCCTTTGCGGAAAGAAATCAGCTTCTCAGCTACTTCATACTCAACGGCCGTTATTCCGTCCTCGTTGCGGTGAATCCTTTTCCGCTCATAGAGCTTGTCCAGCTTATTGATAAAGCGGGTGTCGCTCGTGTAGATACGGGCTGCCCTCGTCTCCCGGTCAATGCAGATAACCGTTTCCTGCTCGTTGCAGGGAAGGCCGGCAAAGCTTTTGTCGTTGTTCTGTGTACTCATCATGCTTTTTCCTCCTAGTCGGTAGATACAAGAAAGAGCTCCCCGAATGCTCGGAAAGCCCCCATGTGCTATGTGTCTTAGTCCATGGTTGGCGCAGATGGTACATAGCGGAAATCATATATATAGCCAGAGGCCTTGCGCTCTCCTTCCGCGAACTGTTCCCTCAATCCGTCGGTAAGGTTTGGAAAGTCGAAAGAATCACGCAAGCCCTGAACATAAGCCTTGAAAGCGATATGAGATATAGCGCGTTGATAGTCGCGTGTGAATCCCGTGTAGGCGTTGCCCTTCACATCAAATGGAATCCCCGCCAAGTGACCGCTCATCGAACTCACAATACGGCGATACGTTGCATCCGTCGCACTGTCTACGGCACGCTGCACAAGGTCATTCAGTACCTCTTCACGGTAAGCCATAAGCTCAGCGTAGGCGTCCTCAGAGGCTTCAGCGTAGGCGGCTGCTACCTCAGCATCTACGACCGTTCGGCGTGTCTCCTCGTACTGTGTGTTTGTTGTCGCGGCTGTGTTCCTTGTTGTCTCCATGGTTTACATTCTCCTTTGCAAAGATGAGAAAACGGATGGCGGGACTTGCCTCAGCATTGAGTAAATCCCTTTATGTGAACCTGCTCAGCATAGAGCAGATAGACAACGCGGTATAATATCAGGATAACAAGAAGTTCGTGTAAACACGAGTTTTGCGATAATAATAAATCGTGAATACACGAGTTGTCAAGAGAAAATTTGAGAGAGGTGTAGCAGATGGACTTGAAAGACGAACTGAAAGCCATAGCGAAAGAGCAGGGGATAACGTTCAAGGAATTGGCGGCAAAGGCAGGATTGAACGAGACAGGGCTGCACGATAAATTCAAGCGCGGCTCTCTTACGGTGAAAGACCTCAGCACGCTCCTTGCTGTTCTCGGGTTGAAAATCTCCTTTGTCAAAAAGCAGGGGTGAAGGGCTGCACGTAACCCCGCTTTATTTTCCCGTAGATAGAGCACAACGCGCGTATAGAGCCCTTGAAATTGCTTTTAGGTACTCTGGTATAGGGCGGCTCATTTCATCCGCTCAGAATGGCGAAAAAAGCACGTTCCGGGGCAAAAAGACACAAAAAAAGCCCGCTATCCCTTGTGGCTCTAAGGATGGCGGGTTTGCTCTATTTCAATGTAATTCCCTTTAAGCGAACCTATAGACGGCCTAAAGATAGCCTATAGACAGCTTATATATAAGCCTATATACGTCTTAAAGCTATATATAATATAATATATATATATATAT